>WLWF01000362.1_pt1 | contig 44323 bp, 81 predicted proteins | sample 6718331 | NCBI WGS metagenome assembly WLWF01 (sample SAMN12718692, study PRJNA515312) | sponge metagenome | isolation source: marine sponge | host: Mycale hentscheli | place: New Zealand: South Island, Marlborough, Capsize Point | collected 2003-05-01 | reverse complement strand
CGGCTCGTAAAAATGCGGGCAGTTGGGACGTAGCTTACCCATTGAACGATTTTGGTGACGTTGTGGCAGGTGATGATGTAACAATCGCCTACATGACCGCCACTGAGTTAACAAGCCACATCAACGGAACCATTCAACGCAATAGCGGAACCGTTCGGCATGAGATTTTATACTCATTGTTCAACAACACGCAACGACCGTTCATTGACCCGTTATGGGGCACATTGAATGTAGAGCCACTAGCAAACGGTGACGCGGTTTTGTACCCTCCTGTACTGGGTAGCGACACAGAAGCAACAGACGATCACTACTTAGTTTCTGGCTACACATCGGCAAACATCAGTGACACAAATGACCCATATCCTGTAATTGCTGATGAGCTAGTAGAGCATTTTGGTGAACAGGTGGGCGGCTCAAACATTGTAACCTTCATTAACCCCGATGAGGCAAGCAAGACAAAAGACCTTACCGACTTCACCGAAGTACCAGACCAATACATCCGCACAGGTGACGACACTGACGTACCTGAGGGCTTGCCTTCTGTCCCGGGTAAAATCATCGGGCGCATGTCTGACAGTACATGGGTTAGCCAATGGCGTTGGATTCCTAGCGGTTATATGCTTTCTGTTCATTTGGAAGTAGAAGCCCCCTTAATCCAGCGTGTAGACCCATCTGATACAGGTTTAGGGCAGGGGCTTGTTTTGGTAGCCAATGACTTCAATGCTCCTGTGGAATCTTGGTTCTGGCGCAATCGTTTCGGTTTGGGAGCGCGTAACCGTTTGAACGGTGTTGTTATGCAACTTTCAGCACCCGGCGCTTACGTTATCCCTACGGCTTATCAATAGGTGGTAGCTAATGGCTAGCAAGAAAAGTATAGCAATCAAACAGGCACAAAAAGATGCGGCTGTAAATGACCGCCTCACCAAACTAGAAAAGGACGTTGCTAGCTTGAAGCGCAAGGTAACAAAGCTAGAAAAGCAACTCAAAGAGGCTGAATAATGTCTTTCTCCTATGACCCTGCGCAAGCCGATGACGTTAGCAAGATACGTTACCGCATTGGTGACACAGAAGAAAACAACGGCGCGTTTCCCGATGCCAAGAACGTTAGCGATGAAGAGTTAACTGCATCAATTGCGTTTGAGGGGTCATGGGAGCGGGCGGTTGCCGCTAGCTTTGAAGTTTTGGCGGCACATTGGGCAGCCGAAATGAATGTCAGTGTATCGGATGGTGGCGGCTCTCAGTCGTGGCAGTATCAGAACACCATCAAGGCTTTCCAAGAACAGGCTAAATGGTGGCGTGATAGATACGGACATATAGGCGACGACCAAAACCCAGACAGCGGCGAGACAGCCACCTCAATTCAAATAGGGGTTATGGGTGGGGGATACCAGAGAACATGGTAACGGTTCAGGGCGAAGAGCAGGTTCAGTCAACGTTAAACAGATTTGTTCGCTTTGAAAACGAGATATCTAAAATGATGCCTGAATTTTCAAGCTCGTTAGAATCCTACTATCGCAATCTGCCCTACCCATCCATCCCCCCAAATAGCCGTTACATTCGCACGTTTGACTTAAAAGGGTCTTACGATGCAAAGAAAACGGGCAAAACCCAAGTGACGCTTATCAATGACGCAAACGCACGAGGGCGTTATTACGCGGGGTTTGTTATTCAGGAAAAGACACAAGCCAGAACCCATAAAGGGAGATGGTGGACGGCAGAAGAAAAAGCCAAAAAGCCCATTGACGACTTCAACGAATCAGTAGGGCAAGAAGCAATCGCAATTTGGGAGAGTGGGTAATGAACACAGCGGCGACATTATCAGCAATAAAAACGTTATTACTCGCATCGTTTGACCGCGTTTACATCTACCCTGATGACTACGCAAGCATAGCACTAGACCCAGAGTTACCTTTTGTTGTCATTGAAGAGAACACAGGGGCGGTTAACAACAAGGCCAAATACAGCGGCAATTGTGCGTTTGACCAGTGGCAAATCAGGCTTGACGTTTTTAGTGCTGACGACTTCCATAAAGACCGCTCGGCAAGAGATGCAACAAACATGAGCGCGGCACGGACAGACAGAAACGAGGTTATGGCAATATTAGATAATACGGTTTCGCTAAACGGGACAGTGAACTACTACGGCGATGACAGCAATAAGTACACGCACGCACTCGCCGCGCTACAGTGGAACCAAAAGAAAAAGTACACGGGGTCGGTTTTCCTGATACCCGTCCAGACTTAGGAGAATGCTATTATGGCAGATACAGGATTAGGCGGATCGTTTAGCTTAGGTGGCACGGTTTTCGACTCTGACGACTGCGTACAAAGTATGCAACTAACCAAAACAATCAACGGAGTGACTTATATTTGTGACGGTCACACCAAAACAGCAGAGGGCGAAGGAACGGCCACGTTTACCGCATCTCTCGCACTGGCAAAAGATGATACCGCAACCCAAACCGCTTTGGAGCGGGGGGCAGCTGGTGCTTTCGAGTACCACCCAAAAGGGGATGTCGTAACTTACTTAGAGTACACGTCAACAAACGGTATTGTGGTCACATCGAATATTAGTTCGGCTCCCGGGGCCATTATCATGCTTGACGTTACGATTAACTTAGATGACCTAACAAGCGGAGCGGCGGCGTAATATGACAGAAGTGATCGCAGACTTACGGCAGAAGCACATAGAAGATTTGGAGCTACAACTCGCCATGCTCCCACCGTACAGAACAGCGGGCGGCGTGAAGCTATCACGGCATTACGGCGCGTTCTTGCGCGCTGGAATTGCGGCGGGGTGGTTTGGTGAAAGTGGTACAGTTGAAGAAGTCACCACCAAAGCGAAGGGCGAAAGCAAAACGACAAAACGCTTTTTGTTAAATGGTGACGAAGTGGGCGACATGCTCCCCGAAGATGTTCGATTGCTCGGTGAGTCTGTTGAATTAGCCTACGAGAATGCGGTCACAGTTGACCCAAAATGATGATGGGGATTGTGTTGTACATCAAAGGTTTACGCACAATCCCCAATGTTTTAAGAGTCGCTTTCGAGTGTAAGAACTGGAATGTTCTACCAAATTCAGGCGGTAGCAGAGAGCAACCCGCAGGGCTTTTGATTAAAATGAACGCCGCGCTAAACATGCACAGGTCATACAAACTCATATCATCAGCGCCAGCGGGGCAAGCCACTAAAGTAGCAGACAGCAACAGGCAAGCATTCACCATATATTCCCAAATGGAAACATCATACAGAGAGTGGAAGAAACAACAAAATGAGTCAACTTAAACTTGTATTTGATGCCATCTGGAAAGGCAAAGGCGCGGCGGGGGAGGCCAAAAAAGCCGTTGAGGGCATTGGCAAATCTGCCAAAGAGTCTGGAAAAAACCTAAACAACTTCTTGAGCAACACAGAAGCCCAATTTTTGGCGGCGGCGGCGGCTGGTGCTGTTTTGGCTGAAGCTATAGACATGGCAGAAGAAGGCGCGAATATCCTAGTAACACAAGAAAGGTTCGACGCGCTAACCGCCTCAATTGGTAGTACTGCTGATGTCATGGAACGGCTAAACGAGGTCACGGGTGGCACTATTGGCGAATTAGAAGCCATGAATAGCGCGAACCAGTTAATGGCTATGGGCTTGGTGCAATCAGAGGATGAGTTGCTAAAGCTGTTCGATACGGTTAACAAGTTAAAATCCCCCACTGACAGCTTGACCGATTCGATGGAAAATTTCAGCCTTATGTTAGCCAACCAATCCATCGCACGGCTTGACTCATTTGGTATTAGTTCAGGTGCGGTCAAAAATCGCATGGCCGAATTAATGGAAGCCACCGAGGGCATGACGCGAGAAACCGCCTTTTTTATCGCCACAATGGACGAGGCCGAGAACACAATGGCGCGTACCGGTACAGCGGCGGGCGTAACGGCTAATAACTTTACCAGAATCAAGGTTGCGGCGGGTGATAATCTAAACAGTCTAAAAACCCTCATGGCTGAGGGGTTAGACCCAATTGCCCAAATACTATTGGGCGATTTCAAGGACGGGTTCAGAGAAGCGACGCAAGCACAAATTGAGGCAGCTGAAGCAACGGGAGATCAAGAGCAACAACTCATTGCCCTGCAAGAGCAGCTCTTGAAGACAAAAAACCTTATGGGGGTTTTAACGGGCGCGCACGGGGAAAACAAAGATGAGGTTGCCAAAAACCTAGCGGCTCAACTCGACTATAACGAAACCTTAGCCGCTACGCGGGGAACCACAAAACAAGCACGAGACGCGGGGCGGGAATTAGAAAGGCAACTACAAGCCATTTATGGCGAAACTGTGAAATTAACAGGCGATACCATCATATTCGCCAACGGGGCTAGCGTGTCGGCGAGGTTCGTTAGAGAGTACGCCAAAGCAAACGCAGAAGCGGCGGCGGAATTGCACTCAGTCGCACAAGCTACACGGGTGGGCGAAATTGAGGCGGGCAGATTTGCAGAAGTGACCCGTTATCAAACCCAAGAAGTAGAGAAAAGCAGGATAACATTAGAGGATTATATAGCGCGGAGTGACGAGGCGGCAGGCTCAACCCAGCTACTAAAAGAGCGTAACGACAAACTCGCATCCTCACAAGCTGCCCTTGCCGCAGAAACAGAGAAGGCGGGGCAAGCCATCACCGAGACAGAGGAAGCCGTTCTTTCGACAAACTCAGCCTTTCAAGAGGCCAACGATTTAGTTGAGCGCATGATAGCCAATGAATCATTACTTGCTCAAAGCGATCTGAGTTCAGAGGATAGAGACGCGGCACTGCAAAACCAAATAGATTTGGTCGGCGAGTTGGCACAATCCTATGACGACGTTTTCACGTCTGCGTTACTAGCAAATCAAGGAATAACACAATCAACACTTGATACGCTTGTAGCCACTGGCAACATGACAGAAGAAGAAGCGGATCGCACTCTTAAGATTGCAGAAACCACTACAGCCCTCGAGGAGCTAGCAACGTCCACAGAGTTTGCCACCTTGTCAACCCAGAACCAAGCCGAGGCTTACCAGTTAGTGATTGATGGGCAAGCCGCAACAGCAGAGGAAGCCATAGCCCTAGCAGAACAATTCTATTTTCAAGAAGGCGCAACGACAGCGGCAAGTCTTGCGGCTATTGACTTGAAAAACAACCTACTCGCTATTGACGGTATGAATGTAACCGCAACCGTCAACTTTAACACGGTGGGTAGTATCCCCGTTGACCCAATGAGCGGGCAGCCGATGGTTCCACAGGATGCCATTGATAGCGGCGATGTTACACAAAGAGATGGTGGGGTTGGCTTAGGTGTTGGTGGCGTTCAAAATAGCATAGGCATAGGCGGGCAAGGTTCCACCACGTCCACAGCCCCAGCGGGGATCGTGATGCACAACACGTTTATCGTGCCGAATGCGGCAATGGCTCAACAAATCGCCGCACAGGTGGCGAAACAGGTAACACCAACAGGATGATATGAGTACAGTAATAGACTTGGTGTATGGCAATTATCGCCTACCCCTAAAACTTAACCCCTCCAATGATTTTACATTCAAGTTGTTGGATGGCGGCTCGGCTACGTCTCGGCTATCAGTAGAGCGATACCAACCCGATGGCAGTCACGAGGTTATCACGCGGCTTTTGGCTGGTGAGAATATTTTTAACTTTGATTTGTGGTTGGCCGATGTCAATGACGACGCTGACAATGTGATTAGAGACATAGCGGAGGTTTTTAGATGGGTTGGGTCAGAAGACCAACACGCGGCGCGTTACTGGGTTCATGGTGATGTGAACCGCGTTGTTTTGGAGATACAAAAAGACGGCACAAGTAATAAAACCATATGGCCTGTTCTGTTTGGCGACATACCAAACAAGGGCGAGTTTTTACGATGGTATGCAGAACGCGGACAGCTTGACCGCATCCCATTAGAATTGCACCTCTCCCCGTTTGGCGAAGCGGAGCATACCGTCACGCTTGAAAACTACATTAAAAACCCCACCTTCGAGACCGAATCAGGCACAGCGGGGCAAGCGGCGAACTGGTCAATAACAGGCGGCGTACCAACCCTGACGCTAGACACGGCTGTGCAATTTCTGGGTATCCAATCTCAGAAAATAGTTTTAGGCGCATCAAGTGATGTTGTGGCAAGTGACACAATAACCATTGATAACGGGGCTGGTTACATTGTAGCCCATGTGTCTAGCGGCTCGGCTCGTTTTAGGTTACGTCAAACATCGGGCAGTCCTGCGAATATCGGAAGTGATGCGATTTTGACCGTTGACGATGGTAACAGTGTATCAGACATGTCGTGGCTTGGTAGTGACGGTAAGAGATGGTACAGAGTGCCCATAGGCGGCTCAACTACGGGTAGCGTTACGGCACGGGTGCAGGTATTAGGGGCAACAACTGGCACGGTTTACCTTGCCGCTGTTTACATCAAAAGCGGGGAAACGTCAGCCCCTAGCACGGGGTTTATTAGTCATAGAACGTTTGCCAATCGTGGCGACTCTGACAGCACCAACCCACAGAATAAAAACGTGTTTGATATTGGCCTTATTCGTGGCGACGCTTCCCCCTCCCTTGACATTCAAATAGTACCAACTGTTACCACTGGTGAAACCCCAGAGATGACTTTGGGTATGATGTCAAGCGGAGTATACAATGTGCAAGATTACCCCTACTGGTACGAAATAGACAGCGGCGATACGGCTGGGGCTGGCTGGTCAACCGTGGTTGACGCGGGTAGGGCTGGGGGTGAATTTCAGCGATACACGGGCGCATCTAGTGCCGCCAACTATATAGATTTTACCGTCAGCGGAGAGAGTACCAAGAAGTTTGCAGTTCAACCCCGCAGAATTTACGCGCTAGTCAGAAGCTCAACAACTAATTGCCAAATATATGCTAAAGCGTGGATTGTGGGCGAGGCGTTAGACATTGGGGCAAAGCGACAAATACAAGCGGCGAACACATGGGAGCTAATGGACTTGGGAACCATAAACAAACAAGTGTTAGAGGTTCCAACCGGTAGCTACCCCGGGCTAACAATCGAGATTTACAATGAGGGTTTGGTAGGCGGTCAAACTGTAGACTTTGACGGTTTGATTGTATTCCCCAATGTGGGGCAGTTCATTGTTATGTCACCAGCGGGAACAATAAACACGGCAAACGGCATAAGCGTACTGGGCGCACAACAGCACGTTTCCCGCGTGGGTGGCGAGGATGCTTTTGCGGGTCAATTGTGGTCATGCCGTAGCGGGGCGACCTTGAACCGTTATGTTTTTACTCACAGAAATGCAGACACAAAAGAGCATGATATAACAAAGGTTTACAACGTGTCGGCACTTGTCACGGCACGCACTCAGTACATGATAGGGGTTGTATAATGTCCCTGCTATTATTTTATGGTGGTTCTGCTAACCCGTCGTTAAGGGGTGGTTACAAATCCTCCCTATCTTCAACGCTGAATTACATGCCAGTTTATGCCATGCGTTACAATATGGCGCGTGATGAATTTCTGGAAAATATGGGGCAGGTTAAACGGTTGCGGATTAGATGGGCATTACCCGGTGGGGTTCAGCGGTTTGAATTCACTATCAAAGCAAAAAGCCGACAGGATGCCTATGATAGATACAAACGCAACCTAACCACAGAGAACAACGGACACCACGCCGACGGTATAGCAATACTAGACAGCTACCTAGACATCCCCCTAGCCGATGGTTGGGTCTATGAGGTTCGCCTTGACGGGTTGTTTGTTACTTACGTTTGCGCCTCAACTTGGGAACGATGCAAAGAGCAATACCAAACAAGCGATCCAAGTGCTACCACGATAGACACTAGCGAATACTTAACCGACACACTAGCGGCGGTTGTACCAGCATCTGGCACGGATACCAGTAACGTGCAAAGTACAGGCGTACAAATTGGCACGTACACAGTAGACGCTAGCACAGGCGATAGCCCACAAGACATCATAAAAACCATCATCAAAATGGGAACGTCTACAAGTGGGCAACTGTTGGATTTTTATTTTAAGCCTAATTTTATGAATGGTATCTACCCTCAATTGCCCGTACCTGTATTGAAGGCGCGGGTGGCAAATGTGACGGGTTGGAATATCAGCCGTAACGATATGAGCCAGCTACAAATAGGTAGTCATATTTGGCGGTTGAAGAACGATGCCAAAGTGTTTTACAGTGGTGGCGGTTCTGTCACTGGCACAGACGCCGCTTCACAATCTGCTTATTGGGAACACCAATGGGTAGACACACAAAGCGATCTGAATGTGACACAAGCTACCAACTGGAAAGATACCAATTTAGAGTATGACAGTCAGCCACAACAACAGGTAGCATTTACAATTGATGCTCCTATCATTCGGGCAACGGCAGGCGGCCGGTGGCATATTAGTAGAATGATGACGTTCGCCGAATCTATAATCATTCGTGATTTATTCCCAACTGCGGAGCAAATAGACGAGGCAAACAATGGTAATGTGGGGTTTAGACCTGTAGCCCTAGACTATGACCACGAACGGCAAAAAATACGGGTTACACCAGACAACAAAGACGGCGATCAACGGCTTGACGTAATCCTACAAGGGTTAGGGGCTGAGGTCGGACAAACAATAGGAGTATGAGACATGGCAGACAATGTACCAATTGACACAGGTTCAGGCGCAATTGTAGCAACCGATGAAATAGGCGGGGTAAGTTACCAGAGAGTGAAGCCCATTATAGGCAACGACGGGGTAAACGATGGTGATGTATCAGCAACAAACCCCATGCCTACACGGGCTTACAATATACTAGGTATCACCGCAACGGGGAACGCCACAAAAGCGAACTCCCTGCCCGTTACTATCGCAAGCGATGACACGTTACCAGACACGGCAAGTGGAGATTTGGCAGAAATCTCAGCGGCTATCCATGCCGAGGATTCCCCATTCTCGAATGCTGACAAGGGTATACCTGCAATGGTTGTGAGGAACAACACAGCTACACCAACGGCAAGCAATGGCGACTATGTTACATTGCAGAGTGACGCAAGCGGCAAACTGTGGGTTAATTCAGAGGTTACCGACCTGATAGGAATTACCTCAACAGGTAGCGCGACCCAAGCAAACTCTATACCCGTTACCGTTTCGAGCGAGGACGTTTTCACAAGCCCGTCCCGCTACGTTGTGGCTAGTCAATCAGGTGTAAGTAATGCGGGCGATTTGCTTTTTAATTCAACGGGCGTAAGTAGCGCATACGCCGCTATACAATCGGGCGATCTTGGGTTTGCCACATTTGCGGCCGGTAGCGGCTATCTTGCTTTACCAATGGCTGGCTACAATTCGGTATCATTCGGTATCTATCAAAACACAACGGCGGTTTTGCGGGTCAACGTGTACACGCGGCTTTTTGAATCAACGGGTGGCGGTTCCTTGGGAGCTAACTACAAATTAATAGCAACGGCTACAGTAGACAGCACAGACAGCATACAATTCATAAATGCACGGGCTAACGATTCGAGCCTAGAAACCTTCTACCTGCCACAGGTCGCCGCGTATCAATACATATTTGAGATTGTGACGGAGAGCGGCACACCGTCAAGCGGTGGTGCAACTGTCTTTGTATCTCGCACGGCTGGCGGGTCTAATACCGACCAATACACACAAGCCAGAATACAAGACGCAATTGAGGCCGTTCAATTAGAAGTTGAAGATCGAACGGTTGGCAAAACCCCACTTGGTACAATGCAACGGCTTGCTAGCATTGGCACGGCTACGTCGTTTGTAGCTAACGCAAACGCAACAGCGGCGAAAATACAGGCTCAAGCGCAAGCGATTTACTTCACGTTAGACGGCACAACAGCCAGCGCGACAAATGGCTTTTTGTTAGCGGCCGGTGCTTCTGATGTTGTTCCCGTATCTGGTGCGGTTGCTATCTCTGTTATTGAAGCGGCAAGCGGTGGCGTTGCTGTATTGCAGTATGTGGAGTAGCTCATGAGATGGAAAACCAGAAGCCTAACAGGTGACATGCCAGCCTCACCAGTGATAGCAATCACGGGGGGGAGTATCACCCGCGCCCCAAACTATATAAACTATTTTGACCAAACAAAGCCTTGGCTCCCAACTGCTTACCCTAGTAGCGATTTTAGCATTACACGATACGCGGAGGATGGCACACCCTCATTCATTCGACTAATAGATTATCATGAATCCATACTTGCAACGTCGCCCGCTTTGATTATTTTGGATTGCGTTGTCAATGATGGGGGTAGCAATGACACAAGCGGGGATCATGCAGATGGTTGGGCAGGTGCTAGTGAGGCATTAATAAGACGCATACGTACCGACCTACCCAACTGCGCTATTGTTGGATGGTCTTTTGTTTGGCCTGAATCATATAGCTACATGAGTGCGGCACGGGTTGACGCTCTTAGAAAGTGGCAAGAATTGAGCCGATTGTACGACTTTCCCTTGTTGGAATTGGCAACGGGGATACAAAGAGAGCTGGGAACCAACACCCCGAATGATGCACAGGTGGAATTGTACTATGAGACAAACGACATACACCCTATACAGGTAGGCCACAATCTAGCCACTCGCATTTTGCGCGGCACCTTAACCCCTTGGCAGGGTGCAAGCGTCCCCGCGCAACAATGGACGGGATCACTATCTGACTATCCTAGACGGTGGACGAATAGCGACGACTACGAACGGCCATTACAAACAATCGCCGCTAGTAGCATGACCGCCACCGGAACATGGACACCAGCGGGAGACGAGATAACAAGCTCGACACCCGGGGACACTTTGAAATATACCGCAACTTGGGCGGGTTCTGCTATGAAGTTTACCAACAGTGGCACAATACGGAGTAGATACGATAGTGGCACATGGTCAAGTAACGTTGATTTAAGCGCGTTCTTGCTGGACACTAGACGTAAATTACAAAACGCGGTATTGGGTAGCCATGAGATAGAAATTGAGGTTGTTAGCGGAACGGTAACAGCTAAAGAGTTGTACCTTATTTAAGGTTCGATGTGGTACAATAAACACAGGAGGCACGGAACGCTAACGAGGGGTTAGCGTAGCGGGCAGGAGTTCGACTTGTTGAGGTTAGCAGTAATTCAGGTAAGGAGCCAAAACAAGGAGAACATCATAATGAAGAAAGAAGATATTTTTTTGGCATTGTTAGTAATCTCAGTTACGGTAATGCTGATTTTAATCATATTGAATAATTAAATGACTGATAACACAACACAGCGAATAGACGGCATTGTAGCAGAGCAGGAGCGTGTCGGGCGTAGGGTTTTCGAGCAACACGCAGAAACCGACAAAATAAATAATCGACTCGATGGCATAGAGGAAACCTTGGCAGTTATCCACTCTGCTATTGTGGGCAGTTATGACCGTGACGGTTTGCGCTCTGCTGTAGCGCGTGTGGAATCAGTGGCAGAAACTAATAAACAAAAAATAAAAGACACAACGGAGAAAATAGACGCGGTAACGTCAGAATTTAGCACCCATACAGTCAGGATAAATGTCCTAACCTATTTGGTCGGGTTCTGCATATTCTCGATACTCGTATTTTTAGCTGTTGGGTTCTTTGGAGGATAAAATTATTATGGAACAATTGATTTTAGGATTATCGGGGCTTATTGCTCCTTATATTATTGGAGCGGGTGGCACTTTTGGAATTACGCAATGGCTCAAGAATCGGTTTGGGCTAGCTGGTTTCGGGGCAAAGCTCCTGTCATGGGTAGTCACTGCTGTTTTGGGGACGGTTGCCGCACTAGCAAGCGGTGAATTAGTGTTTTCCCAGCTGTCAGACTTGCCAACTTATTTAGAGTTTTTGTATGGCATTCTGTTTGTCGTTGGGGTCGGTGAAGGTTCCAGCAAACTGTACAAATCAAGTAAATAGAAAAATGGGGCGTTACGCCCCTGCTTTTATTCACTCCCCTCATATGCCGAAAGTATCATCTCTCTGGGGGTCGGGTAGGTGTTAGCCCAACCTTGGTATCTGGGATCTGGGGTTGTTGGAGAAAATCCCCAGCAGTTATCAATACCGTACATCTTTTTTATTTCTATTTTCACCATTCGCCCATCATGGTAATCCACAGAATATTTATACTCTGTATCGGTTTCGTGGGGATGGAAATCTTCTGGTGTGTAAACTTTGTCGCTTACTCTAAAGGCAAAGATACCTAGACCATTCCGGCCGCTTGCATTGACCGCGTTTGCTATAATCTCCTTAACTTTCTCCTCTGTGGCCTGAAATGTGAATGTCTTATCCCGATTCATTGCTTCAATCTCCTTTGTGCGTTTTACAGGGCGCACCCCCTGATTGATTTAATCTAAGTCACCGAATACCGTACACGCTACCCAGTCGGCAATTTCCTTTGCTGGAGCATTATCGATCCACTCTTGATGCTCGTCACCCTCTGTCCAAGAACCATCTGTGATATGAGCCTCAACCAAATCAGGCGTTACGTTTGGTTCGTGTTCGCTGTAAAGGCTGGTTACCAATTCCAGTTTGTCGCCATCAATTTTATAAGGTGTCTTCATGCTATCAATCTCCTTTTGTGTTTGTTTGATGTAAATATTATACACCCTAAAACCGCACAATAAAGCCACTTGCTTAACTGTGTTTGTGTAAACTGCTTTACACTTAGTCTAGTAGGGCGTATCTGTGAGCGTGTCTATGATTGATTGCAATCTCTTAATCTCTGCTAGCAGTTCCCGCTTTTCGCCTTCTAGTTTTGCGACGTTGCGCTGGCTGTCAGCCAGCGATAGGTTAGACTCAATCAATGCCCCACCTGTCAACTTGTGCAAAACTTGTTCGTGTTCCAGCTCGCTTTTAGGTACGTATTCAATCATTACAACCCCATCTCCTTTGCCCATCTGCCAACCGTGCGAGGTTTGACCCCTATCACGTCGGCAAATGTGGCGTTATCCATCTCGCCTAATGCCCACTCAATAACTACTCGTTGCGCTTCTGTTGGTTTTGGTTTGCCGTGCGTCGCCGTGTGGTGCAATAGCATGGCTAGTAACTCGCTACAAATTGCCAACGCAACAGGCGGTATGATGAAATACACAACACCTATTACGCTGTCGGCACTCCATACCCATGCACCAAAATCAACGGCATGGGCAACGTTCAGTAGGATACTTGTCACGGTTGCTCCCACGATTGCCCACAATGACCACAGTCGGGCGTTTTGTATACCCCTGATGGTTGATAGCAAACGTGTAGCTATGAAGGCTACCAGCCCCAAATCCACAATAAACGGGAATAGTTCAGGCCAATACACACCCGCCTTTCGTGCCTCATTCATCATGACCAGATAGGACAGAACGAAAGATAGAAGGGCGATGGTAGCAACAACTACCACCACTACCCAAAACAAAACGCGGTCTATACTGCTCAATACACACCCCCACCCGCTAGCAAGTCAACATCACCAAGAAGATGCTGTAGCTCATTCTCTTCTGAGGCTGTGCGGTTTTCGATTGCCATCAATTCATTGATGCGTTTCGCTTTTTCCTGCGCCGCTTTTCGTGCGGCTCGGGTTACTTTTAGTTGCTTGCGGGCAACGGCTAGTTTGTTGTTAGCCTGTAGTAGTTCTTTGTAATCCATCTCTAAACCCCCTCATACCGCTCTTTTAGCGTTCCGTAATTTTTCAAAAGCGCGTAGTACTCTTTTCGTGACAACCCCAAGAGGTCACTGAACCCGCAATCAAATGCAACTGACATAACCCCGCGATAGTCTGCCATGTTCACAACCCCGCACTCTCTAACCTCTTGGTACTCCTCAAAAACTTCCTTTGTAATAACCTTGAATAGTTCATTCATCTTTGCGCATCTCCTTAAATGTGGGGCATAGCCTGAACCATACCCCTATCTATTATTGTCCGTAGTTGTTGCCTGTTGGGGCCGTGTCGCTAGCTGGGAATAATAGCGCATTTGTGCCTTCGACGTCTAATGGTTCGGGTTCACCTCCGACGTTTTCCGCGATGACCTCACTCTGCTCTTTTTGTTTCATCGCACGCCGCCACCCCTTGACCTCCTTAATGCGTAGCGCGTTAAACTCTTTGCCAAACGCCTTGACGGGTTCAGTAGTCAACAGAACGGGAACCCCTGCCCAATCGTCGGTATCATCACTGCCAACAATACCTATGATGGTCTTAACATTGGTTTTGTTTAGAACCATTCCCTTCTTTTGGCCTTCAAAATATAAAATATATTTGTCTTGCTCTCTACCGTTACTGTCTGGCAATTTCTCCACCTGAACATGACTAATGGACATTTTTATATCCTTACCTGACACAACCAGCATATCCCCCGCTATGTATTTGTACAAATCCGTCTTGAACATTTTGATTCCCATTTTTACCATCTCCCATAAAAACGATTCATTACGAACCGCCTCATTTAATGACTTGTAAACTTCACCACAAGTGAAAGCTGTATAACTACCATCGCCACACCCACACCACCATTGCATTAGGTGACGATTTCCCGACAACACTATGTGCTTAACCTTGGCGTGATACAATGACGCTTCTTTGTTTAGCCCTTCTATTGTGGTTTGCATCTACTTGTCTCCTTTGCTTAATCTACCCAAATTATAACCCCGTGCTGTGTCATGTTCTGTCAATTGCAACACGGAGCAAGTGTTAAATGGTTTGCAGTTGTTTAACAGGCCAAGGCAAACCAAAGTCTTTACGTTTTATTTTTACCATACGCCCATCTGGGTGATGCCATACAATACCCTCGCACGGGTTGCGACTGAACCACGATTTCAATAATTCATAGGTTCTTGGTGGTTTACTGAGAATGGGAACACGACTATCACCGAATTGCATACCATGCGCCCAAAGCTCGTGAGGTTCATTGTCAAACCCATACGGGTTCCCCTGTACCTTTGCGCCCACTAGCTCCCACGTCCCATCATGGGGGAATGTGCCATGAATTTCATAATGAGAACTCACCGCTTCTTTGTGCCATTTGTTTGATGGGTCTTTGAAGTCAACGCGCAACCAGCCCGGCCAATGCCCCGTGTGTAAATTCGGTTTGTCCTCGCACGGTTGCCAACCGTTAGGCGCGCTCTTGAAGTCGGAAACCGTCGGGGCAAACAACCGATCCCGCTTCTTCTTGCGTGATGCTGACTTTGTTAATTTTCTATCATATCGCTTATACAAGATGCCATTATCCACCTTGCAGCATGTGCCATCCCATTTTATGGTTGCTACACCCTCGCCGTTTACTACCCACTCTGAACCCTCAACCGTCTCGTTAACAACCTGTCGGTTGCCTCCGTAGTCACGTTTGAATAAACTTGGTATTTTCTCCATCTTTTCATTCTCCTTTATTATTAACCCCGCCCCCACTTAACTGCATTGTACCAGCTAGGCAAGGGCGTGTCTGTTAAGCGGTTTACAGTTGGGGAGTCAATTCGGGGATTTCGTGAATGTTGCCAATGACTTCACAATAATTTTGCTCCAACATGAACCGCGTCATGGTTTCACTGTTGTAGCCGTCATCGTCTACAATCGGATCGACCCAATGCCCGTATATAATGCTTGAGTATTCGTCATTGTTCGCCCCTATATCTTCCATGCCAAACCTCACAACTCCGCGCCCGAAAATACCAACTTGCAATACATCCCCCTCGTATATCAATTTCCCGCTCTTATCTTTCAGCCCTGTGCATTGCATTAGTACGCCACGCCCTGGTGTTATAACACCTACATCATTGTACTGCGTTGTCACGCGCCACGTGTTGCCGTGAAACGACAAAGTAAACTCACGAGGGTAATACATGCGCTTATCCTCGTTGTCATACACCCTGCACAAAAATCTATCGTCCATCATATCCCCTTTAGCCATGCGTTGATCTCTGCCTCGCATAGCAGTCTCAAAACCTCGAAATTACCAAAAACGCCCCAAACTCCATCAAATTCACCGTTTGAGTATGTCAGCGGTACAAAGCACTGATTAACATGATACGAATAGTCTTCTATTTCATCTTGACGCATGATTTGGAAAAACGGCATACTGTTCACCGTCGCCCAAAATTCGTCACCGTTCCGTCGTTGCCACTCAACAACTCGCTTCAATGGAGCAACGCCCCCCGCTTCACTCCACACAACCGCCTTTCGTGCCTCTTCTGCTAGCTCTGGGTCAACGTGTCGCACAAACGGAGCCATGTCTACCTGCGCCACTTCGCCGTTATTTCCTACAACCAAATCACCTATTTGAGGCTTGCGCCCAACGTCTGTAATGTAGTGTACTCTCATTCACTCATCTCCTTTATACTTCGCCTTGTACGCTATAGCCGCATCACTCGCAATGTTTAGTAACTCATCGCTAGCGATTGGCATCAATTCTTCAAGCGCATCACCCAAAAGGCTATTGACTTTTTTTAGACGCTTTACTAAATCTTTATCGCCCCCATTCTTAAACTCAGAGCAATCGGCCACAACCAAAACTCTAAGGGCTACCATTTGCGCCCCAATCATGCCTACTCTGTGGGCGTACTCTGGAATATGTGCGTACCATGCTTTTTTGTCACTCATCTATCCATCTCCTTTGTAGCCACTGGCTACCATTGCATCCTCATATCATCCATTGTTTGTTGCATGTCTTGAAACTCCGCCCACATTTCATCCTGCATTGCTTCATATTCGGCTTTTGCTTTTTGTGCATCTGCCAAGCGTTTTGCCTCAATCGCATCTTGTACCCATGTGTTTTGGCTCACAAATTCATCCCAATTCGCCCACCATGACCCACCAAAGCGGATGCGTTGACCATCGTTGGTGATGTGCAAAATCTGCCCATTGTCTTTTGCCACAAAATCACCGCCTGTCAGTTTTCTTTGTGGTGGATTATTGCTGTAAACTTCCACTAAATCAAAACCCCGATGCGCTACTATGGTTAACTTGCTCATTGCCTCATCTCCTTTGTATGTGTGCTTACCAGTTGATTGTAACGCCGTAAACATCGCCATACTTCTGTACCTCGCTGTTATGCAAGCCTCTTGTGTAAGCCATTGCCGTTTCTATCTGGTCTAATGTTCCGCGTAGCTTCAAACTGCTGCCAAATTCGGAAATTGACAACTTGTGGTTTTTGCTGTCTGTTAATTCGCTCATTTCCAAAACCTCTGTTATTTGTTGCTGATTCATGTCAATCTCCTGTATTGCTTGGTTAATATGTAAATATTATACACCCCCAAACCTCGCTTTTCTGTTAACTGCTTTACACAAAACAGGGCAATTTGTGTAAACTAGGATACAAAAACCCCACTGATAGCAATCAACCAGTGGGGCAAAAACGTGTCTATATATTTAGTTGCTTGTCATACCCTGCCAAATACAAGACCGTGAGCGTGTTGGTAGCCACCTCCTTTGTAATACCTCTATGGTAGTGGCGTGCTGTTTAAGTCTGCGGGAAATAAACAATACTATCAAATATTAATTGATAAAATCACCACTACCTAGCCTGTAATCAATCGTTCCGTTCCGTCTAATGGCTGGCCTTGCGCTAACCTGCGGAGTATGCGGTTTTCATTTTGGTTTTATTACAATACCCCTTGAGACTATGACCCTTGTAAACCGTGGCGTTCGCGTGTCTGTCGTTAATCAACCAGTGCAAAGGAGTCTGTCTATCTATCGGCGTGGATGCCATTTGGGGCGGTCACAGCCTCAAGGGGTGCTACAATAAGCCCTGCTACAAACCACTTGGGAAACCTCACAGGCTTGGTTTTTTCTCACAATATCGTTTCTGATAGACGGTTTCGCTCAAGAGCCGACGTTGGGTCGGGGCGTTTTCCTTCTCTCAGTAGCACATACGGGAATCGAACCCGCTTCAACCGTTGCTCGGCTTGCCTACCGCGACAATTTAATGCTGTGCTATGTGTGGGACGAGGCGTATTTGCAACGCCTTTCACCTTCGGATCGTGAGGTTTCCCCTTTCGGTTCTGTGCCAGTTCACAAGCATCACTCAAATGCTTTCGCCCCATGTGTTTGTTAACTACCCCCATAATATCACGGTTATGGGGGCTTGTCTGTTAAATGGTTTACAGTTCGTTGATTTCTTCTAGGTTTTGCCAGCTTCCCCCAATCAGGCTGTCGATTTTCTTGGTTTCTTCTGGCATCTTGAATGGCGTATCGTAAACCCACCACTCCGATCCATCATATTCACTTCGTCTCACTTTTGCACCATCCGAAAATACAATAATTAAATCTTTTGCTACTTCCTGACCGCCGTACCCATTATCGTATTCAATATTTGATAATTTCTCGAACTCCTCCCATGTGCATGAATGCCCACTTCTCTCTGAGCCAATAAAAACAATTTCCTTTGTACTGTTTTCGTTACTCAAAATAAAATCAACTGTTTCCTCTAGTAAATTAATCATATCGCTCATTTTTCATTCCCCTTTGCTTGTCTGTCTGAATCAATAAACACAGTATAACCCCTAACCGTCACCCTGTCTGTAAACTGCTTTACACTTTTGTGTAATTTAGGTTACAATTGAGAAAATCACATGTTGTGATAACAGGTGTTGTATCGGTAGGCGGTTGTTTGGTTCACATCAGACAACCGCGTCATTTTTGGAGGTGATGGAGATGAGGAGAGCGGCGAGAATTGACGCAAATCAGCCAGACATAGTAAAGGTACTTAGAGCAGTCGGTGCAAGTGTGGCTCACATTCACATGGTAGGGCAGGGATTGCCTGATATTATTGTGGGGTTTCGTGGGGTTAACTACCTGATGGAGATTAAGGACGAAAACAAACCACCATCAAAAAGGAGGCTGACACCAGATGAAAAAGATTGGCATGACAATTGGCGCGGTTCTGTGGTGGTGGTGAATAACGAGGATGAGGCATTGAAGGCAATCGGGGCTATATAAAAGAAGAAGGGCTACGCAGTGGTATACGTAACCCCTTGTGCCTCATAAAGAAGCCAATCTTGGTAATACTCGCAAAGTATTATAACCCTATACGCGCACCCTAGCAATAAGTTGCAAGAAAAAAAGCCCCGATTAAGGGGCTTTATACTACATTTCTACAATCTCAAATTCTCCTTCTTCGATATCTGGAACCCCGCCATTTTCCAAATCTAGCTTTACTGTAAAAATATGCCCATCATGATTCACAACAAACCGTTTTGGTAGATTCATGATAAAATCCGCAATTCCCTTACTAACCCAAATGTCTTTAAGCTTTAACTCTTCTTCCCAAAGTCGTCTTTGTGCGAATTTTACGAATAGTTGCTGGGTCAGCAACATAGACAATGCTTCTCTTTGTTCTTCTTCGTACGTAAAGGGTTTTACTCTTGCCATTATTTCCATCTCCTGTGTGTCTGTGTTTGTTTGCTTAACTGTCTACATTATAGCAACATAACCCGCGCCCGTGTGTTAAATGGGTTACATTTTTGGGGCAACTTTTGTAAAGTGGTTTACAGCAATCCATTCTTGGCGCGTATAGATCGGGTTTCTTCTAGGTCATTGTGTGCCTGTTCGGCATACTCCACAAAACGACACTCGTCTTTATCTGTCATCTCTTTCGTTGGTATTGTTTTTACAGGGTGCGTAACCCCAAAATCTTTCCAGTAAAAGCAAATAGACCGTGCTCCAACTGACATAAAAACATTTGGGAGGTCAATAAATGTAAAGCGAAGTCTACCGCCTACTCTAACCTCGCCCATGCCTCTATTCCGGACTGTACGGGCATGAGTGCGCCCATCCTCAGACAATCTATCGAACTGTGCAAGTTTGTCAAGTATCACATCTATGTTTCTTTTTCTACCCATTCCCTATCTCCTTTGTCTAAGTTACCTAAATAATACACCAATCAAAACCGCTTGTCTGTAAACCACTTTACACCCTCGGCGCGTTGCCTGTGGTACGATGTGGGTATTAGATTACAAAAGGAGATTGATTAGATATGAACACCTACGACATTGTAGAGTTTTTAGAAAATCGTGCACGTGCAATCTTGGTGGAGCGCATAGAGGAGGTGGGCGAATGAGTGACGATACCGACGCGATAGCAAAGACGTTAAAACGGCTTACGGCAGACCTAGGAGAGAAGACAAACTTCATAGACTTCACATGGCGTTATGATATGATGCACGTTGACATGAAAGCCACTGTTAAGCCTTACGGGGTGTTTCAGGTGGAGTTTTACGTAACGTTTGACCGTTCATTTTTCGAGCGGTCTACATATGCCGCGCTGGTGGGTTACATTGAAAACGAGTTGAGGGGTGAATTGTTAGGGATATACGGGCTATGAGCAATATGTTACACATGGCGGTTCACAAATTAATGGATTATTATGGGGGGTGGCAAAAAGAAGGTGAGATTGAAGAGCGGTTACTACTGAGAAGGGGTACAATGTTGAGGTATTACAAGGGGACACAGCCCGTTCCATTTGATAGATTTGTTGATATTTGCAACATCTGCAATATTGACCCACTTAATTTATTGGCTGAGTTTGTTTACTCAAAACCAAAAACAAGGAGATAGTTATGAATAAATTAGAAAAAGAAAACCTTTTGTTATTCGCTGGTATTCATCCCGATACAGATGTGACGGATTTGGAACTGTCACGAATTGCAAAGGTACACAGTGTGTCAGGCTCCATCAATAACGCGATTTGTAAGGCGATGGAGGCCAAGCCAAACGACAGAAGCCCGACGGATCGCAAGTTCGCTGTATTAATTACGGATTTGGAGAAGTGCGAGGCATGGTGCAAGTCTATGGTGTAACCTATTTAACATTGACAAACGGCCTTGCAACATGCTATACTGTAAGGGCTTAGAAACAACAGGTAATCGACTGTGATAACCTTTCAAAAAACGGGACATTTCCCGATATAACCCAAGCAAATAAGCCCTTTGGTTCTGTTGTTTCTAAGCAATTCTAACAGTCAATCCAAGGGGCTTTTTGTATTCTGAGGTGATGAACGATGAAATTGATTGATAACAGAAACTCGGTAGGGTACTATTCCATATACGAATCGGAATCGCTCGATAAACTGAAAGGCATCTTTCCTGATGGCACAGCAAATACCATGAACTGGTTATTGTGTTCCACGTCTGGTGTACATGGGACATATACTGACTTGAATGAGATTGAGAATAAAATAAGGGAAGAGGGAGAGGGCGATCATCTGACCTTTTTGGTTATCAAGCCAAGAGTTGTTCAGATTATTTATGGGAATGTTTTTGTTGGCAATCTTGATGACGTTGCTTGGTTGCGAAGTGTTGTATCATCTTCGCTTGACGCAATAAAACGCAGTCAGTGCGGAAACGAGACAGCCACCACAAAACCAACCCCCTGCAAACCATCCCACAACAACGAACATCAATGGGCAATTCACACGTGTGACGATTGTCACGGCTATCTAGCTCACGAATGCGTTAACTGTGGCGAGCCGATGGACGATAAACCAGTAAGTACATTTGGTTGTATGTGCGGGCTAACTGATACCGATGATGTGCATTTTGCGGGGTATTCACAATGAAAGATATAACAGTAACATCAACAGAGTTTGACGGCGTACTCATTGAAGTGTCGGGGCTTGGTGGAGGGTGTATTAGTGTTCTGAGTGAGGAACTACCAAGCCTTATGGAGCAACTGTATAACATTTGGAGTAGCCAAAAAAAGGCAAAATTAATACCAACAAAAGAGCAAGAAGATCGAGGCGTTGCGGCAGTGTACGAACCTCCAAACGTTCACTTAACAAAGAGTGAGGCGCGTTTGATTCTGGAGTCGCTGAACAATAAGCGTACCGAAACATATGGCAATGAATATCTCGATTTAATAATGCACCTCGAGGGTGTTTTGGAGGAGCCAACCGAATTAGCCTAATCCAGGATTTAGGTATACCTAAATCCTTTACATCCCCTTCATTTCGTGTTACACTGTAAGGGTCACAGTAAACAATAAAATAACACTAATTAAAAACGGGTTCGCCCGTACAATCTTTGGCAAATAAGCCCCTAGGTGTTTACTGTGACAAGTGACCATTACCTAGGGGCTTTTTGTATTTAATTGGAGGTGGTAGCGTGGATAGCAACGAAGTGAAAAGACGGCTAAAAGATAAAGAGGGCGTGGCGTGCAGACGGGTGAAAATCCAAACGAAAGACGGGTGGTATGCTTCAATAAAAGGATTTTGTGGGTGGTCTATTGAACCTTATATTCATGATGGGAACCTAATTGTTTTTGATAATTCACTCGAGGAGTATGAAGCCCTGCAAGAGGAAGTAGACTTTTTTGGGCAAAGGATCGGCGGTGTGAAGTTGTGTAATCTGGAATCGCTACACCTAACTATAAAAAATGGCAACACATACGCATTTTATGCAGAGGAGCTAACCGAATGAGCGAGAAACACGTTAGGTTAGTTTGGGATAACTCAAAGGCGAAGGGTAACGCGAGGGCGGTTTTGTGTGCCATTGCTACAGACATAGGCTTCAATGATGAGCCAAGTTTTACAGGGGTTCGCACTCTTGCCAGTCGTGTAGGTGTTCACTATAACACGGTATCAAGTTGTATAAAAAAATTAGAAGAGAGCGGTGAATTGATTGTGAAGCGTGGCGAAAAGGGCAAGGGAAACCGCTATTCTATCCCTTGGCAGTGTGACAGTGTGGGTGAAAGTGTCACAAATGGGGACGAAGAGGTGTCACAAAAAGCGTCACAACTGGACAGCCGCAGTGTCACAACAGTGTCACAATTAATAGAGAGGGTGTCACAGTTAGAAAAAATAGTGTCACAATTAATAGACCAAAGTGTCACACCTATAACTGTGACAGAAGAAAGAAGTAAAGAAGAAGAGAAGATAGAAGAAGAAAGCGCACCCCCTCCCCCCATCGGCACAGACATGAACGGAACACTGGTTCCTAAATCCTACGGGAACCATTACCAAGATTTTGAGAATAGCCAGATAGCACTATCCGAGAACGGCGAGGCGATATTGACCTACATCACAGGTTCAGCTCTTGGTGTTTCCCGTAGCACAATGCCAAAAGTACGCCGAATAGCTGACACACTAGACAAGGCGGGATACACACATGACGACGTTTATGCTCATTGTTTCAGCCGTTCAGGGTATTGGTTTACAAGCGATTGGCGGGGAAAGAAAGGCGAGACAATCCGCTATACCCAAGTTGAGGCAACTTGTAACGACGCAAGGAAGCAGGCCAACAACCAACCCCAACAAAGCGCAGGCGAGGCCGCATGGTTGCAATACTTAGAGCCGCTCTTAGCAATCCCTAGCCCGCAACGTTCGCCCCACGTTCGCAGTTTGCCAGTTGATGTCAAGCGGGCTATGAACAAGGGCGGGATAGGGACACAGACACTAAGCGACACATGGGCAAAAGACAAGTTTATTAGCTATTACCAACCGCCACAACATGCGGTAGCAATGGCAGATTAAGGAGATTAGGGAGATGGTAACAGACATTGAGGAGTTATTTGATCACATAACTCACGACCAAATAACGGGGTACTTGGAACAATCCGAGGGTTGGGAGCTAATCGCTGAAAGGACAAACGTTGATATTTGGGGAAATAGAAGTGTTAAGGGTGGCGGCTTTCCTGCTAAGTTTTACGTCAGCAAGTCGGATACAGGGCGGTATTGGGCGCGGAGTTGCAGGGAATCACTTTTGTTTCTTTGCAAAACAGAACAAAAAAGCATGCTTGATTGGCTTATTCTGTTTGATGTTGTCCGTATATCCGAATTATTTACCATCGTTGACCCGTCAATTGATGGCGTGTTTAAGGATTTGATGAAACCGCAGGGAACTATCACAGAAGGGTTCGAGGCATTGCGTAATGTCTGGAATGGGGAAGTGTAAACCATTTAACAGCAAGTCGGCGGGTTAGGGTTTATACTGTGGTCACATTAAGCGAAGGAGATGAAAGCAATGCAAAAAGGAAGATCTCAACCAATTGTAGCAAGCGAAAAAGGATACACGATAACAATGGCCGTTTGCCCAGAATGCGATTGTGGCCTTTTGTTAAATGGGTCAAGTTACACAGATTTCGAGTGTACAAATGGGTGTGATTACCCTTTAGATTTTGAGACGGAAACCGTTATGGCAGTGAGGGAGATCATTGAGTCGTGAAAACCCTTGCAGATTTACACAGCGTTGAGGCAGAAGAGGCGACACTAGGCAGTTGCCTCATTGACCCCGATGCGGTCATGGAAGTGCGTACTATCATCAAGGATAGCACGGCGTTCTTTTCGGTGTTTAACCGATACCTATTCGAGTCAATGTGCCATTTGCAGGACAACAGTCAACCTATTGACTTCCTAACAGTGACAGAGCGTTTTAAGGCGGTTGCGCCCGATTCACTAGATGAGGGTAAGATTATCATGCTCTTAAACGCTGTCCCAACTTCTATACATGCCAAATATTACGCCCAACAGGTACAGGATTTTTACATCAGGCGTGAATTGCTTAGAAAGTCGGGGGAATTGGCTGAGTCTGTTTTTGATATGTCTATGGATGTTCGGGACGTAGTGACAGAAGCCACAGCATTGACAACATCGTTTCAGGGTGAAGGTGTAGCGGGGGATAGGTTCGTTGACAATGAAACGTTGATGTCTAAGATGGTTGACGACTTTCTAAATGACAAGCCTGTTAAATCCGTGCCTTGGTTCTCTCGTGACCTCAATCGGATGTTTGGAAGTATGAAGGCGGGGCGGTTGTACTCTGTAGGGGCTTGCCCAAAGCAGGGCAAGACAACACTGATGAGCAACGTTGTCTCATTTGCGGCCAAACGGGGCAAGGTGGTTTGTCAAATATCCGCAGAGATGCTATCCGAGGAATTAGGCATCTTATCAGCTTCTCGTGAATCTGGGGTGAGTATGACCGCCATAGAGTCGCACAGAGAAGAAGGTGGCGACAGATTGCACCCCGATGAGCTGACGCGGTTTATAGGCGCGATGGGGAAAATGGCAGAGCTGAAGATTGTCACCGATGACACGCCCGCCCCTACCCCGTCATATATTCGGCGGGTGCTGAATCGAACGCTGATGCGCTATGGACGAGTTGACCTGTTAGTGGTGGACTACTTTCAACGTTGCAGACCAGACAAGCAAACTAAAAGCGACGTATTAGACCGTGAGTTGATTAGCCAAGAATTTGCAAACATGGCGAAGGAGTACGATTGTCCCGTACTACTGCTGGCTCAAGCAAACCCCGCCAAAGTAGAGCAGAGAGCAGACAAACGCCCGTTAGCATCTGACATCATGTACAGTAGCGCGTTAATGCGTGATTGCAACGCCATGTTTTATCTGTATCGTGATGAGATGTACAACCCAGATACTACAGAATGGCCGAATCAAATAGAAGTCATTTGCAGACTAAATCGAAACGGGGGAATCGGCACGGTAAACCAGTTTTTTGATGGTGACCATAGCAGGATAACAGACTTGCACAGGCAATCTATCAACCTGTAAACCATTTAACAGCACAGCCGCCAACAGGCGGTTATAATTTGAGTAAATAAAGGAGATGGGCGAATGAAAGTAACACCAAACCACGAAAGCGGGTTCTATCTCAGCACGAACAAAGCAGAGCGAAAGGAGTTGTCCGCATTCCTTAGGGATATTTTAGACGACGGCGCGTACATGGTTTACCTAATTCGACAGGAAAGTAAACCGAAACAGCAAACCGTTTTGATACCTTGGCACGCATGCGGTGCAATTCGGCAAGAGTTTGAAGACTGTTCGCGTGTACCAGAAAAACCACAGGACGCGCTATCTGACGATCTGTTTGTTATTCTGTTGGGTATCGTGAACGCTTGGGCGTTGCGTAATGATTACATGGAAGCATTGGGGTGGATGAACGAATGACGGAGTACTACACATTTGAGGGCGGTAGTTTGGGGTACGTGCCAGCAAAAGCACCGTTTAGATGGGAAGTGTATACGGCAAATTGGGACAGTGTGTACTTGCTTCTTGGCTCCGTTGCTCTTGCTTATGTTGTGTCCGATATAGACCCAAGAACGGGGAAGATTTGCTATAAGGTTGACACATACGGCATTATGTGGCCGATGCCTGACAAGTACCCCACAAAAGAGGAAGCAATGGAAGCGGTAGAGGACAAGTTTAACGAGTTTTGGCGGGGCGAATTATGAGCCACCAACAAAAAATCTTAGCAGGGGTGAAAGATGCGCAGTTGCAACTTGAAAACTTGCTTGTATACATGCAACTGAACACGCCAAAAGATACGAACGGTATTTGGCGACCAAAACAGGCATTGGCGAATATTAATACATTGGCTACAGCAAAAGAGATAAAGGAGCGCAAAAGCAATGTTGAGTGATGAGAGTTTGCGGAAATGGGCGAGTCAGCGAGTCAAACCCTACGACCCCGCAATGATACAACCTGCGTCTATTGACCTGAAATTGTCAAACCAAATTGCAACGGTTCGTCCTGAATGGTTACACAACCCAGTAGAAACATTTAGGGTAACGCCTGAATTGAGCTTATTTGGTGAGCCTAGAACGTATGATGTCTATGTGATCAATTATTTAGAGTTGGTTCTACTCAGTAGTGCGGAGTATATAGACATCCCCCACGATGTATCTACCGTGCTTTACCAAAAATCCACAACGGCGCGTAATGGGTTGAACCACTTACTAGCTACGTTTTCGGAGTGTGGATTTCATGGCAATCTAACATTTGAGGTCATTAACCTATCACAAAAACCTTATATCATTCGACCAAATGACCTCATGATGCAACTGGTGTTACACCAAATGGATGCACCAGCAAAACAGCCCTACGATGGCAGGTATCAGGGGCAAACAGGTGTCACAGGGGCGAGGCTACCAAAATAGCCCAACTGTAAACCATTTAACAGACAGGCGACGGCTGAGGGGTTACAATGTTTACATGAAACAAAAAGGAGATGAGCATGAAAACATTTAAGATAGAATTGACGGTAACAGAGAATAACGGTTTTTACCTTAAAGAGTTGGCAGGGAGTGCGGAGCTTGACGGTGAAAAAGTGGAGTATTTAACAAGAGTACCAAGCCGATCCCCCGTCGTTTTTATTGATGGTAGATATTTTCAAATTTCAAGCAATGACATAGTGAATGCAGTTGCCTATATGGTGGTTGGCGATGGGGCGAAAGGAGATGAGCATGAATAAAGAAGATTTTTTAGAGCAAGCAACAGACAAGTTGCAAGAGGCGTTATCGATATTGGCGCGATTGATTAAAGAGGATTCGCCCAATGCTATCAAAGATGATGCGGTTAACGTGTACGAGTTGCTTAGTCAGGCGTGGTATATCACAAGTATTGTGCCTGACATTGCAGAAGAACCACCGCTTGACTTTCAGGATTACGAGGTTGTTAGTGAGAGCAATGAGGGCTTGCCCCCAAATGAGGGCGTTATCACATTTGCAAAAAGACAAGTCGACTATGATTGGTGGGTAATTAAGCGGGACGGTGTACCGGAACTGGAAGACGGTACTTGGTACTTGTACACAGTCTCTAGTGAACAAATTCATGAATTTCCACACAAGGATGCAGGGCGAAGGTTCACAGAGTTTGACGGGTTTCTTTTTGACGCTACAAATACAAAAGTTATCCGCGTGTGCAAAGCTCGGAGATGGCAGGGGGATGAATGAGTGAGATAACAGAAGGGGAACAGGCAGCATATATCAAAAAACACGCTACCCAGTTAGAAATGGTACAGAATGACCTACAGGGGATTATTCACCACCTAGCCGAGATTGTCACGCTCTCAGCCTTGCACGATGACAATGATACTGTAGGCAGATTGTCTAGGAAGGTGGGGGAATTGTCCGACATTGCCGAGGCTTTGAGATGAAAAAGGAAAACCAAAACCGCTTGGGCTTTTGGGGAGTTATCCTCATTGGTGTAACTTTATACGTGTTTTTTAGCGCGGTTGTCACAAGTGGTAATGTTGGGGAGTTGCTGGACTTTGCTTCAACCCCCTACCCTACGGCGATAAGTGGGGGGCAACAGGATAACGAGCAGGTGAGTAACAACACGAATAGCATTGTTCTACACGTTGCCCCAACTACCCCGCCTATTCAACCCACAGAGCGACCAACGGCGACCCCTGCCCCAACTGCTACGCCACAACCAACGGCGACGCAACAGGCAACAGCAACGGCCGTTTGGGGTTACGTGGTGGAAACATTGGAGCCGTTACAAGAGCGCATTGAAGCACTAGAAAACCGCCCCACCCCACAAGCCGAGAGTATTGGATTTATCCACTATGGCACAACTGGGGTCACGCTGTTAATAGGTGTGATTGTGTGGGGAATACTGCGCATGGCAGGGAAGCAAGACTTTAACGGGCCACTACTGGCACAAAACAGCAGGAAACACCCCGTAACACCTCATAACGTGACGGTAACGCAACATACCGCACCAGTAACACCCGATAACAAGCCCGTAACGGTTGACAATTGGGCAGTAACACGGGAAGCAACCCGCCAAAAGATAGCCAACCAGCACGAGCGGGGGGTGTTGATAGCATTGTTTCCCAGCCCGTCGCCCTATGCTTTTACTGCATTGCAGAAAAGACAATTGCAAGAGTTGAGCGCGGCAGGTGTTAGTAAAAGAGATTTAATGAACGCTTTATGGGGGCGCGGTGGCTCGTTGAGTAAGCCCGCCATAGATAGAGCATTGGAGGATAGATGAGTACAAAGAGCATCAAAGAAGATATTGAAGATAGAGGCATGATTGTTTTTGACACATCTGGGGAATGGGAGCGATTTGTAGAAAGTATGGCATTTGGGAGAATGGATGTTCCACACAAGCCGCTTGCGTTTCCTTGCGTTGGTGTAATGACTGTTACCAGTTATCAACAGCAAGAGGACGAGTTACATTTCTACTACCAACATGATTTTTTATGGTTAACGCAAAACACAGCAAGGAAGCCCGATGTTATAAACGCAGTGGTTTCAACTTTGGAGATAGGATGAATAGAGAAGAGACAACAGCCGAACGATTAGCACAGCGGTTTATGGAAATTGATAGCAGTTTGCACTCTAACCCAAACGTGCCAAGTATGCTGGATTTTACCGACAGCAACCCGCAGTATAAAAAGCTAGTTGCAATTTGCGCCGAACTGCTTGAGCAATTTCAATGGGTGGAAGATATTATGAATTATAAAGGAAGCACAAAAAAGGAGATAAGATAATGCAACCAATTTTGTATCTACTGGCATTCCCGATTATTTGCATCGTGTCAATTGGCGCATGTGCTTTGGTATTGATTGATGCCTATAGAGCGTCAGCAGAATCACAAGCGCGCATTGTAGAGGAGGGGGAATTGTAATGGTGAATAACTTTTTTAACGCAGAGTATCAGGGTATTCGTTTAACCGATTTACCAACAGGGGTATTGATCACCACCAACGCAACCGAGGCTCTCGAGCTTGAAGCGGTCGAAGCGAGCGCACTCTTTGAACTTCTGCAAAAACGTGTGTCGTGTTCCATGTGGATAGTCACGCACTACGATTGTTGCATGAGCATTGTCGCTTCAATGTGTTCAAACTGCGAAACCGTTAGCGACCAACATAACGGGAGTAATTGCAAATTCTGCGCCGCCTATATATCCGAATGGATTAGCGCATCATTCTATGTCGTGAAAACAAAGGATGGCTACTACGGTGTTTATGACAATTACGGGATTAGGTGGGGGGATTGGTTCCGCTCAAAGGTTGAGGCCGATGTCTATATAAAAGAATCGAGACCCCAGTATTTTTGGGAGGGTTTGTCAGCGCTCAAGGTGTCGTACAAAGCGAACCCACTACAAAAGGAGGGGGAATTGTGACACAGCTTGTCATGTTCCCCGAGCTAGCAACGCCTGAACCAGAGTTGCCACCATGTCACCACGCGGTTAAGCATCAAAGGGCGAATGATTTACACGTTGCTTATTGTGTAGAGTGTGGGCAAGTGTTTTATGCTGTTTACCAATGGGATGGCACAGAGTTGGGCGCACGTCATCCCGTTTATTTCCACCCGTTGCCCGATGAGATAGAGGATAACGGCCTTTTACGTTTGTTCCTACACTATCTAGTAAAAGCAGGATGGCGAACCAATGAGGTGGGATTGATTGCACAGTATGGCGGTAGAGCCTCGTTTATTGAGGCGTACAAGTCATCGAGACACGGGGTTTTGTTACCGTTTTAACTGTCTGGAATTACCGGATGGTTGACGAAAGGAGATGATAAAATGAACCCATACACGAAACCAGCAACCTGTCAGCGTTGCGGTTATGAGCTTACAACCGCAGTCATCAAGAGACATGAAAATAGGTGCGGAAAGTTTTCTCCTATGGATAAATTCATAGACGGATGGCTTAATGACCCGCGTCAAATACAAACGAGTGAGCGGTACAATGTGCCACCCCAAGCGGTAGCCGCTCAAGTGAAATTCTTGGCAAGTCGTGGCGTGAAACTACCAAAAGCCACAATACCAAGAACACTAAGAAAGAAACCAAAACCCCGCCCGCAATACGAAAAAACGCAGGGGACAAAGTGCCTACAATCTGCGGGTGGTTGCGGTATGCTGAATCATGGCAATTACCCATGTTTGTTCTGTAAGCAAGACGCAGAAGGCAACCCTAATAATACAATCAGGGTAATAGTTGAGGCGTTACCACAATGAGCCGCAACAACAAAACATCTATGACGAGGGGGGGCGTTTGGCGTTCGTGCAAGTCAAAAGACCGCTACAGGGACGAACACGCGGCGAGTAAGGGGTTGCGTAGGGGTTGGCGTGTCTATCCCTGCTCTAATTGTGGTGGGTATCACAGGACAAGCAAGCGGGATACAAGGCGGGTGTAAAGCACTTTACAGGCAAGCAATGCGTGCTGGTTTACAATACACTTATCAAACAAGCAGGAGGCTACAAAGAGGATGAACCACATACACCGATTGATGGAGATTGGGGAGAGCGTTTTCGAAACAAGCACAGTTTGCCCTGTGTGCGATTGCGGGCAATTGGGATGGGTTGATTTTTGGAGACCTGTTTCAATGGGCGAATATACACAGGATAGCGAACTTGTATGTTCTAATAATTGCAATCTACAACGGGCTAAGGTGTACAATGATTTCAGTCCGGTTGCATGGCGTGACGAAAACAGGGCATGTCCCATGTGCGACATTCACCCTATAGGGTTCTCGCAATCATGCCCCGATTGCGGACATGTAGGTCAAGCTGACAACTACCGCATGGGTAGCGGAGAATTGATCGGGTTTCCGTTTTAGTGTAAATCGCTTTACAGCACGGGGTTAAATGGCGGGGTATAATTCAGGAATCAAATACAAAGGAGATTGATAGAGATGGAAAATGCAGGGAATTTGTACAGAAAAACAATCATCACACACTGCCAACAAACCAAGGATAACGGGCTGGTTACGCAATCCGTAACCCTTGACGATGGCACGGTATTGATAGTTAAGGAAGTCATCCCGCCAAGGTCAACAATAGATAGGTTGATGGATGGGGAAAGTGTGAACCTGACAGTACATGACAGCGATGGGGATGAGTGGGATTTACACATGGCGCAACTGCACGGGGTCGGCGTATGTGGCGATGTCTACGAGGTTGACGGGGTATGGATCGCAACGCGGACGTTCTTGGTTCATTCCGGCAATACCAAGTGGTTGTGCATCGTGGGCTTGGAGCATGAAGGCAAGCCCGTAGACCTTGACGAATTGCGCCGACGGGTGGCAATCAGGGAAATAGAACGCCTTGCACCATTTGTAAACATGGCAGACTTGGGGGAGTTGTTGCCAAAGCAAAGGCCGGATATGTCTAAAGAGTGGTGGGTGATAGAGCGGGACGGGTTGCCAGAGCTAGAGGAGGGGGTTCTCTATGTTAGTTACTGGTGGAACGCGAGGCAGGGGCGGGAGTCAACCGTAGCTCTTGAGTATTGCGGAGATCGATATAGTGTCTTGAGTGACACAGTTCTAGCTGATGGGCATGACGATATAGTCACAAGGATCAAGGAGGCGAATTAACATGTATCAAAAAATCATAGTAGTTGGCAATTTAGGCGGTGATCCAGAAATGCGTTACATGCAAAATGGTAACGCGGTGACAAATTTTAGTTTGGCAACGTCACGACGCTACAAGAAAGGTGACGATCTCGTGGATGAGACAACTTGGTTCCGTATCACCGTATGGGGGCGACAGGCGGAGACGTGTAACCAGTATCTAGCCAAAGGGCGCAAAGTGTTAGTTGAAGGGCGCATGAAACAATCCGAGCCGTTTCAGAAGCGTGACGGGACATGGGCTTGTAGCTTGGAGTTAGTAGCTGATACCGTCAAATTCCTGAGTAGTCGTGGTGATGACAGTTATAGCGATGGCGGAGGCATGGGTGGAGGTTATAGCAACCAATCACCAGCACAAGAAGAAGACGACATACCGTTTTAGGCGAATGGTGGTATAATAACTTTGGAGAGTTCGCTGGGAGAAGATTTTCTTCTCCCCAACATCTAATTGAAAGGTACTTCCAAATGTTTTAGGAGAGGGTCTAATCAAACCTAAAATGCACAGAAGTGCCTTTTTGCTTTATAGGAGATTTTATGCACAAGGGCGTAGATCACAGGCAGGTGTCAACGGCAAGCCATGACACATGGATGGTTTGCATAAATGGTAAGTGGGTTGATTTTTCACCAGATATAACAGTGAATCAAGATGGTGATGGGCAATTAGTGGCGACACTTGAAAGCCCGCTTGATAGAATCTGCTTCTTTGACAAGTGGCTAAATTTGCACAGTGCAGAATTGAGAGGCTCCGGTTTAATCTCGTGGAATTAAGAAGGATGAGTACTGAATGACAGACGACGAGATACACAACACCATAAAACTACTACAAAAGAAATTGAGCCTCACGGACTGGTCTATCAGTTTTGATGTGGTGGAGCGTGTAGAGTTCGAGAAAGGGGAGCGCAACGAAACATTGCCACCCATTGCAACGGTAGAGATTGATGAACCGCATAAGGGCGCGCACATCACGCTTTTAGAGGGTTGTAACGTTGCGGAGGTGCTGCACGAGATGACGCACATTGTACTATCCCCATTTATTCGCGTCGCCGAGGTGGTAGCGGGTGATAATGACATGCACCAGCAACTGATTAGGGATGCAAACGAGCGAGTAACAAACAATTTAGAGAGGGGGCTTTATTGGAGTTTGGGACTAGATGAGTTATAGTTAGCGCGTACCTCCTCGGTACTCATCTCCTAAGCCCTGCCGCAGACTACAGCGGTGGGGCTTTTCTGATTTAGTGTAAACCAGTTAACAGACAAGGATGCCGTGATAGGTTATACTGCGTTTGTCAATTAACACACAAAGGAGATAGGCATGAGCAACGCAAAGATTTTTATAGACGGCAAGGAAACACAAGACGCTTTATTTACGGAAGTTGACTGGGGTTGTGGCAACTTTTGCGATTTTGAGAAAGTTCACACAATGGACGCGGAGAGCATCCCGCACGAGTATGTCTATTTTGCAGAATACAGACGGCACACCGAAAAGGTTTATTTATGTAGCACCCGCATGGGTGTTATCAATCACAACTTGGATTAGGTTATGACTGATTACGAGCTTTACCAAGGCGACTGCTTGGAGGTTGTGCCCCAGCTAGAGGCGGGTTCTGTAGATGCGATAATCGCCGATACGCCTTACGGTACAACGGCCTGTAAATGGGATAGCGTTATCCCGTTTGAACCGATGTGGGAATGTATAGAGCATGTCATCAAACCAAGAGCGGTCATTGTTTTATTTGGGAGTGAACCATTTAGTAGTGCGTTGAGGATGAGTAATATAAAGTGGTACAAGTACGACTGGGTTTGGGATAAAAGCAAGGTTACTGGTTTTTTGAACGCAAAAAAAAAGCCACTGATGCACACAGAGAATATATCTGTTTTTTGTTCAGGGTTGGAATTGTACAACCCGCAGACGAAAAAGGGCAAACCCCACAAGAGGGGGAGGAAACCCCACGAGCCACAAACACAAAGCTACTCTCGCTACGAAAACGTCATTAGTCACGGTCACACAAGCTACTACCCCAAACAGGTATTGCGTGAGTTTAGCGCAATACCTAACGGGCATATTCACCCCACCCAAAAACCCGTTACATTAATGGAATACCTCATAAAAACTTACACAAATGAGGGTGATACGGTTTTGGATTTCACGATGGGTTCAGGTACAACAGGGGTTGCGTGTGCCAGAACGGGGCGAAAGTTTATAGGAATTGAGATGGACGATACTTATTTCGAGTTAGCAAGCAAGCGCATATGGGAAGCGTACCAAGAGACACCACCACCAAAAGAACTGGATAACGGCATGATTCAGGGGGGATTGTTTTAATTGAGAGTGGTCGTTTTACTACTTGTCATCTGGTGCGAATTAGGCACAGGCACGATACACCCGAACGGGAGTGCTATCACGTGTGTGGCTGACAGTATCGGCGACCCTGAACCACCCGCACCGATAGAGGTGGGCGATACGCTGTTAACTGATGGGCAATCGGTAGAAGTGTGCGCCGATTATCGTATGGTGCAACCTAGCAGGATGGGGGATGACGGCTTTTATAGCTACACGGGTGAGGCGGTTGTCATGTGCGATTACGAGCATGAGGTTTACTTGCCGATTGTGACAACTCCCAATTGACACCCCAGCCCCCAATAGGTTACAATAACATCGCATTGGTATTGACCTCCTTCCGAATCAGCCTCCATCTGGGGGTTTTTTCTTTGCAACTTTTCAAGGGGGAGGACGTATAGTGGGTAAACATAAAGGAGATAACATGGAATTAAAAGAAGATTCGCAATACCCAAAAAGAAAGCTGGTTGAGATTGGCGCGACGTGGGGTGTGTTTGTTGCCATTTCCGCTGCCGTGTCACTGGTGGCAGGTGAGGGGCTATCCGCTACCATCCAGCTAGCAATCGGAGCGGTTGGTCACATGGTCGGGGTTGTGACGGGCTACCGTCACGCGGTAAACGGGCTGGCAGAACACGCAAAGCAATAGTACAATACAAGTTATAAAAACAATCCTTTGGAACAGGGTCACTGTCAAAGCGGTGGCCTTTTTCTTTGCCTCATTGCAGAACATCCCTAAAATATGATACAATCAAACCATGAATATTTTAGACTTTGCCATGTGGTACGAGATTTTGCTCGTATTGCTGTGCGAGGTCATGCAATAAAGGAGATGGGTAAATGAGTGTAACGATTGAAGCCACTATCAAAAACGGCTCTTGGTTCCAGTTAGTAGATAACACTGTATACGCAAGCGATGTGATGAAAAGGGCAGACGAGATAAAGCAGCATCCAACTGTTGATTTGTGGGAGTGTTTTGCAGAGGTAACTAAGGACGGATTTATAGGCGGTGGGCGCGATGGGTGATATTGTCGAGTTCGTTGGTAACATAGCCCAGCTAGGCACAGGGCTATCAATGAACACAAGAGACGGGGGTTGGCGTGTAAAAATAGACATACCAGAGATATACCACCTTGAAGCGCAGAAGCTATCGAACATGGCAGGTGTGCGCTTAAAAATAACAATAGAGGAATACGACAATGGAACTAATAGCAGGCGAAAAGGTAAAAGGCGAGACTAGCCGAGCCATTGCCGCTTGCAATGATTGGTTACGTATGGGCAGGGGGCGGAGTTATACAGAGCTGGTAAAGCGGTACAGAAACCCACAAGAAGCCACAAAAACACCTACAAAGAGCTACGAGACGGTGAAGGGTTGGGCAGATAAGTACAACTGGAAAGAACGTGCCGCCTTGTATGATGCCACGTGGGAGGCGAGGGCAAACGCGGAGCGGGAACGGGTTTTTGAGCATCGACTTGCTAATGACTTTGGCAGGGTTGAGGCATTGCTTAAACTGGCTGACACCCTAGAAAGCCAGTTGTACGAAACGAATGCACAGACGGGCATACTTCACAACATGTGGCAACCCGACCCCAAACAGGTGGGGCAAGATGTTTACGATTTGGAAAAATTCAACAGTCCCATCATTAAGGAGTATAGGGCGACGTTAGAAGATATAGCAAAAGAAGTAGGTGGGCGCATTCACAAGACAGAAACAAAAGACGTTTCCCCACCTAAGCAGATTCAAATAAACAGCATCAACTACGGTCTAGGAGAGTAGACATGTATCAGAATAATGTAAAGGAACAGTTTGGCGGGGTGGTAGATTTATCGCTAAACGCCGACAATCTAGCGGAGTTTGTTGTTGTCAGGGCGAAACTATCAGCCCCACCAGTAACGAGTGAGGACTTCACAGTCACAATTGTAGACCTGAATGACTCCAGCTATGACACAGTTGTTTACCGTGAGGATTTATCATCCCCGTTGTTTGGAACTGATGTGGTTTACGGTGAGCCGCAACTCTTGAACAACGGTAAAGCTGTGCGGGTGCAATACCCAAACACAGACGCGGCGACTATCTCAGTAGAAATTGTATTAGGCGAGGTGTAATAGTGAGTGCAAGAATAAACGGCAGACTTCCATTGATAGACCTTAACCCAGCAAGTACACGAGACTTTCTTTATGAAGTGGGTAAGGGCAACATCGCGGGGCACGGCTTTGTTTTGAGCGTGGGCGAGAATGATGCAATAGGGGATACATTTATAAATCTATCAGACATTGGCGGTACGGCGTTCTTTGCAACATCTGCCGAGGATTGGGAAGTGGTTAGCACGTCCGCAGATGATGCGCTGGGGGGGATTGGTGCTAATGTCGTGGTAGCTGTCGACCTTGATAGCGGGTTGCTTGAGGTGACGGACACGGTTTTTATGAACGGGCTAACGCCTGTTGATCTCCCTTCTACATATCTCAGAAACAGGCTCTTTGTGGTCGGGCTGTCTGGCTCAAACCGCGCAAACGTGGGTGACATCATTTTGAGGGTTAAGGGTGGTGGGGCTGAACGCGCTAAAATCCTAGCAGGTAACAGTGTGAACCGCACAGGGGCGATAACCGTACAAGCTGGTCACACTGGGTTTATAGTCGAAACCCCTGTTATTACAGGACGGAATAACAGTGTGGATGCAAGGCTTTTATCATTCTCCCCAGACACCAACACGATAAACATAAACGGGATGCTTCCGGTAACAGAAGGCACGGCCGAACTGTCATCATTCCCGCTCGGATTGCCAGAAAAAACAGATTATTGGATTATGGCAAAAAATGACGGGGGTGGTACTGTTTCGGCTCTGGGTGTCATTTCTCTTTTAGAAGTTGACAATAATTTTTTATAGGGTGATATTATGAGCGTTGCAAATTATGCCGCATATGTAGAGAGTAAAATAGCGGGATGTTATGCCATCCCACTTGCTAGGCTAATAGGAGCCAGAGCCGAATTAGGTGAGGACAATGAAACGTTCTTGTCTGCGCTTCTTGGTTCGCTTGTTGGGCAGGTTGAAACATCAGAGAACACGGAAAATTATTGCCGCGTCATTGATGGACTGGTGGAAGCGAATGGCTTAGACCACCACAACCAACTAACGGACGAGCAGAAGGCCGACGGGTTGCGCCTTGATAGCTATTGGCAAGCTGTAGCAGGTGTGTAGGGTGTGATTGATACACGCGATCTTGCTGGTGAGTTGTTTAGTTTTGCTCAAACGTCCACCACGCCCAAAAACTTATACTTTATTGAGGGGAATGAGCTAAAGTTCAGATTCCATCAATATCAAAAACAAGCGATGCGCTCACGCCGTCGCTTTATTTTGTTATTAGGCGGCACGCAGTCGGGTAAGACTTCATTCGGCTCTATCTGGCTACACAGAGAGATTGTGATACGTGGGGCTGGTGACTATCTAGCGGTTGCCCCAACTTACCCACTAATGAAAAAAAAGATGCTACCCGAGTTCGAGAAGTTCTTTGATGAAACGCTCGGCTTGGGGACATACAACAAAACGGATAAAATATTCACTGTGTCAAGAGACGGTGAAATGAGTCTATTTGGGGAACACCAGAAGAACAAAACGCTTATACATTTTGGACACGCTCAAGACCCAGACAGTTTGGAATCTGCTACAGCAAAAGCTATGTGGCTAGATGAATGTGGACAAAAGAAGTTCAAACTCGGATCATTCGAGGCTTTAATGAGGCGGCAATCTCTTTTTATGGGGCGTGTTCTAATGACAACAACCCCATATTATCTAGGCTGGCTCAAGGAAAAGTTTTACGACCTACTAGGCACACAAGAAGCGGTAGAGCAAAGCGTTGAGGTTATCAGCTTTCCATCTATTGCTAACCCATCATTTCCCCGTGCTGAGTACGAGCGTGCAAAGCGTGATTTGCCCCGATGGAAATTCGACATGTTCTACAACGCCAGATTCACACGTCCGGCTGGCTTGATTTATGACTGCTTTGACAAGGAAGCTCACACAATGGAGTCGTTCCCAATCCCTGATATGTGGCAACGGTTCGCAGGGGTTGACTTTGGCGGGGTGAATACTGCGGCGGTTTTCATCTGTAAGGCTCCTATGGATGATCGTCTATATGTTTACCGTGAATACCATGCGGGAAACAAGACAGCCAAACAGCACACAACCGAGATGTTATCAGGTTGGCGAGGGGTTCCTGTTGCTTATGGTGGCGCGCCATCTGAAAGCAATTGGCGTTCTGAGTTTGGCGCGGCTGGTTTGCCCATTAACAAGCCACTAGTTAAAGATGTTGAGGTGGGCATAAACCGCGTGTATTCAGCAATAAAGCATGGTAAAATAGTGATATTCAACAACGCGGTAGAGCTTTTGGACGAACTAGCCAGCTATTCCAGAGAGACGGACGAAATGGGAAAGCCTACAGAGAAGATCGAAAACAAAAGCGACTACCATTTACTAGACGCACTCCGCTACATTATGACATACCTCAACCAAGAGAATGCAAACAACGATTGGGGTAGACAGTTGAATGAGGCGTTGCGTCAAAGGAGATGATGAGATGAGTAAGCTAAAAATTGTACAGGCGAGTGATGTAAAGTGGAGAAACCCAGCAGACGCAAGAGATGTTTTTTGCGTAGTTAGTGATGGGGGATCGCCGCTTTTTGAATCAACCGATGCGGGGCGTTGCGTCGCGTTTGTGTCTGGGTTCAAAAAGGGCTTACAGGTTACGCCACCCGCCCCCATAGCATTGTTGTGATTTCAGGGGGGTTTTAATGACACTGTTTGACACGCTATGCTTCGCTCTCCCCATGCTAGCAATCGCTTTTTTGGCTGGGGTTGGGGTAATAATTGAGATGGTAGGATTACGTTATGGGATTATGGAGTAGATTTATGACAGGCATCAAGGCGGGTATGAGGGCGTTCAACTACAACACCCTAGACCCAAACGATCAGGATTACACAAATGACAGCAATTGGGCAGACTGGGAGAACCGACAATCTCGCTATCAGCTATTGTGGGACTATTACACGTCAAGCGTTTACAATGAATACCTAAGACGGCAAGCTAGCGGGTACAAGGTGGACAGCGGATTGTACGAACATATACGCCCACTGTACAACCCCGCTTGGGTCATTGGTGAATTTTACGCCGCTAAAGTATGGGGTGGCCGTTTGGATATTCACAAGAACGAGCAGGGCGTAATGGTAGCGGGTGACTCTGGGGCGTTACCAATTATCACAGACAGCGAACGGCTACGGGAAGCTATCGCCCTTCTGTGGCGTGATTCCAATTGGAAAACAAAACGCAACCTAACCACCCGACGCGGTGCGGTTTTGGGCGACACCTTTATAGAGATTGTTAGCGACCCAGACAGAGAGAAGGTTTACTTAAAGTCCGTCCACCCGTCAAAGGTGAAGTACTTAGACTTAGACCCATTCGGAAACGTCAAGGGTTACACGCTTGAATACCAACGCTCTGATGATGTAGACCCCAATCAAACAGCAACATACACGGAGCGCGTATCAAAGGATGGTCAGGATGTGTTGTATGAATTATTCAAGAACGGCTCACCCTACGCATGGGGCGGCGAGTTCTCATCATGGTCGGTTCCATATGGGTTTATACCTCTGGTGGCTATTCAGCACCGAGACATGGGACTAGCGTGGGGATTCTCTGAGGCATTCCCCAAGCTGTCATTGTTCAGGGAAATTGACGACCAAGCCAGCAAGTTAAACGACCAAATACGCAAGGTTGTAGACGCTCAATATGTAGCACTAGGGGCAAGCGCACCAACAGCCACGCCCACTACAACCAACACAACCCCAACGGCAGACAACCCGCAAGCGGGGCGCGACGAATCGCGTATCATCTACATACCAAGTCACGGTGACAAACAAGTCACCTTAGAGCCACTGGTAGCCAATCTGAACCTTGCAGACGCTTTGCAGAACATCAAGTTTATAGCGGAGCAATTGGAAAAAGAGTTCCCTGAATTGGCACTTGCGAGGGTGCAACTATCTGGCACTGAATTGTCAGGACGGGCTATCCGTCTCATTCAAGCCGAGCCAAAGAATAAGATTGTTGACATTAGAGACATTTACGACGACGCATTAGTGAGAGCGCACCAAATGGCGATTGCCATCGGTGGCTACTCTGGCTATGATGGCTATGAGGGTTACGATCTCAACAGCTACGCAAATGGCGACTTGGATCACCAAATAGGAGATCGGCAGGTATTCAGCCGTGATGAGCTTGACGACTTAGAGGTAGCAGAGAAACAGTCCGTTGTGTTTACCAATTACGCTAAAGAATCGGGGGCAAGCGGGGCAGTTGAAGCCGTGCCTCACTTGACGGAAGATGTCAAGGATTCTTTGACGGGCGGGGCAACGGTTCCACCTACGGTAGGGTTGTAGATGCGAACAGACAGACTAACCCCAGAAGACAAAGAGTACATCATGCAAGATTGGTATAATATTTATTTACCAGAAGCAAAGAGGAGAATGGAGAACGGCGAACCCATAGAGCTTGTGATTGATGAGGCATTACAAAAGGGAGATGAGTCTATTTACAGCCGTTTGTTTTCGCTGGTGTGCCTGAATAATTCGGGCGACATGCTACCTGATGGGGCATTCTTAGACGATTTGTTTATAGTAGGTCGGGTATAACATCAAAACAAAAGGAGATGAGTAATGAGCAAATTAATAGCTGATAGATTGAGCGGTATTCCCGCAGGGGATGGGATTTGTTTTGTAAATGACATCGCTGGTGATGTGCAGTGGGTGCGTAACTTGACTAGGTACGACATTTCTAGGGCGATTGTGGACATAGAAGGATCGACCCATAGCGATTGGGTTGACATCAGCATGGCTTGTGGTGGAATCAAGTTTCACGCAAGTGTAAAACATGAGTCATTTGGCGAAGAATCGAGTCGGGACTCTTTTGAGTGGAACATTCAAAAGTGCATACAAAAAAGAGCGATTATTGTAGGTGGTCTAAGGAATGGGGTGCTAGTTTTTGGACACAAGATACTAAACGCGGGCGATGACTTGGTGGAGGCATATAGAAGTTTATGCTAATAGATGACCCCGCAATCGACCCAATACTGGAGCAATACAACGACCAACTACTAGCCCTTATCCTATCAGCCAACAACGGCGAGTTGACCCGTTCGCAATTCAGGAATCAATTAGATGTGTTGGTTACGACGTTTCTAACACTGGCATTCCTGACAGCGGGTGGTGATATTGGCAACCGCTCCGAGCTAGACCAACTCATAGAAGGCCACACGGAAGGCGTCAACCGCTTGACACGCGATGTTTACGCAGGGACGTATCAAGGTGAAGAGAATGAGGACAGATTGCAATCGCGTGTCAATACATGGGTGATTGCGATTGCTGGGGCTTATGCAGTCGGGCAAGAAGCCAACACGCGGCAGGACGAGCGGCTTGTATGGCGTTTGGGCGTAGCAGACCATTGCTCTACATGCCTAGCTCTTGATGGCGTAGTGTTGACCCGTGCAGAGTGGGAGAGTTCTGGGTATCGTCCACAGGGGCGTAATTTAGAATGCGGTGGTTACAATTGCAAATGTAGCCGGCTCCTCACTGATTCGGAAAGTATAGGATTGGAGAATTTGCCAGTATGACAAAAGATGAGTTTTGGGAAGAGATGACACGCGGGTGGTGTGATATTAAATCAATAACCTTTCGTCGGTACGGCAGCAGTTGGAAAATAGAGGACACGGCACTTATGAATATACGTGTAGATGAGGATATGCTCCATCTTGATTTATGTGGTGGTGGGCTAGAGTTTCACAAGTTGAGCGATTATACAGGATGCGACATAGCACGAATAGAGGGTGGTGTATTTTCGTACAATCTCGGGTTGTATGATGAGGATGGTTTTCTTGCATGAGTGAGCCTATACCAGTTTGGTACACTGATGAATTAAAAAACCAGAGAGACGATCACATAAGACCCCTGAGGAGAATAGAGGGGCAATTATTGCAAGCGGGGGCGTTAAATCAGCGCACATTATTAACCCGCGACGAGTGCAGGGCAATAAAAAGCATGTTCCAGCAAACCCACCACTTGTTGAGTGAAAAGGATGTTGCTACCCTGCGCAGTCTATTGAATGTTGACACCTTGGGGGGGGTGGGAAAAATGACACCAAATAGGGATAGTGAGGTTGCTTTCGCACTTGCGGCGTTGAGGGGCGTTGATCCATAAAAAATTGAATGGAGAGGGGCTCGTGACAGGGTGTTCCTGTCTGCCCATATCCCAGATTGCTGGGATTACACTGTACTCCAGCTTTTATGGGTGCACCTCCCAAACAGCAAGGGTGAGTACATTACAGAATCGATGATACCGCTTGATTGCTTTGAAGGCAATGAAACTTCCAACCCCTTTACAGGATGGCGGTACAAATTGAGTTACGAGCAAATTCGTGATATAAGGGATGTGTTTGCCTCTGCGTTTTCTAAAATGTTGACATATAGACATAAATCTATATAATAAAAGTACACGTTTTTACTTTGGCCGAAAGGCTAGGGGCTAGTGATTAATTTCTCTAGCCCCTTTTTTGTTTTTAGGAGATTGAAAAGTGACAGACGCAACAGGGCAGACCCCAACGGTAGACGTTCAGGAAACTGATACCACCCAAGAGAAAGAGCAACCCAAAACCTTTGACCTCGCTTACGTGCAACAACTACGGCAAGAAGCCGCAAGTTATCGCGTAAAAGCTAAGGAGCTAGAGGACTTGCAAGCCGAAACCGCCGAAAAGCAAGCGTTGGCAGAACGCGAACGACTTGAGAAACAGGGTGAGTATCAAGCATTGTACGAAACGGCCAACGGCAAGTTATCGGAGTTTGAAACACACAACAAAACACTCGCCGAACAACTCGCCGAAACGAACCAAGTACTAGAAACCTTGTACAGCAAGCAAGCCGAAACCGTGCCGGATCACATCAAGCCCCTGCTTGAGAAGATGCCAGTAACGGAGCGGATAGACTGGATTGCTAAAAACCAAGACAAACTTACAACAGGAAAAGCGAACGGCACACCAGCGCGACACACGCAACAGCAAAGACAAGAAGTCAAGCCAGCAAAAAACCACCGCTTTCGCAATCCACTATAGAGGAATATTATGGCAGATTTAGCATTGACAGCTACACAGATCGCCCCAGCGTTTTCGCACAATTCCCCCGCTCAACCGTTTGTAAATACGGTTATTGCGGCGGCAAGCATCACGGCAGGACAGGCGGTCTACATTGACAGCAACGGAAAGGCAGACCTAGCAGACGCAAGCGCGGCAGGAACGGCCACAGCTCTTGGTATCGCACTAGAGACGGTAGGCGCAGGTCAAGAGGTTGACGTTTTGCGGCGTGGGCATGTGTACGGCTTCACCATTACGCAAGCGTACAGCGCAACTATTTATTTAAGCGATACGGCTGGGGCATTAGCAGACGCAGCCGGAACCGTATCTAAAGTTATGGGCTATGTAGAGCCTCTTAGTGATAGCGACTTAACAAAAGTTCTATTCATTGATGCACGATAGGAGGGGCAAACAATGGCTAATATTTTTGGAGAATTAAACCTAAACGATACAGACCGCGTATTTAATGCCACAGCAGGGCAGGAAGTGATCTACGATTTTATCAATGATTACGTAGCGCGGTACAATATGACCATGCAACAAGCTATGGGCGCATTTGTAAGCATGAATACAGAGAACTACAAAGAGCGCTTTAAGTTGCCAGCAAATGGCCGCTTGCAACGACGTGGGCGACGCTCTTTACCAGCGGCTCGTAAAAATGCGGGCAGTTGGGACGTAGCTTACCCATTGAACGATTTTGGTGACGTTGTGGCAGGTGATGATGTAACAATCGCCTACATGACCGCCACTGAGTTAACAAGCCACATCAACGG
>WLWF01000358.1_pt1 | contig 44632 bp, 60 predicted proteins | sample 6718331 | NCBI WGS metagenome assembly WLWF01 (sample SAMN12718692, study PRJNA515312) | sponge metagenome | isolation source: marine sponge | host: Mycale hentscheli | place: New Zealand: South Island, Marlborough, Capsize Point | collected 2003-05-01 | reverse complement strand
TTGGAGATTGCTTGCAAGTGTAGGCATAATCTTTTTTGCTGACAGACTTTATCAGGCCATTGACCTCACCAGATGGCAGGGGTTCGCTCATGCTTTCATAGTTGAACCTCATCAGATCTTCTTGCCAATCGTCGGGGTTCTTCTTGCGATAATAAACGCCCACATTGAACAAAGAAATGTTTCGTCCACCTTCTGGGAAGCCCATGGTCATTATGTGTTGAAGGCATGGCGGCCCATCATCAAACTTGTTCGTCAAGTCAGGCTTGAAGTTTTCCAGAGCCTCATAGGTGGTGCGCTTCTTTTCAGCAACATCCAAAAACTTTTTCAGGTTGAGCTTCTTGCCTTCATGGATTGCATGCCGCTCAGAATTGTCGCCATCCCAATAACATAGGTTGATCCAGTTGCCACGATCACGTTCGTTTGCGCGGCTGATTTGCTTGGGGAAAACTTCAGCGCCACCGTACCCTAGCCCAGCTGCAAACTCGTTGAGCTTGGCGACCATGTCAATGGCTGCTATGGCAGGTTCGCAGAACAAGTACAAATGTGCGCCACCAGACTTTGACCTGCACAACACCAATGGGGTGGAGCGTATCTTTTCTTCCAGAGACTCCAAACTCTCGTTGAGCTTTACGTCACCTCGGATGTCAATGTCGATCACACCAAAATTGCAAGAGTTGTTTTCTCGCAGCATGATGATGCCTAGGATGTAGTCGCCACCATTCAGGTGAGACTCAAAATTCTCTTGGGTTGCTGGCTCGCTGATGGTCAGTGCACGGCCAGACATCTTGCCGTCTGCTTCTGTCTTCTGAACTCGATATTGTCCATGTGCGTGTTCGTAGCCACGAAACAACTTCATGAATCTTTTTGTTTGTTGCATGATGTTCCTTTCTGAATCGTCGGCAATCTGCACCCCAACATGGAAACACATTGAAGCACAGACTGCCTAACAACCCACTGGGTTGTTTTAGAATGGCACCTCATTGTCATTGACTGGGCCTGTTGGCTTCAGGGCACCAGATGCGACCTGTTGCTTGAAGTCACGTGCAGCCAAATAAATTTCAGTACCATTGGGATTGTTCTCCAAGATGCCGCCAGACTTAGCGTCAAACTTCATCTTCACACTCCACCCAAACCAAGAGCCTTGATCATTTTCTTCTGGGACTGTGGACAGCGTGTAGGCGTTCCAGAACATCGCAGGATTGATTGTGCCTCCACCTTGTGGATGGGGAACCTGCAGACGGTTGATCATTGAGTTCCATTGACGTGCACGCTTCAGCTGAGACTTGCTCATTGAGAGCATTGCTGGGGAATAGTTCCCATCGTCCTCAACAACATACACAAAATATTCGCCTGTGGGAACAATCTCATTGCCTTCGTCGGTGAGATATTCACCGCGACTGCCACGAGTGCAATTGTCCAAGCATGCGCTGTCTGAGCCATGGTCAGCAACCAAGCCACCACGATCGGCTTTCCACTCAATATGGGCGCGACGATAACTGATCGGGACCACTGTGATCCCGCTCTCTCCATCATAGACTTCGTTGGAAACATTGTCATAGATGTGGCCAGCTTCAGCCCCATCAACATATGCGCCATCACGCTTGTTGATCTGCGGGGACATTTGTTGCAGGATGGACAAGCGTGGGATCATCATGTCGTCTTTGGACATTCCCTCGCTGGCTGACCCTGCATCCTCAAGCAACATATCCATTACAGACATGGACACAACATTGCTTTCTTCTTTCTTCGCTAATTCTTTCTTCGCCATAAGATTATCTCCTGATGTTGGCTGTGCGACCTGTGTAAACTCTGAACAGATCTAGGGGGATGTCTTTGCCTTCGCTCAAACGCTCTTTAATAAAGCTGTTGAGTGAGGACGGATGGACACCAATTGCACGCTTATAATAAAGTTGACGTTCGCGCAGCTCTTCTGTGAAGGCATTGCATTGGTCATCTTCATTGCGCCCAAACTGGACCTCAACATTGCTCTTGATTAAGTCACCAGCACCATTGCCGCGCAACCACTCAAAGCATTGTTGTTGCCGTATCGCCAGCTCGTCTTGGGTGTCACCTTTGGCACGTGCGATTGCACCTGCGCTGGGGACTGAGCCTGTGATAACATCTTTGATCTCCACCTTGGCACCATTGGTCAGGGTGAATTCTTTGATGTTCAGTTCTTGCATCAAATCAGGCAAGTCTTGTTCGGCGATTGCTTTTAGATCCAGCTTTCTATTCTTCAACAGCATCTCCAGATTTTCACACTCAGCTTGAATGTTGAACATCTTTTGAGCCATGTCAGAAATTGCACCTAATTCATTGGACGCAGGTGCCACGTCCTCAAGCAGATCTACTTGCTCTTTCATGTTAAGCCTTTCTCATTTCGAGGGCAACAGGCATGTACCAACCTTTGCGGCGATCCCTGTCTCCCTCTTCAAAATTACGCTCCCAACGTAGGATGCGCACGACTGGTGACATTTCTGATGCGATCATGCAGCACACCATCACAGCAATAGGGTCACCACCTCCTGGCCACAGGATGTAATCCTCTGACCCGAAATCTTTCATTATCCTCCGAGCTTTTTGGATGGATGGTCCTGGGACAAATTGTGGCTTGTCCTCGGGCTCAAACACAATCTCCAACGCACCATAACGCGATGCATCACTCAAGTCAGGGGTCCACCCAAACTTGTTTTCTCTCGGACGATTGACGACGTAAACTTTAGGCATAGAGTGTCCTTTCTCAGTGAACCTTGAGTATGCCTGCAAAAAATTCAAAAGAAAACAAGAAAATTTCAAAGAAGACGCTCGTTTTGAATAAAATAAAAATTATTGTTTAAAAACAATTGCGTAACCGGAGTTGCCGATCTTTTCAGTGAAGTTGTTTTTGCACCCGTTGTTTTTGCATTACTATAAGGAGAAATTTGAGGTTATTTTTTTGTTGTTAAAAATTAGCGAAAGAAAGGGAACGTCGGGAACGGAAGCTGTAAGTTGCTGTTAACAAATGATAATAAGCGTTCCCCTTGTTCGATTAGATGGGGAGCTCGTTCCCCTTCATCGGGAACGCAACTGTAAACCATTGTTAATGCTTGTTAAAAAACTATTATAATTTTTTGTGAAATAGTTCTTGCTTTTTCTGAAAAAATAAGACACACTCTCTTTACTGGCTGGGGTTGGCTCCGCTGGTTTGAGAAAGGAACTGCTTATGTTTAATCGCAACGACAAGATCATCATCCGTGATGAGGATTGTTTTTACTTCGGTCGCAAGGCCACGGTCATCGATTCCACCGATTGGGATTGCGTCTGGCAGGTTCGTCTGGGTGACGAGAGTGCTGATGTGGCTTCTGGGGTGTTCATGATGATGAACCAAAAGCACATGGAGTTGTCCCAATGAGTGGGGCAACAGCTGCAGAGTTCGCCAAGTGGACATCCATGGCGAGTAAGTGCACCGACGATGAGTTGGCTTTTGTCATTCAAGATTGTCGTGAAGCTGGGGAAGCAATGCGCGGTTGGAATCCTGAAAAGGAAAACTATTACGCCGATCAGCGGATGACTTACTCGGATGAGATGCGTCGTCGTCAAAAGCGTGATCCTTTCGCTTTCGCCAAGTTCTTCAAAGATGGAGTTTTTGTCGGATCTAATGAAAATACAAATGAAGGAATGCAATGATGGAAATGGTAAACTTGTTCCCGATACCTTTGGGTGTTTTTAAGCTCCCTGATATTGGCTCGGAGCAAGCAGACTTTTTGCTTAAGCAAAAATTTAGAAGCAACAATTTTAACAGAACGAGTGTTGATAATTATATATTAGAAAACGAAATTTTAAAGCCATTGAAATCTCAGCTAGAATATTGCATTCTTGAATATGCCAGCGAAACAATGGCTCCACAGGATCAAACTAAAATTGCCATAACGCAGAGTTGGGTAAATTATAGCAAAAAAGGAGAGTCTCATCACCAACATTACCACCAGAATTCAACAATATCTGGTGTTTTTTATATTGAAACTACTGATGATGACAAAATAATTTTTTACAATAGCTACATAAGACCAAACGGATGGTCTGCTTTAGGAATTGGGGATGCCAAAAAACCAACTGCATACAATGCTGAAGACCTTTGGGTTCCTGCTGTTAAATCAAGTCTTTTGCTTTTTCCATCCACCGTTTATCACTCTGTTGGTGAAATAACAGAAGAAAAACGTGAGAGAGTTAGCTTGTCATTCAACACATTTTTTAAAGGCCCAATTGGAGATAAAGTAAGATTGACCTATCTGGAAGTCTGAGGTGTTTTTTTGGCAAACTTAACTCCTGAGCAGCAACGCCAAGAGCTGTTGCGCCAACAACAAGAAGTCAGGAGGCAGCTGCGGATAATGCATGCTGTCCATGATGCTAAGTTGTTTCTGGCAAGAGCTGTTGCTTTTGTTAACAAAAAAGAGTAATGTGTTTTCATTCATACTACTTTCTCCTCACTACCCTCCATCCGGCTAGGTTTCGCACTGCAAAGATGGAGGGTTTCTTTTTGCCCAAAGATCAGCGATAGTTGGCTCAGTTATTTTTCAGTTGACCACTGCAAGCAAGGTTGAAAGGCTAAAGAAAATGAACAAAGAGAAAAAGAAACTTGGTCGTCCTCCCAAGCCCAAGGAGCCGAAGACCATAGTTCAAAGGCCAATAAACAATGGCCCACCAGTTAAGCCAGAGGCATGGGACGGCAAATTCAAGTCAGTTGAGCCAATGGCCAAACAAAAGGTTGCTAGAGGCAAGCAAAACAAATACAAATGGAACCACAACGCAACGATCAACTGGATCATGGGCCAAGCTGACCCTGTTGGGTTCTTGTCGGCTGTCATGGCCGGAAAAGAGATGTTTCCGGTTTACGTGAAAGACGCAGAGGGTCTGGCAACAAAAGCTGGAGCCATAGCCGCTGACCCAGAGTTGCGGGTCATGGCGGCGAAAACTCTTCTCGGCAAATGCGTCCCAGACCTCAAAGCTGTGGAGGTCAAAGCCCAAATAGAAGAGCGCAAAATATTAGACATCAGCAGACTTTCTGGAGACGATCTTAATGCAATTGAACGAGTTCTTGAGCACGCTGTCATTGACGGAGATCAGAGCGGAGAAGATGAGACGCTCACTGAAGGAGTTTACCAAGAGCTCATGGCCGACGATTGAGCCAGGATCTGACTTCAATGACAACTGGCACATTGATGCAATATCTGAGCATTTGCAGGCTGTGGTCGAAGGTGACATCAAGCGTCTGATAATCAACATCCCTCCGAGGCACATGAAGTCAATCTCAGTTGCGGTCACGATGCCAGCTTGGACTTGGACGTTCGCTCCTGCCAAGAAATTCCTTTATGCGTCTTATGCGTCTGGACTCTCGATCCGAGACAGTGTTAAGTGTCGACGGTTGATTGACAGCCCATGGTACAAGAATCATTTTGGTGAGGCTTTCCGGCTGACTGGTGACCAGAACCAGAAACAACGGTTTGAGAACGACCACACTGGCCAAAGGATCGCAACCTCGGTGGATGGTGCCTTGACTGGGGAGGGTGGCGACATAATCGTGATTGACGACCCACACAATGTTCGGGAGGCAGATTCGATGGCTGTCCGAGAAGGAGTTTTGGAGTGGTGGGACCAAGCCATGCAGTCACGTTTTAATGATCCCAAGACTGGTGCTTTTGTCGTGATCATGCAAAGAGTGCACGAGGGAGACTTGACAGGACACATATTGGCAAATGAGGTTGGTGATGAATGGGATCACTTGTGTTTGCCAGCCCGATATGAAATCGGTCATCCAACCAAAACCAGATCCAGCTTAGGGTTCACAGACCCACGCACCAAAGAAGGAGAGCTTCTCTGGCCAAACCGGATCGACGACAAAACTCTTTCCAATCTTGAAAGAAGCCTCGGGACATATGCTTCAGCCGGACAGCTGCAACAAAGGCCAGCCCCAAAAGGTGGTGGGATCTTGAAATCAGAGTGGTGGGTTCCATGGGAAGGCGATGAGCTGCCAGAGATTGAATATGTTTTGCAGTCTTGGGACACAGCATTCAGCATTAAGGAGAAATCATCTTATTCCGCTCGCACGACGTGGGGAGTCTTCCGGCACAGGGGAGCGATGTGTGCTATGGTGCTTGAGGCTTGGTGGGATCGTGTTACTTACCCAGAGCTGCGGAAGATCGCACAAGAGTCATATGAAGAGTACGACCCAGACGCTGTGTTGATCGAGAAGAAGGCTTCCGGCCAGAGTTTGTTGCAAGATTTGCGCATGGCTGGCATCCCCGTAATCGAGTATTCTCCGGACAGAGACAAGCAAGCTCGCGCCCATGCAAGCTCCGCATTATTGGAGGATGGAAGAATTTACTTTCCAAAAGGCAAGAAGTGGGCTAAAAATTTAATTGATATCTGTGCTGCATTCCCAGCGGTTGAGAATGACGACATAGTTGACACGTGCACGCAAGCGTGGTTGAGATTGCGCAAAGGCTGGTTTGTCACCCATTCAGGTGATTACGAAGATGACGACGAGCCCATGAGGAAAAGGTTGACGATGTATGGCTGAACCTGTTATTCCATTTGCAGAAGGCTCCCCGCCTGATGACCTTCGAGTTGAGACTTTGCCGGATGGGGATGTTTTGATTGGTGATCCGGTCTTGGACGCCATTGAAGAGTCTGACAGTAACTTCGATGCAAACTTAGCAGAGGACATTGACGAAAAGCAGTCGTCCCGCAAAGCTGGCATCCTCACAGGTTATTTTGAGAATGACGAGTCAGCTCGCTCTGAGTGGAAAGAACGCTACAAGCAAGGCTTGTTGACGCTCGACCCAGAAGGTGGCATGGACGAGAACGAAGAAGAGCGAGCCATTCGTGGTCTCAGCACAGTCGTTCATCCGCTGATCGCAGAAGCTGCCACGCAGTTCAACGCCAAAGCCATCGCAGAGCTTTATCCGGCTGGCGGTCCAGTCAAGACCACCATCATTGGCGAGCCAAACGAAGAGACTGAAGATCAAGCTCGTCGTGTCAAGGAATTCATGAATTACCAAATCATGGAGCAGATGCCGGAGTATTTCCCAGATCTTGACCAAATGTTGTTTCACCTGCCATTGGTTGGCCAGACGTTCAAAAAGGTTTGGTGGGATGCGAACCTCAGTCGCCAATGCAGCCAGTTTGTCAAAGCTGAAGATTTTGTTGTTGCACCAGAGAGCAAAGACCTTCACACCTCCCCAAGATATACCCACATCATCAAAATGCCCAAGAACGACTACAACAGGTATGTCGCGGCTGGTTGGTATTTGCCTTCGGAATACACTGGGGACAGTTATGATGAGGATGATGGTTACACCACTCAGCGGATCGAAGGCATAGACAAAAGTGATGACTCTGACGACGATGTCATGACTCTTTTGGAGATGCATTGTTACGAGGCTTTTGAGGGCATAGACGGGATTGAGGACGAAGAGTCTGAGAACCTTGTCATGTTGCCTTACGTCATCACCATTGATTATGACTCTGAGAAGATCGTTGCCATCCGCAGGAACTGGGACGAGGAAGACGAGGACAAAAAGCGCAGAGACTGGTTCGTAAGCTACAAGTTCTTGCCTGGATTGGGATTCTACGGTTTCGGTTTGTATCACATGATCGGCGGTCTGGGCAGAGCAGCCACAGGCTCGTTGCGTGCACTTTTGGACTCCGCAGCTTTTGCGAACATGCAAGGTGGCTTCAAGCTGAAGGGCAGAGTCAGCGGTGGTGAGATTGATGTCAATCCTGGAGAGTTCGTTGATCTGGACGCAACGGTGGATGACGTCAACAAAGCAATAATGCCATTGCCGTTCAAAGAGCCAAGCCAATCGTTGTTCAACCTTTTGGGGTTCATTGTCCAAGCTGGCCAAAGGTTCGCTTCGACTTCTGACCTCAATGTTGGGGATGTCAACCCGAATGCACCCGTCGGGTCAACTGTCGCTCTGATTGAGCAAGGCTCCAAAGCATTCAGCGCAATCCACAAACGTCTGCATTATTCCCAAGGCCAAGAGTTCAAGTTGCTGGCCAAACTGAATGCAGAGCACCTCGAGGAGTCTTTCCAGTTTTCGGTTGCTGGTTCCAGCGAGACGGTCTTTGCGACTGACTTCGACGATCGTGTCGACATCATTCCGGTTTCTGACCCCAACATATTCAGCACTGCCCAGAGAATCGCTCAGGCTCAAGCAATCTTGCAAATGGCCCAGTCAGCTCCGCAGCTGCACGATCTTTACGAAGCATACAAACGAATGTATGAGGCCATCAGAATCCCGAACATTGACGAGATTTTGATCAAGCCAGAAGAAGCTCCGAGGACAGACCCAATCGACGAGAACATGTCGATCATGTATGGCAAGCCAATCAAGGCTTTCCCAGAGCAAGATCACGAAGCCCACATTGCGGTGCACATTCAATTCATGCAAGATCCATCTTTGGCTGGCAACCCAGCAGCCCAGACGATGCAGCCAATATTGATCGCCCACATTGCTGAGCACGTCGCGTTGTTGTATCGCCAGCGGATGGAAGCCAGCATCAACATGCCGCTCCCACCATTGCCCAACCTCAGAGATCCGAAGTTCGCTTTGAAAGACATCGATCCAGAGATGGACATGCTCATATCGCAACGCGCAGCCCAAGTGGTCGCTGCAGCTCCCCAGATGCAACCGATCAAGGCTCTTCAAGCAGCAGGGCAACAAGGCCAAGAGAATCCTTTGGAATACGCCAAGCAGCTCGCACAGCTGGAGGCTCAGGCTCTTCAACAGCGCACTCAATCCGAGATCGCCGCAGACCAAGCCAAAGCAAGATCAGACATCGAGATCGATCAGGCCAAGGCTCGCCAGAACATGGACATCCAAGCTGCCAAGGTTCAAGCAGAGCTGGAGGCCAAGGTTCAAAAGCTCCAAGCAGAGTTGCAGCTTGAGCGAGAAAAGAATGCAGCAAAAATCCAGATGGAGGCTATGAAAAGTGGACTTTAACGGCAACATTTTGCCCATGGGTCCAATTGACCCAACCAAGTTTTCTGGCCAAACAGCTGTCGCAGGAGCACCTCCCAATGCGGTTTCTCCTCCCAGTCCCGCAGCACCTGCGGCAGACCCGATGATGGAATATTTGAAAAACAAGGTCGAAGAGATCCGAGCAAGAGCCCAAGGACCAAACATGGGTGCGCTGGAGTCTTTCATGTCCGGAATGCCAGAAGGAGATCAGCGTGGCGTATGATCCAGAGCAATTTTTAAAAGGTGTCAAAGCACCATTCTCTCGGCAAAACAATTTTTTAGATGCTGGCCAGTATCTGGTTGCTAACAACCAGTATTCAGCAACACCTCAGCCCCCCGATATGCAGTCACAATCAAAGGTTTTGTCTACAACGCCGCCTGAAAAAATACCTTCAAAATTGGAGCTGTCTGACCCAAGTGCAATTGATAAGGTTAAGTCTAGTGTTGCTGATCTTTCAACAGCTTTGCAAACTGGCCAACCAACTAACAACCTGCCAACTTTTGGAACGATAAAAGAAGCAATAGACAAAGGATACATTGGCCAGCCAGTTAACATCGGAAACAGGCAAAATATTCTTGCATTTTCAGCAGACGGATACGGTTTGGATGATGGAGAGCCAGATCCTGGAAAGTATCTCAGCTTGAAAGATCGCAGGGATGGTGGTGGTCCTGGATATGCTGGAGATGTTTATGGCATTGGTGGTGGCGAAAGAGCAGACCTTGATCTGGACGGTTACATCACTTTCGCAGAAAACGAAAAGAATCCACTCGATCAAAATTTCTTGACAGGGATGTCCAATGCAGCTTATCAGCTTGGCCAGTCCGTTGGCTCTGCCACATCTAATCTTTTCGGACGATCTTTCGACGAAGATGATAATCAAGGTCCAGCAGCCCCAATCAACGATCAGGTTGAAATAGGAGGCTTGAGGTATAACACCAAAAGCGATGACAGTGCATATTCCGCTCCAGCAGACCCAAAAGGCAATGATGGCGGGTTCATCAGCTTTATGGACAGGTTTGATGGTGGTGGTCCTGGAGAGAGTCGCGCAGAAGAAATAGAGCGTGGCGGTGGAGATGGTGGATTTTCCAGAGTCATTTGCACAGAGCTTTATAAGCAAGGCAAGCTGGACATGGATCTTTATCGGATGGACATCGTGTACACAGCCAAGAGACTTTCCCCAATCACAGTTCGTGGTTACCATCATTGGGCAGTGCCGATGGTCGTGCGGATGCGGTCTTCAACGTCTCTGAGCAACCTTTTCGAATACCTCACAGTGGCCAGAGCCAAAGAGATTGCTCGCATTGTCAAGCCTGAGTCGCACAAGCGCACACTCTCAGGATTCCTAATCAAGAACATTGGCGAGGCGATTTGTTTCTCCATTGGCCTGTTCGTCGGGCAAAAAGACTGGTCTGTCCTTTATAATGGAGAAACAAATAATGGATAATTTAGGTACGATGTCTGACCTTGAGCTTATGCAGGCTTTCCTGCGAGCCAACACTGACATGACAGCAGAGGCTCCCCCAGAGCTGACGGCAAGAGTGCAAGAAATAATCGCTGGCGGTGCACTCAGCGACATGGAACGTATGAATCTTGAGGCAATGGTTTCTGCGATGCCTACTGAAGCTGCCACCAGCATGGCCGCAGATCAAAAGATGTACGACAACATTCGCGCCCAGCAAGAAGCTGACTTTGCGGAGCGGACACGCATGGGGCCAAGTGGTTCAATGAGCGATGCTGAAGTTGCTCGGATGCGCCCAAAGCTCCGACCCAGCGGCTCCGGATCAACTAGCGACATCGAAGCTCAACAATATAGAGACATGATGAAATAGGAGGCCAACATGGCTGAAGTCAACGTAGAAAACATGGAAGAAAATGCGGAGCTTTTTGTAGAAAAGATGGGCTTTCCGCATGATGCTGAAGGTCTTGAGCTTTCGGACGATCAGCTTGTTAACTTCCTTTTGCTTTGTCACCAGATGCAATATGGCATGATGGAAGAGGAAGAGGAATATGAGGAAGGCGACATGAAAGTCAAAGTCATGAAGATAGGTGATGGCGACGTTCATGAGATGATGAACCAGATTCTCGGAGGGCATTAGTGCCTGTCCGCAAAGTCAAAGGAGGCTATCGCTGGGGTAAGTCTGGCAAAGTCTACAAGACTAAGGCTGAGGCCGAAAGGCAAGGTCGCGCAATAAGAGCTGCTGGCTACAGAGGCAAAAACTGATGGCAAAAAAGAAAGCCAAGAGAGATGCTTGTTACAAAAAAGTAAAAGCACGCTACACTCGCAAAGGTGGAACGTGGCCTTCGGCTTATGGGTCTGGTGCTCTTGTCAAGTGTCGGAAGGTTGGTGCCAAAAACTGGGGTAAGAAAAGTGCCAAAAAAAAGTAGCACCAGCGGTGGCCTCAGGGAGTGGTTCAGCCAGAACAAAGGCAAAGGCTGGGTAGATTGCAAGACTGGCAAGCCATGCGGCAGGAAGTCCAGAACCAAAAGCAAACGAGGATATCCCGCCTGTCGGCCAACAATGGCGCAATGCAAAAGCAAGTCAGCCAAAGCAGCAGCCAAGCGCAAAACATCCAAGAAACGTGTGAGCTGGAAAGGGAAGAAAAGTGGCAAAAAAAGCAGTTGATGCCCCAAAAGGATTCCATTGGATGAAGTCTGGCAAAGGTTTCAAGCTGATGAAAGGCGAATACAAACCCCACAAGGGTGCGGTCAGAAAGGCATCATTCGACGTGCAGAAAGTCCACAAGTGAGTGGTTCATGTTTTCGCATTGATGCTTTACCTTGGCCAAGAACGAAAGTTGGTGAGTGAAGACATGCACTTTTGGAGAGTTGAAGATTGCAATTATTATGCTCGGGAGTTGGTCCGGAGGTATGGCGAATATTACCCAAAGGACATTGCCACAGCATATTGCGTTCCAAAGCTGATTGATCCAGAACAACAGAGGGTTTATTGATGGCAACCTACAAAGGCAAAAAGGTGACGCTGAACAAGCCTCGCAGGATCAGCAAAGGTGAGACGAGCTACGGCAAAAAGAAGTCTGTGGTTTACGTCAAGGATGGCGACAGAGTCAAGCGTGTAACATTCGGCGACCCAAACATGCGAATCAAGAAAAATCAAAAAGGCCGCAGGAGCAACTTCCGGTCTCGCCACAACTGCGACAATCCTGGACCAAAAACAAAAGCAAGATACTGGTCTTGCAGGGCATGGTGATATGAGTAGATCCTCCATTAAAAAAGTAGCCAATGCAGAGATTCGTGCGGCGAAGAGCTTTCTAGAAAAGCGCAAGATCAAAAAGATCAGTCCACGCAAGTTCGCCATGGCAGCCAAGGAGCTTGACAAAGGTTTCCAAGAGACGCTACAAATACTCACGCAACAACTTTCCGGAGGGCAAGTCTGATGGCAGCTTTGGGGAGATTAGGAACGCAGGTCGTAACAGAAACAGTTGAAACAGCAGTCGACTTTCTTAAGAGCCTCAGCAATAAAACATATTATCGTGGATCTAGAGAGGATGTTCCTTTTTTGCAACCTAATACTTTCTTAACAGACAGCCCACAAGAAGCAAGTGAATATGCCCTAATGAATCCTGACCAAAAACAGGCTAGGCAAATGGGGATTCAAAAAGTCTTTGACAATGCTAGGGTATTTCCAGTAAAAATAGAAACAGGCCCAATTTATGAGATGGGCAATCCAGAGCACCTCAAGAAATTAAACAGAGCTGCTTATGAGCTTGGACAGACCAAAAACATAGAAGAAGGCCCAGAATTTTATTTTGAGATGTTTGGCAATAGGAACGAAGGTTTTGATGCAAGAGACAGAGTTCAAGAAGCTCTTGAGCACGCAGGTTTTGATGGCATAAAAACAAAATTTTATAACGACTATGGTCCTGGGGACATAGAGAATGTAATGCTTTTCAACCCAGACGGCAAAGTAAGATCAATTTGGGACAAGTCCTCACCCGACAGCTTAGGAGCTTTAGAGAGCTTGCCTAAACAAATTGCGAAAGGGGAATAAAATGGCAGATCCACTTAGAGAATACGTTGAACCATCCAGCATATTCGCAGATCGTGAAAAGCTACCACCACAGAAGTTTGGCGACGACAACTATGAGAACATGGTGAATTACATCATGCGCCATGGCGTGATCGCTCCAACTAAAATTGGTCGTTCAAATGAAATGTCGGAAAGTCCTGGAGAGTCATTTTCAGAAGTTTATTCCAAAGGGGGAAGCCCATCAGAAATTTACGATGCTTTCAGAGAAGGTTATTTGAGGCCGTCTGATGTTCCTGAGGAAAGCTGGAGACAGAAATCTCAAAATTCTATTGCGAGTGCCGCAGAATATCTTGGCATGAACCCATATGAGGCTCGCAAGTTCGCTGGAAATTTGACAGGCGACGCGAATCAAAGCATTGCGGAAGGCATGGGTGTTGCAGACTTCACTCCTGCTGGATTGGTTTTCGCAGCTAATGAAGCCTACAGAGACTTGGGAACAGCTGAAAGCAAGTTAGATGCTTTAGCTGGGGTTGTTGGTGGTGCATTCTCTGTAGCTGAAGCATTCCCTTTGACCAAAACGATGACTCGTCCAGCTCTAGCTTGGTTGAAGTCTATCACTTCAAAGGCTGCAGTCCCACGCAGCGAAAAGGTTGACGCAATCGTCGCGGCTGACAAAGTTCAAGACAATTTGGACGAGATGATCACAGGCGAAGTCCCAACTCAACAATACGACGATGATGGTGTTTTGGGCAACCTGCCTGATCCAACAACAGTGAATCGCAGAGAAGTGATGGGTGGTTTGTCTGCTTTGGGTGTAACAGCCGCAGCCCCATCGGTGATGAAGATTGTTGATGATATTCCACTTCCAGTCAAGGCAGCTGTTGAGAGAGTCCCACCACCTTCAGAGCTTGCAGCTTTATCAGAAGGTGTTAGGAAAACTCGCAGCTTTAATGACCTAGTAAATGACGTTGTTGAAGAGTATGATGTCAGCCCGAGGGAGGCTGCTGATATGGCTCTTGAAAGCATTCAAGGGATTGATGAAGTTTTTGATAGCTTAGTTGACGAGGGTGACAACATTAAGAATTGGCTTGATAGTGACGAGGCAGGTCTGGACAATTATTTCGAGAAGTTCGGAACCCAAGCACCAACAGGTTATGAGGATGATGCATATTACGTAATTGAAGAGCTGATGGGTGAGCCTTATTTCATGACTAAAGCTGAAGTTGGCGAGTGGTTCAAAAAAGAAGGAATCATTGACTGATGTCCTCACTCTCCAGAGCGATGGTTGGTCTGACTGATGACACAGTTCGTTGGTTACAGAGTCTTTCCCGAAAATACACGAACAATTACGAGCCTAGGTCTTCTCAAGAGCTGGCTGAGGATGCTGCGACCAAAATATACAACCTTCAGCAAGAATCTCCGGAGACTTTCAACCAAATTGATGCTATAAAACTTTACGAGGCTCTCAGACAAGCTGAAGCTGGAGATCTTGACGTTGGGTTGATGGATCCAGCCAAATTCTTGAAGGCAACACCAGACATAAATGAAGCCTATAGCCCAGAGATATTGCGAAAGAAAAGACAAGAGTTAGAAGACATTTATGGAGATGGAATAAACTGGGATACCTCTCCATATTTAAAATACAAAGTCAAGCCTGACGGGTCAATCCAAATTCTAGGCCACGAAGGTCGCAATAGAAATTCTTTTGTTCAGTCTCTTGGTTTTCCGGAGCAGTTTGTTGAATTCATCCCAGGAAAAAGTTATCCACCGCAGCCATTGCTGCGAGAGTTGCCACCAGACACCCTAATCAGAAATGAAGAGACAGAAAAGCGAATGGGTGTTTTGGGCGATGTCATCAAACTTTTGTCTGTTGGTGGTGTTGCACCATTGTTGACTTCCGGAGAGGAGGAGGATAAACAATGAACAGGTCGTCTTTCCCGTCACTTATATCCAAAGGAGGATCCAAAATGAAACATGGGATGAAGAAGAAGAAAACTATGAAGAAAAAGAAGAAAGGGTACTAGTGCCCAAGGAAAAGACCGAAGAAGTTGTTGAAGTTTTTGTCACTGGTGTTTCTATGAGTGGTGGCGGTGGAATAGGATTGGAAAGCGATGATCGATCTGATCAGAGAGATCAAGAAGCAGATCCGGCTCCAGAAAACAGCGATAGCTAGCGAGATGGTTGAAGGCCGCATGAGCGACTTTCAATCGTACAGCAAAAACGTCGGGATTGCGGAAGGCTTAGAACAGGCTTGCGCATTGATCGATGAAACGATGAAAAAAATGAATCAGGAGGATGAATAATCATGTCTCATCCGCATGCAAAAGACCTCATCACAGATGAGCAGACCAATGCGACGTTAGGGTCGCACCAGTTCCCCAAGCCACTGGGCTGGAAAGTATTGGTTCAGCCTAATCAAGCCAAGGCTAAAACAAAAGGTGGCATTTTCCTTCCGGAAAGCTCCAAAGACAATGAAGAATACCTCACAGCCCACGGCACAATTCTTGCGATGGGTGAATTGGCGTATCGAGACCGTGACACAGGCCAAGCATGGAAAGGCCAGTGGCCAACAGAGGGAAACTCTGTAACATACGGCAAATACGCAGGTCAAAAATTAACAATCAATGGCGTCAAAATGTTGCTCCTTAATGATGACGAGATCACATCGGTCTTGCCAGAAGGCGTCAGCATTGCAGCGTATGTGGAGTGAGGTAAGCCATGAATGAAAGTGTAGTTCTCGAAGAGCTCGAGAAAGAGATCGCTGAGGCCAAGAAAACTTCTGGCCAAGACGACAACTTTGAAATTGAAGTCACAGATGAGTCTGATTCCCCAGAGGAAAAGCAAGAAGCTGCAAAAGAAGACACCGAAGAAGAATACAGCGGCAAAGTCCAAAAGCGGATCAAAAAGCTAGTGGACCAACGCAGAGAAGCTGAGGTTCAGGCTCGCCAGTACCAAGAAGAAACAGCGCAGCTGAAGTCTCGTCTTGAGCGTCTTGAAAAAGGCAATGAGCACCAAGCCCAAGATCAATTCAACACGCGATACAAGCAGACTCGTGCTGCTCTTTCCAAAGCTGTTGAAGAAGGCGACACAGAAGCTCAAGTGTCTTTCAGCGAGCAGTTGGCCGACATGAGAGCAGCCATGCGAGTCGCTGAGATGCAAAGGCAGATGGCCCAGCAACAAGCAGCCTCCCCAACTGTGGGTCGCGCAAAACAGGCCGCTCAGAATCCACCTCCGCAAAAAGCAATGAGTTGGTGGGAGAAAAACAGATGGTTCGACAGCAATGGTTTTGCGCGGGAAACAGCCGCAGCCAGAGCGATTGATGTGCAGTTGGACCTCGAAGGATTTGACAAAGAATCTGACGAATATTACGATCAGTTAGATTTTCGTTTACGAAACGTGTTTCCCGAGCTAAACTCGGGGAAAGTGCAAGGCAAACCACGAGCAAAAAGCAGAGCACCAGTAGCGCCAACTGCAGGCGGTTCAGGGGCACCTCGCACAAATGGCAGGACAAGAATGACTCAAGATCAACTCCGAATGGCCAGAGAGCTGGGCATCACTGACGAAAAAGGGCTGAAGCAATATGCAGCTGAAATTCAAAAACAGGCAAGGAGCTAAGTCATGACAAAGTCCCGCAATGTACGCGCAGCTGAGACTCGCGAAGAAGTCCGTGCAGAAGAGGCTCGTCCCAAGACTGCATGGAAACCACCATCGTTGTTAGATGCACCGAAGCCTCGTCCTGGCATGGTCCAACGATGGGTAACAACCTCGATTCAGGGTAAAGACTCGCCAGACAATGTATACAAACGTATGCGCGAAGGCTGGTCACCACGCTCTGCTGACTCCGTTAAAGATGAGTTGTTCCCGACCATCAACCACGGCCAGTGGGCAGGTTCTATTGGAATTGAAGGAATGCTGCTCTGTGAAATGCCTGTTGAAGACCGAGCCTCTCAAAAGGAATGGTACAACAAAAGGAATTTAGAGCAGAACGAATCAATTGCAGGAGAGCTTGATGCGTTAGGACGCAACAATGGGCAACCGATTTATCAAGATCGGAAGTCTGAAGTTAGTCGTGGCAGATCGGTTTCTGTCATGAATGATTAACCTTTAACGCTAAGGAGCGATAATATGGCAAACGTAGATGCCGCATTTGGGTTCGTCCCAGTTCGCCACATGAGCGGTAATGCACCTCGTGCAAATAAGTATACCATTACGTCTGGTTTGGCTGAGAACATCTTCACTGGTGATCTTTGCATTCTGACTGCAGATGGGGTCATCACACCTCACACTGCAACAGAAACCAACAACATTGGTGTATTTGCTGGGGTGTCTTATACCGCTGCAGATGGCTCGTATGTTTACAGTGAATATTGGCCATCAGGCACAGTTGCTACAGACATTATAGCATATGTGTACGATGATCCATTCACCGTATTCAAAGTTCAGTCCGCTGGAACAACAGCTCAGACTAATATCGGCAACTGTGCTGATGTTGTTGCTGGGGCAGGGTCCACGCTGACTGGTAACTCTGGTTTTGAGATTAGTGGAACGATGGCTGCAGGTATTGCTACTTGCAAAATCATTGCACTTTACGACTCTCCAGACAACGCATTCGGCGCAAATGCTATCATGGAGGTGCTCATTGATGAACACATCCTTGGTACAAATGTAGCTGGTATATAAGGAGGGTCTGAACGATGGCAATGAATAGAGCATCATTTGCAAAAATGCTTGAGCCAGGACTGAACACTCTCTTCGGTCTTGAGTACGACAGATACCCAGAAGAGTATGCTGCGGTATTTGAAAGCAACACCTCGCAGAAGGCATTCGAAGAAGATGTCTTGTTGCAAGGTTTTGGCAACGCTCCCACTAAAAATGAAGGTGCGGCTGTGTCTTATGATGCTGCTTCGCAACAGTGGACTGCACGTTACCAGCACGAAACGATTGCCTTGGCATTCTCGATCACCGAGGAAGCTGAAGAAGATGGCCAATATGGCTCAATCGCTTCTCGCTACACAAAAGCTCTTGCGCGGTCGATGGCTTCGACCAAAGAGATCAAGGCTGCTAACGTCTTGAACAATGCGCAAGCTGCTGGGTTCACTGGTGGCGATGGTCAAACTTTGTTGAGTGCTTCTCACCCAACCCAGAATGGCAATCAGTCTAATGTCCTTGCGACAGCAGCGGATCTTTCAGAGACTTCTTTAGAATCAATCTTGATTCAAATCTCTGATATGAAAGACGACCGTGGTCTTCGGATTGCCGCCCAAGGCACTCAGCTGATAATCCCGACAGCTTATCAGTTTGTTGCGGAGCGTTTGCTGGAGTCAACACTCCGGACAGGCACAGCCGACAATGACCTTAACGCGATTAAGTCCGGTGGCTATTTGCCCAAAGGCTATCACGTTATGCGTCGTTTGACTGATGCTGATGGATTCTTTGTGCAGACTGATGTCCCTGATGGACTGAAGATGTTCCAAAGGTCGCCTATGAAAAAAGGCATGGAAGGTGATTTTGAGACTGGTAATGTCCGCTACAAAGTTCGCGAGCGTTATTCTTTCGGCTTCACTGACTGGCGTGGTGTCTTCGGATCTGAAGGCGCAGCATAAAATTTGGGGAGGGCAAAATGTCCTCCCTTTTCCATCCTGACAGCAACAGCTGACTTAACCCAGACAGGAGAATTACAATGGGTACAACAACATTCTCAGGCCCGATAAAATCAGGCACGATAAAAGAAACCAGCGGCACGACAGTCGGCTCCGACATGAAGAACACAGGTTTTGCTGTTCTTTCGCAAACAGCAGCCATTGACCAAACTGCCACGACCACAACAACAGACATCATAATCCCAGCAAACAGCCAGCTGATATCCATTGATGTCACTGTGACCACAGCTTGGAGTGGTGGGGCAACGACTCTTGGCCTTGGTGGTGTTGGCGCGGCAACCTCTCTGACTGCTGCTGGAGCGATCCAAGGCAATGCTGTCGGGATTGTCGCTGCTAGTCCTGGAACAGATGCAACTCGCACATCCAAGTGGCTCAACACAGGCACAGGCGATCATAGGTTGATCGTGACCACAGCTAACACAGGCAATGGTGTTGGTGCTGTGACGGTTGTTTATGCTCAAAGCAACAACGTCACATAAAATTGTTTGGTGGGTGTAAAGCCCACCAATAATTTACAGGAGGGTCATAGATGGCTAACATTACAAGTGTGAAGACGATTACTGAAAACACCAACGAAGTAGTCATGGCATTCCAATTGCAATATGTTGACACTGCGGATGAAGATGCTGTAAAAAAAGTTGATGTTTCAACTTTGGCAAAGAATGCCAATGGACAGTCTTGCAATTCTGTCAGTCTTTTGGAGTGTTGGTGGGTTATTCAAGGCATCACTGTTATGGTTGAGGCAGACGCAAGCACAGACATCATAATGATGCATATGGCAGCTGATGACATCGGATACCAAGACTTCAGCAAGTTTGGCGGACTGCCATCAACTGTAGAATATGGCAGCACAACTGGCGATGTCATGTTCACGACAACTGGCCTTGGAGCTGTTGGCGACACATACAACATTATCTTGCGGATGAAAAAACACTACGCATAGGAAAAGTGAATGGCGACATCTAACACATATGCTTTCCGACCAGATGTTGAAGAGATAATCGCTGAATCATTTGAGCGGTGCGGAATAGACGACGAAACTCGGACAGGCTACCAAGCCAAAGCAGCTCGCAGAAGCCTTAATTTGCTTTTCAGCGAGTTTGCTAACCGTGGCATAAATTATTGGGCTGTCCAGAATAATACGTTAGCTTTGGTCAAAGATCAAACAGCTTACACATTGCCTGTCGGGACGATAGATCTGATTGATGTTGTGATACGCCAAACAACTGGGGGCACAACAACTGACACAACAATTCAAAGAGTCAGCATATCAGAATACAACCAACTGCCAAACAAATCTTCTTCTGGCAAACCAAGTCAATACATGTTGGACAAGCAATACACTCCAACAATTAATGTTTGGCAAGTTCCAGACAGGACAGATTACAGCTTGGTTTATTGGTCAATAAATCAACTCGAAGATATAACAGCCAGCAACCAAGATGCAGACATTCCTTACAGATGGACAGATTGCCTTTGTGCTGGTCTGGCGAGCAAGCTGGCAATGAAATATGCTCCTGATAAATTTAACTTGTTGAATCAGGTTTATGAAAGAGCATTCGAGTTCGCAGCTGCGACAGACAATGATGGTGTTTCAATGAGAGTTCGGCCGAAAGGATTGAATCTTATCTGATGGCAAGAGTCAAGTATGCAAAAGGCAAACGATCTTTAGCGATCAGTGATCGCTCTGGCTTGCGTGTGCCTTATACTCAGCTCAAGACAACTTGGGATGGCCTCAGAGTTTCTCCAGAAGACTGGGAGCCAAAGCAACCGCAGTTGACTCCTGCAAAAAATGTTGTTGATGCAACAGCTCTTTTCAGCCCAAGGCCAGATAACGATCCAGAGAATGCTGAAATATTCATCGGATTCAATTATGATCCATTCGTAGATCCTCGTCAAAGACCAGGAGTTGGGACAGCCGGAAAAGCATCTGCTGGATATATTTCTTTGTTTATTGACATCAACCACCCAGTCTCTGGTGTAGCTGGCGATGGCGAGGCAACAGGGGAAGTTGGTGAGGCAGCATCTTCCGCAACAGGATCTTCTGGAGCTGGCGGTGTTGCTGTTGATCCTGCTCAAGTTGTGACGTTGGCAGTGACAGTGCAAAATGTTGGTGGAGCAAACAAATACTTTATCGCTGGCGTCCAGCAAGACACACTGGAGCTGATGGAAAGCAGGACTTATTATTTCGATCAGTCCGACAACAGCAACAGCAACCACCCATTAAGATTCAGCACAACACCCAATGGCACACACGGTGGAGGCAGCGAGTACACAACAGGAGTGACAACGTCGGGTGTTCCAGGAAATTCTGGTGCGTATACCCAGATAGTCGTTGCAGATAGCGCACCAACACTTTATTATTATTGCACAAACCACAGCGGCATGGGAGGTCAGGCAAATACGCCAACCTTCGCATCTGTTTCTGTTGAATTATCAAGCAATCCAGATGGCGCGGCTGGTGTTGGCAATGTAGGTGTTGAAGTTCCAGCAGCTCATGTCACTGGTGTGTCCGCAACTGGAGGGGCAGGGTCTGTCGGTGTGGAGACGCCATCAGTTATGCCTCATCCTTCCGGAGCCTCCGGTGTTGGATCAACAGGAACTGAAGCTGTCCAAATTTTAGCTCTGCCATCTGGGGTCGAAGGAGCTGGTTCAACAGGAAATGAAGTTGTCCAAATTTTAGCTCTGCAGTCTGGCTCCGCAGGATCTGGAGCTGTTGGGTCTGAAACCCCCGAATCTCATGCTGCTGTTTCTGGGTTGGCTGGCAATGATGGAATTGGATCATCTGGCTTTGAATTGGCCAAGCCTCAATCTGGGGTTGGTGGAAGCGGTGATGTTGGAGTTGAAATCCCATCTGCACACCCAACTGGGGTTGGTGGAGGAGGGGCAACTGGCTCTGTTGGCATTGAATCTGTAGAAATTTCCATCCCAGAGTCAGGTGTAAGCGGCGATGGGGAGGTTGGAACCGGAGTTGTGGTTGCTGATTTGCAGGCTGGTGTTGCTGGTCAAAGAGGAACAGCAGCAAGTGGCTCTGCTTCTCTGGAAACCAATGAAACTGGCACAGGCGTTTCTGGCACAGGCGTTTCTGGCAATGAGGTTGTTGAGCTTGCCCAAAATCAAATTGGCTCTTCCGCATCTGGCTCTGTTGGATCAGAGCAGCTAGAGATTCAAGCAACACCTTCCGGTGCAAGTGGTTCAGGAGAAGTTGGCAATGAGGTTGTTAACTTCGACACAACTATAACAGAAACTGGGGTCAGTGGAACAGGAGCAGTTGGATCAGAAACACCAGAGCTATCACCCGTTGAAACTGGGGTCAGTGGAACAGGCGGCGTTGGAAGTGCTGTGCCAGAAGAGCAGTTTGGCTGGGGAATTTCAGCTTGGGGTGATGGAGCTTGGGGAGACATTGCTGGTAGGCCACATCCATTTGGCGTCAGTGGAACAGGCGGCGTTGGCAGCACAGTCGTCTTCATTGAAAGTTCTTGGGGTGCAGGGGCTTGGGGTTCTGGAGTTTGGAACGCAAACATTCAGCCACCAATATCTGGCTCTGCTGGTGCAGGGGCTGTCGGTTCTGTTGGCACAGTTCTTGTCACAACTTGGGGTCAAGGCGGTTATGGCGAAGGAACATGGAATTGAGGATGAATGAATGAATTATACAGAGCTGAAAGCCAACATCCAAAATTTTCTAGAAGATGACTCGACTGAGTTCGTCGCCTCAATAGACACAATAATAGCACAGGCTGAAGAGATGGTATTTCAGCGACTGCCAAATATGCCTTGTTTCCGGCAGACATCTTCAGCAGCGAATCTCGTGGCGGGGACAGCTTCATACACAATCCCAACAGCTCGGATGATCCGTCAGGTTTCCATAATAGATACAAATGTCGTCACGTATCTTGACCACAGAGTAGATTCTTACATTCGTGATTATTGGCCAAATGCCACGACGCAAGGCACTCCACGAATGTACAGCACGGATAGCGCAGGAACGGCTGGAACGGTCATTACATTGGCACCAACTCCATCAGCGGCGTTGGCCTATAGCGTAGATTTTATTGCCCCTGAGACGGGATTAAGTAATGCGAATCCAAATACTTGGATTGCAACAAATGCATCAACAGTTCTACTTTCTGCGGCTCTGTTTGAGGCATCGGCGTTTTTGAAAGCGCCAGAGACTCTTTCTCTCTATAAAACTCAACTTGACGAAGCAGTCCAGTTCACAGTACAAGAGATGCAGAGGAACTATACAGCAGAATATAATGGAGGCATATAATGGCTATCACACAAGCAATGAGTACACTCTTTAAAAAAGACGTCATGTTGGGCGACCACCATCTAGACAGCGACACTATTTATATTGCGCTGTATACGAGCAGTGCGACACTGAGCGCGGCAACGGATGGTTACATAACCAGCAATGAAGTTGCCAACGGCAATGGATATACTACAGGTGGCAACGCATTGTCTAGCAAGGCGGTTACTGAAAACAGCACGAGTGGTGTTTTTGATGCGGCTGATCCAGAATGGACAAGCGCAACATTCACTGCCCGTGGTGCTTTGATCTACAACAAAACACTGGGCGATGCATCTTCAAACGCAAGAGGTGCAATTGCCATCCTTGATTTTGGTGGTGACTTCTCTGTTTCTGGTGGTACTTTTAAAATTGTATTCCCAGCAGCGACTGCAAACAATGCAATTGTAAGGATCGACTAAAATGGCTTCAACCTATGTAAACGACTTACGCCTCAACGAGATGGCGACTGGTGACCAGTCGGGATCATGGGGAACAGTCACAAACCTAAACTTGGAAATGATTGCAGAGGCATTTGCTTACGGCACTGAAGCTATTGCGAATGCCTCTACACACACGATCACCGTCCCAGATGGTGCCAAGGGTGATGAACGAAGGTTCTATCTAAAATGCACAGGCGGTGGTCAGGCTTGCACAGTCACACTTGCACCAAACACCGTTTCAAAAGTTTGGATGATTGAGAATGCAACGTCTGCAACTTTGACATTCACTCAAGGCTCTGGAGCCAATGTTGCAGTGCTTGCTGGTCAGGTCAAAATGATCGCCACAGATGGCGCAGGATCAGGTGCAGTAATTTATGATCTTTTGACAGACGTAAATCTGGCTGGGACAACTGTAACTGATAATTTGACAGTTAGTGGAAACATTGATGTAGACGGCACAACAAACCTTGATGCTGTTGATATTGATGGCGCAGTTCAGCTAGACGCAACTCTGACTGTAGGTGCTAACGACCAAGGCTATGACGTTACCTTGCACGGCGATACGGCTGCTAGGAATGTTGTTTGGGATAGTAGTGCAGACAGCTTGATATTCTCAGACAATGCCAAGGCTGTGTTTGGTGCTGGGTCTGATTTGCAGGTGTATCATGATGGGTCTAACAGCTATGTAGATGATGCGGGGACAGGAGCTTTAATTTTACGTGGCAATAGTAATGTTACTATAGGCAAATACACTGGCGAAACTATGGGCTTTTTTGAAGTTGATGGCGCAGTTTCTCTATATCACGACAATGCAGTCAAAATCGCCACAACAGCCACAGGTGTAGAAGTCACTGGCGCAGCAACAGTAGGCGGTGCAGCGGTCAAAGTTGCTGGCAAAGAGACAATATATGTTCCCGCAGTTGCTATGTATGCCTCAACAACAAATGGTTGTGCGGGGCCAGAGCAAGTTGAAACAACAGCTTTGCGACCTGATCTGAAAGTCCTAGACTTTGCGGCTGATGCGGATGACTTTGCTCAGTTTGCTATCGCCATGCCTAAGTCTTGGAATGAAGGAACAGTCACCTTCCAGCCTTTTTGGACAGTAACAGGCACAAATACTGGCACGGTTGCTTGGCAACTTGCTGGGGTGGCAATTACAAACGACGAAAGTATTAACACAGCTTTTGGCACTCAGGTGGCGACAACAGCACTAGCTTTTTCTGGAACGTCAAATGACTTGATGGTTAGCGCAGAAAGTGGCGCAGTGACAATCGCAGGAAGCCCAGCCGCAAATGATATGTGCTTTTTCCAAATCAATCGTGACACAAGCGCAGATGATCAGACAGGGGATGCAAGGCTCTTGGGTGTAAAAATATTCTTTACCACAGACGCAGCGAATGATGCATAGGAGGGGAAATTGACTGGTTTTGGAATTAATGTTTTAGGGTTTGGTGGTGTCGGCAATACAAACCCACCATTTACTTCTCAAGTGTTCACAAGTAGTGGAACATACACTCCGACTTCTGGAGCTAGATCTGCACTTTTTATGGCGTTTGGTTCCAGAGGAGCAGGTCCAGGAGGGGCAACTTCTTATGCTGGTGGTGGTGGTGGATATGGAGAAAAGTATGTTTCTAGCCTAGATGCCAGCTACAGCATATCAGCTTCCGCTGGGGGGACTTGTTCTGGTGGTGGTGCGGTGGCTTATAGCACACCTAATTATAGCAGGAGTGGCAGTGGTGGATCGGGAGATTTTAGTGCATCTGGCGGCACTGGCGGCACTGGAAATCCTTATTATGTTGATGCTCCTGGCGGCAGAGGGTGCGGTGGCGGCAGATGCGGCAATGGTGGAAGTGGCGGCAATCGCCCCAGCGGTCCAGGATCTGGGACTACTGGAGCGGTTCCAAATGGCGGAAATGAGACGAGTGGGGTTTATGACGTGTCCCCATATGGGATAACTTTTTCTTACACTCGCGCAGCCTCTCAAGTCCCAGTATACTCCTCTGATGGCACAGATCACGGAAATGCTTTGGCTAGCCATTGTACCACCGCTGCTGGTGGCACAACCAATGCGGGGATGCCAGGATGGTCAACCAACGCCGCAAGAGTTGGTGCTGTTCTGATTTTAGAGTTTTACTAATGACACTTGATAGGGGAAATGCGGTGTACGTTCCAGTTGTAAAAAAATCTGACAACTCTGTTAAAAACTTCATCGACCAAGGTGACACACTTTCAAACAATGCTGTTAAGCCATTCAGTGAGGCAGACTACTTTCTTGGCACAAAAGCGTACACTGAGATGGAGCAGTTAAGACCAGAAAGTGTTGATTTGCCAGCAGCTTTAAGGTGGAATCCAACAACAGAAAATATTGAGTGGTATACTGTTGAAAGTTCTGAGTAATGGATAAACGCACAGTGGCCTCTGCACATAGCAGAATTGATGATCTTAATGTCACTTTTGCATCTCTTCGCACGGAGGTGACCATACAACACAAAGAGTTGTTTACGAGGGTGAAGCGTTTAGAGGCAATCATGATCGGTGCCAGTGCGGCTATAATCGTGATGCTGATGACTGTACTAACAAAGATGGGGTGAGAACATGAATATGGAAAAGTTTTTGGCATGGAAAATTATGCCTCGATTCATGATGTTGGTGATGACGGTTATGTACATTCGTGTGATTGAGTGGTTCATGTCTCTCCCACAGGATGTTGTTAGCACTCAGGCCACCGCATTGACTGCCACGGTGACAGGTGCTATGACAGGTGCATTCGCTGTGTGGTTAGGATCAGAGAAATGATGGCTCTTCTGGGAAGTCTGCTTGGCTTCGGATCATCGTTTCTCCCGTCTGTTCTTGATTACTTCAAGGCAAACCAGCAACAAAAACACCGCATTGAAATGATGCAAATAGAAACAGATCTTGCTCAAAGACGCAGCGAAATGAAGCTGGTCGAGCTAGATAAAAAGGCAGACATTGAAGAAACAAAAGGGTTGTATGCACATGACCGATCTATTGACGCTGGAGGCTTTGTCAACGCTCTCAGGGGCAGCGTTCGCCCTATCATTACTTATGCCTTTTTCGGATTGTTCGTAGCCACGAAAGTTGTGATCATGGTCAAAGTCACGCAAGCTGGTGGCGATTGGATGCAAGCAGTTGACTTGATGTGGGATGGAGAAACGTCCGGACTGTTCAGTGCGGTCTTGGCTTTCTGGTTTGGGAATCGTGCGATCACGAAGTATGCAGGGAAGTAGCCATGGGATACAAGTTAGGAAAACGAAGCCTATCAAGGCTAGAAGGTGTCAACGAAAATCTGGTAACTGTCGTGAAGTACGCCATCGGCGTTACGAAACAAGACTTTTCAGTGATTTGCGGATTGAGGACGATAGAAGAGCAAAAAGCTCTTGTCGCTAAAGGTGCCAGCCAAACAATGAAAAGCAAGCACATCCACGGCAACGCTGTTGACTTGATGGCTTACGTTGATGGTGGTCGTTGGGAGCTCAACCTTTACGACGAGATTGCTGATGCGATGAAAGAAGCTGCTGCAGCCTCTGGAGTTAAGATCAAGTGGGGCGCAGCTTGGACAGTTGACTCTCTTGGAGATTGGGAGGGCACTGCGGAGAATGCGATGAACAGCTACATTGACATTCGCAGATCACAAGGTCGTAGGCCATTCATAGATGCACCTCATTTTGAGCTAGCTTTTTAATATGACTTTTTCTCTGATAAAATATAACTCAGGGATTGTTAAAGACACCACAGAATATTCTGCTGGCAAGAATGGGCCATTTTACGTTGACAGTGATCTTGTTCGTTTTGTCAATGGATATCCAGAAAAGATCGGTGGCTGGGAAAAAGATGCGTTTTATGCATTAGATCCTGCTGGAGAAGCAACGTCTACTGAAGCTACATTGACTGGTGTTGGTCGGAAGATGGTTTTCTGGAGAGCAGTCGATGGTGTTGACAGGATAGCCGTCGGGACGCACAACCATCTTTATATAATTCAAAACAATGCAATCTATGACATAACACCACTGCGGAAAACCACAAGCAACCTCTCTAATCCTTTAGTGGTGACCAATGGCAGCACAACCATTACTGTAACCGACAATGCGCATGGAGCTTCAGACGGTGATTGGGTTGTAATAAACTCTGCCACTGCTACAGGAGGGATCCCCGCAGACACAATCAACAGAATGTCTGGTTACCAAATAACTTTCATTGACACTAATTCTTATTCGATACAATCCCCATCAGCTGCAACGAGCGGAGCCACAGGTGGCGGCACGACAATAGACATAAAATACCTGATCGGCTCCAATGATGGGCTGGGAACCCAGAGTGCTGCTCCAGCTTTGGGTTGGGGTGTTGGTGGTTGGGGCGAATCAACGTGGAACACACCAAGATCTTTGTCTTTGTCTCAAGTCAGTCTTGAAAGTTCTGTTTGGAGCTTGAATCTTTGGGGAGAAGATCTTCTTGCAACAGTTAGAGGCCATGATGTTTATTATTGGGACACATCTTCTAATGTTACGAGCAGAGCAGTTTTGGTGTCATCAATAGCCGAGGCAGCTTCTGTCCCAGCTCAAATAAGAACCTCTGTCGTTAGTTTCCCAGACAGACACTTTATAGCTGGTGGGGCCAGCGTTTACGTCGCAGCTGATGGAAGCTCTGGTGACTTGGATCCGATGTTGGTCCGATGGTCAACTCAAGAAGACTTTACGAAGTTTGCACCAACAGCAACCAACACAGCTGGCGATCAACGGTTGGAAGTTGGCACAAAAATAATCACAATGGTCAATACCCGAGAAGAAACTATAATAAGCACCGACGAGGCTATTTATGGCATGACGTTCGTTGGTGCACCATTTATATTCTCTTTCCGGTTGCTGGCCACTGGAGTTGGTGCCAATGGCATAAACTCAATGATCGCTATTGATGGCAATGTATATTGGATGAGCAACAGATCTTTTTACGTTTATGATGGTGTTGTCAAAGAGATTCCTTGTTCCGTAAAACATTTTGTTTTCGACAGAATGCAAGGTCGTTATTTCGACAAGACTGCAGTCGGTCATAATGTTGAATTCAACGAGGTCACTTGGTTCTACGTCTCTGACCAGAACACAGCTGCTGATGATCCTGAGCCAGACAGTTATGTTTCTTACAACTATGCTGAAAATGCTTGGTCAATTGGATCTATGGACAGAACAGTCTGGAATGATGCGTTTGGCTCTCGAGAGAAGCCATTCGCATTTGATGCAGGTGGTCATTTGTATAATCAAGAGACAGGCACAAGCGCAGATGGCGCAGCGATGAATTGCTTTATTGAAGGTGCGCCAAGAGAAATGACGGCAGAAGGCAACAATCTTTATATGGTTGACAGGATAATCCCAGACATCACAATGGGAGCCAACAGCACAGTTTCAGTTTTCATGAATACTCGCAAGTTCCCGAATGCTTCCGAGACTTCCAAAGGCCCATTCAACATAACCTCCACAACTGAAAAGATCAGCACCAGAGCAAAAGGTCGACAGATAGCTTTAAAGTTCCAAAGCACAGGAACCCAAGACGAATGGCAGCTTGGAGACTTTAGAATTGACTTAAGACAGGATGGCCCGAGATGAACCAGCCAGCAGCCCCACTAGCAGTCTTAAGGTTGCCAGATCCCCCAGATGAGTATCACCGGAGTTATATGGCACGCTTGACCAATACAATCGAGTTAGAAAAACAGGCAACTTATTTTGCCAACTCAGCAGGTCTTAATTCAGCCACAGAGCAAGCTGAAGCTACAGCGTGGTTCATTGGGTAATGGCTAACAACTATAAAAACGCGAAAGTTGATTTGACGGGAACAGGAGCAACTGTCCTTTATACGACTCCCAGTGCGACTACCACATTGATTAAGTCATTGCTTGTTTCTGAAGATAGCGGCAATGCTGATACAATCACCGTCACAATTACAGATGCAGCCTCATCTCCTGCGACTTTCTCTTTATTTAAAGTCAAGGCTGTGGGCGCTAATGCGACTGTTGAGCTTTTGACGCAGCCTTTGGTTGTTCAAGAAGATGAGATAATAAAAGTCACCGCAGCCACAGGAAACAGGTTGCACGTTGTGGCATCATTGCTGGAGATAAGTTAATGATTTACTACTCACGCAATATAAACTAAAATTAGTCAAAGGAATCTTTCATGGCTACAGCAGGTGCATTGACAGGACTGACAGGCGAGACAACTGAAGAGGAGTCTGTGCCTGTTGAATATGGCGTTTTCCAAAACACTGCAGTCACTCAAGATCCCAACATTGACCTCCAAACAATGTATGGAACTGCGGCTGTACCAACCCTGACTTGGGTGACCCAGATTCAAACAGGTGAGCGTGAATTCGATCCGAGCAGCCAGTTCGACAACTCGATGCTTGAGGATTATCAAAAGCTAGTCGACTCTCAAGGCCAACCAACAGGCATGATGGGTCCAGGACAGATTAGCAAGCAAGTCACCGGAGACACTTTGAGCCAGCTGGGGCAGACAGTTGGAGCTTCTGCAGGGGCAGCTTTGGTTGATCCATACATGTCTGGGGATTCTGGGGCCAAGCTGTTAGCAGGAGCCAAAGGTGCATTCAAAGATCTTCCCTCCGAGTTAGTTGCGGACAGCACCAAGGCAGGGTACAAAATTTTAGAGACTGGGTTGTCTGACAATGCAGTTTATTACCCAGAGCTTTCGAACAAAGCAACAGCCGCAGCAACTGGCAATGAGGCTGCTTATAATGCACTCAAAGACAGCTCAGAAGTTGTCAATGGCAGGAGAGTTTATGAGGCTGGTGCGCTTGAAAACTTGGAAGGTGTTGAAAGCAACATAGCCGCAGAAGCAATAACATCATCTTCAACAGCCCCAACATTCTTCGAAGGTGTGGGCAACAGGCTTTGGGGCGAAGGTGCCAAGGCCAACTGGAGTGCGGCTGGTGGGGCTGGTTTGGCAGCTTTCGGAATCAACCTGCTCATGGGCAAGAAGCCTAAAGAGGCAGCTAAGTCTGCAGGAGCTTCTGCTATCGGAATGGCTCTCGGAAATGCTATACTTCCAGGAGTTGGTGGAGTTGTTGGCAGCATGCTGGGTGGTGCTTTGGGCGGCAGGGTGATATGCAATGAGCTGATGCGCCAAGGCTTGATGGATAGGCAGAGCGTGATCCTTGACTATCGATTCACGAGAGACTATCTTTCCCCGCAGCACGTCAATGGTTATCACGTTTGGGCAGTGTGGATGGTTAAGCAGATGCGCAAAGGTCGCTTTGTCGGTTTGTGGAAACACTTAGCCCAACACAGGTCGAATGAGATTGCTTACATATATGGCCAGAGAACCAAGCCAGACTATCTAGGCAAGATTTACCGGAAGATATTAGAGCCAACATGCTGGGTTGTTGGTGCGTTCACAAAAAAGACAGACTGGTCTGTTCTTTACAAAACTAAGGAGGCTTAGATGGCCGAACAAATGCCTGATATGCGTGGAGCGAATATGGATGCTGGAATGGATCCGAGAGCACGCGAAGCGATGATGCAACCGGACGAAGAGATCGCAGCAGTTCTTTTGGCTCGATTGTCAAACATGTCTCCTGAGGAGCTTAGTCGTCTGGACGAAGCGATCACTCCTGAAGTTGCTCGGATCCTAATAAAGTTGATCCCAGAGCTGGCGCAGCTTATAGAAGCGGTTGAAGGGCAACAAGCAGCTCCGCAACAAGCAGCTCCGCAGATGGGTGCTTTGGGCGGTATGTGATGGATGTTCGGAGAGCTGGGCCACTCGATATTTCGGCGATTATTGCGCTTCTTATGGAGATGCATAAAAACACCGAGATTCCCGTCTCACCGATAAGCAGTGAAAAGCTGGTCGCCAAGATCAGCGAATCAATACACAGAGGCATAGTGTTCGTGGCGATCGACGAAAAGAACGAAATATTAGGATCAATCGGAGGGATAATCAGCACTGACTGGTGGTCTGATGAAAGACATCTTTCTGATATGTGGTTTTATGTTTCTAAAGCCAGCCGAAAGACCAGAGTTGCTTATGAGTTAGTCAAAAATTTTATTGGTATGGCAAAAGAAGCAAAAGTTCCTGTCCGGTTGGGGCATGTTTATTCCGGCGATATGGATCGCAAAGACAACTTTTTTGAAAGACTTGGCCTAGTAAAAGCTGGGTCTTTATTCGTGGGGACGTAAAATGGGCGGCGCATGTCAAAGCACAACAACAACACTTCCTTCTTCTAGCTCAACTCTTTCGGGCACAGAGATCCCAGAGTGGGTATCAGCTGGTGGCCGCATACTTTTCGACCAAGCGATGGAGTTGGCCAAGAGCGAATATCCAGAATACACTGGAGCAAGGATAGCGTCTTACACTGATCCGGAAACTGGCGCAGTTAGCAAGCTCACCCCAGAAGAGCAACAAGCGATGGGCATGCTTTCCGGAGACAATGCCACGAAATACCAAACTTATTTGGACACTGCTTATGATGCTGCGAAAGGTCTTGGCCAAGGTTACACCAAACAAGACTACGACACTCTCATGGGCTCTGACTTCAGCTTAGAATCAGCTCAACCTTTCTTAGACATATATCAAGGCGCAGCAGACGCAGGAGTCCGAGAGGCAGAGCGGCAAACAAGACTCGGGCAGAATGATGCCAGAGCTGCAGCTGCCAGAGCAGGAGCATTCGGTGGCTCAAGGCTCGGCATACAAGAAGCTCTTTTAGGCTCAGAAGGTGCTATGGTGGCGGGTGACTTGCGAGCCAAGGCTGCAGCCGAAGGATTAGGATTCGCAGCCAGCAGGTTTGACGCTGATAGAGCTGGCAGAATGGCCGCAGAAGACAGGCAACGTCAGGCTTTCGAGACTGAAGAGGCTTCAAGAGTTCGGGAGGCAGAGGCTTTGCAGTCTTATGCTCCGATGGTACAAGGATTACAAGAACAAGCTGCAGCTGGCCTCTTAGGGGCTGGCGAGGCTCGTCGGAGGCTAGACCAGACAGCTCTTGACTTGGCATTCGCAGACTACACAGAACAAGCTCAATATCCCTACCAGCAACTCAACTTTGCTCTCGGTGCACTCAAAGGTGTTCCGTATGAGCAGAGACAATTCTCTTTGCAGCAAGGTGAACAGACAGCTCAAGCACCATCAATATATGGCCAAACAATCGGTGGACTAGGTTCTCTGGCCAGTGCGTATTACATGGGTAACAGATAAGGAGCCGACATGGAAGATGAAGAAACAATCGGAGCAGCTGGAACCAGCTACGCTGACCTTCTCGGAATGTCGCAAGGTGCTTTGAATCGCTTGGGTGGAAAAGACTTGATGGAAGATGCCATTGAGATTGCTCGGGAGATATCTCCTGAATACAAACCTATTGATCCTGCTCTTTTGGCTTTTCAATTCTTCACGAACATGGCAGCTGAAGCCTCCAAGCCAGGACAAACAGCTCTGGGTGCAGCTTCAACAGCCTCATTAGTCCCAGCACAATACCTGATGAAAGACGCAATGGCCAAGCGCGAAGCTGAAGCCAAGCTCCCTGCAACTGCCATCAACATAGCCAAAGCGATTAAGCCACCCAAGGCCACAGGAACAGGAACAGTCAGCACATGGACTCTTAACAAAAACATTCCTGGAATTGGTAACATAGGGGACAGAGTAACTCTTACGAATGCAGCAGCAGCTCAAATTGCTAGCCAAGATCCAGCTGCAATTGTTAAAGCATCAACAAAACCTTTGGCTGAAAAATATCTTCAGCAGGATCGTGTCCTTTACATGAACGAAGATGATGCAAGGGCGAAGCTGGGGACATTCGGTGTTACAGAGGATGATCCTGAATTCACCACAATATTTAAATTGATGACTACTGATGATGAAGAGCTTATTGGCAGACCAGTAATTCAAGCAGACCAGTATGTAAGTTTTTACATCCCTAGAGCTGGGGAAGATTCTGAATTCTCTGTTATAACAAGAGCACCAACTGGGTCAGCAGTTCCCCCAGAGGTTACTTCTCGAAACGAAGAAATCAAAAAGCTCGGAAAATTGGAGATTGACTACATAGACAAAACCAACAGCTTGCTCCCGACAATTCAAGTTGCGCTTGATACAATATATCAGAATCCAGGATTAACAGGAATTGTTCAAAGTGCAACTCTGGATATTCGCGCAGCATTGCAGGGTGCTTTCGGCTGGTCAGATCCTGAAATTTCAGACCAACAACTTCTTAAAGCGATATCAAACAAACTCGCACCTTTGATGCGGCCTCCAGGATCTGGTTCTACCTCAGACATGGAATTCAAGGCATACAAAGAGGCTGTTCTTTCTCTTGGCAACAATGCAAAAGCTAATTACCTCACACTGCACATGTTGAAGAAAACAACTGAAAATTCTGAAGCTGACATCAGATTAAGAAAAGAGCTTTTAATTCAAGGAAAAAGCAACAAATACATAAATGAGCGAATCAGAGAGCTGGACAAAGGCATATACAAGAAAATGCCACCACTTCAGACAACCAATGTTGCGGAGTTCCGACAGGCAAGAGATACTTTTTACAACTCTTTGGAGAACGGTGAAGTGTTCATAAATAAAAACCCAGCCACTGGTCAGAAATTATTTCCACAACAACCTACTATTATGATCAAAGGCTGGAATGGTGGAAGTTAGGGGCTAACATGGATGAAGAACTGACCTTTGAAGAGCAGGTAGCAGCAGCTGATGCAGCTGAAGGAGTGTTGCCCGATGGTGCTCCATCCCAAGGGAATGATGTTGACCCAGAGACTATTGATGTAGAGGCTGAAAGGTCTTTGTTCGAGTCCATAAAAGCAATCCCATCTGCTCTGGTGGATGCCGCAACTGGTGAAGGCCAAGAGGTTGAATTCCCAGACATCCCAGAAGCCTCGGACATGGGTGGTGATGCTCCTGGATTGATTGAAGGATTGATCCCCAACATCAAAGTATTCCTTGCCAGAGACGATGTCGGCAAGAGCGAAATAATGGAAAAGTCTTTTCAAGGTGACGAGCGTTGGGGCGGCAGATTCCAAGACAAGTTCGGCAACCCTATGATTGTCTGGAACAAGAAGCCTTACTATGTCAACAAGCCAGGATTTTCTTCGCAAGATTTTGGGACATTCGTTGGCGAAACAATCAAGATGCTCCCAGCAGCTCTCACATCAGGAGGGGCAACTGTCCTCCAGACTATAGCCAGAGGCATTCCAATATATTCATCCACTGAAGTTGGTTCCCAGCTTTTAGAGGCTCAGATGACTCCGGAGACAACCAAGGCTAAGAAGCAGACAGCAGGTGATCTAGCCAAAGACGCAGCCACTGCGACAGGTGTTGGGGTTGCCGCAGACGTTGTGTTGCCACCAGCACTCAAGCTCGCAGGCAGGGCAGCTATGGCTCCTGTCAGGGGAGCAGCTAACGTCGCTGGAGTTCAACTCCCCCGATTCATGCGTCCAACACCCAATCAAAGTTCCCCCTACATAATGACTCAGGGCCAAAGGTCTGGTGAGTTGCCTGATACGGAAGTTGGTCAGCTGGACACTTTGGCTTCTTCGGATCTTGCACGTGAAGACCTTTTGCGCAGGTCTGCTGGGGTGGATGCTGGAGCCAGCGACCAACTCAGAGGATTCGACAGGCGTCAGTTGGATCAGATCCGAGGGGATGCTGAAGATCTTCGGTCTAGGATGGGCTCAGGCGACCCAATGGTCGCTGGTGCGCTTGACACTTCCACAGCAGCAGCTGAAGGAATACAATCAGCAGCTCAGAGAGCAGCGCAAGAAATAAAAACACGAGCAGGTCAATCTTACAAAGCTGTTGATGAGGCTGCTAATCAGCCAGTTCTTTCTCAGCGTGGATTGATGGAAACTGCCAGCGACGCTATAGCGATGTTGCGCAAAGAGGTTGGGCCAGCGATGCGTGCTGAAATGCCTAATCTTTCCAAGCAGATGAAAAAGCTAGAAAAGTTAGTCAGAATAGCTCAAAATCCAAACTTCAAAGGTGCACCGCTGAAGGCTATTGACGACTACCAAAGAGCTTTGAACATCCAGATCGAAAAAGCAATGTCAGTTGGTGGCAATGCTGCTGAAGGTCGTGCGCTGACAATGCTCAAGAATCAGCTCAATGAAGCCTACAACACCGCAATAGAGCGTGGGTTGATGTTTGGGGATCAAAGTGTAATAGATCAGCTGCAGCAATCTAGGCAGATTTACACGAAGTATATGGGCCTGACCGGAAAACAAAGCAGCAAAAATCCAACAGTCCGAGCAGCCAACAAGATCTTGGAAATGATTACGAACACAGAAGCCAACCCCAAGCAGGTTGTCGGGGCATTGTTCGGTCATAACAAGTTCGCTCCAGCCAATGCGGTTCCAACTGTCATCCGCAAGCTCAAGTCAACTCTCGGAGAAGGCTCTGCAGAGTACCAAGAGATCATTGGGCTGATGAAAGATGCAACTCTGGAAAGAGCTTTTGCTGGCACTGGCAGGTCTGGCGTAACAAGAACGAACATCGTGAACAATTACAAAGATGTTTTCGGGAAGAACAAAGCTGTCATCAATGAGCTTTTCTCAAAAGAAGAGCTTGCACAGATAGCTAAGTTCCGCAATGACGTAATGCCAACGCTCTGGGCAGAGATAAAACTCAACCCATCTGGAACAGCCACCACCATATTGGGGGAACTAGGCAGGGGTGGTCTTTTGAATACTGTTGCTGGGATTCCTGGAGCTGGCGGCGCAGTCAAAGCAATTGAAGGTGGTTTCGAGCGCAGGGAAGTTCAACGGATAGTTCAGCAATACCTCGACAGAGCCAAAGCACCTCTCTTCAGCACAGCAATCCAAGCTGAGGCCAAACCAGAAGTTATCGAGACAATCAATCCTCAAAGCTCCCCAGCTTTGCAGAGCATAATTGAAGGGTTGTCCGCAGAGGATAGGGCAGCTCTGCTGTCAGAATAGATGATTGATCCTGTCACAGCCTTCGCTGCTGCCAATGCCGCTTTCAAAGGCGTCAAAATGCTTGTCGGTGCTGGCAGGGAAATACACGATGTTTCTCAGCAGCTTGGTGCATGGTATGGCGCAGTCGCAGACATCACTCGTGCGGAGTCCCAACGCAAAAATCCAACTTGGCTAGACAAAAAGACTCATGGCTCAGAAAACATCGAGCAAGAAGCCATGGACATCATCGTTCGAAAAAAGACTTTGCTTGAGAAAGAAAAAGAGATAAAATTTATGTTAGATTACAGGTTCGGCTTGGGAACCTATGATGAGATGCTTGGAATGCGTCGGAAAATACGCGCTGATCGGGAAGAGACAGTTTACAGAGCCATGGAGGCAAAACGTCAGATTCAGAACAATATGGCCATAGCTGCACTTTCGCTAGGGATCATATCAGTGTTAGGGGGAGGGATTTATCTTATTTACTTGGGGATCAGCTAATGTTAGCGAGTTTGATTGTTTCTGTGGCGTTGGCAGGAGTCGCCAACCCGACACACGTTCAATGTCACCTTTGGAAAAGAATAACAGATCCAAATACAGACCAGAAAATCTGTGTATACCGATTCACCGCAGGTTTCGGTGGGCTGGGGTATCATTACCCAACCCAAAGTTTCTCTGAGTGTCCTAAAGTTTTCAGTTGCGTTTATGAAAAGAAAGATAAACGCCCAACCCTAAATGAGATTCTTGATGGGCTGAAAGGTGGATTCTAACAAGCTATCACATTGGCCAATTCAATCCAATCTTCGGACGACATGTTGCCTTGCTTGTGCCATGTTGCCATTTCAACAACATCTTTCTTGGCAGGTCTTTCTAGCAGCCTTTTGCCTTTCTGGCCATCAATCAATATCATGAAGTCTCTGCCAATGCGGAACAAGAACCAACTCTTGCCACCTTCAATGATGTGTTGTTCTGCCCAGAATGTTTGACTTGATCTTAGGCCACTGGTGAATCTGCCTCTTTTGGCCCAGTTTTCGACATATTTCAGCTCTATCCACCCAGTCTTGCCGTTCAAAATATAATGAACATCTGGCATACCACGCATGACTCTGTTCTCAACACGGTACATTTTTAGCGGAAGGTTGTTCCGCAACAATGCCCAGAAACTGCTCTCACTCATATTTTTCTCCCTTTTGTTTTTGCATCACTCTTCCGACAAGAAAAAAGACATCGGATCTTTGGTCACAACATCTGCTAGGTTCTTTTTGTCCCGCAGAGCTTTGATGATCTTTGAGTCAATGGTCTTGGGACTCTCGATGTCGATGTATGTTACGTTTTGGGTTGTGCCTATGCGGTGGCACCTGTCTTCCGACTGAAGTCTTGTTTCCAAGTCGAAGCTGTTGGAATAATATATCGCATAAGATGCAGCTGTCAGCGTCAAGCCTATTCCCCCTGATTGGGGTTGGCCGATGAAGTAACGCACACTAGGGTCATTCTGAAAGCTGTCAACAGCTTTGGCTCTCATGTCATTCGACACGCCACCATGGTAGCTCACAGCTTTGTGGCCCAACATCCGTTCGATCTGCGCTATGTCGGCTCGGAAGCGTGCCCAGATTATCACCTTGGCATCGATGTTGCCCAGCAGATCCTTCAGAGCCTCAAGCCTAGGATTCTTGTCGTCTATGGGCCTTGCTTTCTCTTCGGCGGGAAACCACCCACAAACTATCTGTTGCAGCCGTAGGAGCCTTGTTATGGCCTCCTGTGCGTCTATTACGTCACCTTCCAGCTCAACCACGAAGTCTTTTTTCAGCGAATCATACAACTTGCGCTGCTTTGGCGAAAGATCAACAAAATGACGTTGATATATTTTGTCCGGCAAGTCCAAGCAATCTTTTTTCAAAACTCGGAACGAGTGGCCTTCAATGCTTTTTGTCAGCTCGTCCATATATTGATAAGAAACGATCTGTTTGTTTTCGTAGCCTCCCATCACGCAATATCTTGCCCTGAAAGAATAAAAGCTGTCGTAACCGAGGATGTAAGGATCGAGAAACCTGAATTGGCTGTACACATCCTCTGGGCCTTTGGTCACTGGTGTGCCTGTCATGATCCTGCGATACTTGGCTTGCTTGGCAAACTTGTGGATTGTTTTGGTGCGCTTGGCTCCTGGACGCTTGATCCGAGAGCTTTCGTCCACCACCAAAAGAACCTTGTTGCTCAGGAGAATCTTGTTCATCAATGCCACAGCTGTTTGGCTTACAAAAGCCTCAACATTGAATGAAAATATCTTCAGCTCATCTTGCCCAGATAATATGTCGTCAAACTTGGCTTTGTCTCCGGACTTCATCCCCGAATAATAATATGCCGACGAGTGGTTGCACCATTCTGGCATGTGGTCGGGGATCTCTTTGTTGAGCCAGTTGCGGTGCACCCCATTGGGCGCAATGACGACCAACGCAGTTATGTCACCAGAAGCATAAAGATACGCAGCATTGTCGATTATGACTTTGGTTTTTCCTGTGCCCTGCTCCATGAGCAAAGCGAAAGACTCTTTGTCCCGACTCATGTAAAATGCTTTGCGCTGGTGATCGAATGGCTTGGTCTTGAAAAGGAAGTCACCCAGATCTTTCGGGGCTGAAGCCTTTTCTTTGCGAGTCAATTCAGCTTGATGCATTGTCTCAATATAATCGTCTAGGATGGGCGAAGCAGCTTCCGACCACACCGCCCTAGGCCAATGCTTGTTGATGTGGCTTATGTTGGCTCCAGTTGGCGCAAACAACAAGTCCCTGCCAACCCACTTCTTGAATCCTGGCAATGCCGCCAACTTCTGGATGGCATCACCATCTAGCTTAACTTTGGCTAGGCAGAACCTGCCATGAGCTTTGTCTATTTCCATGGTCGTAATTTTGGCCTCACTTTTTTTGGCTTGGTTAGGTTGTCAGAATAGAACACATGGTTTCCTATCGTCATGGCAGGATACATCTCTTCAGCCCAAACAGGCGAAACGCTAGTGGCATGGTAGTGGTAATAATATCCACCCCAATATTTCTCACCAGTCTTGTGATTGAATATGGCATCCTGAGCGAACATTTCTGCATCAGCCCACAAGTCACCGTCTGTCGGAATTCCAGCCCAACCATTGGGGCTGACGAAGCTGAATTGATTAGGTTGCATGACAACACCACAAATGGTGTCAGGGAAGCGATCAGACTCAACCCTATTCATTATGACCTCAGCCACAGCTCTCTGGCCGTTGAGTGGCTCTCCACGAGCCTCGTGATAAAGAGCTAACGACAAGCAAAGTTCCGCAATCATTGTGGTTCCCTCCAAACAAAATAAGTTTTGTAGTCGCCAACATATCTCATCATGTAATAGTTGTGACTGTTCATAGCTGCGGAATATGTCATGTCTTTATATTCCACCACACGCTGTATTCCCTCGCCAATTTTGATTATTTCAGTTGCCCACATGGTTGTCACCTCGCAGGTTCAACTTGGCCAAAGTCTCCAGAGGATTGTCTAGCATTTCAGCCAGACTAGATTTGTAAGATTCACGGCAAGGATCGCAAATCTCAGAGCCATCAAATGGTGGCTCGTGCAGGTGGAAAGTCTCCCCGCAATTGCAGCAATCATATTCACCCATCGTCTTCTTCCTCATCTGGCTTGCACTTCGGGCATGGGTCACGATACATCACCCAGTGGAAATGCTCGCTGGGGCCACTGCCACAGCTCTCCGGACGCTCATCCTCAATCCAACCATCAACGCAGTTGTCCTCGTCGCACTCGACTTCTCCGGAGCCATTGCAATCCTCACAATCAACCCACTCACCAACAGGCTCCAGCGTCCCACCGAAACGCTGGTACAAAGTCTTTTCAACTTTGCCTTTGTGGCCTGTGTGCTCACACTCTGGGCAGGGGATCATACCAGCTCCCCCACTTGAATTTTCATTGGACGGTTGACAACAGTCTGCTTCTCGCCATTGTATTCTTCGTGCTTCTTGACGGTTGCTTTGAAGCTGATTGGAAAGCTCTCACCTTCACCAAGCCACTTGCCCATGTACTTGATGGTGTTGCCGTCTTGGGTCTTGATGAGGTAGATGTATGTTGTGCCCCACTGATTCTCACCTCTCCAGACGAGACGTGCTGTGCCTTGGAAGTCTAGGCGATCACCAACTTCTCCGATGAAATTGGAAGCAGCTTTTGCATTGGCGATTGCTTTGGCTTTGGCGTCGTTCGCAGATGTCAACTCAGCGAGTTTCTCAGCAGCCATAGAATTGTCACGCTCGAAGATCACCTCAGTGCGCTTGGGGTTAGGCCAAGAGGATCCAGTTGAATCGTCGTAGGAGCGGTGGATCTTGTACATAGCCACCACACCAACAGCGTCAACAACGAATGCTCTGCAGAAGTCACGACTGCGACGACCCCAACCAGTTGTGCCTTGGGCCCATGGGGTTGATCCTGCATACTCAACGACAATCGGAGCTTCAAGGATCACGATGCTCTGGCCAACTGCGGATGGAACACTGCCATCCCAGTGGCTCTCACCATCTTTGGCATAAGAGTTGTGGCCCACAACGCGAGCCATATAATTCATTTGGCCAACAGAGGAAAAATACCCACCTTTGTTGACACAGCCTTTGAGGGACATGTAGAGGTCTTTGTCATGATCAGTCCAATCGATTTGCATTTTTGTTCCTTTCTCATTTGATAGCTTAGTATCGCTCTTTCCCACGGAAAAGTAAAGAAGAAAGAATTGTTGAAAAACAAAGACCTCTGCTTTTTTACTATTTAAATTTATTCACGTCACTGGCCCAAAGCACCAATGAAGCCTTCTCGTTGCCTGAGCTGGCCATCACTCCTGCCCTGACCACACGACCATATTGGTGAGCCTTGGCCAAGGCATTGCTGACCTCGGAGCGGTGGAGCCTGTCTTTTTGATGGGGGTGCGCCTCATAATAAGCCTCATCACATTCCCCTGTCGTCAAGTAATTTTCTTGCGCACGCAGGATGTCGATGATGTTGCTTTGGATCTGGGTGGCACCGTGCTTGGCAACAACAGTTGCGTTGACAGGACGATCACCTTCTTTGGGCAAAGACGCAGAAGGCGTTTCAGAGATTTTGACGCAACGCACAGCACGCCAATCAATGCGGCTCGCGTGATTTTCGTAGTTAGGCAAAGCATGCGCCAGAACCTGATCCCCGATGTCGAGGTTGAGGAATTTGCCGATGCGGTTGCCGATGAAAATTGTCTCACCTTCTTGAGTGACGCCAAAACAATTATGCTGCTGCGAGACCGACTCGATCAAGACGTGCAGCTCTTGAGTTTCTTCGATTGGTGTTGTCATTATATTTCTTTCTCAGTTTGAAGTTTAATGAGCAGTTTGAATCCATGCTCAGGGATTGGGCTCAGGCTCCCGAAGCAGCCAGAGGCTCGATCAACCAAGGATCATCCTCAGCGTCGAATTTGGGGTTGGTGACTTCGAACACGTTGTGCACCAACTTGTTTTTGTGCTTGGTCGCGTCCATTGCGATCCACTCACGGTTTTGATTATCGATGGTGGTGAAGTCACGAGTGTCGACCACGAGGAAATGCTTGGTGATCTGGATCACGTAGACTTTGCCAGCCTCAAGTGTCGGCAGGAATTTTGAGAGCTTGGTGCGCTTCTCGAGAGACTTCCACTTGCCGTTCACACCGAACATCCGGCACGCAGCTCTCAGGTTGGAGTTGGTGATGCCTTTTGCGTGGCGTTTGCCGCGCACTAGCTTGGCAGCTTGGTATGCAGGCTCATAGGCCACACCACAAAGAACGGCGATGGCGTATGGGCCACACCATGTGATGCGCTGCTTGCCAACCCAGTCGGTGATCGGGCGTTGAGATGGAGTGTGCTTGTTCATGATAGTGCCTTTCTAAAATTTGAGGAGGTGGTGGGGCCGCAGCCCCTGAGATTAAAAGTTATAGTCGTACTTTTTAGCAGCATCGGTGCTGAGAGCGTGACGACCCATTGCGCTTTTCCAAGAGCCATCTTTTTGCAGACGAACAGTCATCACTTGGCCTTCTGGGTCTGACTTAATGATCCACGCTTTGCGCTGGGAATTGTTGTTGGTGCAATGGGCTGTGAAGCCACCTGATACGAATTCAGGCTTCCAGTCGGGGTGACGCTCTGCGCTCATGGCGCGAACATGCATGGTTTTGCCGCTGGGAGTGATCTTGATGATCTCATAAGGATCAACGTCACTGTAGCCATGGAGGTTGCAATATTCGTAACCAATAGGCTCAACAGAATATTTGAAGGTGTTGGAGAAAGTTATTTCGCTACCATATGTGTTACTGGTTGATGCGGGGAGGGTGGCCATGTAATCTTCAGCCTCTGATTGAGTCCGGAATCTCTGTCTGACCTCTGTGCTAATTTCAACGATCTGGTTGCCATTGTGGCTAAGAATTCTGAAGCCATTGACTGTGCCCTCTTCGTGCACAGAACGGCTGGTTTCGCTGCAGGTCAGTGTTTTGTAAGCAGTCACGATAAAGCGGTTAATCATCGTTAGTTCCTTTCTCAAACCGTCAGGGCCTCTCCCTTCCGATAAAGAGAGTATCGTCGTTATTGCCAGAAAAGGCAATCATTATTTTCAATTTTGAGTGAAATAATTTTTCTCTCAACATTTACAACATCTTACGAACCTTTTCAAGATAGATCTTCCTGAACCCATTCTTCAACACACCTTTGAATAAGTACCATTCACCCAGCTTTCCATCCTCCACAATGGGCTTGCCCATCTTTTGGTACTTGAACCTGTCGACTGTGCAGATGATTGCGCCAGTGTCATCTTCAGCTGTTACGTTCAACCAAAGGTTATTCCGATCAACTCTGCGACCACCACGTTTGGCCAAGTTGACAGCTTCATTCATATCCCTCAAATTCTTCTCTTTGAGCTTGCCGAAGAAAACGAATGTTCCTGGATTGTCCCCATCTAGGTCTTGGATGTCTGTTATGGCTGAGCCGATGTTGTGGGCTTTGGGATCTTTCTTGATGTGGCCAAATCTCCTTTCGCACTCAAAAATATCGTCATAGGGTGTCGTGCCTGTGTTCAGCAGGGTTTCTTGCCGTGGGGTCAATGGTTGGGACAGGTTGCGCCTGTTTTCTATGTCTTCTGCCATTTTGGGGCCGATGCCTTTGATCCCTATCAACCCGCCGATCAATTCATTGTCTTGCACCGACCAGTTGGCCTTGGACTTGAATTTGTCGAATGGCTTGTAAGTCAATCCCTCAGACACAACTTCCCTCAACAGCTTGACAGCTTGGTCGTCATCCTTGACATTGCGGAGGCAAGCAGCAGCATACTCCAGTGGGAACCTGCTCTTCAAGACGCAACACCAATAGCTGACCAGTCCGTAAGATATTGCGTGACTGCGGTTGAACGCCCAAGATCCCATCGTGTTGATGTTGTCCCATATTGTTTGTGCGACGTCTTCCGGTATGCCGTTCTCAGCAGCTCCAACCTTGAACTTCTCCCAGAACGTGTCAAAATATTCTTTGCCATAAGACTTGCTCATTGCTTTGCGCAGGAATGAAACATCTTCCCAACTCAGCTTGCCTATCTCCCGACCAATGGTCATGACTTGTTCTTGATAGACCACAACACCATGAGTCACCTTTGTGATTGGCTCTGTCATTGGGTGCATGTATTCGGCTGGTGCTGCTCCTATGTGCCGCTTGATAAACTGGCTCGTACCACCGGAGTTGAGTGGTCCAGGACGAGCTAGGGCAGTGATGGCTGCAACGTCCTCAAAGTTGTGCACTTTCATTTGTCTGGTCACACCTTGCAGCGCGTAGCCTTCAAATTGGAATATGCCTGCATATTTCTCATCATTCAATATTGCGAATGCCTTTTTGTCTTCCAGAGGAAACTTTATCAGCTGGTCTCGCACCCAACCAACCTGATCCAAAACGTCCTGCAGGACGGAGAGTGTTCTGAGGCCCAACGCATCAATCTTCAGCAGGTTGAGGTCTTCAGCGTCTTTTTTGTCTATCTGGGCTGCACCAGTCTGCGCACTGACGGAGCAATATTTGCTGACTGGGTCTTCAGTCACCAGAATGCCAGCAGCATGCACACCAACGTGTCTTGCGTGGTTCTCCATCTTTGCCGCAACTTTCATCTGCGGGAATTTCTCCAAGACAGCCTTGCCTATGTCGAGGTCGTTGAATGTGTCTAGGATGCAGAACGCAGCACGAGAGTCGCCACCACTGCGCTCAATGATCGCACCTTTCAGGTCATTGACTTCCCATGCGGGGATGCCAAGCTCTTTGGCCACTTCTGCTATTGTGCTCTTGGCTTTGTAGCG
>WLWF01000357.1_pt1 | contig 44711 bp, 46 predicted proteins | sample 6718331 | NCBI WGS metagenome assembly WLWF01 (sample SAMN12718692, study PRJNA515312) | sponge metagenome | isolation source: marine sponge | host: Mycale hentscheli | place: New Zealand: South Island, Marlborough, Capsize Point | collected 2003-05-01 | reverse complement strand
TAAAACTATACCTACAGCAGGTGTTAGTAAGCATGGGATTAACGTACAGTTAGCCGTAAACCCTGAATTCTTTGAGGGTCTTAATGAAAAACAACAAATAGGATTGCTAAAGCACGAGCTGCTGCATGTATCCTTTGGTCACTTAATAATGAGAGACCGGTTTAAATGTCATAAGCTATTTAATATAGCTGCAGACTTAGAAATTAATCAATACATTGAAGATGATTATCTACCTGAAGGTGGTATAACTATGGAAATGTTTGCTGATCTTAATCTAGATTCAAGAGCAGGTACTACATATTATTATGAGAAGCTAGAAGAAGCCCAACAACAAGGTAACTGCAGCGCTCTAGATAATATACTTAATCAAATGAATGGTAACAGTGCATATGACCATCCTACATGGGATGAGTTTGATGAGTTATCTGAAGCTGATAAGAAATTAGTACAAAAACAGATAGAGCACCAACTTAAAGAAACTGCTGAGCAGACAATCAAGAGACAAGGTAATGTACCTGGAGAACTTGCTGATACTATTAGAAGACTTATGACTATTGAACCACCGGCATTCCCGTGGAAACAATACTTAAGAAGATTTGTTGGTAATTCATCTATCTCTTATACAAAGAAGCTTAGACGTAAGTATAATAAAAGGTATACAGGTAATCCTGGCCTTAAGATTAAGTTTAAGAATCATATTTGTGTAGGTGTAGATACATCTGGCTCAGTGTCTAACAGTGAACTACAAGAATTTATGAATGAGTTGTGCCATATGCACAAAACCGGACATCAAATTACTGTAGTACAATGTGATACAGAGATTAATTCAGTTGAGATATTCAATCCTAAAAAAGATTGGGACATAAAAGGCAGGGGTGGCACAAGCTTCCAACCTGTCATTGATCATTATAATGAAAAAGATTATACTGCTCTTATATATTTAACAGATGGTGAGGCATATGCACCAGAAAACTGTCCAAAAAATGCCTTGTGGGTACACAGCTCACGCTGTAGCATCAATGAAGAGTTACCAGGACAAAAAATTCAAATTAATTAACCAAAAAAAAGAAAGGAAATTATGGCTCAAGTAAATTTAAACATTGAGGAACTAGATGGATTTGTAAATCACATCATTACAAACAACAGATTTTTACAAGACCAAGGCAAAAAGCCTGTGGCAATTGAAGTAGTAGGTGAATCCGGTATAGGTAAGACTACTAGTATTATGGACATGGCTAAAAAGCATGAGCTTGACTTTGTTAAGTTAAACTTAGCACAGATAGAAGAGTTAGGTGACCTTGTAGGTTTTCCTGTTAGACAGTTTCAAATGTATAGAGAGAAACAAATACCTTCTAAGAGTAATGATCTAAATTATAACTCTAGATTAGCAGCATCAGAAGATCTAACTAAAATGACTGCACCTGTTACTAAGAAAGTTGGTCAGTGGGTTGACGAGTTAGCTGTATCTGATTATCTTAAGAGCGGTTGGAAAATGACTGGTAAAAACAGAATGTCTTATTGTGCACCTGAGTGGATTGCTGATAAAAAAGCAGGTGGTATACTATTGTTAGATGACTGGAACCGTGCAGATGTTAGGTTTATACAAGCAGTTATGGAATTGGTTGACCGTCAGACTTATATCTCGTGGACCTTACCTAAAGACTGGCATATTATCTTGACAGCTAACCCGGATAATGGTGACTATATGGTAAACTCTGTAGATGCAGCACAGAAAACACGTTATATTACAGCTAATCTTAAGTTTGATATAGATGTGTGGGCTAAGTGGGCAGAAGCAGAAGGCATTGACACAAGATGTATTAACTTCTTATTGTTAAATCCTGAACTAGTTACGCAAGAGACTAATGCTAGATCTATATCTACATTCTTTAATGCTATTTCTGGTATAGAAAGTTTTTCTGATAGCTTGGCACTAATCCAAATGATTGGTGAAGGTTCAGTAGGAGATGAATTTTCTTCTATGTTTACTATGTTCATTAACAACAAGTTAGATAAGTTACCTACACCAAAGGATCTTCTTACTAATGAAAATGATTCATATGTAACAGGCTTGCTAAACTCAGCAATTGGTAAAGATGATGCATATCGTGCTGATATTGCATCTGCATTAGCTACAAGATTAGCTAACTATGCTGTAGTATATTCTACAGAAAACACAATCAATAAGAAGATTACTGATAGATTGATTGAGTTATGTACTGGTAATCATTTTGCTGATGACCTGCAGTATCTTATTGTAAGAACTATTTACAGTGGTAACAAGCAGAAGTTTAACAAGATGATGATGAACCCGCAGATCATTAAGATGACTGTAAAATAAATTAACCTGAATGTGGGGAGGCTTATGTCTCCCCGTATTTACAACACAAAAATTATGGCTAAACAAATTATTCCTGTAGGAAAGAGAATTATTATAACAACTATAAAGGCTGAAGAAAAGACAGCCCAAGGACTTATTATTCCTGACGCAAATCAAAAGAAACCATTAATGGGATTAGTTATAGAAACTAGTAGTGATGTTGTTGAAGTTGGTGACACTGTAGTATACGGAGAGTATGCGGGGCAGAAGATTAACTTTGAAGACAATGATCTTATTATACTAGAAGAGTCACACATCCTAGCAAAAATAGTTTAACATGGCAAAGAAAACAATATTTCAAAAAATTGATTTACAAAAATATGAAGACTTAGGATATGATGTAGATTGTACTAAAAAGTATGGTATACCAACTGATACTGCTGGTAATAATATACAAACTATTTTAGTTACTGAATCTTATTCTGATTATACTGAAATAAAAGGTACATTAGAAAATGAGACTACTGATGATCTATCTACTGCCAAGAAAGCTTTTATAATACCTGGTGTAGGTATGAGTGCTGACAGGCTTAAAGAAGCTCTTAGAGAACATAAAGTAGTTGTTACTAATGATTATGAATTGGCAGATGTACTAGTAAATGATGGATTGTGCGCAGATGAGCATGACTCAACGTTTAGAACTACAAAGCCATTACATCATAAAACCAACATGTATATACTTAAAGAAGGTTTTGCTGAAGATTATTTTGATCAAACCGGCAACTGGACTATCTATTGTGATAAAGTAAAAAACGCTCGTCCACTATACAATTGTGATTATGAATCAGCTGAGTATGATTTATATGGTATATCTGGCCTAGCTATTGAACTTGCTAGCAAGATTAAAGCTGGAGATATGCAGGTAGTTGATGTAGAAACTGTGATGAATTCTTCTAATACTAAACAACGTTTGACGCCTGAGCTAGTTGATCAGCTCACAGCAATGTTAAATAGTAGAGAAGATAGAGAAATGGCAGGAACTATATTACCTACAATTGATTATAGATATGAACCAGGCCTTATGTGGAAGTTAGCCGGTGAAGCTGCTCAAAGAATAGACTATGACTTTAGAAATAAAGACATTAATTATTGGGCAGATAAAGCTAGGATAAGAAAACTTTCACGTATGAGTGCACAAGATGCTATATTATACTTTGAACAAACCGGTGAACTAGATAAGAAAACATTCAAGATGCTAGAACCTATAGTTAGATCAGAGATAAGTATACATAATAGAGAACTGTATGTATTTAAAGTTCAAATAAAACCTGAATATAGAAAATATTTTAAAAATAAAAAAGATGAAAATTAATAAATGCTTACATTTAATAGTTAAAGACATAAACTTTTCTGATGCTGAAAAATTAGACAAGGATATATTTACTTTTAGAAGAGGTATCTTTCTTGACCAAGAAATCTCTTACAGTGACGTAGAAAAAAAGCTTAAGCAATTAACAGAAACTTTGTGTGAACAAGGTGAAAAAACCTTTGATAATAAAATACATAAAAAGTATTATAGGTATCCTAACATAAACTTATCAAGAGATAAGATGGATAACTGTAAACAAAAATATGGTATGGCTAAAGTTCTTAATAAGAATAAAGCTGATTTTAGTATCATTGGTCAAAAAATGATTGAGAAAACTGTTCAACAACACTGGCGTATGTCACTATCATCGCTCTCCTCAATACACTCTTTCATAAACAAAAATTCAGAAGAATTGTATGAAGATGGTGTTAAAGATAGCTTACTTGCTCAAATTAATGAACTAGTAGAAAAACACGGTAAAGACTACCCTGTTACTATAGAGCAACATAATTATTATAGATACTCTAATGATAAGCCTAATCCTACAGAAGTGTGGTTAGAAGATTTTAGAAAAATATCTCATTCTGAGAGCTATCTTAATACAGTTAAGAAAGAGCATATGGATACTTTTGAAGAGATCTTAAACTCAACTACAGGAATGCTTGTAAGTGACGTATTTATGAACAATCTTGCTTCTGAAGACTCTCACGTTCTTTCTGGTAAAGATTACAAACAAATACGTGCCTTACTTAAATCTCAAAACAAAGAAGATAAAGCCGTAGGTATGTCTATTATGTCTAATTGTAATATACAGAAGTCTAAAACTTATTTAGCGCTGTTATTTTTTCACTTTAGTGAGACCTTAAGGGGTACACCTATGTGGAACCAGGTTGCTTTTAAATCTCTTAGACGTGAGTTTGATAAGTATTGTTTAGAATACAACCATTATCACTCTAATAGATACTCGCAATGTGTTCAGTTTTTAGCTGAAGATGGGGCGTTAACTGTAAATGCTGCTGAACATCTGATTACAATAATGTTTGATAACGTTATAAATCAAAGTACAGGTATTAACAGTGACAATAATATGTTTATATTAGATAAAGCATCAGTAAAACTAGCGCCTGCAGTTAAGGCTAAAGTTAAAAATGATGTAGATTTGTCTCAAATTGCATTAGACATGCAAAGTGATTTACCATTTTAAAATTACATTATGAAAAAAGACCTTCACAAAGAAAAGGTTTTCAAGCAAAAGATTGAGAAAGGAGAGTTTAAATTTAGCTACTCCTCTCTCAACAGGCTTCAGTTTGCTCCATCTCTGTTTTATAAGGATTATATTCTTAAAGAAAAAGAGGAAAGATTAGACAAGCATCTTATTGCAGGTAAACTAATTCATTTATTATTATTACAACCAGAGGAGTTTAACAATCAGTTCGTACTGATGCCATCTAAGCTCCCTTCTGACTCTTTAAAGAAAGTTATAAAGAATATCACATTATATACTGACGCCTTAACATTGGATAAAGTAGAAGATAAGATTATCTTAGACTCACTTAAAGAAGTTGGATTATATCAGTCACTGAAAGATGAAGCTAAACGTATAGCTAAGGTCCGCACTATAGAGTGCAATGACTACTATGCTCTTGCTTCTACTACAGATAAAGACGTAGTTGATGAAGATACATTTACTAAATGTACTGAGTCAGTTGAATTAATAAAGGAAAATGCAGATGTATTTGCATTACTCCAAGATGAACCAACTGATTTTGAAATGGACAACTTAGAAGTGTTCAATGAGGCATATTTAGAGTGTGATCTTGGTAACTATAGCTTTGGACTTAAGGGTTATATTGACAGATATGTTATTGATCATGATAAAAAAGAAGTTAAAATTATAGATGTTAAAACAACCGGAAAAACTATAACAGACTTTCCAGAAACTGTTTCTTTCTATAAATATTGGCTTCAAGCAGCTGTTTATATGGTTTTAGTTACTAAAAACCTAGGAGAAGATGCTAAAGATTATAAAATTAGTTTTAACTTTATAGTAATAGACAAGTATAATCAAATATACGCATTCCCAGTTAAACAAAACACTTTAAGTGAGTGGGGCCTAGCTATGACTGATGTCTTAGATGAAGCTGAATATCATGTAACAGAAAATAGATATGATTTACCATATATGTTTCTTAAAAACAATCCATCATTATAATGAGACTGTTTAAGACTTATTTTCAAAAGAGTAAAGTATTTTTGTATCCCTTGCTAGGAATAGCAAAGGGTGCAAAATATATACCTGAAGAAACATACATGTCTTGGAAAAACCATAACCCTACAGGGGATATGAAATTGTTTTGTGTATATAAACACAAACAAACTAAAGGATTTTTAGAATTTGAAGAGAAAAAATTATTAAAGAATAAAAACTTTTTTGACTATAAAAAACTTGAAGATAATACACACTTGTATATCTTTGATCTTGGAAATTATCCACAAACATGGATAGCTGTTTTAACAGGAGTATACTCAAAAATAAATGAAAGAGAAAAAAAGAAAATATTAAAATTCTTTGGACAAGCAGGTGTTGTAGCTGAAACGGTAGAAAGTTATATGTACCCTGAATTCTATCATGAAGATTATGCAGAATTGTTAAACGTTAACCTAGGATCAATAAAAGATGTATGGGAAGTATGTGATCCACCAAACTTAAAAAAAGAAACATTAGAAAAAAATGTCAAGCTAATTGAGATTATTACAAAAGATAATGTATCTTTGCCTAAGAAATAAACCTAATTATTATGTCAAAAAAGAAAGAAATGAATATTGAAAAGTCAATGATTTTAGTATCCTCTAACTGGGGACCTTATAAAACATTTAAGCTTATCCCTATAAATACAGAATGCCCTTATGTAGAGGCAATCTTTGATCCAAGTAGCAAAATACTTGCAATCATATCTAAATTAAGTAAACCTTCTTACCATATGGTTCCTAAACTAGATGACAACGGTGATCAAGTTACAGTTAAACTAGGTAAAAGACCTAATGGAAAAGAAGTTAAAGAACAAAGAGTCATGATGGATACTTATCAAGAGTATTACGTTAATGACTTGGAAGAGGTAAAAACTTTAATCAATGCATTTGCTATTAATGCAGATACATATGATTATACAACACACCTTGAGTCAGAAGTAACACCAGCAGGTAATCCAATGCCAGCTGAAAAAGCTACTAACTTAGAAATAGTCACTTAGGATTAATTTTCCTTTCTTCCAAATTAAGGGGGCCTAGTTGTCCCCTTTTTTTGGGTCCAATTTTATCATATGCTAATAAAAAAAGTAAATAGAAAAACTTTCACCATAAGACCATCAGGTAGGAGTACAGATTTTATATCACCTAGCTTCGGTCACGGTTGTTTATATGATTGTTCATATTGTTATATGAAACGTCACAAACCAAAAGGTTTAAGTGTTGCAAAAAACACTGGAGATATACTTACAGAAATAAATAATCATGCATATTTTACACCAGTAGATAAACCTAACCAAACACACCCTGAATTTACAACTTATGATATTAGTTGTAATGAAGACTTTTGTTTGCATGCAAAGCATCATGACTGGGAAAGGATATTTGAATTTTTTAGAACTCACCCAATTGCTATGGGTAGTTTTGCTACTAAGTATGTTAACCCTAATCTTACTACGTTTGACCCTGAAGGTAAAATACGTATAAGATTTAGTCTTATGCCACAAAAAATGGCAGATATACATGAGCCAAATACATCTAAAATTATTGATAGAATAAAAGCTATTAGTGCATTTATAGATGCCGGTTATGATGTACATGTCAACTACAGTCCTGTTATAGTTTATGACGGATGGTTAGAAGACTATGAGCTTTTGTTTGACATGATGAATGATTATGTTGACCACGGTTACAAAAAAGAAGTGCTAGCAGAAGTAATATTCTTAACGCATAATTTTAGTAAACATGTTGTTAATTTAGAAAAACATCCAGAAACAGAACTAACTTTATGGACCCCTAATATACAAGAGACTAAACAGTCACAGTATGGCGGAAAGAACATAAGGTATAATTATGAATTAAAAAGGGAATATATAGATCAGTTTAAAAGACTGCACAAAAAGAAAATCCCTTGGAATAAAATCAGATATATATTTTAATATGGAAAATATCATAGTAGTATGGCCATCATGAATCACTGGGTAATGGATTATGAGACTCTTAAGAATTGTTTTGTTGGTGTATTTAAACACTATAAAGCAAATACTTATAAGACTTTTGTAATCCATAAACTTCAAGATGATTCTGTAGAGCTTATCAAGTTCTTAAAAGAAAATATAAAAAATAATGAATACCACATTTCATTTAATGGTATTGGCTTTGATTCACAGGTAACACATAATATTCTTAAACATCATAAAGAATGGAAAGGTATGGACCCTGATGGCATCACTGAAGAAATATATGGATATGCACAAGAAGCTATTAGAAGATCTAACAATAGAGAATTCTCTGAGTTTCCTGAATGGAATATGAAAATCAATCAGATAGATGTATTTAAACTTAATCACTGGGACAATATGGCTAAGCGCTCTAGTCTTAAGTGGATAGAATATACTATGGATTGGGATAACATTCTTGATATGCCTATACACCATGAAGCTGATATAAATACACAAGAAGAGCTAAACACTATTGTTGAGTATTGTATTAATGATGTAGACGCAACTCATGAAATCTATAATAGATCAAAAGATCTTATAGCATTAAGGATGAATCTAACTAAAGAGTATAATATAAACCTTATGAATGCTTCTGAGCCACGTATATCTAAAGAGTTGTTTAGTTTTTATTTAAGTAAAGAACTAAACATGGAAAAACGTGAACTTAAAAAACTCAGAACATTTAGGAAAGTTATAAAACTTGATAGGATTATATTACCTTGTGTATCATTTGTTACACCAGAGTTTAATAATCTTTTAGATAGATTTAAAACTGTAGAGTTAGACCCACAAAACATTAAAGGTGCTTTTAAGCATTCGGTTGTTTATAAAGGTGTTAAGACACACTTTGGTTTAGGTGGTGCACATGGTGCTAATCAGCCTGGGGTATATGAAGCTGATGAAGATAATATTATAATGTCTTCAGATGTTACTAGTTTTTATCCTAACTTAGCTATTAAGAATGGATGGTCACCTGCGCATTTACCAAGTAAACAGTTCTGTACATTATATGAGTGGTTCTTTACGGAAAGAAAGAAGATTCCTAAAAGTAATCCAATGAACTATGTATATAAAATTATACTTAATAGTACATATGGTTTATCTAATGATAAGAATTCTTTTCTATATGACCCTGAGTTTACTATGCGTATAACAATCAATGGTCAATTGACACTTATGATGCTTTATGAGATGATCATGGAGGCTATACCAGATGCTATACCTTTGTTACAGAATACTGATGGTATAGAGACAATCATACCTAAGCAGTATAAAGAAAAGTATATGGAAGTGTGTAAACAGTGGGAAAAGATAACTAACTTTAATCTTGAGCATGATGAATACAAGAAGCTTATACTAGCAGACGTTAACAATTACATTGCAATTAATCTAAATGATAAAGCTAAATGTAAAGGTAGGTTTGAGTTTAAGAATCTTGCTTTGCATAAGAACAAGTCTAAATTAGTTATACCTAAAGCTATTTATGAATACTTTGTTAATGGGATGTTACCTGAAGACTATCTTAAGACTAATAAAAATATATTAGACTACTGTATAGGATCTAAGACTAACAGCGGTTGGCAAGTAGTAGCTGACAGCCTAGAAAAAGGTGAGTATATCCAAGAGAATCTGCAAAAGATTAACAGGTATTACATCTCAGACAAAGGCGTTAAGCTTATTAAACGTAACAAAAATGATGGTAGAGAGATACAGTTAGAAGCCGGTAAATGGATACAAACTGTATTTAATAAGGTTGACTCAAGGAAATGGGAAGATTATGATATAAATGAGAAGTATTATCTGCAAGCAATTGAAAAAGAGATAAACAACATTCTTAATGTAAATTGTAATCAATTATCTTTGTTTTAATCAGAAAATTTCTTATTTTTGAACACTAAAATCAACTAATATGGGACATAGAAAACCAAATGAAACCACAAAAGCCTGGCTTGAGTCAGCACCTCTTCCTAGTCACGGGGACACTTACACCGTTGTATCACACAAAGAAGTGATAGACGGTGTAACTAAGGCCCTAGGTAAAGGAGGATTTACAATAACTAGAGAATTATATAGAGCTAACCTGAATGCTAAAATAGCTCAGGGTATTTATCATTTAGCACATGCTAGCAGCACTACAGACTCAGATATGGGTATGATGTTTGCATGGACTAACTCTTATGATAAAAGCACAAGATTCCAATGTGGGATAGGAGCTCAAGTATTTGTTTGTAACAACGGACTTATACACGGAGACTTATCTACATACGGAAGAAAACATACTGGAACTGCTAATGCAGAGATTGCATCACATATTGTATCACAAATAGGTATGGCTAATAATAAATTTAAAACACTTGTTAAAGATAAAGACACAATGAAAAGTCATAAGCTGTCTATAACTAATCAAAGTGAATTGTTAGGTAGATTATTTGTTGAAGAAAAACTTCTTGATACACAACAGATGAGTGTAGTTAAGTCTGAAATAGAAAAGCCTTCTTTTAATTATGGAGTAGACCCTGATACAGCATGGATGTTTTATAATAATGTAACACATGCATTTAAGCAAACACATCCACGTAACTGGATGAACTATCAAAGCAAGTTTCATAAATTTATGATGGCTGAAGTATATACAGCTCATACACCTCAGCAACAAGACACTGCTACAACTAAACCGGATATAGAAGTGGTTGCAGAAGATGAGGCATCTGTAGAATCTATTTTTCAAGCTTTTGATATATGACAAAATATAGTGAGCATAATGAGTATTATTGGGACACAACAAGAAACTTACCTTACGGGCACAATCAAGTAAAGATGTCTGTGCCTGAAGGTTTGGAATTTAATAAACCGTATTCTTTACATGAAATAGCTGATAAGGCCATGTATGGTAATCAAGCAGAGATCTTTGGAGAATACACAAAACCTAAAAGAAAAATGACAGATAAACCTAATTATGAAGAGACACCTACACCTAGTTACTATATAGGAAAAACATTTGGCTATGAAGCACGTAAAATTATTGAAGATTTTCAGTTATCTTACAACATAGGTAATGTTTGTTCTTACATTCTTCGTGCAGGTAAGAAAAAGGAAATGGGACTAGATAATATAGATAAACATATTGAGGATTTAGTTAAAGCTAAGAATCATATAGGCTTTGAAATAGAAGAGTTACAACGTCAGAAAGCATTAATGATGCATCATAACACTATAAAGAGTGGTGTAATGCTTAAGCCTGATCTAAAGAAAGCTCCACCTATGCCTATCTTACCTGATGATACAGGTAAATGTCTTAGCTGTGAAGAAAAAAGAAAACAAAAGGAAGCTGCAGCTAAGATATGATTTATCTATCAATAATTATAGCCCTTATCATTGTTATATCCTTAACTAATCATTTACTTATAGGAGATAATAATGACCTTGTAAATAATTTAAAAAAATTTGAAGAAAATGAAAGAAAGTACAAGAGCAGTAATAGATGAGATGGTAGCTCAAAAAGAGTATAATAAAAATAATGGTCCTATTGAGTTAACAACTGATCAATTGTGGAAGTATAGTGGAGAAACTGAAAAGATTAACCCTAGCTTTTATGCATATGAAAAAGAAGTAAAGAAACTTAAAAGATATAAACAGAAATATGGCTTTGTCAAAAAGTAAACTAGCATTATGGGAAGCGTTGAAGAAAGAAGTATACCAATCCCAAACAATAGAACAGATAATTAAGAAATATAATACACTGTTTAATTGTGAAGTAGAAAAATCTCATGCTATGCATTCACGTGTATTAATTAAAAAGATTCTTAAGGAAGAGGTTAAGCAGCTTAAAAAAGCTGTCTCCTCTCCTGAAGAGCTTGAAGATCTGATAAATAGTTTGAAATTTGACATACAATACCACTAAATTTTTGTAAATTATACTATGGAATATATTAAGCTATCAGATGAAACAAAGATAATAGGAAGAACCTTAGTATCAAGAGTTGAATTAGCTAAAGATTGTAAATACGGTAAGAAAGGAGACAAAGGGGGATGGGTAGAAAACCTAGCAAGTTGTGGTAAAAACACATGGGTTGCTGATGAAGCAATGTTAATGGAAATGGCTATACTTACAGATGATGCTTTAATTAAAGATAATGCTATTGTCAGTGGTCAATCTAGAATACAAAAGAATGCTGTAATATCTGGTAATGCTCAAGTTAAAGATAAGGCTATAGTGTCTGATAAGGCTCAGGTTATGGGTAAAGCTATAGTACAAGGTCAAGCATTAGTTGAAGGTGATGCCATAATTAAGGATGATGTTGTTATGTGGGGAAAAGCTAAACTCTTTTCAGGTACTTGGATAGAGTCTCCATTTCAAGCACAAGGTCCTGTACACTTTGTTAGCCAGTCTAGACCTGATCGTTTATATATAGGCTGCATAGAAAAAAGCTTCTTAGGTTGGATAACCGGGGGTTACGGTGTAGCAAAAAAGTATGGTGCTTATAAAAACAATGAGTATGTTAGTTATGAAAGCATGATACAACCAATAATAGAAAGTTATTTAAAATATTGTGAAGATAACTGGGATGACTTAGGTCTTGCTCAGAAAGCACAATACAAAATTATAGAAGTTGCGGGTAAAGCCTATCTTAAAGGACAGGCTGATGACCCATATACAAGAGATTAAATTAAAGTAAAAAACCAAAAATTCTAAACCAATGATTAACACAACATTTAACGTTGATGCAAGAACTGCATTAAAAAAAGGCGTAGATATACTAGCTGACGCAGTTAAAGTTACACTTGGTCCTAAAGGAAGGAACGTAGTGATAGACAATCCCTATGGTCCACCTCATGTGACTAAAGATGGAGTAACTGTAGCTAAACAAATAGTATTAAGAGATCCTATTGAGAACATGGGAGCACAAATGATTAAAGAAGTAGCACATAACGCAGCTGTATTTGCAGGTGATGGTACAACTACTGCTACTGTTTTAGCTCAGGCAATTATAGACATAGGTCTTAAGAACGTTGCCGCTGGAGCAAATCCAACAGACTTAAAGAAAGGTATGGACCTAGCTGTAAAAGCATTAGTTGCTGAGCTTAGGAAACAATCAGTACCTGTAGATGAATCAATTGAACAAATTAAAAATGTAGGTACTATATCTGCTAATAATGATGAGCATATAGGGGGTCTTATTGCTGAAGCAATAGAGGCTGTTAGTACTAAGGGTGTTATTACAGTTGAAGAAGCTAAAGGTATGGAAACCAAAATAGAAATTACTGAGGGTATGGAATTCAGTAGAGGTTATTTATCTCCTTACTTTAGTACTAATGAGAAATTATCTGCTGAGCTTGACAATTGTCTTATACTTATAACTAATGATAAGATAGATAAGTTTGGTGAATTGCTTCCTATATTAAATAAGACTACAGAAACTAAACGTCCGTTGCTTATTATAGCTGATGAGTTTGGTGACAATGCTATTAATGGTTTGTCAGTTAACAAAATTAGAGGTAATATTAAAGTGTGTGCTGTTAAGGGTCCAGGCTTTGGTGAAAGACGTATAGATATGCTACAAGATATTGCTATCTTAACTGGAGGGACCGTGGTTGATGCAGCTAAAGACATGACTATAGAAGGCGTTCAGTTAGAACACTTAGGAGAAGCTGAAAAAATAACAGTAACTAAAGATGATACGGTTATTATAGGTGGCAAAGGTGATCCTACTGAAGTTAAGAAAAGACTTGACATGCTCCAAGAACAGATCAGAACATCAGAAACTGAGTATATTAAAGAAAAGTATGAAGAACGTTTTGGTAAGTTAGGTGGAGGTGTTGCTGTATTACATGTTAGCGCTCCTACTGAAATAGAGATGAAAGAGAAGAGAGATAGAGTTGATGATGCATTAGCTGCTACACGTGCTGCAATACAAGAAGGTATAGTACCGGGCGGTGGTTCAGCATTGATTAGAAGTAGACATGTTATTAGTAAACTACTTAAAAAGTCTAAAGGTGATGTTCATACTGGCATGAAGATTATATATGATGCTGCTGAGTATCCGCTTAAACAGATTGTAGAAAATGCTGGTGGTGAAGGATCCGTAATTGTAAGAGACATGGAAACTAATAATCCAGATCTAGCTTACAATGCAAAGACTGATCAGTGGGAAGACCTTACTACAACAGGTATTATTGATCCAACTAAAGTTGTTATTACTGCCTTAGAAAATGCTGCCAGTGCGGCAGGTATGTTATTAACTACTGAGTGTGTAATCTCTGCAGATAAAACTGCGGCAGAATTGAATGCACAACCAGGGGACCCAATTAAACTATAGATATGTCTGAATTTAAAGAAGAGTTTGATTACATACTTCAAAGAGGCTGGTGGTTTAGTGTAATACCAACTGCTGACTCTGATCCTAAAAAGCCTTGGAGATGCTCTATATATAAGAAGAATCCTAGCGGAAGCTGGAACTCAATAGAAAGTAAACAGTTTAAAACTATAACAAAAGGTATGGTTTGGATAGAATTATATCTTATGTCTAAGTTAGATGATTAAGACTGCACTTATAATAGCCAGTGTTTTATTGTTAGATTATTTGTTAGAATGTAGTGCCAGGGACCGTTAAGTCCCTGCACTCATTTAAGACCAGGGGAGTTTATTTACTCGGAATCCTGACTTTTTGTTTCTACCATCCTGATATTTAAGTCTACTAGATGTATCTTTTCTCTCAGTCATCTGAGCATCTAGTTTTCTATTATTCTTATCTCCGTTGATTGCAGATTTCCACGGATACTTTTGTTCTAGAGTTCTATTTTTCATACACGTGCAAACATATTTATTGCAGCACCTAGTTCTTTTCCTGTCTATTTTTCCCATTATCTTTTTTTTCTTTTTGATCCTTTTAATCTAGATTTTTCTTTCATTCCTCTGTTCTTAGACTTAGACAACACTTTAGTCTTTTTAGAATTAACACCATTAGGATGATGTACATCTTTTCCATCACCTTTTTTTACTCTACCTGCTTTAGTAGCCTTACGTCTAGCAGCATTCCTTTTGGCTCTATCCTTTTTTTGTTTATCAGAGGCTTGGAACTTAGCGTATTCTTTTTTATAATTTCTTTTCTTAGCCATTACTATACAAAGATACGGATTATTTTTTAGTTTTCTCTAATGAACGTCCTCCAAAGTAGGCCCCAATTACGGTTATTAACACTAATTGTAGTAAATCCGTCCATTTATCTTCTACTTCAAATGCTATTGTGCCAGCATCTATAAAGATCATAAGGACAGTACACACTACTAAAAATATAAGAACCATAGGTCTTACGTTCTTAGACAACCATGAATCACTGTTCATGTCTGCGCTCCACCTAGTAGAGATTTCCTTTTCCATTTGTGTTTCATAAGAAGCTATTAACTCCTTAACTTTTTGCTCAGCAGCAAGCTTTTCTTCTTTAGAAGTATGTAAATTGTCTATTACATCACCTACTCCTTTTACTAATTCAGTAGCGCCACCTGAAAATATTTTACCTAATATACTCATCGTTTTTAATTTTAATTATTTAAAAAGGTATTGTTACAACCAAGGACCCCATTACTGATCCAGCAATGTCAGCTATTATATCACCACGCTCTGCACCTTTAAATCTTGCATCGTGTAGTTCTTTTACAATCCCAATTGTTATACCTGTTCCCATACCTATTAATATAGCCTTTTTTTTATTACCTGTTTTTTTTAACATATAGCTTGTTGTAGCAGAGGATATAATGTACGTATAACCTACGTGTAGTTGTTTATCCTTGTGCATATCTAACACTTCGTTTAAACGTTGTGCTTGGAGATTTATACACAATAACATTATAATTGCTACTATTCTATACATCATTCACTATCATCAATATCAGGTAAATACTCGTTTTCTTCTATCATATCAACATCCAATCCATCGTTATCACCAAACCAATCCTCCGGTTCTTTATACGTATAATCTGACAAATCGTTAACTGTATCAAATGTTTTTGTAGCCTCATGTAAATGCTCAAAAACTCCTTCGTATCCTATAATGTATTTTGTTCTATCTATACTCTTAAGTAAATATGATACTCGTTGCTTGTCTACCCATGCAAAAACGTGTTTTGGTATTATATAGTATTTTATCATACGTTTCCTATTGTTGACCCACCGTTAGGTAGATTAGTATCTTCTCCTACTGTTGCTGCAGCTGTTTCAAATGTATAGTAACCTTTTAGATCACTAGCTGCTGAATGAGTTGTTGCGTCCATTCTTGTACCATTGTTATATAGTTCTGACACTTCAGAAGCAGAAAGTCTTTTGTCCCAGAAAGTTATATCATTATATCTAGTAGTACTATAGTTACCTGCTCTATAGTTATTCCATGATGTACTACCAAATGCTAATTTTCTATCATTATTGTTTAAAGCCGGTGTACCTGAGTTTAAACCATTTGCATAATAACCATTACCACAACTAGCAGCATTCCAATATAATGACACATTAGTTCTTTTAGCTTGATCATCTGATCCTTTTGTAACTGTTATCATAGTATAATCATCATCCCCTCTATTACCTCTATTAGTATTACTCCAATATGTACTACCTAAGCCTGCAGCATTGTATGCAGCTAAATATTGTGATGATGTTGAATGAAACAACCAAAAATTACTTGTTCTATTACTACCGTTTGATCTCCAATCAAAATATATTCTATTGTTTGATTCATGGTAATATATCCTTATTAAACCTCCACTAGATGAAGTTACACCTACATCATTCATACAAAATAAATGTACGTTAGTATTTAAAGATGAGTTCCATCCTGGTTTTACCCATAAAGATATACTAAACTCATCGTACTCATCCCATTCTACACCCATACCATTTGAGTCATCTACACCTGCAAAATTACCCGCACCTGTAGCCCAAGTTCTATATAAGGCTTTATCATCTGCAAAACTAGCAGAAGGAAAAGGGACATATGGATTAATTATCATTCCCATTATCTCTGGTATCCTATTAGTGTTACTTTTAATCCTTTACCTGTACCTTCTGTACCTACAGTATCTATATCTATACTTACTTCTGCATCATCTCCAAAAGTTACTACAGTTGCACTACTAACAAAATTGTAAGCAGTTGCTGCGGTTGTTGATGTTCTTTCTCCTGCGTCTATTGTTAAACGTGTGCCTGTTTCTCCATCTCCAAATATACTACTGCCATTTATATTAATATCTACAGTTACCACACCAGAGCTAGTAGCTGTTGTTAAACTTGCTCTTACCTCTCCTATTTGCATAGCATAAGGCATTCTAAATGTAACTTTAGCTGTACCTGTTGTTAAATCACTAGTTTCATCAGAGCAAGCTACAATAAAGTTTTCTCTTCTTGTAGATAGAGCTTCTATATTTTGTCTTATTGTTTGACTAGCTGGGACAGATGTTGAAGTATAACTACCCATATTTGTAGATGTATCTGCAGCAGCACCTACTAAATCAAATAAATGATCTAAATCAAAAGATGCTTTATTATATGTACTATTAGTATAGTTGCTAGAATGTATTGTCCCTGCTCCATTAGCAGTCCAGTCAATAATTTGATTACCTGATGGTATAGTAGGTGTACCACTCAAAGAACCATATGCTCCATCAAAAGCGTCTGTGATTCCATAACCACTTATAGTTGTTGGTTTACTTGTTAAAGAAGCAAACGTATGTGTATGTGATGAAGCTGCCCTAGTTGCAACTTGTGTGTCTACATATGATTTATTTGCTGCATGTGTAGCTGCAGTTACTGTATCAATACCTGTTATTTTACCAGTACCGTTTAGTGTTATATCACCTCCATTAACAGTAAGATCACCGTTTACTCTAACATTGTCACCAAGAAAACACGTATCTCCTTGACCTGATTGTAATGTTGGTTCATCTCCTGTTAACGTTAAACTTGGATATGTTTGACCAGTAATATATATCCCTTCTCCATCATCTAGATATATGCTGTTGTTTGCAATTATTTGTCCATTAAAAGTTTTGTTACCAGATGAAGTTTGATTACCTGAAGTTAATATAGCTCCACTTAAACTTGTTAAATAACTACCAAGATCAGATATTTGTGACTCTGTAATAGATAGCGCTCCTTGATGTTGTGTTACAGATCCTTGAGTTATATTAGCATTAGGAACATTTGCCCAAGTTACTGCTGAAGATAAATTGTTTGTTTCTGTATAACTTTGTAAATATCTATTGTCAGATTCTGTTTTAGTATATCTATTACCTAAAGCAGTATTAATAGTTACTACAGCATCGTCATCATCATTTAAAGCTTCTGCTAATTCATTTAATGTGTCTAAGCTTGCAGGCGCACCATCAATTAAATTTGATATTTGAAGATCAACGTAAGCTTTTGTAGTAAAATCAGTTGTACCTGTTGGTGTTGAGCCTGACACTCTACCGTTAAAAGCAACCTTACCACTAGAACCTGTTAAAGTGTTTGAACCAGGAAGTGCTATAGTACCATTAACTTCTACACCTGCACTTGTTGTTTGGAATTTTTGTACATTGTCATAATATAGTTTTACTTCTGCATCAGCGTAGAATCTAGCCATATACTCATTGTCAGCTTGATTAGTAAAGTTTATAATATTAGCATTAAGAGATAATTGTCTGTCTAATTTTGAAGATATGTGATTTATATTTGTTGATGAATTATGTACTATTCTAAAGTCAGTTGCAGCACCGAAATCTAAATTTTTATTATCTCCTAAACTTATATTACCTGTAAAAGCTGCATTTTGAGAAGAATCTAAAGTTAAAGCTGTAGCGTTGTTAGAATTAAAATATAAACTATCAGTAGCGTTATTATATGCTACCCTACCTTGTGTTGTTGCTCCACTTCTACCAAAATAAATTAAAGATTGGTGAGCAGAGTCTGATCTTAAATATAATCTCACGTGAGAAGTATCATCGTGTATAACAGGGTCTCCAGCTAAAGTAGTTCCCCCTTGAACATTTAAAGTACCTGATATATCAGCATTACCATTTATATCTAAACTAGTACCCTCTAACTCTCCACCACATTGTATTTTACCAGTTGTTGTAATTGCATCAGTGTATGTATGTGACCAATATCTACTACCACTACCCAAAGAACGTGTGCTATCAGCATCTGGTATTAAAGCCGCTGAAAGTTGTACTTGACTAGTGCTACCACCACCTAAAAATATTGAAGATGTACCATGTATTCTCCCGTATGGACCACCAAGACTATCAATAATAATACCACTGTCTTTACCAGTAATTGAACCTTGGAAAGTAGCGTTGTTTTGTACTTGTATACCACTAGAAGCAGCTAATTTTAAAATATTACTTTCAACTCTAACAGAATGTGAACCAGCCCAAGTTAAGCCTTTGTTGTTAGAAAAATCTACATTCCCTCCAAAAGTTGTTGTACCTGATCCAAAAGTAATATTATTGCCCAGCTCGTTTATTTTTAACGGCTTACCACTATGTGATTGAATCCAACTATATGTACTGTTACCACCAAATCTTAAACTTGTATTACCACTATCGTCTCTAATATCTAAAATACCATTAGTGCTTGCAGCAGCAGGGCCAGTTATTGTTACCGGGTCATTAATTGTTGTTATACTTGCAACAGTTAAAGTTCCAGATATATCTGCGTTACCATTGATGTCTAAACTAGTACCTTCTAATTCAGTACCTGTAATCTGGCCTCCAGCTGTAATAGCACCAGTTGCTGTAATTGTATCTATATATGCGTCTTTAAATCTTACTGAGTTAGTACCTAAATCAACATCACTGTCTGTTTGAGGTGAAAAAACACCATCAAAAAGTTTTACTTGTGTAGCTCCTGCAACTCTAAATTTAATTAGATCGTCACTTTCAAAACCAATATAGTTATCACCATCTCTACCAATATGGTTAGCTCCTAAATTTATATCTCCACCAAAAGTACCACCATTTGCAGCTGACACAAAGTCTGTTGGTATTGTTGGTGTTCCTGTTAAAGATCCATAAGCACCGTCAAATGCATCTGTAATTCCATATCCAGAAATTGTTGTAGGTGTACTTGTTATTGTTGACCATGCTTGATTATGAGCACTAGGAGTAAACGTACTTGGCTTACCTGTTATGCTAGCCCAAGTTTGTGCCGGTACACTAGTTAAATAACTTGGATCACTTGATGGAACCCAACTAGGAGTTGCATCAGCATTTGTTGGAGCATGCGTTGATTGTGAATGTGTATAAGCAGTGTCCCAGTTTGCATCTTTTCTAGTACCTGCACCAGTACCACTGCCTGGTTTACTATATATACCATCTTTATACATTAACTGACCATCAGCTAATATTACTGTTGTTGTTTCAGTACCTCCTATAGTAAAAGAATCTCCACCACCGTAAGAAGAACTATTTGAGTGAGTATATTTAATATGTCCAATTTGAGAATGAGGGACATTAGTACTAAATGTAAGATTAGTAGGTTGACCATTTGTTGTTGATCTTAAGTTAACTGCATCTCCGTTATAATTAACTGTTAATGCTCCATTTATAGTTGCATTACCTGTAAGTGTTGTTCCAGTGTCTCCATTAAACGTAGCTACTGTAGTTGTAGCTCCACCAGCGGCTTGTGGTCTTATGTATATGTTTTTAGCAGTATTACCACTACCACCTTGTTGAAATATATAAATATCATTGTCCCAAGCTCCAAGTCTAGTAGCACCATCGTATCTAAGATAAGCGTTCCAGTTCATATTAGTACCACCAACCTGAAATTGATTGCTGTAGAATGATATTTGTGGTGAAGAATTTACGTCCACAACAAAATCAGCATTGCCACTGTTATCGTTTGGAGTACCACCGTTTGTACCTATCATAAATGCAGAGCCAGTTGGTACTGTCGTTACAAGATCAGATCCATCAAATTTCATTTTTACATCAGAACCTGTACCAAACTCAAGCTCAACATTATCATTAAGTATTATGTCACCTGTCATTGTACCACCAGCTAAAGGTAGTTTAGTGGCTATACTAGTTGTAATTGTAGTTGCAAAATTTGCGTCATCCCCAAGTGCTGCAGCTAGTTCATCAAGTGTATTTAAAGCAGATGGAGCTGAGTCAACTAGATTTGTTATCTGTGTCTGTACGTAAGATTCTGTAGCATAGCCAGTAGGAACTGCTGTCAGATATGACTGCAAGTCACTAATTTGTGACTCAGTAATTGACAAAGCTGCTTGATGTGCTGTCACATCACTTTGTGTAACAGTGTACCCAGTAAGATAGTTAGGATTAGATGAGGGAACCCATGATGGTAAGACTGCATCAGCATAAGCAGTTGTTGCTACTTTAGTTGAGTTATCTCCTGCAGATTGTGTAGTAGCAGTAGTATTAGTTTTAATGGTGCCGTCTAATTGACCATCAAACTCTGTTGCGTTTATTTCTAGATGTCTTTTACTGTCGTTTACTGTAGTACTCATGATCTTAGTCTTTTTCTTGTTACCTTAAATTTTACATTAGAATCTTTTGCTGCTTCATGTAAAGATGAATAACTGCATGATAATCCCATTTGTCTTTGATAAAAAGGAGCTTTATCAGGATGCCCACCTGCAGATAACTTTACTCTTAATTGATTACCGGTTGATGAAAAAATATGTGCTATGTCAGAAGAACTGTCATATGTTTCCCAACTAGAACCATTATTATTACTTACGTATACTGTTAAGCTGCAGTTTGTTGGTATATAAAATTGATCTAAGTTAGATATATGAACTAGATCTACATTAGCGCTGTTATCTAAAGTAAATGTACCAAAAACTATTTCCCAATTGCCACACAGTTCCATTGGTTTAGTAGCTTCTGTATATATTCTAAATGAGTGACCATCACTACCGTAACCCATACGTATCCAATATTTAGTTCCATTAGCAGATTCCATTAACACCATGTTAACACCATAACTTGATTGCCAGCTTCTACCTCTTGCACTTCCACCGTATACACTGGTTTGATCTTCTTGATAATTAGTTAATGATTTTCTAGAATATACTTTAAATAAATCTAAATTTAAAAAACCTCCATCTACTGTACCATATCCTCTATCACCTGACAAAGGTATATATGTACTTGCATAGTCAGGTAGTTTATCCATAGGTGTACCAGATGTTTTTTGATATTTAGTACCAAACCTAGTTATACCATTAAAGTCAATACCAGAACCATTTGCACTTGGTTCATCAGTAATATTAAAACTTCTTAAATAAGTTCTTTGTAATATGTTAGGAGGATTACCACTTAAACATGGAGTGTAATCTAACTTGTAGATATAATCATTTCCTGGAGCAATTACAACATTAGGTGAATTAACCGGATCTGGTATAAACATACCGCTTTCTCTAGCATGTCCGTCTACAGCATATGTACTTGGTTTGTTTGAATCTCCAGTAACTGTGTCTTCATAATCACACCATACTAATTCTGGGTTTGCTGTTGAAGCATCAAAGATAACTGTAAAAGAACCATCACCTTCATAGTTCCAATAATACATTCTATCATTTACTTCATCATATGATAAAAAAGCTCTGTAACCGTTTCTATCTTCATCTGCAGTTCCTGATTTTTTATCTGCTACTCCAAGCATTTCTTCTGCCCCGGTAGCTAAATTTCTTCTAGGGTATCTTTTGTAGTGTATTGCATCATGAGAAGAACCGTAAATCCATTCACCAGCTGCACATAAACCTCCCGCATACCAATAACCTGCTCTTCTAAGATAACCATTGCTTCTATCATTATTTGCTGTTGCATCAACAAAGTCTGTAGGATTTGTGTGTGTTGGTCTTGCTTCTCTAATTACAGCACCTCCATTTGAAGTTCCATCAACAGCGCCACTGTAATCTATAATAGAATAACCATAAACATTATAAGACATTACAACTGCTTTATTACAACCTTTAGCCATTGCTACTGATTGCATGTGATTATATGTGCTAGTTGTGTCTCTCCATAAACCTTGATTATCATGATAAAGTTTTGTCATACTGCCATCATTGTTTAATCTTCTAACAGCAATACCATCTCCCCAACCAACTGATATAAGTATGTCTCCATCAATATCATAACCATTGTGAAAACCAATTACTCTATCACCTCCGTCATATTCCCCACTACCACTTGACACAATACAATTACCAGACCCCCCTTTTATTACAGGCCCTATACACACTGAGTCAGGAGCATATATACCTGCACCTGTCATGCTGACAATGTTGTTTCTATCTAATGGACTAACTTTAAATTTACTCACTGTATTCTTTTATTTTATCTTCAGCTTCTCTTAGCTCTTTTAATAATATTTGCATTAATTCTCTGTCAGGATTTCCTATAGCAGTCTCTGCTTCTATATCCTTTAATCTTTGATTCTTTACCCATGTCCAATATTGTCTATTATCTCCTTTCATTATGCTACTGTTGTTGTTACCCAAAATTTATGAAAATTACCATTACTAGCTCCACTTACAGAATACATGTAATTTGTATTCATACCGCTATATATTAATGTAGCTGAACTTTCTGAAAGACCTCCAGAAGTACTAGCTTCATGCTTGTAAACATTATATGCTGTAACAAATCTTCCTTTAGAAGAAGGAGCATCCCACTGTATATAAAAAGCTTTATTTAAATTTACTACATTTAAATTTGTTGCTTCTACTGTACCTGCAGAAAAACTTATACTACCTGTTCTTGGAGAAGAATAGATGCCATTTTTAACAGCATATATTCTGTATGCTTGTGTGCCAGACGCATCAAAAGAATTATCTATAATGCTCATATTAGCTGACATGTCATCTGGTGGTATTACAGATATTAATCCATAATCAGAACCTGCTACAGAAGAAAATACTAAATAGTTATCTATATTAGATGTTGTTGACGCAGCAAACATTACACTAATAGTATCATTAACTATTGTTGTAGTTATACTAGCTGGAGCATTAACTGTTTCTGATCCTGTTAAGTAGTTAGGATTACTAGACGGTACCCATGACGGTGTAACATCTGCGTTTGTATCTATAGTATCTAGTTTAGTACCATCTGATGCTATATCTCTACTATCTACTGTTCCACTAACAGCTACGTTACCTGTAAAAGTTGCAGTACCAGCATGGAAATCACCATCTACAACACTACTACTACCAGTAGATTTTAATATTTTAACACCTTTGTATTTACCCCCGTTAGATCCGTTGTTTTGTTGTTGACCAAGTAAGCACCATTTATCATTATAACCACTTCCAGGTGTTTCTAATCCTAAACGGAAATGTAATGTCCAATCATCACCAGCTGTTCCACCTTGAAACACCCAACCGTATTGTGCATTTCTTAACCAAGTGTAACCACTATGGTCATTTAAGTCAATACTGTAAGTATTTTCACTAGTTTCAAATATAGAGTGACCATTCATGTTTGTATCACCACCCATTGTTATAGCACCTGTAAACGTTCCACCAGCTAAAGGCATTTTTGAGCTATCAGTTGCTGTTACATTTGTTATATTACTACCATCACCGTATAATGTATCTGCATATATGTTTCTAAATCTTGTTCCAGTCTGTCCTATATCATACGTTGAGTCAACACCTGTGTAAATGTGTGAGTTAAATCTAGCTCTGGATGTAGTTATGTGCAATTTTTCACCTCCGCCAGCTACAACTCTAAAAGCATCATCATATTCAAAACCAAAATAACAGTTTGCATCTCCTGCATGGTATATGTAATCAGGTATAGTTAATGAACCACCAAATGTAGTCGCCATAGTATCCCTTGCCATAGAAAGAATAGTTCTTTCTGTGCTTGTGTCATGACTTTGTATGTTTAATAAATTACTACTACCTTCTTGATTTATTCTAAAACCATACATATCAGTTCCCCATGTTGTACCAGCTTCATTAAAATATAAACTACCAGCGTCTGTTGGGTTTGATCCGTTGTGATTATCTATTGTTATGTCACCGTGAAAAAATGCGTTTTGTGAAGAATCTAATACTAATGCATCAGTGTTACCGTTTTTTAATCTTACATTACCAGCACTTCCTGACATTACTGTTATATCTGAACTAGAAGAAAAGTAACTAGATCTAATTTGTCTAGTTGCTATACCACTAGTAGAATCTACTCTAACTTCTCCATTAACATGCAACTCTACACCAGAGGCAGGTGCTGTACCAATACCAACTTGACCAGTAAATTCAGGTGAAGCAAGAGGTGCTTTAAGTGCAATGCTGTTTGTAATTGTTGTACTAAAACTAGCATCGTCATTTATTGCTGCAGCCAGTTCGTTTAAAGTGTCCAAAGCCCCAGGTGCTGAGTCAATAACATTAGCCACAGCTGTATCAACATAACTTGTTGAAGCTAAACCTGAGATGGAGGGTATACTTGGTTTGTTTAATATAAGCGTATCACCACTGGTAGCATTCCAATCACTTTGTACGTTTACTTCTGCTCCAGTTGCTATACCATCTAATTTTGTACCATCGGCAGCAACGTCTCTCCCATCCACTGTACCTGATACTGCAATATTACCAGTAACATCTAATGCTTCTGAAGGAGTAGTATCATTTATACCAACTCTTTGCTCAGATGTATCTATAAATAAAATACTATTATTTGTATCATTTCCTAATTGTATATCCCTACCACCATCAGTTTCTATAGAATATCTACCACTATTATTGTGAGACTTACCTACATAAGTTCCTGAAGTACCTAATTTATATCCTGCTGTAGTATATGTATCTCCATTAAATGTAGCATAAGCACTAAACATTTGTGTAGCTGTATTAAATGTAGCATAACCAGCTACTTCTAAATTATTATTACAATCAATTTTACCAGCAGATGTAATACCTCCTGCAAAAGTTGCATTGTTAGAAGTGTCTAAGCTTAATACATTAGTAGAGCCAGTAGTAAAAGCTAAATTTGTTTGACCACTTGGAACATTTACATTCCATCTATCAACTGTGTTTGTTTTAAATTTTAAATTTGAACTTGTAACACCATCTCCTTCAATTAAAAAAGTAGCTGTACTTGAAATAACAGTGGCCCCTGTTGTCATAGTTTCAAACTTTTTTATACCATTAGTGTATAGAGCAGTTTGTCCGTTTGCATTAGCATATAAAGCGTACTCCCCAGTTGAAGTTTGTAGTGATACATTTCCATTAGCTTGTATATTGTTTACACCAGTAATATTATTATTACCCATTGCAATAGCACCAGACATAGTACCGCCACCTAAAGGTAATTTAGTTAAAATATTACTAGCATTTGTTTGAGTAGCACTTGTAGTAGTAGTTAATACTCCATCTCGTGTAGCAATATCTATTCCATCAACTGTACCACCAACAGTCATATCACCTACAACATTTACTGTACCTCCTTTTGCTATAGTAAGTCTTTGATTACCGTCAGTTAAAAATGCTACTTGTACGGTATTGCTGTTTGCATTAGAACTTAATAAATCTATTCTACCTCTGTTAGTATACTCTGAAAAAATGTTCCAAGTTCCTGGACCTTTAATAGTGCCGGTAGTAATTAAACCTCCAACTGTTAAAGATTGATTCGTTGTTGCTCCTCTATCAGCTACATTATCTAAAGTATCTGTTTCACTGTATGATGTTAAATAACCTGCTGAAGCATGATCACCCCAACCATAAGCTGTGTTCCAATGAGAAGAAGTGCCGTGATTTGTGGTTGTTACAGTTCCTTGTAAATATAGATCTTTAAACTTATAACTAGAAGAACCTATATCATAAACATTATTAGCAGAAGCAAGTATACTACCATTAGTTGTTATTTGCCTATCATAATTTAATATGTTAGTATAATCAGTGTTTTCTAAACCACCGTAGTTAGATGTTATAAATATGTTTTGTAAAGGTATGGTTACATAACTATTGTTAGAAGGCGTCCAACCATAAAAATCAATTGTTATTCTAGTTGTATCTGACGCAGAGCCATTACCTGTATGTAAAGCCTGGTCCGCTTTAAACATTAAGCCCCAATTATCTATACTGTTATCATTACTATTTAAAGGGGTAGCACCACCACCAGCTTGTCCACCAAAATTAGCAGTAACCTTAGTAGCCCAATTACTACCATCATATTCTTCAACAAGCATTGTAGCACCAGGCCAAGTAGATCCGGACCAACTAGTTTGTATACCTATGTTTGCTCTAATAGGCCAGCTTGTTGATGCACTTGTAGTAAATCTAAATTTGTAATGAGTTGATGGCACCGACCACATCGTATCTTGCCTACCATCAAGTAATTTTTTTATATTGTTTATTTGATTGCTATCAGCTACCCAAGAACTACCATTCCAATACTCGTAGTTATCTATCTGACGGTATCTAATAATGTCTGATCTTTGATTTTTAAGAAATGTACTTAAATTTCTATCACCATTATAAGTATCAAAATAATAACCATCTTCAACTGTTGCATGATACAACCCGTAGTTAACACCGCTGACTGTTAAGTCCTCACTTATGGTTACGTCACCTGTTATATCTACATCATGAAGGAAATTTATTGGCATACCACATTGGTTTTGGTTATTGTATCTTAGTAACTACTACTGTAATATCTCCAGCAGCAGGAGCTGTTCTAAAACTTACAGTAACTTTATTAACATGGTTTCTAACTACTTTTGCGTGCACTGTATCAAAAGATGATGTATCATATAGTTGAACCATTACAGCTAAAGTATTTAAACCGTGAGTTACTTCAGTTGATGTAGCACCACCTATTGTAGTTGTATATGTTCTTGCAGCTATACCAGCAGGGGTTACAAATCTTGTACTATCAGTTCCAGCTTTAGCTTCGTCAACAGTAGCTCTTTCTGCAATACCTTTTGTAGTAGTATCTGCATCTGGCTCATCACCCGAGTTAGTTCCACTTGTATTAGCAATATATGTTGTAGAAATTGCAGAACCTTGCCAAACTCCTGTTCCAATAGTACCTACAGTTGTTAATGATGTATTACCTGCCGTTGGAGATTTTCCACCTAAAGCAGTTGTAATTGTACTTGCGTAAGATGCGTCATCATCTATAGCAGCAGCAAGCTCATTAAGTGTATCTAATGCTCCTGGAGCTCCACCTATTAAATCAGTAATTTCAGTTTGTACATAAGCTGTAGTTGCAATTTGTGTTGTGTTAGTGTTTGCAGCAGCAGTAGGTGCAGTAGGTGTACCTGTTAATGCAGGATTAACTTTAGGTGCAGCAGCCGCTAAAGTATCTACCTGTGTAGGAGTCATAACACCTGAAACACTTGTAGTTGCGGCTGGTATAGTAGCGTCAGTACCATCAGAAGAAGTTATTGTTCTTGCACCTGTTGTTCCTGTAATAGCTAAATCTGTAGTTACGTTAGTATTTTTAGAATTGTTAGTTGCAATATTAGACTCCATTGTGTCTAAGTCTACAGCTTGTGTTACAGTTAGATGTGATAACTTAGTAATTTGTGCTGCTGTAAGACCTGTTTTGTTGGTGTTAGCAGTAATTTCAGTTACAGTAGCTGAATCTAAATTTACTGTAGCTGCGCCAGTAGTACCACCTGTAACATCAATTCTAGTTCCACCAATTACTTCTGTTATATCACCAAAAGATAATTCTGTCCAGTCATTTGATGTTGTACCAAGACAAGCCATTACTACATTGTTAGTAGTATTGTAATATATCTTACCTTCTTCTGCTGTAGGGTTTGTAGTTAAATGCTGTAATACTGCATTTAATGCTTGATTATCATTAAGATCTATATTTCCTTGGACATCTAGATCATGTAAAAATTTAATTGCCATTTCTTTTTGTTTTTATCTGTTAATTAAAATATGCTTTTCCTGAAAAAGTAGATTTAAATTTTAATGTTACATTGTTATCATCAACATATTCTACTTCTCCTATTACTTTTGTTCCAGCTGAATCTACGACTGTAACGCTTGGTTTTTTTCCTAAACTATGAGTCACATTCCAAGTTGCAGATGATGCTGACTGAACGTGTTCATAAAATTTATCTCCTCCCGCATTACTTAATATTGCAAAGTTCCCAATGTCCAATCCTCCTGCCATAACATTATTTTTTATTAGCAAATTTTTCTATACCAGCTATTCCAAAACACCCTAAAACAACCCAAACAAATGAGTCGTATACAAATTCATTTATAGCAAGGTCTCTGCCAAGCCATCCTGTTAATAGATCTAATATCATAACAAGAACCATTATTACAAAAGCAATAGCTCCTATAATGCTTTTCTCATTCCAATCATTATTATCTTTAAATATGTTCATTACTTGCTACACTTTATTGAGCACCATCCTAAACAAACTTTACCAAATGTCAATGCTTTTACTACTTTACAAAATATCTTTTTCATAATTATTATAGTTTAAATCCAAAATTAAGTATTATAAATCTATGATCTACACCAGGATTACAATACAGTTCTAGTATTGTAAATCTTCCTAGTCTAATAGACACATCATAGATATTGTCTTTTTTATTCCCCTGTCTCCAAGAATTTATCCAATCTATTTTCATTTTTAAAATATTATATAGTTAATACCTAGCTTAAAATCATACCAGGTTCTGTTCCAATATTTGTTATATGTACCTTCAACAAATGTTCCTAAGTGCTTAGTTATCTTAGTTCCAAATATTAATCCACCAGAATAATCATACCATTGTTCTCCATCATTAAAATTAAAATAAGAATATTCACCTCCATCATTATAGTGCCAAGGCATAACGTTAGCCCAAGCATGTGTCCAAAAAGTTTTAGTGTAATGGTAATAATCAAATCCTACAACTAAAGAATGGTTCCATTGTGCAGGTAACTCATCTCTTTTTCTAGTTGTATAATCTTGAAGTACTTCAGGAATAACTACGGCTTCCCATACTTCTGAGCTTGTCGCAACAACATTCCCAGCTGGGTCATAATATTCACTGTTAAATACATCAACATTATATCCTTCTTGTAAAGCTAAATATGTGTAATGCAAATTCCCATTACTTAGCTTCCATTCTTCTAGAGGATCAAATCCATACGGCTCAGCAATTCTATGTGCTAACCCTATGTTTAAAGATAACTTATTATTTACTTCATATTTATATCTTTCAGACATTTCAAAATACTCAATGTCTGCAAAACCATCTCTTAGATATTCTATTTTAGTAAGCCACTTATTTTCAACATACCTAATAAAGTGTTGTTGATCTAAGTACTCTACACCTTGTACTCTTCGGTAGTCAGCTTCAAATAAAAATTCTAAACCTTTTACTTTTCCTATCGTTGCTGCATCTGAAAATGATGTCTCTGTACCATCGTAAAATGTATTAGCTCTGTTCTCATATCCAAATCTTGCAATCTTTCGTATCCCTAATGATACTGAATAATCATACGGAGTTTCAATAGTTTGAGTTTCAAGGCCGTTTGTAACAGAGTATACATCAACATCTGATATAGATGTACCTCCATTTACTGCACCATAGAATGTAGAAAATTTAAAAGTTTTCTTTAAGTCTAATTGAGCAAAGCTAAATAGAGGTAAACAAAGTAATATTAATATCAGTTGTCTAATCATTTTATTACTGTTTAGTAAAGTAAGCGTATTCTAATAGTACACCGTCAGCTGATACTGTACCTGAAGCTAATGCAGATAAACCTTCTCCTGCTTTTACTGGTAGAAATACAAATTCACCTGGTGCTAGTTGAGCAAATGCTGCTCCGCTTGCTGCTGTAGTTTCTGCTACAGTTACAGTAGCTTGACTTGCTCCTCCAGTAATTGCTGATGACGTTAATGTAAATGGATCTCCAGGGTTAGCTCCTGTTACAGTTATTACTCTGCCACTTGCTGATGCTGTTAATACACCTGCTGTTGCTTGAATAGCTGTTGCAATTGCAGTTAATGTAGCTGCATGTGAAGTTGCATAATTAATTGCAGATAAAGCTGTACCGTTTACTGTTATAGTTATAGTATTACTTGCTACTAAATCTGCAGATAAAGTAATTGTACTAACTTCTCTAACAGGTGCACCATCTCCTATAGTAGCAATGTTAACTGTATTTGTAGAAGCAGTTGTACCGTCAGATTTAAGTGACATGTGTTTTACGTATGCATATTTATTATCAACACTAGCTGGTACAAGTGTTGTAGGTGTGTTAATTGGAGCTACTGCTCTAGATACACCAATGTTTGGTGGTTTTACAGATAAAGCTTTTGTTAAAGTAAAGCTTAATGGATCTGTAGTCACATCTGAGCTAGCCAGTGTGAGCGTTGCGTTTAAGGTTGCCATAGTTTCTAATTTTTAATTATTTGTTTTGTTATTAATTTGTTTATTTTAATAGTGTAAATACCTTTAGTTAAGGTGCTCATATCTAATATAGTGATATTTTCTCTCTTTATTATCATTTGACCCAAGGGATTATACACTTCAATGTCTGCTTCTTTACTAATATTTAGCAGACCTTTAGTTGGATTTGGATATAAAAATATATCTTCTCCAGCAATTCTAGCAGGAGGTTGTGGTCCTGTCCAACCATCAGAACAATAGTTGTATGTAGCCTGACATATGTCATCCCACTCATTGTTACAACAGTAATCATCTACATCTATAACCCAAGCATAACACTCGTCATTTAAAAAATAAGGATCTCCTGCTTCTCCAATACATTCAGCAGCATATAAACAACCTAAAGAATCATGTCCAAAATTTAAGTTTGCTTCTGGGTTAAAGTTCCACGCATTTGGATCCATGCATCCTTGAATAATAGGAATGCACGAACCATTATCAGTATTAGCTGTTGAATCATAGTTAAGAGCAGTACTATCCATACAACCGTAAATGAAAGGGATACAACTAAAGTCTTCCGTATTAGCGGATGGGCTGTAGTTAAGCATAGTAGGGTCAGTGCACCCATAAATGAAAGGTACACAAGAATTATTGTCAACATTGGCTAGTGGATTATAGTTATACATAGTGCTGTCTGTACATCCATATATAGGAAGTATGCAGCTAAAGTCATCTGTGTTACAAGTATCACAGTAATTTAAAGCTATAGGATTTGTACATCCATATATTATTGGAAGACAAGATCCATTATCCACATTAGCTAGTGGATCGTAATTAAAGGCTGTACTGTCCATACACCCATAGATAGGTAAAACACAGCTAAAATCATCTGTATTAGCAAAGGGGTCATAATTTAATGCGCTTGGATCAGTACAGCCGTATATGAATGGTACACAAGTACCGTTGTTAGTATTTGCTGTAGGGTCATAATTAAACTGTGTAGAATCTGTACATCCGTATATAAACGGTATACATGATCCGTTGTCTGTGTTGGCAAGAGGGTTATAATTGTACATTGTAATATCAGTACAACCATATATAATCCCTATACATGTTGAATCATCAGTGTTTGCTAATGGATCATAGTTTAAAGCTGCAGGATTAGTGCAACCATATATAAAAGGTATACATGAATTATTGTTTGTGTTAGCTAAGCTGTCATAATTAAAAGCTAATGCGTCAGTACATCCAAAGATTACAGGTATACAAGATCCGTCATCTGTATTGGCAGCTGGGTTGTAATTAAATTGTGTATCATCCATACAACCGTATATTACAGGAATACATGATGCTGGATCATTTGTGTTTGCAGCTGGGTTAAAATTAAATGCTGCAGTATCCATACAGCCTATTACTTCAGCTACACATGATCCATCGTCTGTGTTTGCTAAAGAGTCATAGTTAAATGCAATTGGGTTTGTACATCCTAGTAGTACAGGTACACATGATCCATCACTAGTATTTACATCTACTAATGAATCACCTACAGGTTGTATATAATTAAATGCTGTTGGGTCTAAGCATCCTAAAATTGTTGGTATACAGTAATCACCACAATTTGGCACTGCTGTATATTTGTTCCAGAAAGGACTGTCAAAAGCTTGTAGTGCTCCTTGTCCGTTGTTAGCAAAAGGATTTGTTCCTTCCTCTAATAATACATCATCATAAGCATTTACTAATTTAAAAGAATTATGCCATGTTTGGAATTGAACTTCTTCAGGTGGAGTTTGTGGTCCTCCTATCTCAAAATAATATACATTTACAGGAATATCAGAATCTAATATTATGTTAAAGGTATCACTATATATGCCAGGACCTATTGTATAAGTCCAGTTCATAGGGCCTTGTGTTATACCTAAATAAGAATTACCCCAACCATCTCCTGCATCATCTTCTAAAATTAATCTATAATTACAATCAGGAACTAGATCTAGCATTGTTGCATTAGAGTTATAATTAAATGCAGCTGGGTCAGTACAACCATAAATATGTAATGTTGCACATGATCCGTCATCAACAGTTGCTAGTATATCATACTCAACATAATCATCATCTGTACAACCATAAACAGAAGGTGCTATGTTGCACGGTACACCATTAAGAGGAGATGAGTAAGCAGTATAACCAAAATCAGGATCAGGTAACATCCATATAGTATCACCATTACAGTCATATATAACTACATTACCATCTAAAGAACCTCCAGAAGTAGAGCCGGCTAAACCGTCACCGTATGAATCATTAAGTATTAATTCAAACCCAGCACCTTGATCTATACAGAAATTGTATGTAAAAGTTTGACCAATATCATTAAAGTTGTATGTGCCTATAATAGCGCTGTCTATTACACCACCACTATTCATTAACCATGATGTTTCACCCGGCCAATTGTCAAGTGTAAGCTCCATTGTTATTTGATATTCTGTTGCTGTATCACATGTAGTACCTGCACAAGAGCCATCATCTATAGTAGCCCAAGGATTGTATGATTGTTGAGTTGGATCTGTGCATCCAGGTATACAAGTATAAGGTGTAAAAAACATTGTGTCTGCTAAAGACCCGTCAGTAAATTCTAAAACTAAATAATGTTCTTCATTCCAGTTAGGTGGCATTTGACCTGGTCCAGCAGCTGTAGCCCAATCTCTCCATCCTCCACTTGGCCAATAACCTGGGACAGTAATACTATAACCGCTTTCAGCACCATAATGTAATTTAACTACATCACAATTGTTATTGTTTGTTGTTTCCCATGCAAAAGAAATGGCTGCTTGACTACCCCAACACATTTGATATGCAGTGTCATTAATAACACCACTACATGGAGGATATGTACAAGAGCCATCGTTTATTGTAGCATTTGAATCAAAATTTAATGCTAGCGGATCCATACAACCATAAACAGGTGGAGCACAAGGTAATATGTTTACAGTAGTATCTCTGAGAAAGAAAGAACCTAACACTGGGTCCCAATCAATTATTATACCTTGACACAAGTTACGCATTCTAAAGAAAGCAGGGTTTTGTGAAATCCAACCATCACCATAACTATCTGTTAATGTAACTGTGTAAGAACCTGAGTCTATAAATATTGTAGTGTCTAATGTTTCATAAGGAGTAGTAGGTTGATGAAACATTGCTGTATCACCATTAGAATCAGACACCATAAAGAAATTAGATTCTGATGGTGCATAAAAATCATACTGTACTTGGTAGTTTACCCAAGTATTTTGTGAACAACATTTTTTGGGTGCTACACAAGATAGTATAGTTGCTAATAATATAAATAATAGTTTTCTCATTTTATTTTTTCTTCTTTTTTCCTCCCCAATATTCTACAGCAAAGCCTTCTTCTACCAGGGTTTCATTTACGTTAACATCTTCTACATGTAGTGTACCTAACACTCTTCCATATTTTCCTACTTCTTTGCTTTCTAAAATAAAGCTTCCTTCTCCTAATAATTCTATTAATCTATCTTTAGATGCTAGTCCTCTAGCTTTCTCTTCAAGATCTCTTGTTCTTGACTCAGGTGTATCTATACCTGCAAGTCTTATTCTTTTATGAATAGTAATATCAAATCCTAGATTTATATGTGCATCTATTGTGTCACCATCTACTACTCTATCTAATTTTGCTTTATAAGTATACATTAAAAATCACTCATTATTAGTTCATCAATTACATTCTGCATATCTTTTCTAGTAGCTTTCATACTAAATGATATATCAGCCTGAAATCTTTTCATTTCTTCACCGTCTTTAAATATAACAACAGTAGGTACAACTACTATTTCATGTTTAGTTTGTAGCTTAGGTGATTTAGCTATATCAACATATACTATATCACAATCTGTTAGCTTACCTATGTAAGAAACTTTGTTTGGGTCATTCCACTCAGCATTAAAATGTGTAACCACAATTTGACTTTTAACTTCTGAGCTGACAACCATAAATATTAATATTAGAATGTATCCAATAAATATTTTCCAAGTTGTGTTAATTTTATTCATACCAAATTCCATAAACCTTAACCCCTTTAACTTCAGCGTACAATACTTTTTTCTTTATGGGTTTCTCATTTAGCTGAGACTTGTCCATATACTTTGGGTTATTACTATTTAATTTTCTTTTTTTTGCCATTTCTAGCATTTTTTGTGAGAACCGTCACATGAACCATCCTCAGCTTTTGTTTTACCACATACACATTGAGCCATAATTTTATTATTTTAAGTTAACGTAATCTATCTATTTTGTCTTCCATCCTTCTAAGATCTTCTTTAATTTCATCTACAGATTTTTCTGTATTTTCAATTGACAGTCTTATATTTTTATCCTTCATATCAAACTCCATTCTTGATACTGGAGCTGGTGGAGGTTCTGGTAATTGTTTTGCTTCTTCTATATCAGCTTGAAGTGCAAACCACATACCCACTATAGTAAAAATTAAAACCGCTATCCCTGCTAGTGTTTTAAGACTTATTTTAAAATTAGTGTCTTCATTTAATTCCTTTGCCATTATTTCTCTATAGGTCTATGTTCATATACTGTCTTTCCGTTTTTCTTTAGAGCTACTGTCAATTTTTTTCTGTTTGGTCTGTGTGTTACAAAACTAATGTGTATCCAATTAGGATTTTTATCATTACCAAACTCCCATACCATTTGATCAAAGTCTAAATTATCTTTTATATAGTGATACATCTCTGCATTTGTTTTATGTCCAAATGTATCATCAATATCCATAGCCTGACCTTTCATATGTTGTGAATATTTAGATCCCCCTATAGCAGTATTTGTAGGCTCTCCTCTGAAAAAACTATTAATTTTTATAGGTCCTCCTACCCACTCTCTTAAAGGTTCAAATAAATACTGTGCTACTTCATGCATACATTTTAATTGATCTGGATCAGGTGTATTATCAAAACCTCTTCTTACTGCAGTATTGCTATGTACTCCTTCTTTATAACTAACGTGCTCACTAATTTTTTTCATAATTTATTTTTAAATTGGACAACCAACACTTACTACATCAAATATTTCTAAACAAATAAGGTATCCTGCAGGGTGATGTGTTGCTGCAAGTGTTGCACCCTCATGATCAAATGTATCATGAACCCATATTTTATCTCCACCTTCTAACCATGTACCACTTAAATCTAAACCTCTTCCTGAAAAACCATAGCCAGCATCAGCTGCCCAAGCGTCATCAATATTACCTTGACCGGGAGAAGAAAAACCGCTAGTTACACTTCCAGTTAAAGATCCATTACTAGTGTATCTTAGAGGTTGACCATTAGCTGGAGATCCTGTACCCATTTCTACATGTTGTGCAGCAGTTGCAAGATTAGAATTTGTTACATATTCTACACCATGATGCCAAGTTCTTGCAGGCAAATTAGTTTGTGCTCCATCAGCACTTTCTATAGTATACCATAGATCTAAACCTAAGTTGTGAGATCTTACAATCCTTGCAATTCTGTTGTTTGGGCAGTCAAAAATTTGTAGAGTTCTTTCTGAAGTACCTCCTGTTAGGATGGTTTTAGAAAGTCTACCTGCATATGTTTGTATTTCTTTGAATCTTAAACACGCCATGCTACTTATTTTAACATAAATAATAACCCTACTAATCCAAGTATAATACCTGTTGCTATAATCCAAAGAACTCTAGATACCTGACTCTTCCACCTTCTTATCTCATACATGTCTTTTACTAATGGCCCTATGTCTTCTCTAAACTGAGTATTTCTATTTACTCTGGATACAAACCCTTGATCAGGATTTAACAGATGTTCTGTTATAACTCCTAATTTTGCGTTAACATGATCAATCTTCTCTTCTAAAGTCTCAATCTTCAATTTCATCATCATGAATTCTTGGTTAATATCTTTCTCCATTTTAGGCTAATTAAATATTAGTATTTATAAGTACCTTCTTTACACCAAGGACAAGCTGCTTTACAAAGTTCAAAAGTTGTGTATTTAGTTAAAGAACTATCTGTTTCAGAATTTTCTTCTCTACATTTACCACCTGGAGTTCCAGCGTCTTCTCTAACTGGATTACCTCTTTCATCGGTCTCAACTCTTCCGTCAGTTGTTTTGTACCTTTCACCAGACTCGTTATCATTACATAAGATTTGACAAACATAATTAATGTCATTTTGTCCAGAAGCACCGCAGACCGCATTACATGCAGATAAAGATGTATATGTTCCACCTGGGTGTTGTACACAACCTGTCCCTTCTTGACATCTATATCTAGTAGGTCTTTCAACTTCACATGCTGCTTGACAAGCTGCAAGTGTGCTGTAAGTACCTCCTGTTCCTGCTACAGATACACATCCGTATGCTGTTACACCTGTTGTTGGTGTGTAAGTTTGGCAGTTAAAGCTTTCTTCTCCTCTTGGTTCTCTAGATAAATCGTAGCAAGCAGTTCCAGTACATCCTACTGAATCTGTTACAGTTACACAATAATAACCGTTTCCTGCACTAAAAGGATCTTGTGCGTAAGAGAAAGGATTTCCATCTTTAGTCCACTGATAGTAGTATGCAGGATTACCTCCACCAACTGTTGTAGTAAATTGACCTGTAGTATTGTCGTATGCAACACCTATTGTTAATTGATAGTAGGTTACGCCTACAGTGTAAGTAGCTGTTGCAGTACATCCTGCATCATCTGTAACAATTACTGTATACGAACCAGCAGGAACACATGATAAATCCTCGGTAGTTGATGCAGCTGGATCATTCCATTGGAAAGTGTAAGGTGCTGATCCTCCTGTAACTGTTAAGTCTATTGCTCCACAACAATCTGTACATTGATTTTCATCTGTTATAACAGCACTAAGTGACATTCCTGTACCAGGTTCTGTTATTACAATACTTCCTTCCCAAATACATCCATTACTTAGAGTTACTCTTAGGTAGTATGTACCTGCTGGTACTGAACTAATGTAAGAGTTGTTGGATGGTCCGTATGGGTTAGGTGTTGAATAACCTGAATCTGTTGTCCATAAATAAGTAGCTCCACTAAACTGTTGGTCTGCCCATTGGTCAAATTGTGCTGCTCCAGATCTTTCTCCTTTACAAGCAACGTTTGTTCCTGTAATAGATCCAGATATTGCTGAAGGTGCCACTACTGTCCATGATTGAGTTCCAGTACAACCGTTATCATCAGTAACAGTAACTGTATAAGTTCCTGCTCCTATGTTGTTTAACTGATCTCCTGTTGCTGAATTTGATCCTAAAGATCCACCGTTAGAAGCAACCCATGCGTAAGTATAAGGACCTGTTCCACAAGTTATATACAATTGTTTAATGTTAGTCGTTTGACCAGGACATGGTATTTCTGGTACTATACCATATATTGTTAAAGGACAAGTTGATCCATTTACACTTTGTGATATAGTTAAAGTACAACCATTAGCATCTGTAATGGTGCAGAAATATATTCCGTATACTAAACCTGTTAAATCTTGATTTGTAGATTGACCTGATGGTACAGTTCCAGTTGCTCCAGCCGTCCATAAGTAAGTATAACCTGGAGTTCCTCCACTTGGTGTTAAATCAATCGTTCCTGTTGATCCTCCAAAACAGTGAATAAAGTTAGCAACTGTTGTTGCGCTTAATGCAGGAGGAGCTGCAACTGTAAACGATCCACTGTCTACCTGATATGTTAAACCAGAAGCTGTGTTAGTAGCAAAATAAGTCCAAGTATAATTACCAATACATAAACCAGTAACCGTTGCAGCATTAAAAGTTGCATGTGGTCCTTCTGTATGAATTAAAATACCTGAAGGATCATAAAGATATGCAGTAAACGTATATCCAGTTACTGAAGTTGGACTTGCAGTAAACGTAGCCGTTGCATCACAAGGTATTTGTGGGTTAGGATTTAATTCAGTTTGAACTGGTCTACAACTTACATCTGTATTAGTTACAGTCATGTCTGCCGTTATTGGGCAAGTCAGCGTTACATTTTGTGTTGCTGAACAACCACAAGCATCTGTCACTGTTAAAGTGTATGTGCCTGGAGCTGCGTTTAATACATAGTTATTAGTAGTTGAAAAACTGTTTGGTCCAGTTATTGAGTAAGTCCACGGATTACAATCTGGGTTACCACCTGATCCATTAAAACTAATATCACCGTTAGAAACAGTTCCTCCCTGTTCACATGTTGTTGGTTGTGTAACCTGTGTTGTTAAAGCAAGAGCAGGAGGGTTAACTATATTAACTGAACAGGTTTGACTTCTTGCTGGAGAAGAACTGTCAGTTACAGTAAGCGTCCAAGTTTCACCTGGAGCAAGTTTTTGAGCATTACTTCCATAGTGCCATGGACCGCTAGATTCACAAGAGAACATGTCATACTGAGAACCGTCTATTGAAGTATTTGCAGGTAAAGAATTGACTGTTACAGGAGACCAAGAAGCTGTTCCTGATGTAGATCCACTTGCAGTTATAGTACAAGGGAAAGTTGCAGTAGAGTCTAACATAATTGCCCATTTAACATCTGCATCTGTACATCCTGCAGCTTCGTAGCAACATTCTATATCTAAAGTACTAGGTGGGTTAGGAATTGTTATAGTAACATTACACGTTGTAGTACAGCCATAACAATCTGTTATAGTTACTGCATAAACTCCATTTTCTGCTACATTAAATGATGCAACATTACCTGGAGCTGCTATTCCACCGTTTGCATTTGATATAGCACTACCGTTTCTAGTCCATGCATAAGTTAATGTACATCCTGCACCATATCCTCCAGTAGCAACTGCTGAAACACTACCTGTTGTTAAAATTTGTTGACCAGCACTATTGAGTATATATTGAGGATTTATTCCAGTTACTGTACATGCTAAAGCTGGTGGTTCAGTAACAGCACCGCTTGCTGTACAAACATTTGCTGGAGATGCTGAGTCAGTAAGAGTACAAGTATAAGTACCTGCACCTTGACCAGTTATTGTTTGTGTCGTTTGTCCACCAGGAGACCATAAATAAGTTACAGTTCCTGTTGCGTTAAACATAGTTGCTGTTAATGATCCGTTTGTGTTACCATTACAAGCTAGTTTAAAATCACCTATATTACATGTTACAGGATTTTCTTCATCACTTTGATTACTGTTGTAACAATCAAGACACCATATTTCTTTATCAGTTAAACATCTAGTAAACTGCATGTGTGCAGCAATGTAACCATTAGCATCTGGTCCTAATCTTTCTATTACTAGTGATCCATTATCTACAAAAGATGCTCCCCATGGAACACCTGCTATAAATAGTTGTACTATACCAGAACATCTTCTTACTACAAAGTTTGTATAATCACTTAATTGTATAGCTGGTCCTGTTACTGTATTAACAACACCGTTTATTTTTACTTCAATCTCAGTAGTACTGTTCCACTTAAGCCAATTACTCCCGTCAGCCTTATCCCATAATTTTTGACCTGAAGGAGTTGTATTTATTAATGGTACATAAGCAATTAAAACTGTAAAGTCTGCAGCTGCAGCATAAGTAATAGCAGAAGATAAATCAAAATGATTACCTGCTATAACTTTATGAGAAGTATCTGTAGCATACCATGTTGGTTCGTCAGCGGTTGTACTTTGTTCAGCATCATTTGCGCCTATTTGGTCATCCCACTGAGTAATACCTGTACCATCAGCAACAGCGGCTAATATTGCAGCAGGAGTAGCATTATTATTTACACCAAAGTTAAACCTGTGCCAAACAGAAATGTTGTTAATGGCAAAAGGTGATGTTGCACAAGGATCACAATCGTTTTTCCAAATACCTTGGTTAACTGTTCCTGCAACTTGATTACAATTTATATGGGTTGAATTTCTAGACATGTTTTATATTTTTTAAATAGTTCCTACTACCACACAGTCAGTTGCATTTACTTCAAAAGCCTGTGATGGGAATTTGTTTATTGTATTATTACCTTCTGTTGCAGCATCAAAGTTTACAGTTACTCCTACTGGTATAGTCATAACATTACCATTCTCTCTTATTTTTACTGTGCAAGTTCCTGAATTGTTATACACAGAAAATGTTCTAAACTGTTCGTTATATATTTTATTTGTGATGGCCCCTGTTTGACCAAAAGGTATGACTATATTAGTCATTTTATTTAGTTGAGTTTTCATATTGAATGTTTTTTATTACTTTTGCCGTTACTCTATCTATATATAATATACAAAAAATTACATTAACAAAAAACAATATCATATGAAAAAACATAATTTTGAATTGCATATTATTTCAAAGAATAATATTAATATTGGCTTTTGTTATAGTGTAGTTGATTTAGAAAATACATTGTTTAATGGGTTCTTTTTAAAAGAAAAAAAAGAAAGAAAAGGTTACATGTTTGAATTTGGATTTTTTGTTTTCACTTTTGTATATTTGCACGTGCCAGATTCAAGATAATTTAGTATCTTGTTTTACCACACAATTATTAACCTTACTAAAAATTAAAAGAATGGAATTAAACAACAAGATTCTAAGTGATATTACTGTCCATATGAAATATGCTAAATATCTTCCAGAATTGAACAGAAGAGAAACATGGGAAGAATTAGTTACAAGAAACAAGGACATGCACTTAAAGTCATACCCGCACATTAAAGATGAAATAGAAGAAGTATATCAGATGGTTTATGATAAACAGATATTACCATCAATGAGATCAATGCAATTTGGTGGTAAACCAATTGAGATTGCTCCTAATAGAATATACAATTGTGCTTATATGCCTATAGATCATGTTGATTCATTTAGTGAATGTATGTTTTTGTTGTTAGGTGGAACAGGTGTTGGTTATTCTGTTCAAAATCATCATGTTGCTCAATTGCCTCCTATAAATAAACCTTATACAAAAAGAACTAAAAGATATTTAATTGGTGATTCTATAGAAGGTTGGGCTGACGCAGTTAAATTATTAATGAAGTCATATTTAAACGGTAGATCTTCTAAGATTGTATTTGACTTTTCAGATATTAGACCAAAGGGTGCTAGGCTTGTAACTTCTGGTGGTAAAGCTCCTGGTCCTCAACCACTTAAAGAATGCCTACTTAAAGTAGAAGGTATACTAAGTAGTAAAGAAGATGGAGATCAATTAAGTACTTTAGAAGTGCATGATATAGTTTGTTATATTGCTGATGCAGTATTAGCTGGAGGGATCAGACGTGCTGCTCTTATTAGTCTTTTCAGTGCTCATGATGATGAAATGATTTCTTGTAAGTCAGGTAACTGGTGGGAAACAAACCCACAAAGAGGTAGAGCTAATAACTCTGCTGTATTGATGAGACATAAGATTACTAAAGACTTTTTTATGGATGTATGGAAGCGTATTGAACTTTCTGGATCTGGTGAACCTGGCATTTATTTTAACAATGATAAAGATTGGGGTACAAATCCTTGTTGTGAAATAGCATTACGTCCTTATCAGTTCTGCAATCTTTGTGAGGTAAATGTTTCAGATGTTAGCACACAAGAAGAATTAAACAAAAGAGTAAAAGGTGCTGCATTTATAGGAACACTGCAAGCAGGTTATACTAATTTTCATTATCTAAGACAAGTTTGGCAAGAAACAACTGAAAAGGATGCTCTTATTGGTGTATCTATGACAGGTATAGCTAGTGGAAAAGTTTTAAAATTAGACATGGGTGCAGCAGCATCTTTAGTTAAAAGAGAAAACGCAAGAGTAGCAAAAAAGATTGGTGTAAATAAAGCAGCAAGAACTACATGTGTTAAGCCTGCTGGGACAACATCTTTAACTCTTGGAACTTCTTCAGGTATTCATGCTTGGCATAATGATTACTATATACGTAGACTACGTGTAGGTAAAAATGAATCTATTTACAATTATCTTAAAGATAATCATCAAGAATTAGTTGAAGATGAATACTTCAGACCACATGATACTGCTGTTATTTCAATACCACAAGCAGCACCAAAAGGTTCTATATTAAGAACTGAGTCTGCATTTGATTTATTAAAGCGTATCAAATTAATTTCAGATGGTTGGGTAAGTAATGGACACAGAACAGGATCTAATAGTCACAACGTATCTGCAACCGTATCTTTAAAAGAAGATGAATGGGATAAAGCAGGTAAGTGGATGTGGGATAATAGAGATTGTTATAATGGTTTAGCTGTATTACCATACAACGGTGGAACATATACACAAGCTCCATTTGAGGATATTTCAAAGGGTAAATATGAAGAACTATTAAAAGCTCTTACATCTGTTGACTTATCAAGAGTTGTAGAGCTTGATGATAATACTGATCTAAAAGGTGAGCTGGCTTGTGCTGGAGGTAGCTGTGAAATTACATAGTACCTAAAGCAAAGACAACAACCATAATCAATACATAAATTACAGGGGTTATATCTATACGTTTCATATTAATAATATAAACAATATAGCTCCTGTTTATGTTAACCTAATATTAAGAAAATGTTAAAAGATAAACTAGTGATAATTTGGCCAAGCTAATGTGTTGGATAGAAAGATTATATTATAGACTACCTATAGATAGTTACAAATATCGTACATAGAATACTTAAGGGTAAGTTCTTTACCCATCTCTATTCTTTCTGTAGTCCTTATTCTTTTGTATGCAATGTCTTGCTCATCTTCTATAAGCTCACAATTAGGTTTCTCATTATGATTAACAAAACCTCCTAAAGGTGTGCGTACATATTCATGTAGGAAATTAGAATCATAAACATGTGTGATCCCCATGTCAACTCCTTTTGGGATGTCCTCTTTAGCAAATATACCAACACCATGTATATCAGAAGGACCAATAGCTAAGTATTCAGGTAAAGGTTTATAAGCCTTTTTCTTTTCAGACATAATATCTATTTTATGTAGAAGTCATTCATTTGTATGAAATTCCTCCACTTGTTAGCGGTATATAGGAAAGGAGCAGCATCACCCCACTCTTTACCTAGTTTCATCTTACCAGCGCTTATACCTCTTTGGTATACAACATCTTTGTTTGAATAAAAATCTTCTTCACTGCTAAAGCCCCAGGTTAATCCTGTACGTGCAGTCATCTCTATAGCTTCACCCATTTCACCAAGAGTTCTTGATGATGCAATAGGGTTTTGAATAAAGTGTCCCATCTGTTGTAGACCACCTGCTCCTGGAATAGGAACCCACATAACTGTTTCATCATGTAGTCTGTCCATTTGGTACACTAAAACATTTCTTAGTCTTTTAGTTAAGTCAGAAACTTCAGGTTCTAAGCCTTGTCTTTTTCTTAAAGCTTCTCTTCTTTGTTTCATTTTCTTTAACCTCTTACCTTCATCACTATCATCAGGACTCATCCCCCATAATGACATCAACATTTG
>WLWF01000356.1_pt1 | contig 44766 bp, 67 predicted proteins | sample 6718331 | NCBI WGS metagenome assembly WLWF01 (sample SAMN12718692, study PRJNA515312) | sponge metagenome | isolation source: marine sponge | host: Mycale hentscheli | place: New Zealand: South Island, Marlborough, Capsize Point | collected 2003-05-01 | reverse complement strand
CATCTGCGACCTCATCCAATAATTCGTCGAAAATTTTTTCCGGATTCATGGTTTCGAATTTCTGGATTCGTCCTCCGTACTGCGTCTCACCGATGGTGATGACGCGACGACGAGCACGCTCCGCGAGCTGACCAATAAAGTCAGCAAGATCAATAGAAGAAACCCCGCTGCCAAGGTTGGCGACAGCGGGGTGCGTTTCAGGGGACACGTCTACTTTTGGTACTGACAATAGAGGTGTTGACCCTAATTCACGTCAAGGCAGGGAACAGTTGAGGCGCGAAAGGGATCGTATCGATAATCCTCCACAAATTGGTCAAGGCAGACCCTCTAAAAAGAGGGTTAATTCCGGTGAGAATGAAATTCAGCGTCGTATTCGTCTTGCGGGTGAAGCTCGTGAGTTAGATCCGTATGATTTCGGTGTAACTGAGTTTCTTTTTGGAAGGTAATTAGACTGTTAACAAAGGGATAGCTGGATGCTTTCGACTGAAGTCCGCAAAAAAGCGGAATTTATTTGTTCGAGAATTGCAGAAAAGGCAGAAGTACCGGTTTCAGACATGATATGGGTCCAAAAATGGGCAAAAAGTAACCACAGTGTTGAATCTATGCTTCGTATAGCCAGGAGAAAGGCTGTAAAAGGAGATTTACCCAAGGATGGTCTTGACAAATTTCTCCAAGACATGGATTTAGGCGAAGATGACTCCGCAGAACACTTAGTTGGTCCTCAAGACCCTTCAACAATCGCTGAATGGTTCACAAGTAAGAAAAAATGGTTCGTGGATGACGAAGGATTTAGAGATTAAACTAAACTATGTGTATAAGCTTTAGATAAATGGCCCCAATCCCTAATTCCAGACCGGATCTCGGGGCATACTATCGTGAAGTCGATAAAAGGTTGGGCGGAATCTTGCCTGGGGGAGGTACTCCAGTACAGCCTGAGGTTTTAAATCAACTTCCAGGCCCTATCAATATGGGGTATCGGTATATAAGTGGTATTGGTAATAAAGATTTAGAACTATCTGACAAATTTAAGCGCGGAGCAATTCGATTAGCTATTCGGGACCGTCCCACGTTTCCTGGTGAGGTACGGCCGGTTAAACCCTATCAAGAAGAATATAGAACTCCTATTATTGATACTGTGCCTACTGCTCTAGGTGTTCCTGTTTTGGCAGATCGTGACCCAGCAGCGGCACCTTATCGTTATACACTAGGTCGTTATAACGTATATGACGAAGGTGACCGCTATACTGTTCGTGATAAGTTTGATCTTGAGAATGAGTACGAAGACCCAAAGATGATGGAACCTGGCAAAGATATGGCTAGAGCAGCTTTCCGTGGCGCTCTTGGCATTTCTGACCCAGCAAACTTCTTACGTTCGTATATCTTTGGCAGAGAAACGCCACCCACAGGATACGATATTGAGTTCTCTGTACCTAAGGAATACGGTACAGGCATCGGACCATGATTTATAATTAATTATCTAGTAGTTGTTGCTTAATTATGGATTTTAATTTAGTCGAATCAGTGCCTGGGATGTTCGATTCTACTGGCTCGTTTCCGACTTTTGGCAGCTCTGGTGATTTTCCTGGAGTCATTGATGTTGATTTCACGAGAGATCCTACAGGGGGAGGGGGTGATGAGGGTCAAGATTTTTTAGAAATGATTTTAAAAGGAATTCTGAGGGAGCCAGCTACTATTAGTTCTGATCCTACTGTTAGAACTTCTCGTCCTAGTCAATTTAGTACACCTGATAGTTTTGTATCAGCTGCCAAAAATGACTCTGGGGATATGCTTCTTGCAGCAATTAAGGCATTTGCTACGCCTCAATCTATTATTTAAATCATGAATGAATTTATAAACGAACTTCTGAGTCTCTCTCGCACCAAACTAGGCAGCCCTGATGTGGGTATTGTGAAAGTAGATAGTAAGTATAGTGATGCTTACGACACTGCAATGCGTAAAGAACTTGCTAAAACTTTACTAGCAAAGTACATGTGACACAAAGACCTTTCAGAGTAAAGGTTTTTCTGCTGAGACTTCTTGCAGTAGTTTTTGTTTGTCAGTTTTTTATGGCATGGCAAGCCTTTAGAGCTTGTGAGTTACTTGTGCGTAGACCTGGAGTCGCGATAGTTTCTGTCAAAGAAGTGTGTCCTGAAGTTGGGCAGAGAGTTGAAAATCTATTCAGCGTGGCATTGGCCACTATTCTTAGCCTGCTTAGTACTAAAGATACACGAGTTTAAAAACTGTATAAGGGTGATACCGTATATTTTATTACATACTGTTAGGATATAAGAAAGTCACTGGAGGTGTTATGTCTAAGGTTGTGTATCGCGGTGTTACATACAACGCTGAAGAACAAAAAGAAGTCTTCCGTGCCTGGTGGGACTCAGTTCACTCTATTGGTAAGAAGTTTACTTATAGAGGTACTGAGTATGATTCGTCTGATGTTGATGGTTGTTCCTTAGTTTATAAATAAACTTAGGGCATTGTCCGATCACTTTCGATCTTAAAAACCCCAGTAGTTGCATCTTTGCGCGGCGTGTGAGTTTATCGTCAAACAGTACTTCGTACTTTCGTTGCTCCCACGCTTCGCACGTTATTTGTTTTTTGTAAGGTTCGTTATTGTTGCCTAGTTCTATAAAGGAAACTAGAAGGAGTGAGAGTATCATATAAAACTTTTACGTATGAGTTTATAATAAGGGTAGCTGTTGCAGTAGAAAGTTGGCTCCTCAATATCCTTACGGCGGCAACGTTGGAGCTGGTCATGTTTACATAGACGCTATAAGGCAAGCTCAGCTTGACGCAGACGTTGCCAAAAAAGTTCAAGCTAGGCTTAACGCAGAAGCTGCCAAGAAAATTATTGAGCGTGGTGGTAGTACTCCGACGCGCGTTTCATTTATCCCTAGGTCCGCACCTAATGTGCCAACACGGATGGCTGCTCAATCGCCAGGTTTTTTTCAAAGACTCGCGGGATTTGGTAAATATTTAGGTAACCCTCTTGTTCAGGGTTCCATAGATGTTGGTGGACGTCTTCTTGCAGGACAACCTGTTGATGAGATAATTCCACAAGCTGGAGGAGGTATGGCAGGTTCTCTTCTTGGTTTAAAGATAGGTTCAAGATTTGGTCCCCCAGGGGCACTTATTGGGAGTGGCGCTGGGTATTTTTTAGGATCGTATTTGGGCGGTGCGCTTGACGGATCTATTGAACCCCAAACCCCCATGTCTCGTACTGGTGTTAGTGGTTTGACGGATTATTTAAATAATACTCCCGACCGAAAGATAGAACCAATAGGCATTGAAGAGAAGCCTACTAAGTATGATACAGAGAAAATTACAGATGCAGAACTCGAGGCATTAAATAAAACAATACAACCTATTGTTCCTGAAAGTGTAAACCCTCTGGCACCGCGAGCCCCTCGTGTTGAATCTGGTTCACCCGCAGCACTACCAGGTCGAGATCCCGTGTTGTCCACACCGAATAATATGCAGAGTGAGTTGCTGAAAGAGGCAACGACAATGCGACGTGCCAAAGAGATGAAGGAACTTGGAATCACCGGTGGTGACGAAGCTATGAACAAAGGAAGTGCAATGCACAAATGGTTGAGCATCCACGGTGACATGGCCGACAATTTAATTCGCGATAAACGAATGCGTGAAGTCCGTCTTGCACGAGAATTTGACCGTGATTTCCCCACTGACGCACGTGGGTTAGACGGCCAGATGGGTAATTTTGAGGCTTTGAGCGCAAATCGCGAAAAATTTGCTTAATTTAAACTGTTTCGATATGAGTTACTACCCATCCTTCACGGCTCATTATTAGTTTTTTTTCGTCTTTCTTATCCTGGGGGACGTCGTAGAGATAGAAAACACCATTTCTGTAGCAGTGGAGTCGGGCTAATCCGATCACGGCAGGGGCTCCTGGGTGAAATTTTATTTTAAATCTTCTGGGTATTTATTTATTGCGAGTGCTCCGGTTTTCTTTATACACTTTTATGGGTGCTGTATTAACGTTGTTTAGATGACTTAGCTACTTAAGGATGCTTTACCAGACTGCAGGTGAGCGTGAATACGCTAAGCAGAGATTAGAGAGGAACTTGCAAACAGCAGTGTGTGCTTACCTTGAGGACTGTGAGCTTTCGCACGAACTCACAAATGCGTTAAAAAAGATCTTGAAGTTGGAGTTTCGTCAACGCAAGCTAGAAGCTCATCGTATTGAACTAATCTTTAATGAGATGTTTGAGAGTAAGGATGAAACTAATTACGAATACGAGGAAAATAACGAGGATGACATTGTCGTGATATCAGAGGGGTAAAAAATAAACCGTGTGGGGCAAGCTCCAAGAGTCAAAGGGTAGATCGCGTTAGAAAAAAATTGTGTTAGCGCAAGCTGCTAATGGAAAAAGTGTGGGGCGCGGGCCGAACAGCTCTACCTTAGATACCTTTAAGTGTGCTCACTAACAACCACACAAAAAGACTGACAAAGTAATTCAGTGCGGATCTTAATGATCGTCATTCCAGTTTGGAGGTAGGGGCGGCTGCTGTGATACATATGTTCGAAAAGTTTCTTGAAGGTCTTCTAAAGTCGTTTCTAGCTCTAAAGCCAACCGTGCAACATTAGTCTGTCCTTTAAAAAGTAACTCGTGTGCTTCTGTGCGAGTCATCTAAAGGTATTAGGCAACTTTAGTTACGAGCTGCCATCCGGTGAAGATAGCTAATTCCATCGAAGCAAATGCGTTGAGTGACATGTCAACGCCACGCTTAACGTCAGGGTGAGCGTAATCGTCGAAGATAATTGTTCCGCCGGACTTGACCATGGGGACGTACAAGATCGTATCTCGGGCAACGGAAGTTGAATCGTGGGCTCCATCTATATAAAGGAGGTCGATCCAAGGCTCGCCGTTATTTTTTCGGTTTAGTTCAGGAAAAACGTCCCAGCTGAATCCTTTGATAATCTCAATCTTAGCCGCGTTATCGGACTTAGCGATATTACCTCGAGCAATCAACTCAATGTTTTCCAATTCTGGGTAGTTTTCTGGATTCTCGTGGTGCTCAGAGCTTCCAGTAAACGGATCGATCGAGGTAAGGCGGGATTCGGGATGACTAAGGTAGAAATCACTCCAAAAACAGCTAGAAGCACCTTCATAAACACCAATTTCGACGACCTGGCGTTTTTCTTTAGGGTCCAATCGCAACTCTGAGGCTTCTTCATGGGTACATAGAACTGAATCGGTGTTTAAAAGCGCGTCGTACCATCCTTGATTAAGAGAATAACGATCATCAAGCTTCTTTTTCCCTTGAACCGTCACAGTCGGAACCTCAGACTCAGTTTCTTTGTTCATCTGTTCCATCAGATCCTTGAAACTAGGCTGACTTACTGCGGTCATCTTGGTTTTATAACAATCTTCAGTACGGTAGCAGGTTTTATTGACAGAACAACTTGAGTGTTCTATGCTCTGAGTACATCATATGAACATCATGAGCGACTTCAACGTAAAATTTGATAGCAAAGACGCAGTGCCTATCGTCCTAGCCAATCAAGCAACAGAACTTTTAGTTATTGGGATTTTAGCTGTTGTTGCATTACCTCTAGGTCTCTGGGTTTTCTCCAATCTGTTGGGTTCAGTCCACGGGGCTAAAGCAAAAGGCTTCGAACGTGTTTATAACCTTTGTAAGATCACTCAACTAGAGAAATACGGAGACTTCAATGGACGACAATGTAAACGAATCGCTAACTCCTACTACCGCGTCTACAGATAAGGAGTCTGAAGGGTCTCCAAAGGAGTTGACAGCAGAAGAACTGGAGCTCTTAGATCAAGCATTAGGAAATTTACAAGAGTTTATTAAAGATGGGTCTACCCATTATGCGTTTGTGGAAGACACGGAACCTACTGAAGAAGAGCTAAAAGCTATTGAAGAAGAACAGTGACTATCGCGAGTTTTAGTAAAAATGTCGCCTAAGCCGCTGACTCGGACTAATATGCTGTCATAGTTAATGGCAGCATAGTGTCGTCAATTCCTGTGTTAGGGACTGCGATCGTCAATAATCCTTATTGGCTTCACAGGCTTTTTATGAGTATCGATTACCCAGTCGATAACTTCGTTGTCTTTAACAACAACGGACGTGGTCAAATTGAGTCTGAGGTCGATGCGTTACATGGCCTAGACAATCCATACGTAAAAAAGGTGCATGTGACTCACATGCCTGCGAATGTTGGTTGCTCAGGAGCTTGGAATTTAATTATTAAGTGCTTTCTCAAAGCTCCTTACTGGGTGATCAGTAACCATGACGTAATGTTTGAGCCTGGTTTTCTCGAAGAAATGAACCAGAAAGCTCAGGATCCGGAGGTAGGTACTGTCCATGGGTCAGGGGGAGGTTGGGATATTTTTATGCTTAAAGACTGGGTCGTCAATAAGTATGGTCTCTTTGATGAAAACCTTTACCCCGGTTACTGCGAGGATATGGATTATGGTATGCGGTTTATTCACGATGATATAAAGCGTGTTCTTGACCTAGAGCATGATTATTATCACGGTAAATATAAAGATTACACAGACGGATCTCAGACCTGGCGTTCGGAACCAGATCTAGCAATGCCGATTCATATCTGTCATGAGCTCAATAAGAAGTATCTTCACCTCAAATGGGGTGAGGCGTGGCAAGCTCACGTAGATGGCGAAACCCATAAGTCGCCGTTCAACATCTCAGAGCTCCCAGTAAGTTTCACGACTTACGATCTGGAGTTCGTTCGTAAAAAACACCTAGGTTTCTAATGACTGTGCGCCACGTAATTGAATCCGCGTGTCTTTCTGTGGATGACGACCCAGCAGTACAAAGCTTCGATCACTGGGAATTGGTTTGTGATTCTATTTTTCGTGCTTCAAAAATACGAATCAAAAGTGATAATCCAGTAGCCAATGCTTTTCCTGGTGATCACTATCGATTGCTATCAGGTCTACTGACCAGTATGGAGTCTTCAAGACCCTTAAAGTCAATCGTAGAGATAGGTACTCACTATGGTAATGGCACTCGAATTTTCTTGGATTACACAAAAGAAGCCAGTGTCGCGTCTTTTGATATTACGAGCTGGGAAAAACACAACACCACGTACCTTACTAATGAGGACTTCGAAAGTAACGGAGGTCGGTTAGTTCACTATACGGACGATCTTAAAGAGCAAGATGCGTTTGTTAAACATGCAGAACTTCTAGCTCTTTCAGACTTTATTATGTGCGATGGCCCTAAGGACGGTGTGTTTGAGAAAACTTTCTTGCATAAGCTGTCTTTCCTTGATATGCCTAAGAAACGTCGTTTCTTATTTCTAGACGATATTCAATTTTTAAGCGAAATTTTGCTTTGGCGGAGTATTCAAAGTCCTAAGATGGATCTGACTTCCTTTGGCCACTTCACAGGGTCTGGGTTGGTAGATATCTCAGAAGGTCTTAAACTCTCTTAATAGCGAAAGCTTTCTTAGAAGATATGCCTTTTTACTCTTCCTTTACAGAAGCTGGAAAGCTACAGAACAAACTCAGAGATTTTCTCGGTACGAAGCGCATGTCGTCCTTCGGTTTGAGTAAATTGGCGGGTTTATCACCTACCACCACGCGTAAAATTTACGCCGATCCGCTTTACTTACCTTCTCCAGAAGTTCTGGAAAAGTTATGTTTGTCATTGGAATGCACTCCTAACGACATACTCGAGATTAAAGGTAGACTAGACACAAGTAGAGTGGTATCTTCCGGTGTTTTCTAAAGCAGATTACGAACTAGCGTCTCGCATGTTAGGTCTGCCGATGCCGGAAACTCCGGCTGAGCAAGCCGCCGCAGCTCCTATTGTTGCTCAAGTTCTTCGCAATTTTGCTCGTGGGCAAAATCCGATGCCTGGTTTTGAGCAAGAGGGTATGTATACCGGGGTGACACGATCTCTTAATGGTTATCCCGACAACAATGAGCCCATGCTGGAGGCAAAAATTGCGTCTCGTATGCGTACTGATACTGAGCCTGTTCAGGACGATATGTACCTGTTAGAGCTTTTGAGTGAATTAGATCCCGAAGAAGCCCAGGCAATTATCATGATTCTTGAGCTTCTTACTGATCAGCAGGAGGATCATATGGATATGCTTTCTGCACAACGTCCAGCTCAGTTCGACACTCCGAACATGGGTGATAATTACAGTATGCTGAACTCTCCTTCCTCCAATGGAATTGAGCCTTCTCGTCAGTATCAACAACTGAGCTGAAAGTTATGAACTTCAGAGAACGTCAATTACGAGAACGAGATGTCCGGAAGTTAGCTCCGGAACTGGATGCAGGTAGTTTTATGCAGTTGTATATGGAAAGTAATTTTCCACATACTGCTTCTATTCCTTCACCTGGTCAAATGAACCAAGATGTTAGTTTGCAACAAGGGACTAATGATCTAAAGTTAAGTAAGAAGCCTCTTAGTGGCACTCAATACGACAATCCAGGAGGTTATTAATTATGGCTGCAGCCGCGTTACCAGGATTAGCCGTGGGTGGGACCTCTATAAAAGGTCTTGCTGGAGGTTTTCTTAATGCAATCCTGGCTGAGTTGATTGCTAATAAAATCGGTGGTGCTCTTCAAGGTGGGCTTGGTTCGGGCCTCCAACCTCAGGTTTCCCCAGGCGGTGGTGCTGGTAGCAAGTTTATGATTACGTTGCCAGAGGCGCGTCAGACTGAACTAGATTTCGCCAATGAAAATTTTCGTAGGCGCGCAATGAACCTTCCACTACTAAATGCCGAAGAGTTTATTGCAGGTAGAGAAGAGCAACTAAGGCAATCAGCTCGTGAAGCTGGTCAACGAGAATATGCTCGTGAGCAGTTAAAAACTCAGGCTACCGTTATGCCTTCCATTGCACAGATGGTGGGAACTCAAGCAACGGCTAATGCTAGTTTGGGTAGTAACATTGCTCAAAGATTGTTAGAACAAACCATTGCAGATCCTGCAATGCAATCCGCTGCTACTGGTAAGTAATTATGAGTTATCTTAATCTTCTAAGACCTCTTGCTAAACCCGCAAGCCTTGCTGCGGGTGGAGCTCTGGTAGCAGGTGGTCTAGGTCTAGGTGCAAAACTTATCAAAGTAATCGATCCTTTTGCACCTACAGAAAGAGAACAAGCTGCAATCAAAGCTTCGGCAGTAAAGGCAGAAGAGGAGAAGGTGGAAGATAATAAACGAGAAGATAAATATAGAGACAGAGAATTTGAGCAGGTTCAAAAAAGTGACCGTTTTTTACAACAAGCTTTAAATTCACTTACACAAGGTCAGGTTGCTCAACTAGCAGTTCAAAATAAATTAGCAGAAGCTGCTATAAATCCTGAGTTACAAAGAGAACTTGATGATATTAGGACTGAAAATAAACTTACACAAATTGCAGCCTATCAACAAGGCGCGATGAATCAGACGCGTGAACTGACACGCCGTCAAATCGAAAGCGACACAATCAAAGCTTGGAGAGGGATTACTGAAGCTGAGATTAATCGCGATACTGCTATTGGTCTGGGGATGATGCAAATCGCTTACCAATCCGGTATGCCTAACCCCAACCAATTGACCGCCGCTGCTAACTTTGTCGCACAAGGCCGTGGCTCGTTTACTGCTCCTAAATCTCCTATCTGATCATGCTTGAAGGAATAGGTACTGCGCTCGGCGCTGTTGTTGGTTCCGTCGTCCCTGGAGTTGGGACAGCTTTAGGTGCCACGGTTGGTGGCGGTTTAGGCTCTGCGGCAGGAGGTCTCTTTGGCGGCGGCGGTGGTGGAGGAGGCGGAGGTGGAAGTTCCCAAGCGGGTAACTCTTACCTGCAGTTTGCTCAACAAATGGCAGCTGCTAACAGTCCTCTGACCGCTGCTTATCAAGGATTGTCTGCTATGCAAGGCGCTCTGGCAGGTGCGATTGGTCAGCAAGGAACAACTCAAGCCAGTGCTCAACTGGGAATACTTACTGAAGGTCTCCAAAGAGCTCAAAAAGAAGCTGGACTTCTATCTTCAACGGCTGGTTATACATTTGGTAAAGGTATAGATGCTCTTGCTGATCTTCAGAAAGCTAAGTTATCTACAAACTTACAAGCCCCGCAATTTGCGGCTGCAGCTGGAGCCGCTGCTTTGGCTGGTGAAAATCAAATGGCTAATCTTCTTGGTCAAACGAACATCGGAGTCCGCGGAAGAGAAGAAGCTACAGCACAAGATATTGCCAAAAAACAAACAGAATTTGTCGGCCAGTCAGCTCTTAATCGTTCCAATGTTGAAGGTCAGTTAGCTCTCGGAGCTCAGCAGTTCACCTCTGCAGCAGAGCTAGGTAAGCTTAATGTGCTAGGTGATCTGGCTCGCACCAAGGCTCAGACCAAAGGTCAGCTAGCTATTAAAAAGTTTGGCGCTAATCAGGCTCTGGCCGGTGCCAGAATGTTTGCATGATTAAATCTGCAATTGGAGACTCCACAAGCGTGGGCACTTGGTTGTCTTTGCTTGATAAATCTGAGCAGGATGCTTTTAAGCATTATGCAAAAAACGCCACGAGTGATGTTGAGACTTACCTTTATGCACGATTTTTAAAACCAAGTTACAAAGGTTCAATTGCTGATCTAACTGCCTGGGTTCAGGAGAAGTATCCGAAGGATGACTTACGAAAAGTGCTCTTGATCGAAATTGATGCACTAAAGATCGATCTTCACAACGTGCGTCAGATGACTTTGACTGGGATGTTGGATCACGCGACGGCTGCGACTAAGATTGCTGTGCTTCAAAAAGAAATTCGTTCTCATATCCAAGCCGTTAGGCAAATGACAGACGGTTTGGATCGAAGGGGATTGCTTTTGGCTGGTGCTGACCGTTGTCTGCGCGAGCTACTTAACAGTTTTGAGGATGCTCCTACTGTCCACTCACTACTAGAGGACGCATCGCTTGTTGTGTGGGGAACGATAGAACGCGAAGAAAAGTCCTAAAAATCGACTACAGTCGATCAAACACATCAAATCAAGTTGTCTTCTAACACTAAAGAGCTGACTCGCAGGTGCTCTTCATGCGGACTAAAAGCAGTTATGGTTATTGAAGTAAGGTCTTCTCAGGGATCCCGTCATGATTGCAGCCACAGGCGACGTCGACTCGAATGCAAAAATTGTGGAAAAAGATCTACAACCTGGGAAATCCCTTCAGAAGAGCTTAAAGTTTTGCGCGAGCGCTCTGCCGCACTTAAAAAAATTACTCAAGCAATTAAAACTTTTCAAGATGTCCCTGAGCCAAGTATCCCTTGTTATACCTGTATACACAAGTGTAGAGAAGAGTGTAGTATTGGATTCTTAGAGTTTATGAGCACAGACGCCACAGGCTGCTCTGCATATAAAAAAATTGATTAGTTTTTTCGAAAGTTGTATTCAGATAATTGTCTAAATACTTCTTTCTTTTTTTTCTCTAAAAAATCTTGTTCTTGAGGGTCCCCACCAGGCCATCTTTTTATAGCGTCACACGTTGTCTTATATTCCAAACGTAAAGCTCGGATGTCGTAAGAAAACGAGAACAAGTAATCCATTTAATTACTGCTAAGGCGGATAGTAATAAGTCCGCCTTTTTCTGTAAAAGTTAATTTTCTGGAAAAAATTAACTATTAACTGAACGCATTAAGCTTAGAACGTTTAGAACCGGAGTTCTAAAAATACCCATAAAAGAGTCATTGACCCCTAACGACATTACTAGGTCTTCATTATCATCCACAAAACACCCAAATGGCAGTATGCATGCGGGTTGATTCGAGATGTCATTACCTACGGAATCAGACCAAGTTACGAGTTCGTCATTTGTTGAACCAGCAAATAAGGGTTCATCTAGTACTCTTGTGATCTTGGTAAAGTCTTTATCAAGTGTGTAAGCACCAAGACAGTATAAAAGATAAGGACGACGATTCATTTCGCTGACCATGTATTTCCAGTGACAGAACACAAGCCATTCGTCATCAACTGGAATAGGCGCTGTGGAGTTAAAAGTAGGAAATTCTCCAGTAATTTTGTTGAGACACGAAGAATCTATGACCTTGTCTTCTTCACCTGGCGTTTTAATAACAATAGGTTTAGTCGAGTAAAGAAGTCGTAGATCTTCTTTGTCTGAGAAGAAACACCAGTTTTTTTCTGCTTTATCTTTTTTTTGATTCATCCCCACTGGGGGAAAGTAGCAATCGGTGAGTTTACCGAATTCGTCTATAGCCCCAGTACACACCTTGGGAGCGGTCAATATTTTGTGGCTTGATGAGTCCCACTTAGACGCATACGTGCTGGTCACAAACTGACACATCAACGTGTCATCCGGAGCAACAAAAATTCGAGGATCTTCGTAGCTCAGCCGATGCTTGCGGTCAAATAAGTTACGAGGCGCAAAAATAGTTTCATCATTGACCATCTGACCAATCCAGATGTCGGTAGGTGTGTTGTTGTAATAGAAATACTTTTTATCGTGCCTAAAGACAAACGGTTCTGGTTGTGACCGCCACGCGATAAGAGTTGCGTCTCTATGTCGAATTACGCAGGGGCTAAAGTTAGCAACACTTCCTTCTGGGAACCCGTACTTAATTCGTGTAAAGTTTCCTCCGATGTCATAAGCCTGTTCGTAGACAGACGGGTATCCAGACTTGGTCGGGGCGTAAGCGTTCATCACAACGTTTTGATAGACAGTGCGATAGCGGTGAAATTGTGCTGTCATTTTGAAAGCTCCTCGATAGCAGAGTTAAAACCTTCAGAGATCTTGTCCCAGCGGAACGAAGGGTTTTGTGTTGTTTTAAAACAAGCGTCTGCGACTTTGTCGTAGTGCTCCTTATCCCAGTAAAGCTTGGTTAGACGTTCCGCCATATCATCGACATCAACAATTCCTCTCTCCACGCCTAGATCTTTGTCGTAAATCCACGCAGCAATGTCTGCTAATTCAGCACTGTCTTTCCAGATATCAGCAGATGAGGTGTGGTTAGGAAGAACCAAAGGCCGTTTGCATGAAGCGTGTTCAAAGGGCACTAGACCCCACCCTTCCCCATTGGCAGTGTTAATACCAACGTCACATGCGTTATATATTTTATTTAGAAGTTCGTCTGGGGGTGCGTCCATATAGTTGATGTTGTTGCTCGTCATAATCATCCGTTCGGCAGGATCAATATCATTTCGACGCATCTCTGCGTCAAAAATTGCTCGAACATCCCAACCAAGGTCTTTCTCAGACATATGCAGGTATAAGCGAGTATCACTCTTGTCTTTTGCGAACTTGGCAAAAGCTTTGATTGTTAGATCAATTTGCTTTCTCGGTTGATTTCGGTTTGCGTTTAAGACAATAAACATATCTTCGGGAATCCTAAGTTGCTTACGCGCTTCACTTTTATCCATTGGAAAGAACTTACCTTGATCAAGCCCGTGAGGAATGACACCAAGAAGCTTTGGCTTAACGCCTTGCTTCATTAGGCGATTGGCCTGTTCGACGGAGAAGGTGATCGCAAAGTCCCAATCTTTGATATACCGCAATAGGCTGCTTATGTAGTATTCAGAGTCGATTGGGAAGTATGCAATAAATTTAAATTTGATACTGTCTTTTAGGAGGTGTACCCTTTCCCACACTTGGTTCACGATCCAAATGTCGTTAAGACAGATAATGAAGTCCGGTTTTTCTGTTTCTACTATCTGCGGAAGGCGTCCGATTCCAAATCGATCAGAGGGGTTTCCTGCGGCTGCTGGGTATACCCGGAAGGGAAGAGAATGAGGATCACCATTGTAGTTAATACCGTAAGCAACAATTTCATGCTGTGACGACAGATGTTTCAGAATACTATGTGTTACTCGGGCGAATCCCGTATTCGACAGGATGTCTCCGTACCAGAGAATTTTTGCCATTTGGCGAGTAGAATTTTCATATCACTATAAAGCCACTTCTTAAAAAGACATGCCTAGTCGCGAGACATTTGCACATCGTAGGAGTCTTAAATTACGTGCTGCAAAAGCAATAAACTCTGAGAACCCTGAGTTAGATAGTATATTTACAAGAGCAGCAGATGACTTCCATACGTTCTGTACGCTTATGGATAAAGCGCCAGCAGCTCATATGCTGGAGTGGCATAAACACCTAATTACTGGTGAGAGCAATAGGTACCTTTTAGATATCGCAGGGCCAAATCTAGATATTCTTGCCCCACGTGGTAGCGCGAAATCAACAGTATTGAACATGTTTACTGCTTGGATTATCGGGCGGCATACGACAGCGGGGCTATCTCTTCAAATTATTTACTGCTCTTACAACATCGCCACGGCTATTCCAAAGAGTCGAATCATCAAACAGATAATCGATTCTTCGACATTTAAAAAGATTTTTCCCAAAGTCCAGTTGCGGTCTGGTATGCAGTCGGATATTGGTTGGAGTATTGACTTTGATTATGCAGGCATCAGTCGTGTTGGTGACGAAGAATTTACGCTAAGAGCCGCTGGTCTTAGAGGAAGTATCACGTCTAAACGCGCTCACCTTGTCATCGTGGATGACCCTATTAAGTCAAGTACAGACATTAAGAACCCGGCCATTAGGAAGGAAATGAACAACAACTGGTCTTCGGTTATTGCACCAATTATTTTTGAAGGTGGTCGTTCTATCTGTCTAGGTACCCGTTTTCATCCGCTCGATATTCACAAAACGATGTTTATTCCCAGCAAAGGGTGGAAGCAAGTCCAGCAAGAAGCTCTTACATATGATGACGATGGAGAGGCAGTCAGCTACTGGCCCGAGCAGTGGAGTGTTGAGTACCTACAAGGCCAGAAAGAGTTAGATCCCGTTGCTTTTGCTTTCCAGTACCAGCAACAACCAGTGATGACATCGGATTTGATCCTGTCACCGGACCTTCTGGTCAAGGGTGATGTGATCACTGAATTTGATAGTCTGGCAATTGGTATAGACCTGTCGGCCAGCAAGAACGAAACTTCTGATTACACAGCATTTGTTCTTGGAGGACGGTTTAAAGATAAGTACTACATCATCGATGCACATCAAGTCAGATCTATCGGAAACCTGGAGAAAATAGACTTGCTGGCAAAAATGCTTGTGGAGTGGGGGATCCTTCAAGAGAACTCTGAAGGACAGTATTTTCCTACATACTCAACATGTACGTTGGTTGTTGAATCTGTAGCTTACCAAGCATCTCTATCTGCTGATTTAAAACGGATTATGTTGAACGAGTGGGGGCTTGGTAACCTGCACATTAATGAAGTGAAAGGTTTCAGAGGTGACAAAATTTCTCGGTTTAGAGGGACGTTGGGACTGCTTGAAAATAAAAAGGTGATTTTTAATCGCTATCGAAAATTTGATCAGCTCTTTGATCAATTGATCAATCTTGGTGCTACGTCGCATGACGACCTTCTTGACGCATACACTCACTTAATGTGTTTCCTGCAACGCAGAGGTAATTTTCAGGTGGAGTACTAATGAATAACTCTTCATTTTTAATTTTTGTCACTGCCCACAACCCGCTTGACCGCTTTGATGTTCTGTTAAAAACTCTTAGAGGTTATTCAGAAATACCAGGAGTTATAGATGTTTTTATTTATATCGATAATGACCACGCTGAGGATAAAACTGCTCTTGAAGAGTTGTTGAAACCCAACGTCGAGTTGAACTCAATCACTGTTGTCGTTGCTGAGAAGAAGTATGAAGGGTTCTCACTGACGTGGGCACACAAACCATTACTAAAACAAGCCATATTAAGTAAAATGTATGACTACTATATCTATACAGAGAATGACATGCTCTTCAGTAGTGAGCATTTTCTCTACTGGCATTCCTGGAAAGATCGACTCAAGAGTCTTAACTTAGAACCTGGTTTTTGTAGGTTTGAAAAGTTTGAAGGAAAGTCAGTTCCGTTTGATAATCACAGAGTTGTCGAGCTGAACGTACCAACTCGTAAAGTCTGGGGCGATATTGATTTTGTGTCTGAGACAGTGTTGACACCTAACGATGCTATTGCAGGTTTTGTAACACTTAGCAATCCTTACATGGGGATGATGATCTTAGATCAGGATATGGCAAATGTATATGTAGCTTCTTTTAGTGCGGATCCTGTAAAAAGTTTTGAAAGAGTCCAGCATCGTTGTTGGCCTATTGCTGACAGAAGTTCTTTAGGAACTGCTTTTGAGAATTTGCTTCCCGGCCAAGACCACAAACGTGCGGTTCCCGTCATTCTTGATAAAGGTAAACTGCGAGTAGCTCCTTACGCGATGCTCGAACATCTTGATACAAAGTACAGCGTCGAGTTGAATCAGCAGCTAGGCTCCGTTCTAGATATATCGGAAATTTTTGGATTCCGTCTTTTCTGACTTTGAGTACAGAGTGAAAGTTGCCGCCACCTCAAAACCAAAAATGAAAGAAGATTTGGTAAATCACCCTAACCATTACACTTCCGGGTCTATTGAGACAATTGACTACCTTCAGTCTGTTTTAACAGAAGAAGAATTTCGAGGGTTCTGTAAAGGCAACATCTTAAAATATATATCTCGTGAAAAACTTAAGAACGGAGACGAAGACCTAGCAAAAGCTGGTTGGTATTTAAATCGACTATTGGACAAAAAGAGCTAAGATTGATTTAAACAATTTTTAGTAATGGATATACGAGCCTTTGGAACTGTCTACGGACAGCAAAATTCTCTTCCAATGGCAAGCGGTTTTTTGTGGAAACCTGCTGATGGAGAGAAACGTTTTGCTACCTGTCGATGTGTGTTTATAGAAGCCAAGTCTAGTTCTGGCACAGATGACGTCTATGTGGAGCTAAACGATGGCCCTGGTCAACTTTTACATGTTGAAAATTTAGTGGGTGATCAAAAACTCGATTGGGGACTAACCGCAATCAGTGGCGGATCTATTGAAGGGGCAATCGTCCTTTACTAACTATGAATGCTTACGACCGCGCAGCTTTTGGTTTTTCTAAAGCGTATGACATGAACATGCGAGCTGCGGATGAGCAGCGTCGTGTGAACAGACCTTCTACTGAAGCTTTTGCGGAGGAACTCGATGATGAACGCACTGATCTGAACTACGCACCAAACCCTGAGAATCCCGCTCCTCCATCTGATCAGTACGATGATGTCCCAGAGCCAACTGAAAACTCTGTAGTAAGGGCTCGTGCCAAAGTCTCTAAATATTTAGCAGATCGCGGCTAGTATGTTGGCAGTTAGAACTGTCAGATGCTGATCGACACGTTTACATATTTTAATGAAAAAGAGCTTTTAGAGCTTCGTATCCGAACTCTTGAAGATCACGTAGACGGATTTTTAATTACAGACGCGAACCGTACACACCGCGGTGAAGAAAAACCTTTTACATGCTTAGACACAATCCGTGAACTTGGTCTTCCTGAGGAAAAGATTCAAGTACTTCACTGTGAGCTTCCTTCTTATGAAGAAGCACCAGATCCATGGGTTCGTGAACGTGGGCAACGTGATGCTCTTGGCGTTGGCCTCCACATGATGCCGGATGATACTGTCTTCATCTGTAGTGACTGTGATGAAATCGCTAACCCTTCTAAGTTCCCTGAACTACTTGAAGTAGTTGAAGAAGAGAAAGATAAAATCGTGCGTCTCAGTATGAGCATGCACTACGGCAGAGCAGACAGGCAGTTGATGTCGCCTAAAGGTGAGCTGTTTGATTGGAGGTGTGGTGTTGTGTCGACTGTTGAAAAATTAAAAGCATTTGGAACCTTATCTTCTATGCGAGCGTCCACGGAGAATCGATACTTTGGCGTTCGAGACGCCGGTTGGCATCTTTCCTGGATGGGTGATGCCGAAAAACGTAAGCTCAAACTCCGCTCGATTGCTGAGTATTACATTTGGGATAAGCCTGAAGTACAGAAACTCTGTGAGGACTTTGTACCTGAGGAAGGTAAAACAGATATGTTGGGGCGAGAGGATCACCTATTGACTTCGTATCCTGTTGAAAATTTGCCTAAGGAAGCAGTTAAACTAAAAAGAGTAAAAGAGTATCTTTTTCCCGATGGCTAACAAAATGCCTCCCGAACTCTTGGAGAAGTTCAAGAAAAAGAACGAAGAGAAAGAATCTTCTGAAGGAGAAGGTCAAGAGAGTAAAAAGGAGACTCGTGAACGAGCTCTGGCTAAAGCCCGTAAGGCAAAAGCAAATAGCTCTAAAAAATGAACTTTAAAAGGTTCTGTTTATCCCGTGCGTACAGATGTCTAGCTCTTCAGAGACTCGAACTCGATTTAATGAGATCTTAGAGGCGTCCCGCACTCAAGATCGAAGTAATCAATCATCTACGATGGTTGTTTTGAGTCATTTACAGCAAATGATTCTTCTTATGATTAAGAAGGGTCTTGCTTTCTATTGTGATCAAGATACGTTCAAGGGGCGTACAAGATTCCTGCACGATATCATAGCTCTCAATAGACTTGATATTCGTTTTCCTGCTATCATCAGGAATTTTTTAATTGACGGAAGTGGTCTTTTTTACTTTCGACCTGATCCAAAATTGAAGTATCAGGTTTATTTTTTCAATAAAAATCAATACCGGGTTTATCACGACTTAAATGGTGAAGTAGAAGAAGTCATTATTATTTACTCTTATAAAGTTAAAAATCAGGGCCTTGGACTTCCTAGCACTACAGCTAACGCAAACAAGCGTTATGTGCGTTTGGCGATTACATCCGAAGAAATCAGCGAAGTTGAGACTGACTCAGAGCTCAGCTTCGATCTTGAACCAGGAACTGTTCTTACTCCCTCCAAGCAACGACCTAACACATTAGGTTTTATACCTGCGGTAGAAGTTTTAAACAAACCCAACGCAAGTGGTACAGAAGGAGAGGGTGAGTTTGATCCTTTTATGACGCAACTCGTCCTTCACGATGAACTTACTCGCAATATCGCTAAGAACATTGAGTTTTTCGGTAACCCGACACTGATTAGTTCTCGGCCCAGAAGTGACCTTGTGGAAGCCAATGATACTCAGAGCACTTTCAGACCGACTATTAGTAGTCAAAGTGGTTTTGCTGGGCAAAGCCAACCTTCGACTCGCGTAAGTGAGCCTTTTGGGACCGGTATGGGTTCCGGACTTCGTGTGCCTCGGATTATCGCGAACGTCGAGCCTTCTGACCGAGTCGGTTATATGACTCCTGACCCTGTTAACGGGGACATGAACCGATATACTCTTCTTCTTAGGGAAGAGATTCGCACAGCTTTAGGCGGCGTGGATGAGATTTCAATCTCCGCAGGTGCTACTGCAACTGAGATTAAGGGTTTGATGGGACGTGCTCAAGCCACCGCCTTGAGAAAAAATAAGTCATTCCTTACTTATGGTTTTAACCGTCTCTTAGAGATGATGTTGTACCACCAGGAGACAATTTTTCGGGAGTCCTTTATTGCTGCTTCGGGGTTAAAAGAACCCAAACCGCCTAAAGAAGAAACCGAAGAAAATATAGAGAAATACCAACGTTCTTTGGCTAAGTTTGAGGCAAAAGTTACTCAAACGATTAAACAAGCTCTTCAGGAGAACGCAGTCCCTCCAGGAGTTGTAGGCTTACCTGAAGATGGAGAACGTGAGGTAACTTATCGTTTTCAAGGTGATGTTTACGAAGACACCGCTTACGACATCAATCAAAAATCTATTGTTGTTCGTAACTTACAGGAGTTAGGTGTTGACAGTGTTGAAGCTCTAAAGTTTCTTTTTCCTGAGAAAACTGATTCTGAGCGAGCCGAAATGTTGAAAGGCTTTCCTTTCAGAATGGTTCAACAAACACAGACAGCAATGCGCGAATTTCTGGTATTATTAAGCCAGATGTTGCAGTCTCCGCATCCTCTTGCGCCTAATCAACCTCTAGCGGCTGATCCTAGACTGAATATCACTCCTCTCCTTTACAGGACATTCGATCACCTCGCAGAGGAATTAACTTACTCGGGTAGCTATGAACCAGCAGATCCAAGCTTCGACCCCGAGCCCGGTCTCCCCGGCGGCAGCACCGGCGGTACAGGACCAGGGCTCAGTAGGGTACCCCCAATGGGTTCCGCAAGCAGCTACCCCGGTGGCAGCTTCGGTACCTACAGCCCAACCGCCGTCCCAGGTGGCACCGGCTACGGACCCTACTATCAGCAACCAGTACAACCCGTCAACGTATCAATCTTCCCCGAGCAGCAACCCGTGGGAACAGGCAATGGGTTCCTTGGAGAGGGTCCTCTCTCAGGTGAATTCTCAGTCCCTCAGCCAAACTCCACAGTCTCCCTACCTGGAGGCACCCGCGCAGGTTACTCCACAGAGCAATCAAGTTTTACAGGCCCAGCCTTGGGCTTATCAGGAGCCCCAGGTAGCGCCGATATCCAATATCAGCGCCTCACCGACCCAAACTTCCTCGCAAGTTTCTACGGGCCAGAGCGCAGGAATCAGCCCCGTAACCGCCGAGGTCGTTAGTCACTTCGGTATTGAAGCTCCAGGCATTCTTAATCAGTACTCTTGCTCCCTGGAAGATCTATTGATCGACCAAGGAACCAAGATGGACAACCTGGCTGCTCGCCACGATGCGATGCAAGTCATCTTGACTGATCCAGATCATCTGGCCAACTACACCGACCGCTTCTTCACCGAAGTTTTCCCTGTAGATGTGGATGAAAACGCTCTTCAAACCCAAGGCATTCAACAGCCCCAGGCTTACGAGCAAAACTACGACATGCCTGCACCACCTGTTGGTGCTGGCGGCTCAAATAACAACGTTGCTCCTCAGCAGCAGTGGGAACAGTTCCAGAACACTATGAACCGTAGTCCTGAGAATGCATGGCGCATCCTCAACAACATGGGCTCGGATGCTCTTCGTAATAAACTGTTGTTTATGGATCCTTCCTAACTGGAAAGGTCTAAGCTACCGTTGCCAATGTGAACACATTCCTCCAGAAATGGGGGAATTTTTTTTGCTAACCTCTAACTAGATCTAGGACTTCATATGAGAACTGGTAACGACCGCCCTCGCAAGAAAAAAGTCAATCAGGATCAACCCGTGGAGGCAACACCTAAGACTGAAGATAGTCAGACTACTCCTGAAGATAGTCAGCCTTCGTCTGAACCTGAATCATTTTTTGAATCTGTTGAACTGGGATGAATTTCTCCTATTTGTGAGATAAATTTTTTTTCAAGTGTTTTTTCGGCCATAGCGATAATTCTTATTCCTGCGTAACCGCAGACAAAAGATATCGCAATAGCCTCTTTTCTTGTGAGTTTTAATCTTTCTGCTACAGCAGGGCTTACGAAAGTAGCCAATAGATAACCTGCGATTACTGTTTTTAAAAAGTATATTGCTAACTTTTTTAATTTTTTTGGATGTACTAGAGATTCAGTAATCGATCCAGAAAAACTGGACAGGGTGGTTTCCGGATCTTCAAACACCACTTCTAGAACTCTGACCGTATCACTAAGCATGACAAAGTTAGAAAAATATCTTCTGTTTTCTTAGTCTAAAGTTAAAAAAAGAAACGAGAAAATTTATGGTGTACACCCCTCAATCCAACTGGAAATATGACAAAAATTTGTATCATCCGATTCAATCCGGGCCTCAGAGAACTGGCAATGATCAGAATCTGACTGATACGTATTTGACTATCTCAAGTGGATATATCCCTCCTTCCAATATTCAACAAACCTGGAACGGTGTTTTAGATCAAGGGGCCGACTTTGGACGAATACCAGTTGGGCCACCAAATTTATCGGGGTATTTTTCTACTGAATGGAAAGCTATTACCCCAGCTCCTTCTGGTTACTGGACTAATTACGAAAACGTTAACCCACGTGCGTCAGGACTACTGACAAGTTATGAAGGGTATAGGCAACAAGGTCTCTACAGCACTGCAAACTCCACCGTTCAAACAGCTATAGGCCCTCAGCCTGGGTTAAGAAACTTTGGAAGTTTTACCTGGTATGGCGAACAGGTACCTGATAATCAACTTTATTCACCTTTCCAGACTCCTGGTAGTAACACTAATGCTTCTGATGGAGGAGGTATTACCGGTGGAGCAGTCGCTCAACCGCGTATAGCAGCTCCAGCTCTTACCAACCCTACTAACGACCAATCAGGCTCACGAGCAGCGTGGGTTTATCACTATCCCGTTTATTGCCAAACATTTACAGAAAGTAGATATACAGGTGTGCCTGGTCAGATGGGCTCACCTGTTCGTAATAGTTATAGAGGTAAATCAAGTAGATACGTACCTAATTACGGCTCTGTATACGGAAAACTTGGTGAGGGGGTTCGAAACATGGTACGCACCTTCAGTCCTAGTGTGAATAGTTCTAATCAAAAAAGTGTTTAACCTCTACGTTTGCAACACTAAAAAACTAGAAGGTTAAAAACTTAGGTATATTTAAAAAGTAGTTTTTTCGAGAAGTCAGTTGTTTATTGACAACGATTTTCCGAAGATTCTCGGTGCTGAGCTTTACCGTCCGCACCCTGCTTACGTCGTGGAAATGGCCGCTGAACCAGTGGTCGTACACGATTTTTCCAAGCAGCCAGGTCAGACGGTACAGCTCGATCGGTACCGGTTCTTCGGTAACCCTGGCTCTAAGGAGTCACGTGAGCGTACAGCAGAGCAAACGATTGGTACTGCAAACAGCAGGAATATCGTAAAAGATAAGGTTCAAGTAACCCTTCGTGAATATACAGGGCCTGCAGATCCTAGTGATCCTACACAGCCTTCTACGTTCAAGATTGCGCGTGAAACTCTTATCACTGCTCAGCGTCTTTTGCTGGACACTGGTAACCTCACCACCTTCCACCAGTCCATCGGCAGCTTGACTCTGCTTGATGACTACCGCCGTTGGCGCGACCGGGTGTTCATTAATGAACTCCTTAAGTCCGTATCTAAGGGTCAGGCTTCTGATTCCCAAGGTGGTTACTATTTCCCCGGCGATCTCGCTACCGGTGCATTAACTTACACCAACGCTGAGCAAGCCAAATTTGACGTCAAGGATGACCTCCTTCGTGTAGTCAAGTCCCTACGCAAGCGTAATACTCCGACCTTCCAGGACGGTTTCTACCGCTGCATCTGTGACCCTACATTTTTGATGCACCTCCGTCAGAATTCTGACTTCCGTGAGGTTGCTCGTTACCCAGGTAACGGTCAAATCAATCCCCTTATGTCAGGCATGCAGCCTAACGCTGCACTGTACATGGGTCAGGGCTTTGGCCAAGCTACTTTTGTGGCTGGCGAACCAATCATGCCGACTGGCTTCGTCTTTGAGGGTGTGCGATTCTTCGAATCCACCAACATGCCTTCTCAGACTCAAGCTGCGACAGTTGCAGGTGCCGCTCAAGATTACAACGCCGCTGTTGGTATCTTCTTCGGTCCTCAGTGTGTCGGCGTAGGCATCGGCGGCAACAATGCCCAGGTGCTCCTTAATAACAACGACGATTTCAGCCGGTTCATCCAAATGATCTGGTCGTTGTATGCCGGTTTCGAACTGCTTAATGCAGATTTCGTTACCGTTGGTTACTCTTTCGACGCTTGAGGAGGTAACTAACTATGACTATTAACTCAAATCAGGTTCACGTTTCCAAGATTTATCCTGGTAACTATACGAACGTTCTTCGTTACTGGCACGAAGAAAAGACCATGCAGTTCGAGAACGCCAATGGTGTTCAGACGAGCTACACCAACCAACCCGTTGGTGGTCCTGTCGGTGTTGTTTTCCAACCTGGCTGGATTGCACAGCAAGCTGTTGGCTATTTGGACCTGAGCTTCCAAGCTCTTGGAACCACTAACCAACTGTCTTACTACACCCAAGCTTACGCTTCGGGCACTCCGTTCTTGAACGGAAATGTCATCATCCCTTCACCCGACTTCCATAAGGATGTACGGGCTGATATCGCTGATGGCATCAAGGCACCTGCTGGTGCTTATGTGTATCGCGCTTCTCTGCGTGTTGACGGCGGCGACGTTGTTAGCTCCGGAGTCTTCGGCGGTTCCGCTACTCCTCAACTGACTCTTATCCCCGCTGTGGGTGAAGGTCTTAGAGATAACGGCACTGTTGTCTCTGGTCAGTTCGGTGTTTCTCTCACCGGTGCTAGCAGCCGCATTGCTAACGGCAGCGTTGGTTCCACCAACATCATCGATTCCAGCAACCTCGCGGCTCTGGGTTCGGAGACTCAGTGGAAACTCTTCACTACCACCGATCTTGGTGGTGCCTCTGCTTCTGGTCTGGCTCAAGGTTCGGGTATCTACGATCCTCGTGCTACCAACGGAAAACTTTCCGGCGAAAACAAAGCTTTGGCTATTGCCGAAGTTTGCTGGATTGTTGCCGACGAGCCACCCGAGCGCCAGGATGTTGCTCTGCAACCCGATGGTCTGGTCGAATCTCAGACATACACTTCTACAAGCCCCTCCTGATCTTCAGAGAGAACTTGATTGGTACACAAAGACTCCTTTTCGAAGGGGTCTTTTTTTTGATTTAATGTTCTTATGCAAATGTTCTGTGCATTTTGCTTACTAACCGCCAAAGTTAACAAAGAGCACTTTCTTCCTCCAACACATGGACGGTAAAGACCTCTCAGATTTCAAACTAAGCCGTAAAGAATGTGAAAAATGCGGCGCGGTGTGGTTAAACGGAGTTCATCACTGGGCAACAGGTGCAATAGGTAGCGAATATGACCTCGCAGGGCTTGTTTGCAACACAGTGAACTCCCCTCATTGTATAAATCGTAAAAAAGGGGAGGTAGGTGGTGACACTTGGGCTGATAGAAGAAAATTTTTGGATAGTTTAGGTAACTCACTTGACGGATTAGACGGAATGAGCCCCAAATAAGCAAAATTACAAAGATTTTGACCTAAGCTGCTGCTTACATACTGACTATTCAGATGTCTTCGAAAGTATACAAGCCAAGTGGCGTCAAAATTGACGTAATTTCAATTTTAGACGAGGGTGAGTACTTCATGGTGCGCTCTACAACAACCGGTAAGGTGTTTATCGCCCATAAAGACCAGGTTGACGCTCTCGTAGAAGAAAACGTTGAACAACCTAAGGGAAATCAACTGCAAACACGTCGCGGACGTCGAACTGCTAAAAAATCAGACGACAAACCGTCAGTTGTTAAGCCTCTACCTCCTGTTGACACAAGAATCAACCTTAATACGTTGACTCCCGAAGGTTTATCGCAGTGTTTACCGGGCGTAGGTCTTAAAACTGCAAAAGAAATCGTAGAACTTCGTCAATCTTTACCAGGTGAACGCTTCACCAAACTCGAACAACTCGAAACTATAAAACGAGTTGATTGGATCGAAGTGTTTGCTACTGGGTCTGTGTACGTAGAATAAGTAAAAGTAAGAAGCAGTAGTCGTGGCGCAATTATCTCAAAACGAACTTGAGCAAATTCAAAGTTACCTTGCACAGCAGGGTGTAACTTTTAACGCTACTTCTACTGATGCCAGTAAACGTGAAATAGTTTACGCAGCTGTTAATCAGCTGTCTCGCAACCCTGCTCAGGTATTTGGGTACGCGTTAGACGATTTTAATTTCAGTAGAGTCGCGTATCACTTGGGATATAACATCGCCACCGTTCCTGCTGGTGATTATGCAAGACTTCTCGAAGCTTGTAATAGCATTCCTAGTGAGTTTTATAACGACAAGATTGTTCAGCAGGTTGAGCGCTGTGAAGATGCAGAGCGTTTGACTGAACTTGCTACAGGTCGGGCCACTAGCCGTCAAGAGACTATTCTTGGTGACGTCTCTCGTTCGATCAGCATTCAGGACAAACGAGAGACTGCCAGAATCTGGCGTGAAAACTATCTGTACGAATGCAATCGTTTAGCAGAGATGCTTTACGTTCCGAATTACAAGGATCCCGTGGCGTCTCGTTACAGGTTTGAGAGGAGCGGAGGGGAGTTTATTCAGGCAATCCCTGGACCTCCTGATGTATCACGGTCTGATCGTCTCTACTTTTATAAAAATTGGCGCTAAAGTGAGATCAATGTGAATAACCTTTTTTTAGAGGTTTGACTATGAATTCAGGTATTGTTTCTGCTGTTGGAAGATTAGGGATTAACAACGCAGATGATCTGGCTCGACTGATCATGCCTGCTGTCCAGCAGATGGATAATCCAGCTCTCGTCAACAAAGTTATGTCTGGTTTGCAGAGGATGGGTGTAAAGTTCGGCAGTGTGGCAGACGACTTAATACCAAGTTCAGTTCCTACACGCGTTCGAACTGGCCTGATTGGCCAAAGCCCTCAAGTTGTAAATAGACAGATTGCAGCAACAAGAGCTACTCAAGCTCCTCGTCCTGAATTTGATAGAGCACTGTCTCCCGGTGCCCGTACTGACACTGTTTTAAATCGGATGGGAGGTCGAGTACCCATGGGACCTAATCCACCTACGCCAACTAGAGGTATTCAAGGCACTCAACTTCGCATACCTTATACACAACCTGGAAAAGGTAGTCAAGCTTATTCCCCAATAAAATCCAGTGTGGATCCTGACAATATTCGGATCAGCATGGGGCGTACTCTTGCAAATGAAAGTGCTCAGGAAGCAGCGGAAGGTTTAGTAAGAGAGGCAGCTGAATCTGGACTTACAAGAGGCCCTGGTCGTTACAACATGGGTTCTGCTGCTGACGAGATTCAAGTCTTTGCAGATCAAATGCGTAATGCAGCTGGCGGTAATCAATTCGTAGATTTAAATCTTCTCGGGAAGTTAGGTCTTGGTGCTGGAGGTGCAGCAGGTATTGCTGCCTTAATTCGAGGTATGAATCAAGACCAAACTGGCGAAACAACTGCAAGGGTTTCTGCACCAGTCACACCTTTCCTTACGGAAAACGACGGAACACCTTTAGGAGAAGCTCCTAGTGAGCTTATTCCCACTAACCCTCCTTCTGTCGGAAATATTGATCCGACCCCTCCTCCACTTAAAACTAATAATGAAGCACTAAGCAGTGAGATTCGGTCAGCTCTAGCTCAATCTGACCCTATGGCTGCAGAAATCGTCCGGGCTACGGAGCCCTTGAGTCCTGAGAAATACGCAACAACTGCTGAATATTTTGCAGCTCGCGAAGCTTATACAAATCAAGCCGATGTCCGCAGACAAATTAACGACATGATGGCTGTGAGATCTGAAGGTGACCCTGGTCTTCAAGCTTGGGCTCAGAACTTTCCTCAACTGGCTTATGAGCTACAACGTCAGCAGATGGCAGATCCCAACGCTAATCAACAGAGCGCTGAGGCCATGACTACAACTGTGACTAATACTGAGCTCGGGTCTGATTTAAGTGCGAACGCTCTAGGTAACGCAGAAGCAGCTGGTGAAGCTGGGGTTAACCCCACCCAAGGAGCTTTTGATATGGAGGCTGCAACTCGACCAATTACTCAAGATGCTCTTCAACGTGTCAATCAATATATGGGTGCATTTGGTCAGTACCCTAAGTTTTGATAGACCTAAACTACACTTACTAGAAACCTAACTATGGAAAATCAAGGACAGAGTTTTATCGAAAAACTCGACAACATTGCCGGGGACGTTCTTCCTTACCTTGAAGCAGCAGCTGCCTTCAAGCGTGGCTACCAAGGCGGCGGTCAAATGCGTTTTGGTAATGACCGTATGCAGGGAATGCTTTTGGAGCAACTCGAAAAATCACGTGAACGCAATGAAACTGCAGTTAGAGAAGCAAAGAGAGAAGAAGCTGCCCGTAGGTCACAAAGTCGCACAGATAAAGCCGTAGAATCACTTCTCAAAGGCGGTAAAATCTCTGAGGAGGATTACTTCAGGTATATGCAGGAAGGCTTAATGCCTACTTTCGGATCTCCAGAGGTAGATAAAGCAATACCTCTTGAAGTTATCCCTTCAGTCGAAGAGGAAGTAAGTCTTCAAAACTATATTGGACAGGGCGGAACACCTAACATGCTTGGTGAGCAAGCCGTTCTCAAAGCTTTAAAAGATGGATTTACTCTCCAACAGCTACAGGATGCAGCTACTCAAAATAACTATGGGTTTGGTCAGAAGGCTAAAGATACTTTCTTCTGATACACCACGTAAACTGCTTACATAGCAAGACTGACCTAAGTAACAATGGCCTCCACCTCGACTAACAAGCAACCGTTGATGGTTGACCGCCCGTTCTTTCGGGGTGCGAAGATCAACAGCGGAACGACAGTAATTTCTGATCAAGGCAATCCGGACTTTTCTGATCTAATCCAGCTAGTCCGTGTGGGTGACATCCCATCCGAAGATGGTGCGATGGTCGAGGATATCTTCCTTGTTTCTAACGAGGGATACCCCGATGACAGCGGAGTCCGCACCGCTGCTTTTGGTGTATACGTGTATGCACCTAACCAAGCTGCTCCTTCGACCTCTACTGCTTTACTGGTTGGTAAATTCCAGGTTGGTCTTTCAGGCGCGACTGAGGGTGTCATCACTCGTGTAGAACTACCTGCACTTGTAGCTCCCACGCCTCAGGTTGGTGACACTAGTTTGGTTTACCCCATTGAGCGAGGTAAGGCCGAAGCTATGTACCTTGAGAAAGGATACATTCTTTGCGTGGGTTACTTCGGTGACGGACCTGCGGCTGTGTCAGGTGGTCTTAGTACTTCTGGTGTTTCAATCATGGCTCAAGGCGGATTTTATTAACCCGTGACCAGAAAAATAAAAGGGTCTGATGGCTTTGGTTGGAAAAACTACCAGCCTAAAAAGTCAGACTTTTCTTTTTCAAAAATTGAAGGTGCGAGCACAAACAGGCAAATGCTTGCTCCATTGCCCTTCAAAAAGAAATTTCGTCCTGATCAAAATTTAAAAGACTTTAGTATTCTTTTCGATTACAACTACGCCTCGATGTGGACAAGGTGGCGTCGAGGTTATGAACTTTATATGTATACGAATCAGGCCCTAGTGGGTCTGAACTATACCTTCCGTTATGCAATGAATGGACAGGCTGGCTCTGGAGGAACAGAGATACCTGGTCTTATGTATATGTACCCGTCTTCCGAACAGGATATGGGTATGAGAATGGTCGTGATTAAACCTCGAGACAGCATAAACCTTCTTGACTTAGGTTTAGCTGTCAAAAGTGTTTTTGATTACGACACTACAAACAAAATTATAGGTGTTGAGTTAACAAGTAACTTTGGTGCGCCCGTATCCTTTACGACTGGAGAAGTATTTTCTGACAGATTTCAAGCCAACGGTGTCCCAAAAACTACTTATAACAATTACACCGTTGTTGGTGTGGGAACAAAAGTAGGAGGTCCCTCTGTACCAGCCGGTGAAGCTGTTCAAGATACTTTATTTTTATCGATGACTTCCGACACAAGTTGGACGACGATTGCAGATAAAACGTTTAAAGCACCTGCTCAATCAGTTCCGACTATCGGTGAATTTTTATCTTCTGCGATGCGAATGGGTTGTAATTGCCCAGATTATCTCGGTCGAGAAGATTTTAATCTTTACAAGTACAATCAAAAACGAAATTACCCTTACACCGATACGCAGGACCTAAAACCTGGTATCTATGACCCAGGTAGCGAAACTTTTACGGGTGAGCGACCTGTACAAACAAGAGACTTTGCAGGTTTTACTCGTGACTTCGGTTTTATATATACAAAGAAACTTTTAGACCTTCCCTCGTATAAAGACGGTGCAGGTTCATCTTATTCAGATCCAAACGTTTTATATTTTCAACCTCGTTTTTGTAAACACATTTATGCCTCGTTCTGGGATATGCAGAACAGGTTTGAAAACTATAAGTACTTGACTGCTTATCTTGCTCAGCCCAACGACGAACCGATGGATGATCGATATAGAGAGTATTTTTATCAATCGTTAGCTAAACAAACTCGTTTTCTTCAGTCAACTGAAGCGCTTCAGTGGTGGGAAACTTACTCTCCTGCTAAAAATACAGTCCCTAATCACGTTCTGTATTCAGACATGAACCCGACAATGGTCAAAGTACTGAACTTTGACACACTTGCTTCGGGTGTGACATCGACACTTGTCCCAAGCGGGTTCATCATGTTCGACATTGATGAATTTAATCCGCTTCAGCCAATCCCTCCTAGTGAGAGACCGATTATCGACGGCGGTATTTATATAGATGGTGTTGCAAGTGGCGTGGCCGCATTGATTACTTATGATGGTGGCCAATACGCAAATGGGGCTCAGCTACCGCCGCTGTTTGCTCCTGCTATCAATGGAGGTACTTACTAAATGACTACTACACCAGTTACGCTCCTCAGTAAGCGTTCAGGTAACGCATCAGACAGACCGTTAACAACCACGGTTCAGAACGGAGAACTAGCAATTAACTTTGCAGCTAGTGATAATGGTATTTACTTTAAAGATTCCACAGGTGATATTAGGAAGGTAGTAGGAACTCACTATGGAGCAACCGCTCCCAACTCCATACCTGCTGGTCAAACAGGAAACTCAGTAGGAGAAACATGGGTTGATTCTTCTACCAGTTCTTACTATCTCCAGGTCTGGAATGGTGCGAGCTGGCAAAAGATAGGTGCAGCATTTGCTGATCAAGCAAATATAGCTAATACTGCAACTTCAGCTACTACTGCTAACACTGCGACAGTAGCTAATTCAGCAATTGTCGCTTCAGGAGCTTTGGAAGCCAACTTGGCCTCTGGGATTGCAGTAGTACTTACGCTTCCAACTGCTTATGACGGAGGCGTGGTGTATTTAAACTCTGGAGCTAGTGGACTCTATATATCAGCCAATGGAGGATGGATCCTCACATAGTGCTTCTTAAGGTTGCCTTGAGCATCCACGCTCCTTTAAATAGATGTCCGCAGATTTCAGCTGCATAGTTTTCAATGTCGGGTGCTCCGGTCATCCGAGCAGTTTCAACTAGATCTTTTCCCATCATTCCACCTGCTTCTAAGTTCTTGGTGTAGAGAGTAAGGCTTTCTTTAGCGTCGTAGCTCTCTACAGAAGGAAAGTCTTTGTATGCGTCCATCAGTCCGCACTTACACATCGGCATGAGGTAGTCCATGCTTCTGACGTATTCAGCAAGCGTATCAAAGTCTTCAGTGTGTTGTTGATACTGTTTTTTTAAAAATTTATGCAGAGCTAAAAACGAAGAGCACTCAATGTTCAAATGCAACAGATGTGCTTGGATGTTTAATTGATATAAGTAAGAAGAGAAGGAGACCATTTGATAAATAAGATTATCAGGCGTGGCCTCCTTTGTCACAACCACTTCTTCCGTGAGTAATTCCTGAGTAGGTGCTTCAGAAGCGCTCTGAAAGATATCAGTGAGAGAAGAAGTAGTCATAAACCGCTATCAGACCGAGCAGACAACAGCAGGAAGTTCTGCTTCTTCTACTTTAGCTTCTTCTTCACCGTTAAGATACGCCACGAGGGCAACCTTGTTGACACGGTAAAGCGACTTAGCGCCACGAGGCTGAAGATTCACGAATGTTTCTTTGGGCCAACCGCCGTCCTGATTTGACTCAGTCAGAGTAATGCGCTTACGCACAAAACCAGCAGAGCAGTTAAGGAGCTTGGCGGTCTCTGCGATCGTTAGGAGTTCTGGGGTTTCCATTTAATAAGGCGTTGTGAGTGGTTACAACGATAAAAGAATAGCAAGTATTTTTATGATAGCAATAGGTGAGTAGCTATTTAATAATTCTTTTATATTTGTGTCAACTATACTAAAGAAGCGCATGAAGCTCCTCGTCGATGGCAATCAGAATCGCTGGAGAACGCTTTGAAGCGTACAACAAGCCACGCCGCGACTCCGGTGGTGGGAAGAAGTTTGCTGTAGCAGCTAAAGAAGGTGACAAGGTGCGTCTGGTACGTTTCGGAGATCCAAATATGACGATCAAAAAAAGTAACCCAGAGCGCCGTAAGAGCTTTAGAGCACGTCACAAGTGTGATGAGAAGAAATCAAAATTGACTGCGGGTTATTGGAGCTGTAAAGCTTGGTAAATATCTCAGCAGTAGAATTTGGTAAATGGAGAAGGAAAATGTTCGAGGAAACGGACCACATCACCATTGGCCTCACTCTCGAAGACGATTTCACTCTCACCAGACTTAAAAACGTTGCTCATGAGTTAAGAGGGGAAGCCAGAGATCAGTACTTATGGAAAACTATTTTTAGATTCGTCTGTCGAGAGCGAGCGTATAAGTGCGTTATGAAGGAAATGGGACTTAATATAGATACAAACGTCGATATTTTTGATTCAGACGATGAGTAAAAATAATAAAATTAGCCCCCAGGCTCGTCGTTGGCTCGACACTATCGCTTTTGCAGAGGGGACGTGGGGTGACCAAGGAACCGTATACGACAAAACTTTTGGTTATAGACAAATTGACGATTTAAGAAGACACCCAAACATAAGTGTTTCATCTGGTGGGTATACCAGCACTGCTGCGGGTGCCTATCAATTCCTCACTCCTACATGGATGGATGTCCAAAATAAACTTCGTCTTCCAGATTTTGGTCCTGAGTCTCAAGATTTAGCTGCGCTTGAACTTATTAAAAGACGCGGTGTGGACCCTGATAAAGATCCAATTAACCCCGACACAGTGGCACTTCTTTCCCCAGAGTGGGCCAGTTTGCCGACCTTAAAAGGAGAAAGTTACTACGGGCAACCAGTAAAAAGTTTTAAAACTTTATTTGACTTTTCAAAGTCTCGCGGAGAAAATCCTTCAGTTTCTGCTCCGGTGCAGACTAAAACAAACACCACTTCGGAGCAGCAGAATGCTGTTCAGAACTTGTATGGAACTCTCGAAGCTTTCACTAGACTCATTCGTGGAGGCGGAGATGATGGTGATTATGACTTAGAGATCCCTAAGGCAAAAGAATTTTCAGCAGTTCAAATGGTGAACGATCAAGAGAAGGACACTCAAGCACTGCTTAAGGATATGATTCTTGATCGCAGTAAGGCGATACGAAAGGAAGAAGAAATGCGAGAGCAAACTCAGGCTGATTTAGGTAAGTATGCGGCTGACTCGAAGAAGGCTGCGGCAAACATGATGATTCTTGCTATGGATGCCTTTGCCACTCCAGAAACAATAATCTGATTTATAGTAAAAGCACCGCTATAGTCCACATCGATAATGAGTAACTCAAACATTGGGCCTGTTATTGACGGTAACGTTTACGGAAAGTACTTAGACGCTACTCAAGGCACAAAAGGTATTGGGCCTTTTGCTGATGGTGATATTTACGCAAAAGTTTTAGGAAAAGCAGGTGGCAACAAGTTTTCACCCGAAAACCTCACTAGGCTTGCTGGGGCGCTAGGAGATTTATTTGGTCAGGGCGAAGGCGGTAATATTTACAAAGAGCTGACTAAGAGGATGGATGAATCTAAAGAAGAACTTCTAGCAATGACGGATGAAACAAGAGATGAAGTTGATTATCGTTTAGGCAAAGTTTATCCAGACTTAACCGGTTTAACCGGTAAAGACGCTTTAAATCGATACCGTGAAGAGTTGGCAGGCACAGTTGCAGCTTTAAAACAAGAAGGACGTAGTGACTTATATCGTAACCCTGATCTATCTTCGCAATTTGCTCAAACAAGAGAAGATATTGCAAGCGTTCAAGACCAGTTTTCGTTAGCTGGAAGACTTCCCGGGGGCTACGTAAAAACTGTATTAGACCCGGCGGTTGTTAAGACAAATACAGATCGACTTAAAGGTATTATGACCGGTGTCGGTAATGCAATTAAAGCAGAGGGTTCTATGGATTACAGCGATCCGCAGACTCAATACTTTATTTCAGGTCTTCAAGCCGATCGGGCTGCTGCTATTGGAGATTACTTAAGCTCAAGCGCTGATGTCGATCGTCTTACGAAGTATGGAAACATCGGCTAATGGCTGAATTACAGAGATCTTTACCGGAGCGAAGAGCCGAATCATTTGTAGAACGACGAGCAAATGCTGGATCTAGGGTGGGTCGTTCGTTTCGTCTTGCTGGAGAGTTATTTAATACCCAAGTTCGGGAAAAAGAAAGAAGTTTAATTAAAAAAGCTAAGGATAGTTTGCAAAAAAACCACCCCGTGGGTGTAGGATTCGGCATTGGAGATGACTATGGTCCTGATGAATCATGGGACTCACAGGATACAATTAAGTATACACCCTCCCCAGATTACTATAAGAGTTATAAAAGTTTCTAACGGCTACCTCTGAGTTACTCACAGTTGGTAGATAGTAAACAAAACCAAACACTCTGGAATTAATTGGTTCTAAACTTTCTTCTCTAAGAAGTTTTGGATGTTCAGAAAGAATACAAAGAGGAAAATCAAATTTTATTTTTTGAGTAACAAGTAAAGCTACCTCTGAGGAAGTTAAAAATATTACTGCATGCTCGAACTGGTTGTGAATCCATTGTTCGTAGCACTTTTCAAGCCATACGCGTTGCGCGGATTTGCGAAACCTTAGATTTTTTCTAAAAAGACGCTTATCTTCTGGTTGCTCGCTTCCGTTTAAAAGATCCCGCGGAGGGTAGAGATAAACAGATCTAGCTTTCCAGTCCTGCTTTAAACCATTGGCTTTCCAATCAAAAAATCTTTGCGCTTCAACCACAGTGTTTGCACTGTGACTGGAAGCAGGGTCTAAATCGATTTCTCCTCCGAAGAAAGCCGTGGTTGTTGCTAGTAAGTCAGCCGGAGAAACAAAATCGTTACTAGAAAATGAGACCGTTTGAGTATTCATCAATTTTTTTATTAGCTTCTTCGGGGTCGATTAAGTGAATAGTGAGTTCGTCGTCTTGAACCATCGCAACAAGTGCTAAGTCAGAATTACCTTTGCTCTCAATTGTTTTAGAAATTTTCTTAAAGAGCTCTTCTATACGCGTGTCTTTAAACTCTTGTGCGACTGCAATATCGTTGTCTAGCTCGTTAACTGTCATATATTTTGATTTACCCGGTTCTTCAGGGTTAAAAACTAAGATACCTTTACCTACTGCCTTTCTGTTCTCAAAATACAAGCGTGTCATATCAGATAAAATAGTCCTTACCACACCAGCGGAAATCATCCGCTCTGTTTCGTTACCCTTGAACAGAGTTTTGACTAGTGCAGAGGCACCTCTTGAAAGATCAGACATTTTTAAAATTTTTCCAAGCAGAGTCTATAACGACCAAAGGGTCAAATAAAAACTTAGAGCTATTTCGTTCAGAAGGATCAACTTTGCAGTAATGAGTACCTTCAACAAGCCCAGTCTCTCCGTCACTAACGATTCCCTGGTGTATCAGTTTATCCAACGTGACAGAAGGAATATTTAGGCGTTGGCAGAGGATTTTTTTAGATACAAAAGCCGTGGTTCTCCTTTTGTCATTTTGATCTGATGAAAGCAGTTGCAGTGATACGTCGATGCTGTTGATTGCATCTCGCATTTCTTTGATTTCTCTGAGAATTTCCATGAAATAGTTAGGGGCTCCCCGTTGCTCACCTGAGCTCAGGCAAACTGGGCGAATTACTGCTGGGTCGAAAGGACGAAAAGACTACCAGCACCCCTTGTAGACGGAAGGTCCTTCTTGCAACCGTCAAAAAGATTGTAGTAGGGATCTGGCTTTAAGCTCAAAGTCAGCAGGGTCCTCAATGAGTAACTCGACAAGTTTACCGAGCATGGACGAAACGTCAACCTCATCTGGCGTATTTTTGATCAACCAGTACTTATAAGCATTTAGAAGCTGCAGATGTGTTTGCTTTGCTTTTAAAGCACCTGTACGCCACTTATCAAAATCAAAAGTTGATTGATGGCGGGAGCTACCAGTCTGAAGTTCTAGTTGACGGATTTCAATTTGTAAGTCAATGTCTTTGAGCGTGTACTCAAGGCAGCTGATTTTCGCGTGGCAATCAGTAACAGACTTTGGCTCCTCGTTGTCGGAATAAATCCATTGAGGAAGGTTATCGATTATGTACTTTGAATCCCATTTAGTTTGGGATGACTCGCTAACCGTAGAGTTCTGAGAGTACGCGGGAGATCTGTAAGTTGTAACTGCCATTTATGCAAAATAAAGTGTGGTGTTCAAACCGGACTCTCTTTATGAGGTCCAAATTCATAAGTTGATTTAACTTGTAGCGAGCAGCACTTGCAGACTGCCCAGTTTCAGAAGCAATCTCGCTGATGCTAGCAGGTTGTATTGATTTGAGATCAATAATCAATTGAGAATGAAACTTGATGGCTGAAACTCTTGCCTGATTTCGGAAATTGTTGAAAGACACAACTGAGTTTTGAATTTGTCCCTTAGGACGTTCTGAGTAACTTTGGCGGACAAACCAAGCTCTTTCATCTTGATGATGGCAGCTCGAACTTTGGGACCCGTCTTGCGAGGAGCTGTAGAGATGCATAGATGGTATGGGTTAATACATAATGGGTTTTTACACACAGACGTCACGTACTGATCCGAACTTAATGTTGTCTTAAAGAATGCCTCGTAGACAACCCTTCTCGTCCGAGTATTTCGTCCGTCGTCATACGAGAAGGTATAACCCCTGTCTTCTAGGTACTCCAAGCATGAGTCAGGAGTAATAAGTGGGCGGTTTCGCTCAAGCCAAGCCAAAAACTCACCAGATTTGCTTGTAGCACTTGCGTACTCATCTCTACAGACCTCACAAGCCTGAATCAGGTTGTTAGGCAGTGTGACGACACCCCTAAGACCAGAAGGAACGAGTAACGGTTGAGATCGTCCGCAAAGACACCGCCAAACAGAGACTTCCTGATGGTGCTCTACACGCCAGTGACCCCGTGTCTCAACAAAATCTGGAGCACCCGCAGGCTCCTTTAGACCAGTGTTGTCAAGGTCTAAGAGACCCAGAAGAACTACAGCACGTGTGTTGTAAGTCATAAGTATGGACTCACTTCGTAACCAACTTAGCACCTGCTAAGCCTTAAGTGCGTCCTAATTTTTATATAAGTGTGTAAAACACACATAGTGCATAGAGATACAGTGAACTCAAAAATCCTAAGAATTTAATCTTCTTTATTAAGCGAATTCAACAACGAGACTGGATGAGTCCCAAATCCTTTACCTGTTTTTGTCTGAAACTAGACTCAGGTGAGATTTGCGAAGTATTTTCTCTATACGTTTCTTAGATACTATTTATTAGTACGTCTCTATAAAAATAAATAAATTAAACACCGTCCAGATTGGTTGATATCACTGAAATCTCAGGAGTTTTTAGGAGTAAAAAGTTTCGGCCAGCCCGTGGAGCACATAGATTTCTTAAGGGTTGTAGACTTTGTGTAATTGTAGTTAACACTATGACCAAGGTTTTTGCTAAACCAACCGAAAAACTTTCTTGGGAATTCCTGCGGGAAAGAAGTTCGGTGCTTGGAGTACCTGCCTGGAAATTAGCTGAAGATTTTGCTGTTCACATAAACAGCGACGAGGTTGAGGTCAAAGATAAGCCTCAAGTTTGAATAAATAGATTAAAATCGAAGAAGGAGGATTTGGATGTCGAATGCCTGAGATAAATATTCCTCCTTGTCCAACACATGGTGCAAGGCCCCGCGCTCTTCATGAGGAGAGTTTCTTCGGGATTGTTACTGTTATTGAAGAACTTATTGGGACTATTAGCGGCGTGGGAACTTCATCTTATTCCAGGTGCTCATACGGCTACCCGTCCAACTTTGAAGGTGTCGTAAGAGCTCTCGAAGATCTAAATACATCTATATCTGGAATCTCAGGAGGTGGAGGAGGTTCTGCAAACATCGCTGCTGGCTCTGGTATATATTTCACAGCTTCTGGTAGTACAACAGTTATTAATGCGAGTGTTGTCTCAGCTTCCGGTCTTTCTATTGGAGCTGGTTCTGGTATCTACCTGACTCAAGGCGGCTCTGTTGTCAACGTCGATTACGACGCTGTGTACGACAACGTTGTTTCAGGCCACTTCCTCGATGAAGGATCCGTAACTATTAGTTACAGCGGAACCTCCGTCATTATTAGTGGTACAGGCACCCAAGGCGGCGGTGGTGGCGGCGCTTCTGTAACGGTATCCGGTGAGCCCGGAACTGGTTACTCAACTGGTGATCTTTGGTTTGACGTAAACCAAGGTCGCATGCTGGTTTATGCGTCGGGCGGTTCAGTGTCCGACCCGAATTGGTATCAGACGAATGCCGAAGCAATCGTTCTCAAAAGTGATACTCCTCCTTCTGGGACTGGAACCAACGCACCTCCTAGAGACGGATCTCTTTGGTTCAGCGAACTCGTGGGTTCTCTGTTTGTATATGACGCCGTCACCTCTGGTTGGTATGAGACTGGACCTCGTCGCTCCTTCGCTTACTCAGCGACTGCGCCTTCTGCTCAGGTCGCAGGTGAGGGCTGGTATGACGACACAGCCAACGCACTCAAGGTCTGGAATGGCACAGCTTGGGTTGACGCGAATACTTGATGACAGCTTGTTGTTATTCGCTAAGCTGGCTGCGACTAACATATAAAAATGGCTAAAGCTAAGTCAAACGGTAACAACATCTTCACAAAACCCAAGACCACTTCCATTGGCAATGGCCTTAACTCACGTCCTGGTCGTAAAGGTAAGAAGAAGTACCGCGGACAGGGAAAACGCTAAACTTAAGAATATAAGTTCAAGTAAAGATGGCTATTGCGAGTTTAATTGCTAGCGAAAACATCTCTGCTGGAAACGCTGTTTATGTTACTTCAGCAGGACTAGCCGCAAATGCACAGGCTGATAGTGTAACCAAAGCCTCCGTGGCTGGTATTGCTGCCGACACAGTCTCCACTGGAGGTATTGTTCGTATTAACGTAGACGGTATTTATAGCGGTTACTCTGGTTTATCCCCAGGTGACTTTAGGTTTCTATCAATCATCACTCCTGGTTCCTTAATTTCTTACAACGAGTTTGTAAGTGAATTAAGCGGTCTTTCAATAAATGCTTATACAACTAATGTCGGTAGAGTGATTACAACGACAACAGTTTCTATTGAGATAGTCCCGCCTCAGTTGATTCTTAACCCAACGTCAGTTCTTATTCTCGAATCGAGTGTCGGAATAACACTTGAGGCGCTATTATTAGAAAACGGATCGAACATTGATCTAGAGACCGCTTCCGCATAAATCGCATGGCTAGCCAAAAGATTTCGGACCTAGGTGCGATTACAACTGTTGTTAGCGGTGACTTTCTTCCGATTGTTAGAGCTTCGGGTACAACAAACCAGCGCGTAGATATTGGTGTACTTGATGTACGTTATGCCGCCAGTGCAAGCGGTGATTTAGCACACGAAGCTCTTGCTTCTGGTAATGCAGCTCTTGTTGATGCTGGTGTTGCTCTCGCGTCAGGTAACGCAGCTCTTGTTGATGCAGCTGCTGCTGAAACTACAGCTAACACTAAGCTTGCTATTTCAGGAGGCATCCTGGATGGACAACTACGCTCCGTGGTCACGGCATTAGGTGCAAATGGAAGTGGTATTCCTTGTGCCTCTGGTAATTATTTCACAGCGACACTGAGCACAGACTCTCTTGTCTATTTTGTTGCTCCAATCCCAGCTAATTCATATAGTTTGACTTACGAAGTTGAGCACACAGCTGGAACAATTTCTTGGGATACTTCGATTAAATGGCCTGCAGATACTGCCCCAACACTGGCGACATCAAAAACACACTTGTTTATGTTCATTACTGACGATTCTGGTACTACCTGGCGTGCATCTTCTCTTGTTGACTACACAACTTGATATAAATGGATCCTACTACTCTACGTTTAATTCAAGGTGCTGCTGGAGCTGCTGCTAGTTCGCTTTACGTTGATGATGTATTTAGTACGTTTTTAACATTAGGTTCTAGCGGGCAGACAGTTACGAATGGAATCGATCTTTCTACAGAAGGAGGAATGGTTTGGTCTAAGGCTCGCGACGTGAGTGTACTTTTTGGAGTTCACGATACAGAAAGAGGAGTCAATAAATTTTTATCAACCAATTCAGATGCTGCTCAAACTGACGTAAGTAGCAACGTAGCCCAACACACAATCACTTCATTTAACACAGATGGTTTTACGACTGGTGCTGATGGCGGCTATGGGTGTGTAGACCTTAGTGGCTATGGTAACTATGTAAGTTGGAGTTTTAGAAAGGCTCCTGGCTTTTTTACGTGTGTCCAGTACACCGGTACAGGATCTAACCGCAGTGTGTCTCATGATTTAGCAAGTACACCGGGCATGATATTCGTCAAGTGTATTAATAGTGCAGGAACTAATTGGCTTGTTTATCACACAAGTTTAGGTCCAACAAAAGCGGAAATACTAGATCTTACAACTGGTCCAGTTACCAGTGCCGGGCCTTGGAATAACACGGCTCCTACTAGCACTGAATTTACGGTGGGAGTTAGTAATGATGTCAATAAAGACGGCGACACCTACATCGCCTACCTTTTCGCTAACGACGAACCGGTGTTTGGCACTAATGAGGATGAAAGCATTATTAAATGTGGGAGTTTTACTACTAACGTCGGTGGAACATTAGATGCTCCAGTTGATCTTGGATTTGAGCCTCAGTTTATCCTTACTAAGAACGCTGGTGGTCAGTGGTACATATTTGATACTCTGCGTGGTGTAGGTGCTACTGACACTGTATGTCATACTTTAAGGCCAAACGCAACTAACGCAGAGCAATCGCGCACCGAGGGATCATTTACTATTTCAAGTACAGGATTTGATATACCTGTCTTTTCATTGTTTTCAGGAGGGCAAACAATGCCCTACATGGCAATCCGCCGTCCAAATAAGCCGCCGAGTGCTGCGACGGATGTGTTTAGCCCGACCGCATATACAGGCAACGAAACAGCAAGAGTCGTAGGTACTAACTTTTGCGATTTTGTAATCCTTTCTGACCTAGATGCAGATTCCCCTGGTTGGGTTTCTCTGTGGGCTCAGTACGCTTTTACTCGATTATTGAGTGCAGATGGGGCACTTGCAACCACGAACAACAACGTTTTATCCACTGGCTGGGCCACTGTTGATCTTCAAGGAGATTACTTTCAATTTGATGTTAACAACAACAATGGTTTGGCTTTAACTGCCGTTACAGGTTACATGAATAACACTGGAACCAACTATGTTTTGTATAATTTTACCCGTGCTCCGGGTTTTTTCGATATTGTGGAATATAGTGGCAATTCTACAGCTGGTACTTCACATAACCACAACTTAGAAGCAATACCTGAGTTCATAATATGTAAGTCGTATCTCGCTGGGGGTGGAGCAGGTTTTTGGTGTTATCACAAAGATTTGACGACCAACAATGCAATCAGGATGGATGGTTCGTCCAACGGAAGCGCTGCGGAGCAAAGTACTTCTAACTACTGGAACAGTTCAACGCATTCGACCACAACGTTTACCCTTGGTGATTACGGAGATATTAACGGTTCAGGTAAGACATTCATCTCCTACTTGTTTTCAACTTTATCTGGCATATCTAAAGTAGGCAGTTACTCTGGCACAGGTAACGCAATTAATGTTGACTGCGGATTTGCATCTGGTGCAAAGTTTGTAATGATCAAACGCAAAAATGGTACTGGCGATTGGTATGTTTGGGACTCAGCGCGAGGTATTATTAGTGGAGATGATCCATACTTGCTCCTAAACAACCCGCAGCTTCCAGTCACAAACACCGATTACATCGATCCCTTGAGTTCTGGATTTACAGTCACTTCATCTGCCCCTGCTGCTCTTAACACTAGCGGCGGCACTTACATCTTTCTCGCCATTGCTTAAAAGTAGTAGAATTTAACTATGGAATTACGTATTCGGGAAACTGGCGAGGTAATTTCGGAATCTGAATTCCGTCGTCGCCACTCAAACACTTCGTTTTCAAAGACTTTAAGTCAAGAAACGATGAACAATTTCGGCGTGGATCCTGTTTTTGAAGGACCGCAAGCACGTACTACGCCTCCTTATCAAACCAGCGTCCGATCCGGCGTCGAAGAGATTGAGGGTAAGTGGTTCACACGTTATATAGTAGGTCCCATTTTCACTGACTCTGTTGATGATGATGGTGTTGTAACTACTGCACTGTATAAGCAAACTGAGTATGAAGCTAGCGTAGATGCAAGTAAGGCAAGTTCTGTACGTGACCAACGTAACAATAAACTAACTGAATGTGACTGGACTCAACTAACAGATTCTCCTTTAGCTGCGGACGACAAAAATGCCTGGGCTGTCTATCGTGAGAGCTTAAGAACGATCCCCCAACAGACAGGTTTTCCCTGGGATGTTGAGTGGCCTTCACAACCTACTACTTAATATGGGAACTGCTATCGCTCTCGGAGCCCTCGGGTTTTTGTACCTCATGGGATTCTGTTTGATGGCGATTAATCCTCGCGATGACGAATAAATATAAAACATCGATTATGATTAAAGGAATGATGTCTGGGTGTAAGTAGTGACTAACCGGGCGATTTTTAATCGAAAATACACTGAATTTCAACCAGGGGATACTCCTGTCTTCCTTGTAAATGGCGGCGGTGTAACCTCATCTTCGCCTACGTCACTAATAAATTTAACAGCTGGCGCTAACCTTATTCAAGGTGAAGTTGTTTATGTCAGTGGAGTCTATGCAGTTCCTGCTATTGCAGTGAGCGGCGTGGATTCTGCCCAACATCAGGCAGTCGGACTTACTGCACAAGCAGCTGTTCAAGACGCAACTGTTTCCGTCAATCTCGACGATATTGCTGTTGTTAGTGCAGCAAATATCACAGCAGATACTCAGCTCACTCCTGGTCAGTACTACTATCTGTCTAAGTCGCAAGGCCAGCTCACTCGCTTTAGTACTGCTTCAGGTACTGTTTCGGCTGGAAGTGGATACGCTGCTCTTGTCAATCTCGGACTTGCAGTCAGCACTACTGAACTGCACGTTGAGATTCAACCCCCTGTGGACCTTTTTAGTTAGGTCTTATATTACTGAGATTTAAAAATGACTAGCCTCCGCCCTTTAGTTATTCAAGATGGTTTTATTTCCGAACTGTCTCAAGGAGATACGGTACAAACCGGAGGATCTTCGACTGAAGTAGTCGCAGGAAGTGGTCTGGTTGGCGGCGGTAGTGTTGGCCCTAATATTCGGCTTGATTTTGCAGTTGCTCCTAACCCCAGTGGAGTTATTTATGTCGGGGATACTATTGGAAATGATGGTGTAGCTTCCGTTAATGCGACTGTTGCACTTGCTTCGGGTAATAAGGCAGCTACCGAAGGTTCGACTGCATTATCTTCAGGTAATGCTGCACTTTCGACTGCAGTTGGCGCACTTGCTTCCGGAAACGCAGCTCTCGATTTAATACCAACTCTTGTTGGCGGCGGCCCTACTGCTGTACTTACAGCTGCTAGTGCTGTTGCATCGGGTTATTCCGTGGGCGTAGATGATGCAGGTAAGGTACAGAGTATTGGTCTTACAGTTACTAGTAATTCGCTAAGTTTTCCAAGTTCTGCAGTTATTTTTGAAGCTTCTAATACTGTCTACACCAGCGCTACCTACGACTCCACAAATGATCGAGTCGTTATAGCTTACAGAGACGACGGTAACGGATCTTACGGTACTGCAATCGTCGGTACTGTTTCCGGTACATCTATTTCGTTTGGTACTGCAGTTGTTTTTAATTCTGCTTCTACTCTGCAACCTAACGCCGTCTATGACTCTACAAACAATCGAGTCGTTATAAGTTATAGAGACCTAGATAACTCAAGCTACGGTACTGCAATCGTCGGTACTGTTTCCGGTACATCTATTTCATTCGGTTCTGCAGTTGTTTTTGAATCTGCTTCTACTTTCTACCCTATTCTTACCTACGACTCTACAAATAACCGAGTCGTTATATCTTATGCAGACAACGGAAACTCACAGTACGGTACTGCTATTGTCGGTACTGTTTCCGGTACATCTATTTCGTTTGGTACTGCAGTTGTTTTTGAATCTGCTAGTACTAACTACATATCCACCACCTACGACTCCACAAATGATCGAGTCGTTATAGCTTACGCAGACGGCGGAAACTCACAGTACGGTACTGCAATCGTCGGTACTGTCTCTGGTACATCTATTTCCTTTGGTACTGCAGTTGTTTTTGAGTCCGCTACTATGCTTGGCTCCTCCTGCACTTACGACTCTACAAATGATCGAGTTGTTATATCTTATAGAGATTCTTCACATTCATATTACGGTACTTCTATTGTCGGTACTGTTTCTGGTACCTCTATTTCCTTTGGTACTGTAGTTGAATTCCAAGCTTCTGGTGTGTATGATATTACGTCTACATACGACTCTAGTAGCGGTAAAATTATTATTGCTTACAGAGATGCAGGTAATCTTGAATACGGTACAGCAATTGTTGGAACCGTATCCGGTACCTCTATTTCATTTGCTACTGCTGTTGTGTTTGAGTCCGCAGTTTCTCAGAAAATATCCATTACTTACGACTCTACTAACAGTAACGCTGTTATAGCTTACAAAGATGAGGGAAACTCAAATTACGGCACTGCCATCGTAGCTAATACTCTCGGCGGAACCACCTCCAGACCAACCCTAAACTCATACCCCAATTTCCTCGGTATCTCTCAATCCACCGTGGCGAGTGGCTCTCCTTGCCTCGTGAATTTACCTGGAGCTTTGTACACAGACCCAACAGCAGGTCTGACAACTGGCGAGTTTTATTATGCAGATCCAACAACTAGTGGTGTTACAACAACATCAACTAAACCTGCTAGTTGGGACGGTCAAGTTCCCTGGAACTATATCGGTCGCGCCGTTACTTCGAGCGGTTTGATGTTGCTCAAGTCAATCTGACCCAGGCTAAAGTGTATTTAAAGGTCACAAAATTATGGTAGTCCGGCTTCCTGTTGTTTCTGTTAGT
>WLWF01000355.1_pt1 | contig 45022 bp, 40 predicted proteins | sample 6718331 | NCBI WGS metagenome assembly WLWF01 (sample SAMN12718692, study PRJNA515312) | sponge metagenome | isolation source: marine sponge | host: Mycale hentscheli | place: New Zealand: South Island, Marlborough, Capsize Point | collected 2003-05-01 | reverse complement strand
GCTGTTGACGCCTTTCAGGCGCACCACATAGATGCTTTTGCCTGGCAGTTGCCGGCCCTCCAGCAGTTCCACCTCTTTGGGCGCTGATCCCTTGGCTTGCAGCCAGCGAGGCCCCGGCTCCGTGAAGCGCTCCGGGAAATCACTGGCTGGGTTCAGGCGCAGCTCGCCCCGCAATCCTTGAGCGCCCACCAGCGTTCCCACCGGTAGCCAATCGTCTGCGCTGTTCGGATCAGCTGAGCTGGGTGACGGAGAGGAAGTCATCATTCGATAATGGATCCACGACTGCCCATTTCTCGTATGGCCTCCGCTGCACCGATCCTGCCTGGCGCCACGGTCACCGTGGTGGACGCCCGTTCGATCTATGCCGGCTACACCGGCTTTGTGCAGCGCATCAGTGGCGATCGCGCCGCCGTGCTCTTTGAAGGCGGGAATTGGGACAAGCTCGTGACGATGCGCCTGAGCGATCTCAGCGCAGCCTGATGCGATGACACTGCGTCTGCGCTTGCGGCGGATTGTTCTTGATGCCGACACCAGGGCCGGCCGTGTCTACAACCTGATCATTTTCGGCACGATTCTGCTCAGCGTGGCTGGATTGTTGGTGCAGCCCCATCCCTTGAGGTTGGCAGCGCCGGGGGAAGTGCCCAGTTGGGTGGGGCAACTCGAGCATGGTTGTTTGTTGGTGTTCATCGCCGACTTCCTGCTGCACCTGTGGGTGTCGCCCAGGCCGCGCAAGTACTTGTTCAGCTTTTACGGCCTGATTGATGTCTCAGCCGTTCTGTTCTTTTTCGTTCCCCAGATCAGCAGTGGCCTGATTCTCTGGATTTTTAAGTTTGGGCGGGTGCTACGCGTGTTCAAGCTGCTGCGCTTCCTCGATGAAGCCCAGCTGCTGGGCAATGCCTTGAAGGCCAGTGCCCGCCGGATTGGCGTGTTTTTGTTTTTTGTGGTGATGGCCCAGGTGGTGCTCGGCTACTTGATGGTGCTGGTGGAAAGCAGCCATCCAGAAACCCAGTTCCAGACCGTTGGCCAAGGGGTGTACTGGGCGATCGTCACTATGACGACCGTTGGCTATGGAGACATCGTTCCCCAAACCGTGCTCGGGCAGTTGCTGGCTGCTGTGGTGATGTTGCTGGGCTTTGGGATCATTGCCATCCCCACGGGGATCATCACCGTGGAAACGATGCAGCAGGTGCGCCGCGGTGGCCGCAGCTGCAGGAGTTGTGGAGCGCAGAGCCATCGCTCCGAAGCGCTGCATTGCGATCAGTGCGGGGCGATTTTGCCACCCCTATCGGCGTGAGGTGCGATGGATCTCTCTTGCTGGGGAAAGGATCAGAGTTGATGCAAGGAGACGTCGTAACCGGACCATTTCCCGTCCGACGACACAGCCATCAAGCCTTCCACCCTGGCTTGGGCAATCAACAGTCGATCAAAGGGATCCTGATGCAGCAGTTGAAGTTGAGCGGTTTCGATCACATGTGAATCCAGCACCGGCAGGAGATCTGCACCCGCCGCGATGCTCTGATCACGGAAAACGATCGGTGAAACCTCCAACTTGCCAATGCGGTGCTTGATGGCCACCTCCCAGATGCTGGCTACAGACACCAAACACGGTCTTGAGGCCAATAATTCTCGCGACTTCGCTCCCAATCTGGGATCGTCGAGAAGCCACCAGAGCATCACCTGGGTATCAAGCAGACAGCGCATCAACCGTTGAATAGTTGGGCTACTTGCTGGTCCACGTCCTCCCCAAACGCCTCATCCACTTGGGAGGCCTGAAGGGAAAGAGCAGAAAGACCTCCAGGCTCCTTCAAGCCAGCCGCCGCAGCGCAGGGAACCAACTTCACTTGAGCCTTGCCATGACTGGCAATGATCACCTCTTCTCCGGCTAGGGCTGCTTTCACAAGCCGGGAGAGCTGGCTTTTGGCATCCAACATGTTGACCAGCACAACAGTGAACTCAAGGCTTAGCCAGGTTAGCCAGATATCGAGTGGCGATCAACCGCGCATGCCTCGCCTCTAGCGGCCTACACGGCGTTCAGCCCAACTCGTTGCCTCAGCTGTTTTGAGCTTGAGAGCTTGATCAAATATTTGCAAGAGTTGTTTGTTGCATCGCAGCTTTAGCCGCCTTCTGCTCTGCTTGGCGCCGCGATCCACCCCAGGCTTCTGCCACGGGGCTGCTTTGGTCTTGGATGAACACCTGGCAATGAAAGCGCCGAGGGTCGCCATGGCGTTGGCTGATCTCTTGGCAGACGTAGGAGGGCAGCCCCAGCCCCTGGGCTTGGGTCCATTCCTGCAGCGCTGATTTGCTGTTTCCGCGGTGGGGATCCGCCAGCACATCGCGGCTCGTTTGCCGCCAGTAGGGCGTGAGCCACGTCTGCACGGGAGATACCTTGCCGCTGATTCGGTAGATCGCACCGATTAAAGCCTCGCAGTGCTCGGCGCGGAGGGTGGCGCGTGCGGCCACATCGCCGCTTGCCTTGGATCCCAGCTTCAAGAGCGCTTCGATGCCGATGGCTTGGCCCAAGTCCGCCAGCCAGCGGTCGCTGACTAATTGGGCGCGCAGAGCAGAGCGTTCGCCTACAGGCATTTGCGGGTGTTCGGATTCGATAAAATCCGATGCCGCCAGACGCAGCACTGCATCACCGAGAAACTCCAGCTGTTCGTGATGCCGCGCAAGCCCTGTGGAGGTGTGGGTGAGGGCTTCGTCGAGGTGCTCCAACTGCTCCGGGTTCAGGTTGCTCTCGTTGGCAGTGCCCGATTCGGCACCCAGTTGGCTCCAGAGCTCTTGAAGTTGCTGTTCGCGCTGGGGAGTGATCACAGCAACTCCGGCAGATGCCAAGGCATTGTCCTTCAGCTTGGCTGGGTTGCATCCAGGATTTGAGCGATGCCACAAGGGCCTGCCAGGAGATCGTCTTGTGGCGCTTGGTTTGATCGATTGAGGGCTTGGAGCTGTATCGCTGTTGGTTGGTGGCTATGAAGTGAATTGGCCGTATCCACTGGAGCCAATTTCATGGAATCGTCTTCTTCGCTGAATGCCTTGATGGGTCTGGTGGGCTCTCCCCTGGATGCGAAAGGCAGCGAGAGTGTGGAGGCCTGGTTTCTTGGTTCGAAGGCTGAAAATCAGGATCTGTTTGAAGAGCTCATCCTGGAGGTGATTCGTGACCATGCCTTCTGGAGGCGTAATTACCACCCCAGTGATGTTGCCCAAATTCCAGAGGGAAAGCGACGCACAGCTCGTTATCTGGATTCCGTTGATCACACGAAAAACAGCCTGAGGGAGTTGCTGTCTTGGTTGAAAAAGTCAACGCCTTTTTTCAGCCTTCGTTATCAGGGGCATATGAATTGGGAGGTGGCGTTGCCTGCCACCTTGGGGTACGTGGCAGCGATGCTTTACAACCCCAACAACGTCACTTTTGAAGCCTCACCCATCACCACCTATCTCGAAGTGCTGGTTGGGGATGATTTGTGCAAGATGCTGGGCTACAGCCCGTCGGCGGCTGCGGAGCTTGGCTTAGATCCGAACATCCCGAAGCCTTGGGGTCACATCACCTCGGGGGGAAGCATCGCCAATCTCGAGGCGATGTGGGCGGCTCGGAATCTCAAGTTCTTCCCCTTGCTGGTCCGTGATGTGGTTTGCTCCATGCCGGTCTTGGCGGAGGCTCGCAGTTTTCCCCTGGCCTTGGCGGATGGAAGCTCCGTGTCGCTGGAGCAGGCCACGCCTTGGCAGCTGCTCAATCTGGCTGTGGGTCAATCGCTCGACCTCTTAGAGCAGATTGCTAAGGCCAGTGCGGTGGATCCGGCTGTGTTGGTGGCGCAAGTGGATGCCTCGCCCCATTCCTTGCAAGTCCTAGGGATGGCTGGGTTCTATCGGAAGTTCCTGGGTGATGCGGTGGCAGAGCCTGTGATATTCGTCTCAGGAACGAAGCATTATTCGCTGGAAAAATCGGCGGCGATTTTGGGGCTTGGCACGGCTCAGATGCGCACGGTGTCGATGGATCTGGATGGTCGTATGGACCTTGCCGATTTGACCCGGCAACTGGATGCCTGTTTGGAGGAGCGCCGGCCGGTGATGGCCGTGGTGGCCGTGATGGGAAGTACGGAGGAGAGCGCCGTAGACCCCTTAGCTGACCTGCTCGCGCTGAGGCAGACCTACGCGCTGAAAGGCCTTGATTTTGTGATCCACGCCGATGCCGCTTGGGGGGGGTATTACCGATCCCTGCTCAATGCATCGATGGATGCGGATGGTTCAGGACTCAGCGAGCGAGAGGAGCCATTAGCAGAGCTGGGGCTGGATCTCAGTTCCTACGTGTCGCGTCAGCTTCAAGCGCTTACCTCTGCTGACACCATCACCATTGATCCCCACAAATCGGGTTATATCCCTTATCCGGCTGGTGCCTTGTGTTATCGCGATGAGCGGATGCGGAACCTGCTCACGTTCGTGGCGCCCTATGTGCACCACAAAGGAGATGAGCCCAACATCAGCGGATTTGGGGTGGAAGGTTCGAAACCTGGAGCCGCTGTGGCGGCGATTTATCTCAGCCATAAGGTGATCCGTCCGGATCGGTTTGGCTACGGGCGAATCCTGGGGCGCGCGCTGCTGGGGTGTAAGCGGATGTATGCCCGTTTGCTCTCGATGGCAGGGCCAAAAGATCTGTTTGTATGCGTGCCGGTGCCCCGTCTGTATGGCGGGATTCCTGGGGATGATCAGGCAGAGAAGCTTGCCTATGTGCGCGATCAGCTGAACGGACGTTCCTTGGAGGCCATCGCGGCTGATCCACAAGCGCTGAGTGTGATGAAGGAGATCGGGCCTGATCAAAACATTCTCGCCTATGCCTTTAATTTCAAGCAAATTGATGGCAGCTTGAATCAAAATCTTGCCAAGATGAATCGGCTCAATGAGTCGATTTATGAGCTTCTAAGTTTGAAGCCTGGTCAGGATATTTATGGATACGATTTAATTGTTAGTACAACAGAGTTTGATGTTGCTGCTTATGGCCACGCATTTGTTGATGGGCTGAAACATCGCTTGGGTATCCCGCTCTCGGAGCAGGGGGGTGTGCGTGTTTTGCGTTCAACGATCATGAATCCTTGGGTTGCGGATGAAAGCCAAGAGTCCTTTGTGGATTTGTTTGAAGCCCAGCTTCGCCGAGCGCTGTCCAAGGTGATGCTGAACAACTCCGTGTTTGATGTGTTCGAGGCGCTGGATCACAGCGGGGACGGCCTTGTTGATCTAGTCGAGCTTGGGGCGCGTCTGCAGTCGATTGGCTACTCAGAGGCCGATGCGGCGATGGTGACCCAGGTCTGCGATGTGGATGCCGATGGGGCGATCTCCTTCCAGGAGTTTCAGTCCATCGCTCTGCCCTATCTGCTCAAGAACGGGAGCCTCGGCTGAAGCTTTACGCAAGAGGGTTGAAAGCAGGACATAAGCCGGGTTCTGTTCACCCTTCCAAGGAAGGGGGGTGATCATCTATCTGGGATCGCCGTTACCGACGACCTCGAGCGGCGCACTCTGGCGGAACGGGGAAGATGGCCACCCGTCGTTCCTAGGCCTTGCTCCCAGCCGGGGTTTACCGAGCCAGCACCTCTCGATGCTGCTGGTGCGCTCTTACCGCACCTTTGCACCCTTGCCTGTGCCGGCGAACCGGCCATCGGCGGTGTGTTTCTGTGGCACTCTCCTCACGGTCACCCGCACTGGGCATTACCCAGCAAGCCTGGCCATCGGGGAGCCCGGACTTTCCTCAACCAATGACTGCAGCCCAAGGGCAACGGCCATCAATTGCGATCACCTCGCCTACTTTCAACCCCCATAATGGCTCCTGAGGGGCTGTAGCTCAGCCGGATAGAGCGACGGTTTCCTAAACCGTAGGTCGTGGGTTCGAGTCCCGCCAGCCCCGTGACTGAAGGCCATCGCGCTGCTCCTTTCTCCTAATGAGCTGATCCTTTTGGCTGGTTGGGGTAGCTAGGTGCTCAACCCCCGCTAATTTTGGAAGTGTGAACCGGTTCCATGACCCAGCTTCACGAGCTTCGGCTGCGGCTTTTGGTTCAGCAGGAAAGCGAGCGCATCGCAGCCAGCCAGCCAAGCGACCTTGACCTGTCTGTGGTCCAAGCGCGTTGCCTCTGCTGGCTTGCCCTCTTGGCGGAAGCCCATGAAGATCAGGCAAGTGACGCTGAGAGTCGTGGAGATACCGAGCAAGCGATGGGGTGGTTCGCCGATTCCATGCGTTTACGCGATGCTTTGAATGTGGTGAGTTCGATCGAGATCCCTCTGCCAGGTGTTGTGGACAGGGATGCTGATCCGTTCCGCGATCAGCTCGATGATCGGTCCGGGTTTGATCAGGATCCGCCATTGGCTGCCTGATCAGGTGTCATGATGGTTACTAACTGAGGGTCTGCTTTGCCTGAAGAGCCCTGTCAATGTCCAGACTGTCAACGCTTCTATCGCGAGCATGACCGTCTGATCAGAGAGTCACCAACCTTGCGTCAGCAGCAGGAGCTGAGTTGGGCGGCGCTTCAAGCCTTCAGAACTCTCTCTGGCCGTGTGCTCGAAGATCTGCAAAAGCAACATGGCACCCCGGGCGCTGACGCCCAAACCCATGCCACCCCGATTGGTGGTGGAGAAGAGCCTGCTGATGCCATCCATCAAGCGATGGCTGATTTGGAAAATATCAATGCGCACCTCTTTTCCATCGAAGCCTTGATGGAGCGCATCTTTGATGTGCGTGTGCCTGACGACATTGAACAGAAGTTCAGGGAGCTGGCGGGTGAACTCGCCCCAGATCCCCTCAATGCCGATCGCCTGCGTTTGAATCGCCTGTTGCACCAAACCCCTGATCTCCCCGATCGCGGCTGAGCAAGCGTCGTCTTCTTGCAGCGTTGATAGAAGACTGAATTGAATGCTTCAAAAAAGCCCCCGAGAGTATCCCGGGGGCTTTTTAATGTCAGCGGACGTCGCAGGTGATCTCCACTGGCATGGCTTCCACCTTCCAGATGTCGCGGCAGTAATCACGGATCGAACGATCCGATGAGAAGAAGCCGCTTCTGGCACTGTTCAACACAGACATCCGGTTCCAGTGATGACGATCGGTCCAGGCCAGGCTCACCGCATCCTGCGCGCGCAGGTAGTCGGCGAAATCAGCCATCACGAAGAAGGGATCATTCCCGGTGAGATTGTCAATCAGCGGACGGAAGAGCTCACCATCGCCATTGCTGAAGTGACCCATTTCCACCAAGCGGATGGCCTCTGCCAGCTCAGGAACCGATTCGACCACTTCCCAAGGTCTGTATCCGCCTTGCTTGAGAGCAGCAATTTCTTCCACGGTCTTGCCGAATAGGAAGAAATTCTCCGTGCCCACGTGCTCACGGATTTCCACGTTGGCGCCATCAAGGGTGCCAATCGTGAGCGCCCCATTCATCGCGAATTTCATATTGCCGGTGCCGGAGGCTTCCTTGCCAGCCGTGGAGATCTGTTCGGAAAGATCCGAGGCTGGATACACCTGTTCGCCGAGCTTCACGTTGTAATCAGCTAGGAACACCACCCGCAGCCGTCCGTCCATGTCGGGATCAGCGTTGATCGTTTCGGCGATGCCGTTAATGAAGCGGATGATCAATTTGGCCATGTAGTAGCCAGGTGCCGCTTTGCCTCCAAAGATCACCGTGCGTGGTGCCATGCCATCGGCTTTGCCGTTTTTGATCCTGAGGTACTGGGTAATCACCTGCAGAGCATTGAGGTGCTGGCGTTTGTACTCATGGATGCGCTTCACCTGCACATCAAACAGGCTGGAAGGATCCACCAACACACCGGTGTTGCGGTGGATGTAGGTCGATAGCTTCCGCTTCACGGAGAGCTTGGTGTCTTCCCAGTGGTTCAAGAAGCCAGTGTCGTTCTGGCGATCCTCGAGCTTGCGCAGGATCTCCATGTTGGTGACCCAATCGGGGCCCACATGCTCATCAAGCAGGGTGGAGAGTCCTGGATTGGACAGGGCCACCCAACGTCTTGGGGTGACGCCATTGGTCACATTGGTGAATTTTTCGGGCCAGAGCTCGGCGAATTCAGGCATCAGCTGCTCGCGCACCAAATCGGAGTGGAGCGCCGCGACGCCATTCACGTGATGGGCGCCAATGGTGGCGAGGTGGGCCATGCGGATGGACTTCCCACCCTCTTCATCAATGATCGAGAGCTTGCGTTGAATCGCCTCGTTGCCGGGATAGCGCAAGCGCACCTGCTGCAGGAAGCGGCGGTTGATTTCGTAAATCAGCTCTAAATGCCTGGGCAGCAGGCTTCCAAACAGGTTGAGATCCCATTTTTCAAGGGCCTCGGGAAGCAGGGTGTGGTTGGTGTAGGCCACGGAACGCCGGGTGATATCCCAAGCCTTGTCCCACTCCATATGGCGATCATCGATCAGCAGACGCATCAGTTCTGCAACCGCGATGGCCGGGTGAGTGTCGTTGAGCTGAACAGTCCAGTATTCGGGGAAGTCGTCGACGGACAGACCACGGTTATCGAGGCTGCGCAACATGTCCTGAAGCGAGCAGCTCACAAAGAAGTGCTGCTGCTTGAGGCGTAGGCGCCGGCCCTCATCGGTGCCGTCATTGGGATACAGCACTTTGGAGAGGGTTTCGCTCCCCACTTTTTCTTCCACGGCGCCGTAGTAATCACCGATGTTGAAGGCGTAGAAGTCGAAGCTTTCCGTGGCATCGGCGCGCCAGAGACGCAGCCGGTCGCAGGTGTTCACGCGATAGCCGAGCACCGGTACGTCGTGGGGAACACCAATGGCGTGATCCGAGGGAATCCAGCGCGAGCGGTAGATGCCTTTGTCGTCGAGATAGCTCTCCGTGCGGCCACCAAAGCCCACGAAACAGGCCTGATCGGGTTGCGGCAGCTCCCATGGCCAGCCTCCCTTCAGCCATTTATCGGTGACCTCCACCTGCCAGCCATCGCGGATCAGTTGGTCAAAAATCCCGAACTCGTAGCGGATGCCGTAGCCCGTGGCTGGGATTTGCAAGCTTGCCAGCGACTCCATGTAACAAGCGGCGAGGCGCCCCAGGCCGCCATTGCCGAGGCCAGGCTCCTCCTCCACCTCGATGATCTGCTGCAGGGATTCAATCCCGAAGCGCTTTACGGCCTCTTCCGCTTCGTTCTGGATTCCCAGATTGAGCAGATTGTTGGCCAGTTGCGGTCCAATCAGGAACTCCGCAGACAAATAGGCCACCGTTTTTTGCGGTCGAGCTCGAATCGCCTCCAAGCTGGCCAGATAACGAGTCATCAGCCGATCGCGCACGGCATAGCTGAGGGCCATGTAGAGGTCATGGCGGCTGGCGGATGGAGCCAGCTTGCCCAGCGTGAAGAACAGATGCTCTGTCATGCCGTCAAACACGGCATCAGCATCCAATCCCGCCCGTTCTGGGTCGGCATAGCAACCAGGAGTTGGAAGGCGAAGATCGAGGGGTTCGGAGCTGCTCATGGAGGGAGAAATATGGCGTTTACGTTTTGTTGTGCGTTAAGTGTGCTGGTATTTGGCCAAGAAAGCTTGAAACGGTGCAGGAACTGTGACCCAGTCTTCTCCTTAAGCGGATGGTCACAGGGTTGTGAGTGGGGGCCTTCCCTTCCCTGCTCCAGCCTCAATGCGCGGTTCGCAGGGCTTCTCTCTTTGTTGCCATCAGCTAGCAGGCCTACGCAATGCACGGCCTTCGATCCCTTTTGCCCTTAAGGTCCCGCTGAGAAAACATGCAGATTCCAATGCTCGCTGCTGCGATTCCGCCCCTTCTCACGCCGCTGCTGGCTGAACTGTCTGCCCACGATCTCGAGATGGCGGCCACCTTGATTGGGGTTGGCCGCTTCATGCTGATTTTCGTGGCGGCGCGAGCGCTGGCCGAGGTTCTTGTGCGCCTTCAGCTCCCCACGATTTTGGGAGAGCTTCTGGCTGGTGTGTTGATCGGCGCGTCCGGTTTGCATCTCTTGGTGCCGCCAGAAACCCAAGTGGAGCTGAGCAATGGCTTAATCACCCTGCTGAGCTCCCTGGGCAATGTGCCGCCTGAATCGGTCACGGAGCTCTACAACGAGAGCTTCCCTGCCTTGGAGGCTGTGGCCCAGCTGGGTCTGTTTGCCCTGTTGTTCCTCACCGGTTTGGAGAGTGAACTCGATGAGCTGATCGCCGTGGGCACCCAGGCCTTCACCGTGGCTGTGGCGGGAGTGGTGTTGCCCTTTGCCCTGGGCACCTGGGGGCTGATGGCCATCTTCCACGTGGGCGCGATCCCAGCGATCTTTGCCGGCGCCTCGATGACCGCCACCAGCATTGGCATTACCGCCAGTGTGTTCGGAGAACTCGGATATCTAAAAACCCGCGAGGGGCAGATCGTGATTGGTGCGGCCGTTCTCGATGACATCCTCGGCATCGTGATCTTGGCGGTGGTGATCGCCTTGGCTTCGGGCGGAACCCTGGAGATTGGTCCAATCCTCAAGTTGGTGGCTGCAGCGGCTGTGTTTGTTGTGGCGGCGATTGGTTTGAGTCGTACGGCAGCGCCTGCCTTCGATTGGTTGATCGACAAGCTCAAGGCTCCGGGTGAGGTGCTGGTGGCGTCCTTCGTGATCCTGGCGCTGAGCTGCTTTACCGCCACGGCGATTGGCTTGGAAGCGGCTCTTGGTGCCTTCGCGGCAGGGTTGATTCTCAGCAGTTCGAAGCACAATCACGCCATCCAACAGGCGGTTCTGCCGATCGTGACCCTGTTTGCCACGATCTTCTTCGTGCTCGTGGGTGCGGGCATGGATCTGTCGGTGATCAATCCTTCGGACCCTGCGAGCCGCACCGCTTTGGTGATCGCCGCCTTCCTGTTTGTGGTGGCGGTGATCGGCAAGATTGCGGCTGGTTGGGCCTTTGTGAGCAAGCAACCCACCCGTCGTCTGGTCGTTGGCCTTGGAATGATGCCCCGCGGAGAAGTGGGTTTGATTTTCCTGGGCCTTGGCACCAGCGCCAAGCTGCTTTCACCGTCTCTCGAAGCGGCCATTCTGTTGATGGTGATCGGCACCACCTTCCTGGCGCCGGTGCTGCTCAGGTTGGTGATTGGTGGTGACAAACCCGATGACGACGACAAGGTCGATAGCGAGGTGGCGGCTGATCCGGTGGGTTTGATCTAACCGTTAGAGCTTTGAGGCCCTACTCCCCTTGCCCGCGGGCGACCACGAGAAACAAACTCCAGCCAATGGTGATTAAGGCCAGGCTGGAGGCCCAGCCTGGTCCGAGGGCCCAGGCAAGAATGAGTTGGGTGATTACCCCCACAGCGAGGGCGAGCAGAAGACTGCTGATCACCAGCGCGGCCTGACGCCAGGCTCCACTGAGGGGCCCCTCCTCCAAGCTGGCCTCCAGCCGTTGCAGTGGGCCACTGAGTGGGAGGTAGAGGGCAAGCGCCCAAAACAGGCCTCCGCTGAGGGTGCTGCTTTGCAGCAGGGGCCCCATGTCGTATGTGTCCATCGTTGGCAATTGCCCGGCGCTGCGGAGGAATGAACAGGATGCCTAGCATCGCCGCCCGACGGGATGTGCGTGGTGGGTGAGACCTGGTGGCAGTTTGAGAACCATGCAGTGCATGGTCTTTGCCAGATGCCTGAACAGCCTGAGGCGGCGGCCCAGGCGAAAACGCGACCCGCCGTGTTGCTGGTGCATGGCTTTGGTGCTTCAACCGACCACTGGCGCTACAACATTCCAGTGCTGGCAAGTGAGTACGAGGTGCATGCCCTCGATCTACTTGGTTTCGGCCGCAGCGCCAAACCAGCCGGGCTCACCTACGGCGGTGCGCTTTGGCGAGACCAGTTGGTGGCCTATGTCCAGGAAAGGATCGGCCGCCCCACCGTGATCGCCGGAAATTCGCTTGGGGGGTTTGCGGCCTTAGCGGCTGGTGCTGCTTTGAAGGACCAGTCAGCCGGGGTGGTGCTCCTTAATGCGGCAGGCCCCTTTAGTGATGAGCAGCGCTCGTCACCCGGGGGCTGGGGCGCGATCGCCCGTCGCACCATCGCTTCTGCTCTGCTGAAAAGCCCGGTGCTGCAGAGGGTGTTGTTTGAGAATCTGCGCCGGCCAGCCACGATTCGCCGCACCTTGAATCAGGTGTACGTCGACCGCACCAATGTGGACGACGCCCTTGTGGAATCCATTCGCCTTCCGTCGCTGGATCCCGGAGCGTTTGGCGTGTTTCGCACGGTGTTCGACATTCCCAGTGGCCAGCCCCTGGATGAGTTGTTTGATCAGCTGCAATCGCCCCTGTTCCTGCTCTGGGGGATCCGTGATCCCTGGATCAATGCCGCTGGACGTCGCGCCAGCTTTCAACGCCATGCTCCGGAGAACACCCATGAAGTGGTGTTGGAGGCCGGTCACTGCCCCCATGACGAGGTTCCTGATCAGGTGAACAGGGCTCTGCTCGATTGGCTCGGCTCCTTACAAAGCCCACAAACCCAACCAGCGTCCGCTGGATCGAGTCACACCCGCAGCGCGGATGGCTGAACTGTGGTCACACTGAAGAGGCTCTGGGTTTCATGGCCATGACCCTTCGTCAACTGTCGACGCCGTATTCCCATTGGGAATATGTGCATCCCCAAAGTGGTGATCGCCTACGGCTTGTGCCTGAACGGGGCGGCATCGTCACGGAATGGCTCTGCAATGGGCGGGAGATTCTCTATTTCGACCAGCTGCGTTATGCCGACCCGGCGCAGAGCATTCGGGGTGGGATTCCCGTGTTGTTTCCCATCTGCGGCAACCTTCCCGGCGACCGGCTTCCCTTGAAGACCGGGGAGGCCACTCTCAAGCAGCATGGGTTTGCCCGTGGCTTGCCCTGGCAGCTGGAGCTGCTGGACGACCAGAGCGGCGTGCGTTTGCGTTTGACCGATACGGACGAGACCCTTGCGCACTATCCGTTTTGCTTTCGCCTGGAGATGGCGGTGCGTCCGGTGAGTGGTGCGTTGGAGATCACTACCACGATTGCGAATCTCAATGAGGGAGGCGAGTTGATGCCGTTCAGTTTTGGTCTTCACCCCTATTTCAATGTGACGGACCTCAGCCGCACGAGCATCGAGGGCTTGGCACCCCAGTGCCTGAACCACCTCGTGATGGCAGAGGCTGAAACCGGAGATCAATTGAGCCGACTGCCAGAGGGAGTGGACTTTCTCACCCGCCCGGCTGGACCGGTCACCCTGGTGGATGAGGCTGCGGGGACGCGTTTGCAGCTTCAGCATCAAGCGCCGATGGATCTCACGGTGGTCTGGACCGAGCCTCCGCGTCCGATGGTCTGCCTCGAGCCCTGGACGGGACCGCGCCAGTCCCTGATTAGTGGGGACGGCAAGCTAGAGCTCGCTGCGGGCGAGAGCATGCAGCTCAGTTGCCGCTATTCGCTGGGTTGAGAGGCGTTGCGACCCCAGGCAGTCGCCCTCTTGAGAGCTGTTGTTTGGGGTCAAACTGACGCTTCACGGCTTCAATCAGGGGGCGGGATGGGGCATCCAGCCAGGCCGGTAGAGCCCCGGGCTGGGTCCCTGGCCCTGGTTGGATCAGCACGCTGAGCTGCCCCCCTAACGCCATCACCCGTCGCCTCAGCGCTTCGATTTGGTAGTCCGGTGTGGGGTGACCGCTGGTCTGCCAGCCCTCACCGCTTCCGGCTCCAGCGGCGAGCCTCCAATGCCAGCCCGAGAGAGCCGTGCATTCACGCGAGCTCAGCAAGTTTTGGAGCGCGGCGGGGGGGAGGCAGAGGCGCAGCAGCCAGGGCGGATCTGCGCTTGGGCCAGATTCTTCGGGGATCGGGTGGTCCCATGGCTGTCGCTCTGCGCTTACCCCCTGCTTGGCAGCGAGCGTCTCGAGCCGGTTGAGCTGGTCGACGACTGCAGCATCACTGATGCTGGCCACGCCAAGAAGGATCCTTGCCCCCTGGTCCGGGCGGAGCTCCCAATCAATCCACTCGGGTGTGAAGCTGCTGCCCACCACCTCGGCTCGAAACGCCTCGAGCTGGCTGAGCTCACCCTCCAGAACAAGCTGCCCGCGCGGTTCACGCAGCGGTTGCACGCGCAACGTGACCCCGGAGATCAAGGCGAGGCTGCCCCAGCTGCCGCAGAGCAGGCGCATCAGGTCATAGCCGGCCACGTTTTTCACCACCCTGCCGCCGGCCCGGGCGCTCACCCCATCGCTGCGGATCAAGCTGATGCCGATGATCTGGTCGCGCACGCCGAGGTGGCGTTGGCGCAGGCCTCCGGACAGCCCCCGAGCCACCAGCCCCCCGATCGTGCCCGCCGATAGAGGCGAGGCCATGCTGCTGCCCCAAGGCCAGTTCAGCGGAAGCCATTGCTGATGGTCTGCCAGGGCTGTTTGCAGGTCGGCCAAGGGCATGCCCGCATCCACGGTGATCGTGAGGTCATCCACGGCATGGTCAACAATCCGCGACAGCTGGCGCATGCTCACCAGCGGCCCGGCATCAGCGGCAAGAGGAGGGCCCCAGTGCAGACGGCTGCCTAAGCCAGAGGGAACCCAGGGCGTCCCATCGGCATGCATGGCGGCGATGAGTTGGCCAAGCTCCTCAAGAGAATTGGGTGCTAGGACCGCAGTGGAGGACAACCCTTGTTCAGGCACGTGAGCGAACAGGCCAGTTCAGTAAACCCATCGATCGTGCCATGAAGATTGTCGTAATCGACGACGATCCCACCGGTTCTCAGACGGTGCACAGCTGCCCGCTGTTGTTGCGTTGGGATGAAGGGGCATTGCGTCGAGGGTTGAGGCACCCCTCGCCGTTGCTGTTTGTGTTGGCAAACACGCGGGCGCTCACGCCTGAGGCCGCGGCCAGCCGCAACCGCGAGATTGTGGACGCTCTGGCGCTGGCGATGGCCGCGGAAGGCATTCAGGAGCATGAACTGCTGCTCGTGAGCCGCGGTGATTCCACCTTGCGCGGCCACGGCGTGCTCGAACCAGAGGTGCTGGCGCAGGCCTGGGAGGCGCACTTCGGAGCGGTGGATGCCACCTTGCATGTGCCTGCCTTTTTTGAGGGAGGGCGCACCACCGTGAATGGGGTGCATCGTCTGCACGGAGAGCCGGTGCACACCACAGCGTTTGCCCAGGATCGCCTGTTTGGTTATGGCACCAGTGATCTGGCGGAGTGGCTCGAGGAGAAGAGCGCTGGCCGGATCGCTGCCAAGGCCGTGGTTCGCATCCCGCTGACGCTGCTGGAAGCAGAACGATCTGCGGATCTCTTGACTTGTCTTGAGAGCCTTGAAGACAACAGTTCCGTTGTTGTGGATGCGACCTGTCCCGAGCAGCTGCAAGCCCTTGGAGTGGCCATCCGCAGGTTGCAGGGGCGCAAGCGCTTCTTGTTTCGTTGCGCCGCAAGCCTTCTCAATGGTCTCGTGGATTCCGGTCCCACGCCCTTGGGTCCCCAGCCCCTTGATGCCCTTGGCCTGGTGGGCTTGCGCCGCCGTGATCTCCAGGGCCAGCCGCTCCCCGGTTTGGTGGTGGTGGGCTCCCACGTTCCTTTGGCGGATCAACAGTTGAAATCTCTGCTGGCCAATGCGCGTTGCCGCGGCATTGAGCTGCCGGTGGCTCGCATCGCCCGGGTGCTGGAGGGGGGATCTGCTGATCTGCTCTTGCCGGATCTAGAGGCGGAATGGCGGAGTCAGCTGGAGCGCGCCCTGGATGCGGGGCTCACGCCGGTGCTGTTTTCCAGTCGTGGTGAGTTGCTGTTTGGATCAGGGGCGGCAGCGGCTGCGCGGCGGCTGCGCTTTGGGATGGAGCTGGCATCCCTGATGGCCCGTCTGTTGGCTGGCGTGGCAGCGCGGCTTGGCTACCTGATCAGCAAGGGAGGCATCACCACCGGCACCCTGTTGGTGGAGGGACTTGGCCTCGAGGCTGTTCAGCTGGAGGGTCAGCTTTTGCCAGGGTTGTCGCTGGTACGCCCCTTCCCTGGCTTGGATCAAGGGCTTCGGGAGCAGGAACCCAGCGACCCTCTCCCGGTGATTACGTTTCCAGGCAACCTCGGGGAGCCAGACACCCTCACCGAGGCTTGGCGTTGGCTCGAAGGCTTGAGGGGTGAAGGGCTTTAGGCCTTGCTTGGCGTGGCGCTGAACGGTCCCACCCCAGCGGAGCGGGCGAGCAGTTCCATGGGGTGCTCCACCTTGGGACCGTCTTGGCTGAGGTAACGCCTCAGTTGCAGGCTGCAGCCGATGTTGGCGCTGGCCACAATCTCGGCTCCCGTGCTGCTGAGGTCGTCGGCCTTGAGTTGGCCGAGTTCAGCGGCCTCGTCTGGTTGCACCAGGTTGTAGATGCCGGCACTGCCGCAACACACCCCGGCTTCCGTGGCTTCTTTGAGCTGGAGGTCGGGAATGGCACGCAGCAAGTCCCTGGGCTGGGCGGCAATCCCCTGGCCATGGATCATGTGGCAGGCGTCGTGATAAGCCACCTTGCAGGGCAGCGGTGTGAGCGCTTGTCGAAACGACTCCGAAAGCCCCCGATGGGCCAAGAATTCATGCACGTCCATAACAGGCGCACTGAAGGTGTCTGCACCATCGAGCAGCTCCCCATAGGCCTTCATGGTGTGCCCGCAACCGGAGGCGGCCACCAGCACGGCATCGAGGGCGTCCTCTTGAAAACTCTGCACCAACGCCCTTGCCAGCTCCTGGGTTTGTTGGAGTTGGCCTTGGTGGTGGCTCACCGCCCCGCAGCAGCCTTGATTGGCTGGAATCACCACCTCGAAGCCATTGGCTTGTAGGACGGCCACGGTGGCCGCGTTTACCCCTGGATCAAAGCAGCGTTGAACGCAACCCAGCACCAAGCCCACCCGTCCGCGTTGTTTGCCATGTGCCGGATTCACCCTGGGGAACCGATCGGTAAACCCCTCGGGAGACAAAGGAGGCAGGAGTGCTTCCATCGCTTCCAGTTGCGGGCCCAGCAGCTGGAGTAGCCCTGTTCTGCGCGTAAACCGCTGGAGTCCTGTGCCTGCATAGGCGCGCAAGGGTTGCAGGAGCGCGCGTAGGCGTTTGGGGTAGGGCAGCACCAGGAGCAACAACTGGCGGAAACTGGTTTGCCAGCTGCTGCGAAATTCAGGTTGGTTGAGCTTTGGGCGGGTCGCTTCAATGAGCTGGTCGTAGCGCACGCCGGAGGGACAGGCGGTGACGCAGGCGAAGCAGCCCAAGCAGCTATCGAAATGGCTGGCCACCGTGGCATCCATCTCCAGCTCTCCAGCTTCGATGGCCTTAAGGGTGTGGATGCGCCCGCGTGGGGAATCCATCTCTGTGCCCAGCACCCGATAACTGGCGCAGGTGGGCAAACAAAATCCGCAGTGAACGCAGGGGTCGCTTGGGTCGACAAAAGCCATAGGCCGATTCTGGCTTGAATCGGCCTGTTGGTGCTCAAAAGCGCTCCGTTTAAAAACGCTTGATGATGGCGTCTGCGAAGCCACTACAGCTCACGGGATCCACTTTGGGTTCCATCAATCGGGCGAGGTCATAGGTGACCTGCTTGTCCTTGATGGCGGCGCTGAGCCCCTTCGTGATCAGGTCGGCTGCGTCCTGCCAGCCCAGGAATTCCAGCATCATCACGCCACTCAGGATCACCGAGCCCGGATTGATGCGATCCAACCCGGCGTGCTTGGGGGCGGTGCCATGGGTGGCCTCAAAGATGGCGGCCGTTTCACCGATGTTGGCGCCTGGAGCCATGCCAAGGCCTCCCACCATCGCGGCAGCGGCATCGGAGATGTAGTCGCCATTGAGGTTGAGGGTGGCCAGGATCGAATATTCCTGAGGCCGGGTCTGGATCTGCTGGAAGATGCTGTCGGCGATGCGGTCATCCACGAGCACCATGCTTTTCCATTTGCCGTAGCCGTGGCTTTCACCAATCGCTGCGAGCACCTCCCGCACTTCTGAATCAATCGCCTCTTTTTTCTCGGGTGTGAGGCTGTCGTAGCCGGGCTCAATCATGCGCGCGTTGTCCTGGGCGCTCAGGGAGTGATCCCGGTCGAGATTGTCGAGGATCCAACTTTCTCGTTCTGTAATGCAAACGTCGCGGAATTCGGTGGTGGCTAGCTCGTAGCCCCAGTCACGGAAGGCCCCTTCCGTGAATTTCATGATGTTGCCTTTGTGCACCAGCGTGACGTGACGCTTGTTCCCTTCCAAGCGCAGGGCGTGTTGGATGGCTTTACGGATGTGGCGTTGGCTGCCGTGCTTGCTCACCGGCTTAATCCCGATGCCGGATCCTTCCGGGATTTGCCGTTTGCCGAGCTTGCCGTTGGCGGGGATGACCACCTCATTGAGATGCTTGCGTAGCTCTTGGCCGATCGGATCATCGGCTTCCCACTCCACCCCCATGTAGATGTCTTCTGTGTTTTCCCGGTACACAATCACGTCTAGATCCTGCGGGCGTTTGTGCGGGCTGGGCGTGCCTTCGTAGTAGCGGCACGGACGAACGCAGGAATACAGATCAAAGAGCTGGCGCAGGGCCACATTCAGCGAGCGGATACCTCCACCCACTGGAGTGGTGAGGGGCCCCTTGATCGCCACACCGAAGCTGCGGATCGCTTCGAGGGTGTCTTCAGGAAGGTATTGATAGGTGCCGTAAAGGTCGCAGGCTTCATCGCCGGCGTAAACCTTGAACCACTCGATTTTTTTGTCTCCCTTGTAGGCCTGAGCGACAGCCGCGTCGAGCACCTTCTGCGTGGCGGGCCAGATATCAACGCCTGTTCCGTCACCGCGAATGAACGGGATGATCGGATCGTTGGCCACCACCGGTTGGCCGTTCTCGAAGCGGATTGGCGTGCCCTGGCTGGGGGCTGTGAGCTTCTCGAACTGGGCCATGGTGGGTTCGATGTCGCAGAGATGACGTGTTTTAGAGCCTATGTCTTGGGGGCTCGGTTGAGGCGTAACCTGAGCCAGACTTCTCAAGCTCAATGCCCTCTGAAATCTGGGTTGTTGCAGCCTGTTTTAACGAAGAGGCGGTGATAGAGGCGTTCATCGAACGCGTTCTGCTGGTGCCAGGCGTGGACCGCTTGGTGCTGATTGACGATGGCTCCCGAGATGCAACCGTGGCTCGGATTCGCGATTGGATGGCACAACGGCAGAGTCGGGGCGATCAGGCTCCCGTCACGCTGTTGGAGCTCACGCGCAATTTCGGCAAAGAAGCCGCCATGTTGGCTGGCTTGGATCATGCCCTTGGCCAATGTGCGGCCGCTGTCTTGATTGATTCCGATTTGCAGCATCCCCCTGAGCTGATCGAATCGATGGTGCAGGCATGGCGGGATGGAGCGGAGGTGGTCACGGCGGTTCGGGACGACCGGGATCAGGAATCACGCCTCAAGGTGGCTAGTGCCTCTTGGTTTTATCGCGTCTTCAACAAAGTGGTTGATTCGATTCAGCTGCAGGAAGGAGCTGGAGATTTTCGCCTCTTGGATGCCGGCGTTCTTGAAGCGGTCACACGGTTGCGAGAGTCGAGTCGCTTTTCGAAGGGTCTGCTGCCTTGGACGGGCTACCGCAGCATTGAAATTCCCTATGAGCGCGTGACGCGCAGCGCAGGACATTCCTCTTGGAGTCCCCTTCAATTGTTCAGTTATGCCTTTGACGGCATCTTTTCGTTTTCGGTCTTACCGCTCAGGGTATGGACTGGAATCGGCATTGTTGTCTCGCTTCTGAGCCTGCTTTACGCCAAATACATCGCGATTCGCACCTTGGTCACTGGGGTGGAGATGCCTGGATATGCCTCTTTGTTAGTGGCTGTGCTGTTTTTGGGAGGTATTCAGCTGATTGGGATTGGTGTGCTCGGGGAATACATCGGCAGGATCTATGTGGAGGCCAAGAATCGCCCCCATTACTTCATTCGAGCGATTCACAATTCCTGAAGCGCTCGCCATTCCCTTTGCCGCCAGGGAGAGGCGGCAAAGGGTTGAGACACAGAAAAGCCTGCTTCCGTGAGATTGCGCGAGAGCGGTGCGCCTGGATGGGCCAAGAGAAGTGGTTGGGTGCGATTCGCTCGAGCTGGGAGGGCTGAAAGGGTTTGGTGGGCGGCTCGCAGCGGTGGCCCCGCCATCTGTCCGGTGAACAGGACACCGGCAAACCCGCCATTGCTGGCAATGCCCAGGCGTTGTTGCTTTCGCTGTGCTCGGCGGCTGAGAACCTCCAGCACGATCCATTTGAGCAGCCCCGCTTGGCGGATCGCATCCCACCACCAACGCAGGGAGAGGCCGGTGGGTAGTGGCTCTGTGGTGCTGCGCATCCAGGTGATCTTTTGATCGCCGGAAACCCGCAGCAGGCAGTCATGCACGATCGGTACAAGGTGCACGTGTTGATGGCCGTCAAGGTGCAGCGGAGCGTCATCGCCGCAGAGGTGCCGGTAGCGGGTAATTTGCGCCAGAACCTCTTCGTGGAGTTGACGGGTGATTCGCTGTCGCCGCGGATGCATGGGGGGTAACAGCGAGAGCGACAGCCAGGCCCCAAAAGAAAGCTTGAGATGGCCGTCTTCGTTGATGAGATCGGGGATAGCGGAAGCGAGGGCGGCACAAGGCCCCTCGGTTAAGCAAAGGTGGAGGCAAAGCTGAAGGTCTGGCTGCTCGGCTTGGAGTGCTTTCCAGGCCGCTACCCCCTGGGAGACCGCAGGGCCCTGCACCAGCACGCTGGCTCCATCCAACTTGCCGGCACTGGCGAGTTGAAGGATGGCGTTGTTGGTGGATTCGCTGAGGCCTAGATCATCCGCATGCAGCCGTGGTCGCTGCTGTTGGCTTCGCTGCTTTGCACTGAAGCGGGCGGCCTTCGACCAGATCAGGGCATTGAGAACCGTGGGGGTGAACACCAGAATTCCCACTCGGATCACACTGGGGACGGCGGCTGGGAGCAGGAGAGGCAGCACCCCGCAAACCGACAAATTGACGACGTATTGAATGACAAGCCAGCGCCGCGCAAACCGTTGCCCGCCGGTTTCCGGCCGGAAGGTGTAGCGCGCGTGACCGAGATAACCGGCGATGGAGGCCGCCAGAAAGGCCAATGGATTCGCTGCCCAGAGGGGCATCAGTAAACCCAAGGCGAGCAAGACGCCTGCATGAACGATCGCGGCCACAATGCCGACGAGCCCGTAAAGACTGAGCCGAGTGATGGGAGTTGCCAGGGATCTGTTGCTGGTATGGATGAACCGTAACGGCAGCTGGCGCAAGACCTGGTAACCCTTCACCCTGGGTTTAGCGGCGATGAACCCTGTGAATGCGGCGGCGGCGGTCCATAGCGTGGCCTTGGCCCAGACTTTGGCCTCCAGCGTCACGCTGGTGCGACGGCAGTTCCCTGCGGCTAAGCCGAATTTGAGCCCTTGGCGTGATGACCCTTGCACCCGTCATTGGGATGAGGCCGCAACCTTGGATTTGGCCTTTGATTTCCCAGGCTGGAGCCCACGGCTGCAGTGCCGGAGTTTGTTGCTGCAGTTGCGGCTCAAGTCGGAGGAGGGTGGGATGGACGCGTCTTGCCCATCCCTCCTTGGCGTGGTCATGCGTGGCATGACCTTTGAGGGCGAACGCTGGCGCCTGGCCACGGTGGGCGATTGGTTGCCTGCTGGCCCCCACCTACCTCAAACGGATCAGGTGGAGCAGCTGCAATTGATTTGTCGTGAGTTGTTTGAAGTGTTCGAACAGGGTGTGCCCGATCGCACAAGTTCTTAACCCTTCGCAACCGATCAGCGCCATCTTCGGAAACTGAATTTAAGGTCGTTTCATCGCTTTGTCTTTCACTCTTATGTCCGTCGCTTTGGCTACCCAGCTCCGGGAAGGAACGAAAAAGTCACACACCATGGCCGAGAACACCGGCTTCGTGAGCTGCTTCCTGAAGGGTGTGGTGGACAAGCTGAGCTATCGCAAGTTGGTGGCAGATCTGTTCTTTGTCTACGAAGCCATGGAAGAGGAGATGCATCGACTCAAGGATCACCCTGTGTTGGCCCCGATTGCCTTTGAGCAGCTCGATCGCGTCACAGCCCTCGAGGAAGACCTCGCGTTCTATTTCGGCCCTGAGTGGCGTCAACAGATCGAAGCCTCTCCTGCCGCAACGGAGTATGTCGCTCGGATTCGTGAGGTGGCCCAGACGGCTCCTGAGTTGCTGGTGGGTCACCACTACACCCGCTACCTGGGTGATCTCTCCGGCGGGCAGATCCTTAAGAACATTGCTCAGAAGGCGATGAACAACCCCACCGATGATGGATTGCATTTTTATGTGTTTCCTGAAATCGCGGACGAAAAAGCCTTCAAGACCACCTACCGCTCGGCGATGGATGCCCTGCCCATTGACCAGTCCACAGCTGATCGCATCGTTGAAGAGGCCAATCAGGCGTTCCACCTGAACATGAAAATGTTCCAGGAACTTGAGGGGAATCTTGTGGCTGCCATCGGCAAGGTGCTGTTTGGTTTCCTCACGCGCCGTCAGCGGACTGGAAGCACTGAGGCTGTTGTGGCCTAGGTGTTCAGCGAGGAAGGCATTCAAAACGCCTCACGACGGCTCACGCCGATTCGGGTTCTGGTGCCTGGCACCGGGCCCCGTTTTCGTTGTGGTGGATTGAGTGTTGCGCTGCAGACGGCTCGTTTGTTAGCGCAGCTGCGGCCTACGGAGGTTGTGACCTATCGGGCCCGTGAACCATCCCATCGCTTCCTGGACGATCTGCTCGCTGAAGAGGAAGCCCCCGGGGAGGTCCTTTGGCTGGTGAGCTGGGGGTTTGATGTTCCCTGGCTGTTGAAGCAATTGCGTGGTCGGCTGGCGCTGTATCAGGCCCATAGCAGTGGCTATGGATTTGATTTGCCGCCCGGTGTGCCTGTGATTGCGGTGAGCCGAAACACCCTGGGGTATTGGGGCGATCGGGCCCCGAGGAATCCCTTGTTTTTGCTTCCCAATGCTCTTGAGCCGCAGTGGCTGGAGCGAGGTGCTCGTCACGCCGACAGCAGCATGCGTCCGATCGATGTGCTGGTGCAGCAGCGCAAGAGCAGTGACTATGTGCTGAAGCACCTGGTTCCTGCTTTGCGGTCGCGAGGGATCCGAGTGGAGGTCCAGTCCGGCTGGGTGGATGACTTGGTGGATCTGTTCAACAGTGCCAAGGTTTACCTCTACGACTCCGCTGAGCACTGGCGGGCGGCTGGTGTGAGTGAGGGATTTGGGCTTCCGCCACTTGAAGCGATCGCCTGTGGCTGTGTGGTGTTCAGCAGCCTCAATCACGCTTTGGCCGACACCCTCACTCCGGGAGAGTTGGGCCATCAGATTGGCTGCGGTTCCTTGGCGTACGACGTGGACAGGATTGTTGCTGCAGTCGCCAATCCTGTGGATTGGCGCAGCTCTGAATCGGGATTGAACACATTTCTGGAGGCTTACTCAGAGCCGGTGTTGAAACAGCGTTGGCAGGTGCTGCTGGCGCTCCTCGATCAGCTGCTGCCCTCGTTGCAGGGGAATGCGCTGCTGCAGTCGCGACCGCTTTGGCGTCTGCGCTTCAGCCGGGTCTGCCGAGCCCTGATCCGGGTGGTCAATCGGTTGCCTGGCTGGCCTGCTAAGCAGAAGCCCTAAGGGCATACGCGGTCTAAGGTCCAGATAATTGAAATCAGGTCACCTTGTGAGCAGCAAGGTCGGTCCTGAATGGTCTATATGCCTCTGCAAAGTCAGACCTGGAACAATCTCAGTCAGCTGCTCCGTGAGTTGCCAAGACGTCGCGTTCGGCTGTTCGTTTTCGTTCTGTTTGCGTCTTTTCTGCAGGGATTGCTCGATGTTTTTCTTGTCGCTCTGCTCGCCCGTTTGGTTGGGCTTCTGGCTGGAGCGCGTTTAGAGGATTTCCTCCCAGGGATCAAAGTCTTTGGCGGTGGTTTCCTTGATCAATCGGGTTGGCTGGTGCTGCTCCTGATCGGAGCCTTTTGGTTGGCCTCCGGGCTTCGTTTTGCTGTTGCTCTGATGCAGAGCCTTCTGAGCGCTGAAGTTTGGAATGATCTTGTGAACAAGGTGTATGACAATCTCATGCGCCAAAAGTATTCTTTCTTTATTAATCAGCGCACGGCCAATCTTTCGGAAAAATTTAATCGCATCCTGAATAGCGTTTCTACAGGGGTGATTAGCCCGATTCTTTTGATCGCTGGCAACATGGTTTCCGTCGCCTCGTTGTTGATTGGCGTCGTATTGGTTTTGGGCATGAAAGCTTTGGCAGTGTTTGCCTTGATGCTTCTTGCCTATGTTATTTCTTCCAAGCTGATTACTCCTTATCTGCGCTTGGCGACCAAGCAACGGATTCGTTATGGCCGCAGGATTAATTTGTTGCTGATGGAATCATTGCGCTCGATGCGTGAGGTCCAGTTGTATTCCGCAGAAAATTACTTTGTTTCTCGTTTTGCGCGCGATGGTGTGATCGCAAAGCGCTACGACCGTATTGGTCGCTTGCTTCCCGATGTGCCTCGCCTGGTAATTGAGCCTGCGGGAATCACGATTTTGTTCATGGTTGGCATTGTTCCTGCCCTCTTGAATGGCGATCCTCAGGGCATCAAAAATGCCATTCCTGCTCTGTCGGCCGTTTTGGTTGCGCTGCTGAGGATTTCAGGCCCGCTCCAGTCGATGTTCCGCAGCATCAATCGTCTGCGTGGCGGTCTGCCGGAGATTGCTGATGCGTTGGAGCTCCTCAGTCTCAAGCCTGAGCGCTGTCTCATCAACTCTCCAGGCGTCCCGACTCCTGAAGGGGTGATGCCCCGTCGTTATATCCAGCTCCAGTCTGTGAGCTTCGCGTACTCCAAGGACGCGAAGCCTGTGATTAACGGCGTCAATCTTTCCATTCCGATCGGAACCCGCATTGCCTTGGTGGGACGCACGGGCAGTGGCAAAACCACCTTGGCCCATCTGTTGCTTGGCCTCTATCAACCCACTCAGGGTGAGCTGCTTCTCGATGGCATTGCGGTATCGGATCAGGAGGTGCCGGCTTGGCAGGCCAACTGTGCGTTTGTTCCCCAAACGATTCGTCTGATTGATGGCAGCATTCGCGACAATGTTGCGTTCGGTTGTGATGCTGATGAGATCGATGACGACCAGGTGTGGGCTGCTTTAGAGGCAGCGCAGTTTGATGAATATGTGGCCGGGATGACCTATGGCCTCTACACGATGATTGGTGAAAATGGAATCAAGCTGTCTGGTGGTCAGAGGCAGCGTTTATCGTTGTCTCGAGCTTTTTTCAGGGGAGCCAAAGTGCTGGTTCTCGACGAAGCAACAAGCGCTCTCGACAATAAAACTGAGCACGACGTCATGCAGGCCTTGGACATCGTTGGACGTCGATGCACCACGATTGTGATTGCACATCGTCTTTCTACGGTGAAAAAGTGTGATGTGATTTATGAAATGTCTAAGGGTGAAATTATCGCGAGTGGTGATTTTCAGCAGCTGCAAGAACGTTCCGCCACGTTTAGGGAAATGGCTTTGATTGATGGTGAGTGAGTTTCTATGGCGGATTTCATAGTTCTCGCCACAGCAGACTGGGATCATCCCCTCTGGACCAACAAGCAACACACGGCATCGACGCTGGCCGCTGCTGGGCACCGTGTGCTCTATGTGGAGTCTCTAGGGATTCGTCCTCCCAGGGTGGGGCAGGCAGATCGACTGCGCATTTTGCGGCGCCTGTGGCGCTTGCTTCAGTTGCCCCGTCAGCAATCAGAGAGGCTCTGGGTCTGGTCGCCCCCTGTCTTGCCGGGTGGTCACAGCGGTCAGGCGTTGCAGTTGAACCGCAAACTCCTCCAAGGCGGCCTGGAACTTGCCTCTCGCTGGCTTGGGTTCACGAATCCGATTCTCTGGACCTATAACCCCCTCACGACGCTCTATCTCGATCTCGAAAACTTCGCTGGAAGCGTCTACCACTGTGTGGACCGGATCCAGGATCAGCCGGGGATGCCCGTGGCGCGGATTGAAGCCAATGAGCAGGACCTGACGCAGGCGGTGGATGTGGTCTTCGCGACGTCACCGCAACTGCAGATCAACCACAAGCCGCTGAATTTCCACACCTTGTTGTTTGGCAACGTGGCTGATCATCGGCATTTCAGTCGTGCACGCCTTGGCGATGGTCAGGGCCGTCTCGCCTGCCCTAAAGCCTTGTTGCCAGTCCCCAGGCCGCGCCTCCTGTTTATGGGCGCGATTGACGCTTACAAGCTTGATCTTGTTCTGCTGCTCCAGCTGGTGCAGCGAAATCCCGCCTGGACCTTCGTGCTCATCGGTCCTGTGGGCGAGTGCGACCCATCCACCGATGTGGGGGCCCTGGCTGCTTGCCCGAATGTGGAGTTGATCGGGCCGGTTGCCTACGGAGATCTGCCGGATTGGTTAGCCCATGCCGATGTCGCTTTGCTGCCCCTGCAGGTGAACGGTTACACGCGGCATATGTTCCCGATGAAGTTCTTTGAGTACCTCTCCTCGGGGCTCCCAGTGGTGGCGACCGCGATTCCTGCCCTGGAAGCTCATGGTGATGTGGCCTTGCTCTGTCCACCGCAGCTTGAGGCGTTTGAGCAGGCGATCCATCGTGCTCTCTCGGGAGCAGGACCGTCCCTTGAAAAACGTCTGGAGAGGGCTGCCACGCAAACCTATGAGACACGCACAGCGGCGATGCTCGCCTATCTCGATCGGGTGGGTGTCTTGGCGGAGTCGGCTCGCAACGAGGCCGAGGCCCACGCCTACTACCCCACGCGGCTTCAGAAATTCAGACGCGAGTTACGGGGCCTCTTCAGTGGGGTTTTGGTGTGGATCAGCCATCGCTTGATGCGCGCTGGTCACCCTCAATGGGCGGTGGCGGTGTTGAAACCTATGGCCTGCAGCCGTTGGGGAGATCGTGTGCTCCTAGGTGGTGTGGTGTTGCCCCTGGTGCGATCGGGTGACTACCGCTTAGCGCGGGAGGTGATGGAACAGCTGTGGCTGCGTTACGGCCATGTGGGCGAGCTCAAGCAACTGCTGTTCCGCCGTGGCAATCGCCCAAGCGAGCGCAGTGAGCAGGTGCTGCTGTTTGAAGCGTTGGTCACCAGCCAGGTGCTTCCTTTGTATGCCCTCAATTACTGCCAGGTGGTTCTTGCCCATCGCTGCGTCGATGTGAGAGATGCCGCGCGCATGCAGCAGTCGGTGGCTTGTCTTGAGTCCATGGCTGCAGATCTTGAGGCTGATTTGGGCACACGGATTTGTTTGCGCGCCAACCGCCGCAATCGCAGCAAGCTCCTGGTGTCTTGCTATGCCACCTTGTTGCGCTTGCAACTGGCGCTCCAGGAGTTTGAGGCCCTAGCGGCTCTGGGCCTGCGCTGTCTTCGGTTTGCGGAAGAGTTGGATCTCAACGCGATCGATCCCGATACGTCGTACCGGCTGACGCGAAACATCCTGCGCGTGCTTCAAATCAATGTGCTGGAAGCCTGGTTTCACGGGGATGTTGATCTGATGGAGCGCACATGCACCGCGATCACGCGCGTTCACGATCACTGCCATCGCACGCTGTTTGATCAGCAATCAGCGCAGGAAAACCACCGTGGATACGCCGAGGCTGTGCTTGAGCGTGTGGCTGTTCTTCAGAGGTTGGCCGTTCTTCAGAGGCTGGCTGTGCAGCAACAAGCCCGCGATCCTCAGACGCAGGCATCAGTTCCCTTGCGTGCCGCGGAGTCTGAGGCCCTCTCCAGCTTGATGGTGTTGATGGTGCGAAGTGAACGGGATCTGGCCCCTGAACAGATCCGTCAAGAACGTTTTCAGGATGTCCTTCTTCTATTTGGTGCCTATCCGGCTTGCCAGCGGCTGATGGGAGCATCGCTTTGAAGGGGCCACAGCGCGTTGTGCTCTACATCGACAGCCTCAAGCTCGGGGGTGCCGAGCGGGTCACCTTGACGTGGGCCTCCTGGTTAAGCCAAGCGGGCTGGGAACCGCTGCTGCTCACCCGCAAACCCACGAATTGGGATTTTTATCCTTTGCCCGATGGCGTGAAGCGCGTGGTGGAACCGGTGGACGCCGGCTGGATGCAGCGATTGGGTCCGCTGGCGTTTCCGTTTCGCGTGCTGCGCTTGCAGCGCTGGTTACATCAAGAAGACGTGAGTTTGGCCATTGGTGTGACCTCGCTTCCAGCGATCAAGTTGTTGTTTGCTGCGCGTGTCTTGGGTGTTCCCTGTGTCGTCTCGGAACGCAACTATCCGCCGCTGAAGCGCATCGGCAGGATTTGGAGTGCCTTGCGCCGCCTCAGTTATCCCTGGGCGGCCCTTCATCTCGTGCAAACAAGGGCCGTGGGCCGCTGGATGGCCAGTCATCTTGGAGCCCATCGTCAATTGCTGTTGCCGAATCCGGTGCAATGGCCTCTGAAGCGCTTCCATCCTTGCGTCGACCCACAGGCTTGGTTGGCGAACGCTGGTGTTCAGACGGCTGATCCCGTGCTGCTTGGGGTCGGCACCAAAGCGGATCAAAAGGGGTTTGATCGCTTGGTGCGCTGGTGGATCGCTCTGGCGAAACGTCACCCGCGGCTGCAACTCGTGATCGTGGGACTCGACGATCAGCTTTATCAAGGGCGGGATCAGCAGCGTGATCTCCAGGATTTGCTGGCTGATGTCCCGGAGCTAGGCGAGCGTCTTCATTTCCCTGGACGTGTGGGAAACCTTGCTGATTGGTATGCCCGCAGCCAAATGTTTGTGCTGTCTTCTCGCTATGAGGGCTTCCCGAATGTGCTGCTCGAGGCCATGGCTGAGGGGTGTTGCTGCGTGGCCGCCGATTGCCCCCAGGGCCCAGCCGATTTGATCCTCGATGGGCTGAATGGACGCCTCCTCCCTTACGACGCATCCGATGCGCAGTGGGTGGAGCAGTTGGAGGCGCTGCTCATCAATCCTGCGTTGCGGCAGATTTTGGCTTCGAAGGCCCAGGAGGTGCGAGAGCGCTATGCGCCCGCTGCGTTGCAGCGCTGTTTGCTTCAAGCTCTTGAACAGGTGGTGCAGGAGGGCTCAGAAAGCTGATGCAGGCAATCGAGAGCGAACAACGGGATGACCTCTGGTTGGTGCTACCGCACCTAGGCCCTGGAGGGGCGCAGAAGGTTGCGCTTCTGGCCGCTGGTTTTTTTATGGAAAAAGGTTGGCGGGTGCGCCTGGTCACGATGTTGCCCGGTCCAGCTCGGGCCCATGCCATTCCTGAGGGTTTGCTCGTGACGGATCTGGCTCCTGTTGTCGACGCGCTCTGGAAGCGGGATCACTGGAATCGCTCACTGCTGGCGCGGGGGCGCCGCTTTTTGGCCCCCAGGCGGCGTCTCCATCGCTTGGCGGCCAGAATTTTGATGGGTCCCCTGATCGGTCTGCTGGAACCCGTGCAGCCTGGGTTGTCCGATTGGCGCTCGCAGCTTCTCCGTTGGTGTGTCAACGGCATCGATGGCCCTCCCTCTTGGGAGTTAGAGCGCTTGTTGCAGCGTCAAACTCCCAAACGGGTGGTGTCGTTTCTCAGCCGCACCAACATGCGGGTTTGCAATGCCCTCTGGTGGCGGGAGTGCCATCTCGTGGTGTCGGAGCGCAATGATCTGCGCAAGCAGACGCTGGCCTTCCCTTGGCCCCGTTTTCGGCGTCTGCTCTACCGAAGGGCGGATGTGCTCACGGCGAACACCGCGGGCGTGCTGGAAAGCTTGGCGCCGCTGTTCGAAGCAAGGCAGCTGGCCTTGTTGCCGAATCCCTTGCCGCTGCCAACCGTCGCGGCGGCAGCGGGAACGGCGGGTGATCGCCAGGGTTTTGTGACCGTGGCTCGGCTGGTGCCGCAGAAGGGCATTGATGTGCTGATCAGCGCCCTGGAAGAGATCTCAGGTGCCGCCAAGCAATGGACGCTGACGCTGGTGGGGGATGGGCCAGAACGGGAGCGTCTGGAGCAGCAGGTGCAGCAAGCTGGTTTGCAGGAGCGGGTGCAGTTTCTTGGGTTCCGCCCTGACCCTCAAACCTTTCTGCTGCAAGCGGGTGTGTTTGTGCTTCCCTCCCGGTTTGAGGGGATGCCCAATGCCCTGTTGGAGGCCATGGCCGCCGGATTGGCGGTGGTGGTGACGGATGCGTCTCCGGGACCGCTCGAAGTGGTTGAAGATGGAGTGAGCGGGTTTGTTGTTCCTGCCGACGACCCAGAGGCGCTTACAGCGGTCCTGGAGAGGCTGGCGGCGGATCCTGCTTTGAGGGAGCGGCTGGGGCTCTCCGCCAGGGAGACATTGCGGCAGCTGGATTGGCCGGTGGTCGGACCCATCTGGGACGCCCTGGTGAACCAGCCATGACGCTGCGGCGACTGTTGGTGTTTGCCCCCACGCGACGGGCGGCATCGGAGACCTTCATCCGAGCCAATCTCACGGGGCTTCCGTTCGCGATGCAGGCCTACTTCGGTGATGAGCTCCCTTGGCGTCATCCAGAGCGTTTGGCTTACGGCTTGGCTGTTGTGTTGAGCAAAATCTTGACCCGATTAGGGCTGCTGCGGTTGGCTGGCCTGCCAGCGGCAGCGGTGGCAAGGGTGTTGATCGCCCGTCATCATCCTGATCTCGTGTTGGCGGAGTTCGGTTTTCATGCGGTGCGGGTGATGGAAGCGTCAGCGTGGGCCGGCGTGCCCCTGGTGGTTCACTTCCGGGGATCCGACCTCTCGGCCCATGGAAAGCTCGGCGTGCTGCGGGGGCGCTATCGGCGGCTGATGGGTCTGGCGGCCGGCTTGATCTGTAAATCCCAGCCGATGGTTCAGGTCTTGCAAGAACTCGGTGCCCCCAGGGAGCGGATTCTGATCAGTGCCTCTGGGGCCAATCCAGCCTTATTTCACGGCAGCGATCCTGCAGCAGCCCCGCCGGTGTGTTTGGCGGTCGGGCGTTTTGTGGCCAAAAAAGGTCCGTTGCTCACGATCCAGGCCTTCGCCGCGCAATCCCAGGGCGAATTGTGGATGGTGGGTGAGGGGCCATTGCTGGCGGATGCCAAGGCCCTGGCCGATCAGCTCCAGCTGGGGGAGCGGATTTCCTTTCTGGGGGCCCGTAGTCAGGCTGATGTGGCGGAGTTGATGCGCGGGGTGCGGGTGTTCGTGCAGCATTCACGGGTGGCCGCCGATGGAGACAGTGAGGGCAACCCCGTGGCAGTGATGGAGGCGCAGCTCAGCGGTTTGCCGGTGGTGGCGACCCGCCATGCCGGTATTCCTGAGGTGGTGCTGGATGGCAGCACCGGGCTTCTGGTGGAGGAAGGCGATGTCGCGGGGATGGCCGCGGCGATCGAACGGCTCTTGCGCGATCCGGTGCTCTGCGGGCACCTGGGTGAGGCGGGCCGCATCCGTGTTGCCGCTGCCTTCACCTTGGATCACCACCTCCAGGATCTGAGTGAGTTTCTCAAGAAGACCCATGCGAAAGCGACCCACGCAACAGCCCCCGATGCAACAGCCCATGCCAGGAAAGACGCATGACGGAGTCCAAGCGACGCCTGCTGTTGATCCGCGGTCTTGGCCACAGCGGCACCACAATTCTGGATCTGGCCTTGGGTGCCCACCCCCAGATCACAGGGTTAGGGGAGGCCGTGCGGCTGTTGGAGAAACCTGCCGTCAAGGACAGCCATCGGGGGCCTGCTCAGCTACGCGGAGCGTTGCGCTTTAAGCGTGAGTGCACTTGCGGGCTGGTGGCGGATCGCTGTCCAGTGTGGGGGCCAGTGTTGCGCTGGCTTCCCACCCACGACGATGCCCCCTTGCCGGTCAAGCTCAAGCGTCTGCTCGATGGGGTGGGAGATGGACCAGCGCCCTCTGGTCGTGCGTCCTGGGTGGTGGAGTCCTATCAGGACGATTTCGGCTTGCCGTTTCTCGATGATCCCTCCCTTGAAATTCGGGTGATTCATCTCACCCGCGATGTGCGTAGTTGGGTGCATTCCCGTTCCCGCGATGGAAGACAGCGGGGCCGTTGGCTGCCGGGCCTCTTGCCACTGGTGCGCTGGTGGCGCCTTTGCGCCCGTCATGAGCGCCAGCTGCGGCGCTGCGGTAAACCCGTTTTTCGGCTTGGGTATGAGGAGCTGGCGCTGCGCCCCGAACAAAGTCTGCGCCGACTGTGTGATTGGTTGGAACTCGACTTTGAACCGGCGATGCTCTCGCCTGTGGCCCATTCGGCTAGCCACATCCTGGCGGGCAATCGTGTGCGCTTTGACGCCAAGCGCAGTGCGGCCATTCGCTACGACGCCCAATGGATGGCAGCTCCAAGTGGGGTGGCCCAGGCCGCTCTTGTGGTGCCATGGGTGGCTGCACTCAATCGCCGACTTGTTTATTCAGCAGATGCAGAATCTCGTTAAAGGCAGGGAACAATTCTGCAGGACTCAATAAGACTAATTTTTTACCGATGGCGAAAGATTCGGGCGTATTTTTTATTTGTATTTTCTTGGTATAGCAGTTGGTACTTGGAGAGATCGATACCATTCTCGCTCAGCTTTTTTCCAGTGTCGATGTCAATGAGATAGTCTCCCGTCTTGGGGGAATAAAGCATTCCCAAATCAATACCGTCTTTGATTCGGTATTCTTTTGATTCGATGTCGTAATACACCAGTCGATCATACGTTAGCTTTTTCATTTCTTCTGAATTCTTAAACCAGCCCTTTGAATAAATTAAATTAACTGCCTCCCCTTTTCGCTTGGCTTCTTTTGCAATTTTATCGGCTTTATTGTAGGTTTTTCGCCAAGATCTTTGCTTCCAGCTTAGGTGAGAAGCCCGGTGCTTGAATGTATCCGCCTGTCGATCTTCGATCCCTAGCAATAGCAACGTGGCTCCAAGGGCTGCAGCTTGGGTTTGGCGGATGCTGAGGCGTTTTCTTAACCATGGGCTAATCAGCATCTCCCAAATCATCAGGATGTCGATGACTGCCACAAACTGGATTGGCAGTGCCATGTAATTGTGTCCTTCAAGACCAACTAAGGCGTATAGGGAGAATCCATAGAAGAACACTGCGAAGTTGAGGCCATCGAGTGCATTGGCTTGTGTGCGATTGCGGGAGAGAAGCCATAGGCGTGTCGCAATAAAGCCGATCAAAATGAAAAGCCTTATGTCAAGTCCGAGAGTCGAGAAGCCTAAATGGGCGTCGTAGCGCTGCACTCCAGCAACGAGGCTGGGAAGGGCGCTGAGTATCACAAACGATGCAAGAAAGAAAGCTGCCAAGCTGCAGATTGCTAGTTCCACTCCATAGGCTTTTGCCCAATCGGCGGGCTTCAGGCTGTTCCAGCGAGGATACTTTTCCATTTTCCCAATGCTGCCAAGTGTGATCGTGGTGATGGCAGGGACGACGGCAAGCAGGATGGCAGAGTCTTTAAAAAATGGAATAAACAGTGCAAATAGAAGAGCTAGTCTTCCGTTTCTTTGTAGGCCTGAGTTCTGATAGAGGCAATATTGATAAATGTATGCAGCCAGCAGAAACGTAAGAAACCGTTCGCTGTAGATGAATTGGAAATAGTTGTAGGCAGTTGCGCTTGTGAACAGGAATAAAAGTGACCCCATTAAAAGCAGTGAGGCACTTGATTTATTCTTGTTAATGATTTGAACAACTTTGCACCCCAAAACGATAGTGATAACGAGCTCAATCGCGCTGACCAGTGACCAAACCTTGGTGTAAGGGGTTAACCAGCTGAGGGCATGAAGGTCTTGATGTGAGAGAGGGAAAAAGCGAAAGTCATTCCTCCTCATTGTTTCAGTGATAAAGCTTTGCCTGAAATTGAAATTGTTGAGTAAGTGATCGGTATAAATATCGTCATACCAGGTCAGGATTTCTTTAAAGAACCAACTGCTTTCCTGCACCATGATGATCACATAGGCAGTCAGGACTATGGATGTCACTGGGTGACGTTTGATGGAGGTTGCCAGTTGCGAGATCCAAGGCTTTGGAGCACTTGTATGCGATTCGTTTGAGGATGGACAACTGCTGATGGATCGAATCAAGATCCCTGTAAGCATCAGCAAAACAGTGATCCATATCCCATGGGAGATGTCGTTGTAGGTGGTGAGCAGGGCATTTTTGTCTGCCACCTGCCATTGGCCTAGTCGGGTTTGATTGAACTGAAGCCAAAGTGCCAATCCTGTGGCGATCACCAAGGTGATGGCTGAGACCCCCCCCACCCAGAGGCTCCAGCGTTGTTCGAAACCCATCGTTCGTGCGCGCATGGGTTAGTGGATCTCAAGCCCCGGCATCGCTTTCACCACCTCATCAACCGCCTTAACTTGGCTGAGGAAGCCCTTCAACTGCGCCAGCGGCAGAGCGCTGGGTCCATCGCAGCGGGCCTGATCGGGATCGGGATGGGATTCGAGGAACAGTCCGGCCAGGCCAATGGCGATGCCGGCTCTTGCCAGGTCCACCACCTGGTTACGCCGGCCGCTTGAGGCGGCACCACCAGGATCGCGGCACTGCAGGGCGTGGGTCACGTCAAAAATCAGGGGTCGGTTATCGCAGCACTGCTTCATCACCCCAAAGCCGAGCATGTCGACCACGAGATTGTCGTAACCGAAGTTGCTGCCTCGCTCGCAAATCAGCAGCTGTTCATTGCCGCATTCGCGGAACTTTTCCACCATGTTCGCCATCTGAGAGGGGCTGAGGAACTGGGGCTTCTTGATGTTGATCACCGCGCCCGTTCGGGCCATCGCTTGCACCAAATCGGTCTGTCGGGCCAAGAAGGCGGGCAGTTGGATGATGTCGCACACTTCAGCTGCAGGGGCTGCCTCTTCCGGGCTGTGCACATCCGTAATCACCGGAATGGCGTGGGTGTCCTTCACCGCTTGCAAAATTGCCAATCCTTCCTCAAGCCCTGGACCTCGGTAGGAATGAATCGAGGAGCGGTTGGCTTTGTCGTAGGAGGCTTTGAACACCAGGGGGATGCCCAGCTCAGTGCACACCGTTTTGTAATGACCCGCCACCTCGAGGGCGAAGTCGCGCGATTCGAGCACATTCACACCACCGATCAGCACGAAAGGCGCGTCGTTAGCGAAACGGATGGTGCCCAACGCAACGCTGCTTGCGGCCATGGGTTGAAGCTCCGGTGGATCGAGGCCTAGAGCGGGCCCTCCACTCACTTTAATCTGGCTCCATTAGCAAGGTGTTTGGGGATGGCGATCGCACCGATCCCAATTTTTATTGGTTACGACGCACGGGAGCGGGCGGCTACCAATGTGCTGATCGACAGCCTCTATCAGCACAGCTCGATGCCGCTCGCGATCACGCCTTTGGTGACGCCGCAACTGGAAGCGCAGGGGTTGTACCGCCGTGAGCGCGACCCCAAGCAGAGCACTGACTTCTCATTCACAAGATTTCTGGTGCCTCACTTGATGGGCTACCAGGGCTGGGCGCTGTTTATGGACTGCGACATGCTTTGCCGGTCTGATATCAAGGCGCTTTGGGATCAGCGTGATGATCGCTATGGCGCCATGTGCGTTCAGCACGAGCATGTGCCAGGCGAAACCGTGAAATTTCTGGGAGAGGTGCAAAGCGCCTATCCCAAAAAGAATTGGAGCTCCTTAATGCTGCTGAACTGCAGCCGTTGCAGTCAGCTCAGCGTTGATTACGTCAACACCGCCTCTGGCTTGGAACTGCATCGCTTCCATTGGCTGGAGGGTGATCATGAAATCGGTGCCATACAGGGCGGCTGGAACCATTTAGTGGATGTACAAACGCCACCTGAGACGGAGGAGGCCTCACCCATGCTGCATTGGACGCTTGGTGGCCCTTGGTTTCGGGAGCAACGCACGATGGGTGGACGCTTGGCGGCTGAATGGTTCGGTGCCCGTGACGACGCCATGAAGCTTTGGGATTGAGCTGATGAACAACGCTTCTTTGATTCAACGCTCGGTGGTGGCGGTGCCGGCGCGCCTGGCGTCCTCCCGACTTCCCGACAAGGTGTTGGCGGACATCGGCGGCAAGCCGATGATCCAGAGGGTGCTTGAACGCTGCGCGCAAGCGGAGGAGCCAGCCGCTGTGGTGCTTTGCACAGACAGCGAGCGCTTGCGCGATTTGGCTGAGGGCTGGGGCGTCTCCGTGTTGATGACCGCAGAGACCTGCAGTTCAGGCAGCGAGCGGATCGCTTCCGTTGCCGATCAGTTGGTGGCGTTGGCCTGGGGGGAGGATGCGGCGCAATGGGATCAGGCGGCGCGTCAGCAGCGCCTGATCTCGACGGCGGTGATCAATGTGCAAGGGGATCAGCCCTTTCTTGACCCTGGGGTGGTCTCGGCGATGGCCTCCGAGTTTGGGCGCTTGGACCCCGTACCCGCTGTGGTCACGCCGGTGTACCGGCTCAAGCCGGAGACGATTCACAACCCCGCCGTCGTGAAAACGTTGTTGGCCCATGACGGACGAGCGCTCTATTTTTCCCGTTCCGCCATTCCCCATGTCAGGGATGTTGACCCCTCCGAATGGCATCAGCACACGCCCTATTGGGGACATGTGGGGATGTACGGCTTTCGAGGCGATGTTTTGGCGCTGTGGGATCAGCTGCCCGCCTCGCCGCTGGAGAACCTGGAACGGCTGGAACAGCTGCGCCTGATTGAGGCTGGCTACACCATCGCCACCTTTGCGGTGGAAGGAACCTCCCTGTCAGTAGATACCTCGGAGCAGCTTGAGGAAGCGCGCCTGCTGGCTCGGGCTGCCTAGGAACACCAGCGGCTGGTGGTGGGCCAGAGCTTTTCGAAATCCAGCTGAGGCAAGGCCCTGCACACCTGTTTGAAGTCAGTGGCCTGCTGGCGACCGAGCGCGGCCAGGAGATCGTCGGGGATCAGGTTGGCGGTGGCACTGGCGTTCACCTTCTCTTGCCAATCCGGCTCTTGGTAGGCGATTGCGAGGTAGTCGCAAAGCGCTGTGTAGGTGTCCTGTTGAAACAGGGTTTCAAACAAACCGATGAAGCAGTACTCGAGTCCAAAGGATTGATCGAGGGCCTCCAGGGTTTGGCTGTAGCTGCTGCGCAGGCCTTGACCTTTGTCGACCCTTTTGCGCAGTGATGCCACCTCCGTTGCGGCATCCCGTTGTCCCTGTTTGCGCAGTTTCATCCGCTGGCTTGAAATGATCCGTTCGATCGGATCGCGCAGCAGAAACACCGGTCGCACGGGGATGCCGCGTTGTTGGAACTGGTTGTGAATGCTTTGGAAGGTTTCGGCGCTCAGCACGGCATAGGACGGGGTGATGTCTCCAGTGAGGCACACGCTTCGGCCTGGTCGACGTGGACGCCGCAGCAGCCAAGAGAAATAGTTGTAGTAGCGACGAGGATCAGAGAAGAAGCGTTGACGGCGCCAACTGCGAGGCTGCAGCCAACTTCTTGGTGTTTGCAGCTTCACGTTCAGGTGCCGAAATCGTTCCAGCTTTGGAATCGTGAGCGCGTCATGGACGTGGTACTCCTTCAGAAACCCGAAGTCGGCATCGCTGCGTCGATGCAGTTGCTGATGGAGCCATGAGGTCCCTGCTTTTTGGGCGCCGACTCCGAGAAGAAACACCCCCGGCGTTTGCTCAGTCATTGCGATCCCTCCAGCCATTGGAGCGGAGGACCTCCCAATCGCCTCTGGCCTGGAGGATGCGCTCAGCCAATTCACGCACGGCACCGTGGCCACCGCTATGGCGCAGCACCCCATCGGCCTGCCGGCGCAGTGGGCGGCAGGCGTCAGCTGGGGCGAGCAGCAAACGAACCCCGGGTCGCACCGCTAAATCGTTGAGATCATCTCCCAGAAAAGCTGTGGTGTTGGCAGTGACGCCAAGGCGTTGTTGCAGCGCTGTAAGGGCCACCGGTTTGTCCTTGACGCCGACCAGACATTCGCGAATGCCGAGCTGCTTCGCTCTCACTTCCGTCGCTCCGCCTTGGCCGCCACTGAGGAAGGCCAGCTTCACGCCAACGCTTTGCAGCAGGCGTAAGCCCAGTCCATCGCGCACGTCAAAACGTTTCTGCAGTTGTCCCTGCCCGTCAAACCAAAGCCCCCCGTCGGTCAGCACTCCATCCACATCCAGCACCAGCAATTCAAGCGTTTGGAGGGCTTGGCGTTGCCGTTGCCACTGCCATTCACGCAGGAGCTGTCTCATGCAAGCCCCGCTTGCACGAGGTCGTGCAGGCGCAGCAACCCTTCAAATTCGCCCTTGGCATTCACCACTGGCATCACTGAAATCGGTTTGCGCCGGTTGTGTTCCATTTTCTGAATCGCTTCTACGGCCAGCATCTCTGCCCGCACGGTGATCGGATCTGTGGTCATCAGATCCTCTGCCGTGAGTAGGGCCCATTGCTTGGCGTCGTGAGAGCGCAGGCCACGACGCAGATCTCCATCGGTGATCAAACCGAGTAGGTGCCTTGGGGTGGTTGGGTCTTCCACCCAACCACTGCCGATGGCCCCTTGGGTGAGCTTGCCGATCACCTCTGGCAGCGTTGTTTTGGCTTGTAGAGGAGGCAGGTCTGCGGCGGGCACCATCAGGTCGGCCACCGTCATCGTGAGTTGTTTGCCGAGGGATCCAGCCGGGTGGTTAAGGGCGAAATCCGCCGGTGAAATGCCCCGCCTGTCCATCCAAACGGCGGCGAGGGCGTCGCCGATCGCCATGGCAACGGCCGTACTCGCCGTTGGCGCAAGGTTGAGTGGACAGATCTCCCGATCCACGAAGGCTTCAAGGGTCACGTCACTGCCCCGGCCTAAGGAGGAATCGGCCTGGCCAACCAGCGCAATTCTTGCGGTGCCTCGCCGTTTGAGATGGGGCAGCAGGTCGAGTAATTCCTGGGTTTCGCCGCTATTGGAGAGCAGCAGGCAGACATCGTCTGAAGCCACCACTCCGAGATCGCCATGGAGGGCATCCAGGGGATTGAGATAGAGAGCCATCAGGCCGATCGAAGAAAACGTGGCGGCGATTTTGCGCGCCACGATTCCGCTTTTGCCCACTCCCGTGATCACCAGCTTGGCCTTGCGGTCGGCACAACGCTCCAGTAAGCCAAGCGCTCCCTCCACGTCCTCGCCGCTGAGGCGTGCCGCAGCATTGGCAATCGCTGCCGCCTCTTCCTGCAAGCAGCGTGTGAGTGCGGACAAGCGTTTCAGGCTCAGATGCATCCATTCTTGTCCATGCAGGGATCTGTCAGGCTTGGTTCAACTGGACAGGGATGGGTTCTTTGTTGGTTGAGCGTTTGAGGGCTGGCGTGCCCTGGCTGGATGCGCTGATTCCTTTGTCGCTGCTGGGGTTTGCTTGGGAACGCAACGCTGACCCCACCGTCACGGTTTGGATCCTGGTGCTGTGGTGCGGCCTCAAACTGGCCACCCGTCTTGCCAAGACACCGTTGTATGGCGTGTTGATCGGTGTGTTGCTGGTCAGCCTGAGTGCCCTGTTCCACCCCCTCACGATTTCGGCGCCAACGGATCTGGTCCTGGTGCTGCTCGCCTGTGCGGCTGGGCTTCAGCAAACACCCCGGCAATGGCGCATCGCCTTTTGGTGTCTGTTGGCGATCGTCTTGGTGTGCCTTCCTTTCCTGGAATGGACTCGCTTCAATGGCAATCTTGATTTGATCCCTTTCGCTCCACTGCGCGACTGGCTCCCGCCAGAGGCGATCAGGATTCAGAAAATCACGATTAGCCGTTCAGCCTATTTATTTGGCTTGTTCAGCTTGATCGGATATTCCCTAGGCCGGTTTGAACCACGCCCTGGCCTGCGCAGGCTGGCTGCAGTTTTGGCTTCCCTCAGCTTTGTGTTGGCGTTCGCCACCGGCTCGCGGGCGGCCTTTGCTTACCCGGTCTTGGCTGTGTTGTTTACCGAAGCCTTCTGGAGGTACCGCCACGTCGTGGCGCGTCATGCACGGGCGCTTGCCGCCTCCCTCCTGGTGGGCGCCTTGTGTTTCAACGTGCTGTTGTATTGGCCCTCAGGCCCGATTGCCAAGGGGGATCCCAGTGATGTGGGTCGGGCTGAAGTGGCGCAGTGTTTTGTCTCGGAATCTGTCCGCTCTTGGCAGGATTTTTTTGGGGGGCAAGGTTACGACCGCGTCTCCAATCGTTGTGCTCAGAGGGTGTTTCTGCCTAACAGCAAAAAAGGGATTTCCCACTCGCACAATGCTTTCCTCCAGGTCTTGGCGGATCAGGGCGTTGTGGCTGTTTTGCTGATGGTCTTGGTGCTGTGGGCGGGGTTGACGCGGCTTTTTTCCAGCCTTGGCCGCGTGGCCCCTGTGTTGTCCTTCGTGGGATTGAGTTGCTGGTTGTTCATGCTGGCGGCGGCTTTGGTTGAATCCACCTTGCTGAAGACGGTGTTGCAGCAAGTGGTGTCTGGATATCTTTTGGCGATTCCTTGGTGGGTGGAGTCAGCACCCAGTTCGTCAGAGCCCCTTCATGCCACCAGCGGATCAGCTGAAACGATGTAGATGATTGATTGATTCAGTGTTGTGTCTTTCCTTTCAATGTCGCATGAGAGAGGGCAAAGATCTCCCTTATGGCTGAGAATTATGCGTGATATTAGATGACTATTTATGATAGGTAGTGGGTAGCGCTAGCATGGGGTTATTAATAGTGTGATTCGCTTGAAGCCCACAGTTGTATATATCGCAAGTCGCCCGCATAGTGGATCGACGCTTCTAGCCTTGTTAATGAATGCGCACAGCCAAGTGATCAGCGCGGGTGAGCTTAAACAGCTGCTTCGCCATCAAGCTTGCACTTGCCATGGCCTAAGGCCCGAAGATTGTCCATTTTGGAGTGAAGTGGCTGCCTCTGTCTATGAATCAGTAGGGCTTTGTTTGGATGAGTTGACCTTGATGGATGGGGGAAATGACAAGGCATTTCTGCGCGATAACCAGGCTTTGTATGCAGCGCTGGCATTGGTGAGTGGATGCTCGGTCATTGTTGATTCCTCTAAGTCGCTCGATCGATTAAAGAGGTTGCGGAGTGCCGTTGGTGATGGTGCTCAATTTAATTTGATTCCGATTTCCCTTCATCGTGGTCCTTTCGGGACGCTGAATAGTGCTAGGCGCAAGGAAAAAGATCTTCGCGCTCCAATTTATAAATATTGCAAGTCCTTCTTCGAGTCGCGTAGTTATCTCAAGGCGATTCGTCATGTGCAAGTTAATTATGAAGATTTAGCCCGACATCCGCGTCAAGAGCTGTCTCGAGTGATGCAAGAGATCGGGCTTGGTTTTGAGGAGTCTCAGCTCCATTGGCGAAATGCGGTTGTTCGCGATGTGGGGGGCAATCGCATGCGAGAAGGGTCTTCGGATGTGATTCGCTTGGACCAGTCTTGGCGCCGCGAGCTGACGTTGCGTCTCAAGCTCAGGATCTGGATTCAAACTCTGCCTGTGCGCTTACGAAGTCCTTTTCTTTTTAAGCTGATGCATCGATGGCTCAAACCTGTTTAAGCCCACCTTTATCCTCAGGTTATGAGTTTTCTCGCCGGTCTGAATGACGCCCAAAAGCGGGCTGTTGATCACCATGAAGGCCCTCTTCTGGTGGTTGCTGGAGCGGGGAGCGGCAAGACCCGGGCGCTGACTCACCGGATTGCCCATTTGATTGGTGAGCATGGTGCCGATCCTGCTCAGATCTTGGCGGTGACCTTCACCAATAAGGCCGCCAGAGAGATGAAAGAACGGTTGGAATTGCTTCTCGCCCAGCGCTTAGCCCAAAGCCAATTCGGTCAGCCCTGGAGCACGCTCCCTCCCGTGGAGCAGCGTCAGTTGCGCACGCGGATTTATCGCGAGGTCACGAAAGAATTATGGATTGGCACCTTCCATGCTTTGTTTGCACGGATGTTGCGCTTCGATATTGATAAATTCAAGGATCCTGAAGGCCTTACTTGGACGAAGCAATTCTCCATTTATGACGAGGCGGATGCTCAGAGTTTGGTGAAGGAGATTGTGACTCAAGAGTTGCAGCTTGATCCAAAACGCTTTGAGCCCAAAAAAGTACGTTGGGCGATTAGCAATGCAAAAAATCAAGGCTGGTCACCCGACGATTTAGAGGCCAACTCCGAAGGGCAGCGTGGCAAGCTCAGCGCTGATGTGTATAGGCGCTATCGCAAGGCTTTGGCTGCGAACAATGCCCTGGATTTTGATGATCTTCTCCTCCTTCCCGTGCAGTTGCTTCAGCAGAATGAGCAAGTGCGCGGGTATTGGTATCGCCGGTTTCGGCATGTGCTAGTTGATGAATATCAAGATACGAATCGCACCCAGTATGAGTTGATCAAGCTGCTGGTAACGGACGGGAAAGAGCCGCAAGCAGTGGATGATTGGTCAGGTCGATCGGTGTTTGTGGTGGGTGATGCAGATCAGAGTATTTACAGCTTTCGTGCCGCAGATTTCACCATTTTAATGGGGTTTCAGGACGATTTTGGTGATAAAGCTCCTGACGATGTCACCCGCACAATGGTGAAATTGGAGGAGAATTATCGCTCCACCGCCACCATTTTAGAAGCCGCCAATGCCCTGATTTCCAATAACAGCGAGCGGATCGATAAGGTGCTCCGTCCGACGCGTGGTGAGGGTGAATTGATTTCACTCACCCGTTGTGATGACGAAATCGCTGAAGCGGAAGCGGTGGTGCATCGGATGCGGATGATGGAGGCGGCCAATCCAGATCTCAGCTGGAAAGACATGGCGGTGCTGTATCGCACCAATGCCCAGTCGCGAGCGATCGAAGAATCCCTGGTGCGCTGGCGCATTCCTTATGTGGTGGTTGGGGGCTTGCGTTTCTACGACCGTCGCGAAATCAAAGACCTCTTGGGCTACCTACGCCTGCTCATTAATCCAGCCGACACCGTCAGCCTGCTGCGCGTGATCAATGTTCCCAAGCGCGGGATTGGTAAAACCACCATTCAGCGCTTGACCGACGCCGCCAATCAGCTGGGGATTCCGCTGTGGGACGTGGTGAGCGATCCCGAGGCGGTGCGCTCCTTAGGCGGTCGTTCTGCCAGGGGGCTGCTGCAGTTTTGCGAATTGATCAACAGCCTGAAGGAACGCATTCATGCGGCAACTCCATCCGAACTGATTCAAGAGGTGATGGAGAAGAGCGGCTATGTCAGCGAGTTGATCGCCGACGGTTCCGATGAGGCCGAGGAGCGCCGCCGCAACCTGCAGGAGCTGGTGAATGCCGGCCTCCAATACCAGGAAGAAAATGATGAAGGCGATCTAGAGGGGTTTCTGGCCTCCGCCGCGCTCGCCAGTGATGCCGACAGCAAGGACACGGCGGCCGACAGGGTCACTTTGATGACGTTGCACAGCAGCAAGGGACTCGAATTTCCAGTGGTTTGCCTGGTTGGCTTGGAGCAGGGCTTGTTCCCGAGCTATCGCTCCCTCGATGATCCGGCGTCGCTCGAGGAGGAGCGCCGGCTTTGCTATGTCGGCATCACCCGGGCCAAAGAGCGTTTATTCATCTCCCACGCCAGTGAGAGGCGCTTGTGGGGCGGCATGCGTGAGCCAGCCATGCCCAGCGTGTTTCTTTCTGAATTGCCGGAAGGTCTCGTGCAGGGCGATGTTCCTCAAAGCGGGGGAGCGGCGCTGCGCCGTGAGCAGCGGCTGGAGCGACTCACCCGCGTGGACCGCCAAGATTCCCAACGGGTGGCTTCCGGTGGGGCATCCGGAGCTCCCGCCAATGCCGTGCGTCGCCGCCAGGCCGGACCGGCTCCAGGAAAAAGCTGGAGTGTGGGCGATCAGGTGGTTCATGCCAGCTTCGGTGTCGGGGAGATCACCCACACCTTTGGCAGCGGTGAAAAGGTGTCGATTGCCGTGAAATTTGCGGGCATGGGGCCCAAAATTCTCGACCCGCGCTTGGCACCTATTGAGCCGGCTGGAGGCTGAGCGGGTGGAGCATCCAGGCCTTCCTGTCCAGCTCTTGCCGGCGCTTCAGGCCAGCGCATCAGCCGCTGGAGTCACCCGATTAGCCCTCGTGGGCGGCGCTGTGCGTGATGCCCTGCTGCACGATCAGCAAGGAGATCCATGGCGAACGTTGCCGGATTTGGATTTGGTGATCGAGGGGTCGGCCTCGAAGTTTGCGGCGGCTCTTGAGCAGGACTACGGAGATCAGCGGGTCGAGGAGGTTCGTGTGCATGCTGCCTATGGCACAGCGGAGCTGTCCTTCGATGGCGTGCTGATCGATCTCGCTGCGGCGAGGCAAGAGCATTACCCGGCTCCGGGCGAAAACCCCGTGGTCGAGAGCGGCTCCTTGGAGCGAGATCTGGAGCGTCGGGATTTCACGGTGAATGCGATGGCCTTGGAGCTACCGCTGTCTGGCCATGGTGAGCCCTTGCTCTTGGACCCGCACGGCGGCCAGGCCGATCTTGAGCGCCGTGAACTTGCCTTCTTGCACGCCTCCAGCGTGACCGATGACCCCACGCGCGTGGTGCGTGCCGGCCGGTATGCCGCGCGCTTGGCCTTTGTCTTGGCACCAGAAGCGCAGCAGCAGATCGATCAAACGCTCGAGGCCTGGCCTTGGTCATGGACCCATGGGGATCCGCCGGCTGCGGCTCCCCCCGCCCTCGCTACGCGGCTGCGGATGGAATTGGAGCTGCTGTTTGACCAAGAACCATGGCCCGCGGCCCTTGAAGCTCTCCAGTCCTGGGGTGCCCTGAGGCTGCTGGACCCTGCCCTCCAGGCTGATTCCCGTTTGATTCGGAGTTTGCTTCAGGCCCAGCGGCTGCAGCTGCCGTTGTTACTAGCGCTTGTAGCAGGAGCCGCTGATCCATTGGCGTTGGCGGCTCGGCTGCAATTGCCGCAGCAGCAGCAGCGCTGGTTGCAGCAGCTGCAGGATCTCAGCGCTTGGCTAAATACCTGTTCAGGCCAGGACGCGTGGGAGAGCTGGACGGCTGAGCAGTGGTGTGATGCTTTGGAACAGCAGGCCTGGGGAGCGGAAGCGGTGGCCTTGCTGGTGAGTCAGAACCCGCCTTGCCGAAGGCCGTTGTTGCGTTGGTGGGGGCGCTGGCGCCATTGCACATCCCCCCAAACCGCTAAGGATCTCTTGGCCCAGGGTTGGCAGCCCGGTCCAGCGCTTGGGCAGGAGTTGCAGCGCTTGCGCCGGCAGCGTCTGCGCGCGATGCGCTGACCGTTGATTGTTCGATCACTCCTGCATGGATTGGACAACACCGATGTGATGCCATGCCGTGTCGTTGGCTTGCAGCAAGGCGTTCGCCATGGATTCGGTACAGCCCAGCAGCAGAGGCCCGCAGGTTTG
>WLWF01000353.1_pt1 | contig 45174 bp, 12 predicted proteins | sample 6718331 | NCBI WGS metagenome assembly WLWF01 (sample SAMN12718692, study PRJNA515312) | sponge metagenome | isolation source: marine sponge | host: Mycale hentscheli | place: New Zealand: South Island, Marlborough, Capsize Point | collected 2003-05-01 | reverse complement strand
AATGCAAGAGATGAAAACTGAAGAGATCATTAAAGAAAAGATAGCTGAAGATGAAGCTGCAGTAGCTGAAGTATGTGATGAAGTCACAGATGCAGAAGCAGCAGAGCTAATCAAAGGCCAAGAAGCTATTGATCAGAAAATGGCACAAGAAGCAGCAGCTGACAATTCAGTATCTGATGAGAACGTAGATGATGTAATAAAAGGTGAGCCTGATTTTGATTTAGATTTTGCACCAGTTGCAGATGATGAAGATGATGTTGAATCAGGAGATGTTGACTTTGATTTTGCATAAAACCAATATGAATAACTACAAGGGAGATGGTTTAGGCTGTCTCCCTTTTTTTTTACTTATACAAATGTAACGACATTGTACATATCAAAAGATATAGTGTAAATGTATCCATAGGTTCTTGTTCTGAGGATCCTATAAATTCCCATCCAAGTGCACACCTATCATGAGGCCAATGAAATGCTATGTCTAATTGCCACTTCATTATATTGATGTTAAACTTTCATAAACTTTTACTGCCTCTCTTGGGCTTATATTATACCCAGGCAAACCTATCATCTTTATAAAATATGCCCATGCTTTATTATCACCCTTTTCCCAAATACCTTGCTTTCTTTTATAAGTTTCGGTAATTTCCCAAGGTACAATTTGACCTGTAAACTTAGCAACTCTGCTGACTGTTGATAGTGCAGCAGACGGAGATTTTATAGTTCTATATGCATCTTTAGGATTTAAATACTGAAATGTTTCAGATCTCATTCTAATTGCTTCATATAAAGCAAAATTATACAAGTAGCCATCTTTTAAATTTTCATCATCATCACCTAACCTCATTAGAATAGCTATAAGACCAACCATTGTTAATATAGTAGCGATTTCAGATAGGAATCTTCTAATATTAGCCTTTTGTTGAGTATCATAAGTACTCCATTGTTTAGCGACATTAAATTTATAAGTTCTTAAATCTTTTAGAAAAGTACCAAAGAATGTTCTATAATATCCTTCTACAACATCTCCAAGTTCCTCATCAAATGCAAATTTCTGATATCTTCTTTTAAAACCTGGATACATATGTTTTCTATACATTAAAGCTAGTCTACCAAGAGAATGCCTTTGAGCAACACCTTTATCAAAGCTATTGTATATACCATGCATTTTTTTACTTAGAGAATGGAGTCTATCTTGAAAACTTCTTCTATCCTTTTCCGTAAAAGGTCTGTATTCTTTATTACCGTCTTTATCTTCTTCTATAAACTCAACATTATCAAAAAGAGCTTTTTGAGTTGCTCCGTATTTCATATGAGCATCATATAAAGAAATTTCTTCTTTAGTTGCTTTGTCTCTAACCTTTTGCTTGTTCATCAATGAGAGCATTCCTGCATATTGAATTTCATGCTCACCAAAATATTGGTTAAAAAATAAAGTGTCAGTTCTTATTAATTTATTAGCCAAACTACCTGTTACTATTCTTCCATATTTATCTGCAAAGTTACCTTGTAAAGGATCATATAATTGACCCAGCATGCCCAAAAAGCTTGTTGGTGCAACTTTACCAAAATCAGATATTGCTCCTGGTAAGTGCTTGATATAATCTTTACTACCTTTTAGAAAATTTTTATAGCCAAAATATTGTCCACCAGCAGCTTCAATACTTAATTGTAAGTTACCTTGAAACATGTTAGCAAAACCTTTTAAAGCATCAGCTGCTATAGAAGTTATAGCAGAAAAACTAGTAATAGTATTAGTAACTTTAGTTGCTGATAAATTTGCTAAACCTAAATCCTCTTGTTTTTGCATTTCACCATATACAATCATATCAATAAAGGCATCTAAATGCTTTTTAGAAAAACTCTCTCCGTTCTGAGCTATAAATTTTTCATAGCCAAACTTTTTAGCAAAAGCATCTTTAACTTTAGTAAAGTCTTTATTAAACTTAGGTGTTTTTCTTGCTGACATTACAGTCTGCATTAAAGATATTTCAGCATGAATATCATCCATAGCTTCATACTTATTAGCCATAGCACTAAATAAAAGTACAGAACTAGCTAAATCAAAACTAACATCATTTATATCTATATCTTGAACATAATAAATAGGTAAGAACTTTTTAATTCCACCACTTGCCATTTGTATAGCTAACTCTGTATCATATGATTGTACTCTTCCTGCTTCTCGTATATTAGTTTTTACCAGATCTATAACACCTTGGTCAATTAATCTTTCCATATCTTTTTTTGATATAGCAGGAAGTGTTGAAAAGGGTCTTTCATTTTTAGGAATTTTTTTCTGTGCTTCATAGTACATAGTAGTTAAAGCTCTATGATACTTACCTTTAGCATTTATAGGATTATCTTTTGAATCATACATTGCAGACCAAGCTGGATTTACAAACTTTAATCTTCTAACTTGCGAATATCTTAAATTATCCTTCCAATAATCATATTCTTCCTGATCCAACAACCCATTTTCAAGATCAGCTATTTTTTGGTTATCAATTTCATCTATTTCTGCTTGTGATTTTGGTTCATAAATTACATCAGTAACTTCTTTTTTTCTTTTTTTCTGCCAAAGTTTTAGCTCCTTTCTTTCTACTGCAGTTAATTCACCATATTTCTTCTCCGCAAAAGGTTTAGGATTTGCTTTATCCCATTTAGCATAAAATTCATTTCTTTTCTTTTTATCATCTCTTGTAACAAACTTTGCTACTTTTCTAGTTACAGCATTTCCATCTTTATCCAATTTAACTTGGCCATTTTCTCTTACAGGAACTTCTATAATTTCAAATATACCCTCATTAAACTTCTGAGTATTATCTCTAGAAGCAGGTGCTGTAGGAAGATAGTCATTAAAAGCCTTATCTATTTTTTGCAAGTTTTCTATATCCTTTAATTTTGCTAACTCTATCTGATCTTTAACAGCTTTTGCAAATAAAGCAACAGCACTATCTGGGGAACTAATAAGAGGTCCTATCCAGTATTCAAAAGGGCCTTCTTCTACAGCAGCCTCTCTAAGAATTTTAATCATACCCTCCTCATCTACATTTCTTACCTTTAAAGCTCTTATTTTTTCATTTACAGTATTTATCTGATTTCTAATGCTTTTTTTTCTTCTCTCAGTTTTTGCCTTTGATAGTTCTTCAACTAACATTCTAGCTCTAGCTTGTTGAGTTTCTATACCCTGTATTATATTTTTATCAGAGTAAGTTGACTTAGCACCTATTAAAAATTTTGCTAGCAAAGGCATTGCAGCATCAATGATTTTTAATTTGATAGTATCTCTAAGTGAAATAGCCTCTTTTAACTTTTGTTCTGTAGATAATTTTGATTTACCATCTTCATCTTTATCATATATTTCAGCAGCTTCTTTGTCTGTTATGTTAAAGTAATCAATTATATCAGTAGTAGTTATTTCATTAAGTATATCATAACCATAAGCAAACTCATTCATTATAGACATTCTTCTCATTAGATCTTTTACATCAGCTTCAGGATCCTGGAGTTCTATTAATAATTCTTTCATCTTTTTTTTGAAAGCAATGGATTGTTCATAAGCATCATTAACAAAAAGTGTTATTGACTGAACTTCTTGAGCGGCCTTCATGGTCTCTGTAAGCTGTTCAAGTTTTTTTATAGAAGCTAACTTAGGATCTTTTTGTCTTTGTAACACATCAATTCTTCCTTGAATATGTAATACAGTTCTTTCCATAAGATCTTGCATACTTGTTTTCTGAGCACTTTGCTCTTTATCAACTTCCGCTAAAGTTTCAGAAGCTTCTTTAACTTCCTCATTTTCAACTTCATTGTTAAACTCAGTAATGTCCCCATAGCCATAAGCATACCAGTCTCTCATTACAAGATCTCTATTACCTTGATGTTCTTCCATCAAACTCTTCCACTCTTTTGTATTTTCATTCGGACAACTTGCCATAACTTAACAGAATAATTTTTTAATTTTTACTAATTCTACATCTAGCTCTTCTTGAGTTAATGCTTCTCTCATATTAGCTAATATAACATCTATATTATAACCTTTGACAGAAGCAAATGCTACAAAGCCTTCATTTCTTGCCATATTTTCTACTTCAGCAATAGCCATTGATGCTATATCTTCATCTACAGGTACAGGTTCTTTTATTTCTTCTACGCCAGTTACAAGATTAATTGCATTTCCTACTACAGTTCCTGTATTTTTATTTACTAAATTATATAAATTAGTACCTGCTTCTATCCATCTTTGATTACCAATATCAAAAACATTTGGTTGGTAGCCTAATTCAGAAGTTAAATATTTTAATGTATCAATAGCATTTTGCATTGATGGAGATTTAAATAAATCTTTTTGATCAGGTTGTTTTTCTGGTGTAATAATTACTTTAAAAGTATTTCCATCAAAAGTTCTTTCAGTTTTAAAAATTTTAGGATAAAGTTCTTCTAATTGTTTTACAAGACGAACTGCTGAATCATAAATATCTTTTTTTGCAAACTTATTTCCATTTTTATTACCTACATTAACAACATAGTTGCCCCCATAATTTACATTATCTTTATGAATGAACCCAATTAAATAAGAAGCTAAGGTTTCAACTTTTGTATATGGATTTATATCAAGTTGATTTTGTATTTTTCTTTTAGCTGCTACAGGTACTTCGCTTCTTAATCTATTAATAACTTCTTCTAAACCAGGTATGTAAAAGTCATCACTTTCTTCATTTAAGTATTTATTTCTAGGATGGCTTCTTACCACAAGCTCTGCTATAAAATCTCCATATCTATTATCTATAGCCTTCCACTCTTTAAGATTTTTATTTATACAACTCATATTTTATCCTTTACAATTATTCCACTTAGTATTCATGTACTGAACTTCATCTGCCCCAACACTTGCAGCTTCATTATTAAATTCAACTTGTAATTCTTGTGGAGTCATACCAACCTTAGATTTAATTTCATCGCTCCATTTATCATACATGTCATTAATTACAGCACTTACTTCTACAGAAGAAGTTTCCTTAACGGTTTTAACTTGTTTATATGCAGAAATCAAAGATTCCATAAATTTATTCTCACCTTTTGATTCCCAATAAGTATCACCTATTACATCATGGGTTGATTTTTCTAAGTATACTAAACCACCTCTTTTGTCTATGCCAGCAACTAATTCTGGGTGCTGTCTTAACTTAGCAGCAATTATATCAGTCATGATACCAAAGTTAACATTTCTATTTGCAGACTTACTAGCTTTAGGTTTAAAAGATTTACTTTCATAAGCTTCTTTATCAAACTCTCCTGATTTCCAGGTCTGATAAGCATGCTCTGCATTCCTAAATGTCAATCCTTTATAATCTACAGTTAAGTTGTTACCAATATTAGTAAGTTTCTTAGCAAAGTCAGTTCCTTTACTTGATATATTTTCACCTTCTCTAGCATCTAACTCACCTTGCTGTTTTAGTTCTGCTTCCAACTTAGCCCTTTCTATAAAGAACTGCATAGCAGCTTTCTCATTACCTTTCAATTTTTCAGCATTTCTTTTCTTAGCTAGATCATCTAAACTCTTTATGCCTGTATCTGTAGGTAACATACTAGCACCTTCCATATTCTTACCTAAGAACATTTCATAAGATTCATTATACATTTTAAATCCTCTAGAATTAAGTACTTGTTGCTTTATAAAATCTAAAAGCTTTATTAAATTATTTTCATTCTTGGCAGTAAATACTTTGTCCATAAATGTATTAACCGAAGCATTCATAAATCTACCAAACTCCTCACCATCTAAAATATTAGAAAAGGATAATTGAGATCTACCAACACCTTGCTGATAAAACATCATCATAGAAAAGTCTTTGAATACAGCTGATATCTCATCACTTGTATTTGAATTTGTCCCTGTACTTTTCTTAGTTATATCAGGATTACCCAAGTCTTTGATATTTTTAAAATAAATTCCTGCCGTAGTAGCGTCAATTATATTTTTATCCTTAAGTTCTAATAAAGATAAGCCACCTTGATTTTCTTCATCTAAAACACTTCTTCCCATAAAGGACTCTCCAAATTGCCTTAATACGGGATAAGTGTTAAGCAGATCTTGATTATTCTTAATTATATTTAAAACATCTCTTGTGTAAGAGTATTTAGTTGTACCACGTATATAAGCTGAGTTATAAGTATCTACTAATGCTTTTTTAGATATAAACTGCTCATATGCTTTATTTGAATCAAAGTCTTGTTTATTATATTGTGTATATAAAACTTCTTTTTGAACCATGTATCTAACAAAAGAATCTAATGTAGAAAAAGGATTCTCATCAGGTGAAAAAGTATCAAAACCTCTTGCTGCAAAAGATAAAGCATAATCTTCTTTAGCATTTGTTAAGTAAGGTCTCTGTCTTTTGACAGAGCTGCCACCTCCCCATATAGTTTTTAAACTATTTATGTCTACTTTAATAGTAGTATTCGTTATTTGAATAGGCTCTGTTAATGTACCTTTAAATTTTTCTACAGTTCTATTACCAATAGTTTTAGGAAGCTCAACTGGTAGTTGATTTTCATCAGTAAAATTAGACTTAGTATTTTGATATATAAAATCAACTAATGTATTATTAAATGAATTTACATATCTTCCTAATTCTCTTTCTCTAAATCCAAACTTTTTAACAATTGCAATCTTATCATTAATTAATGAATCTGTAATATACTTTGTAATTTTTTTATTTAACCTTAGCTGAAATAAAGGCTCTGCAATATCTTGATATATTTGAGTTACATAAGTTGAAGATATAACAGAATCTTTTATAAGTTTATCTAAAGTTTCTTGATCAACTTTTGAATTACTGTATAACTTATCTACACGAGCTTTTCTTGTTAACACCCCAACTAACGTATCTAATCCAGCTGTATCAGGATTAAAGGCTTGTTCTAACTCAACCATACCCATAGACTGACTTTCTATTTGGAAGAAGTGTGCTAGCAATCCGAGTTGTTCTTCTGTATTTTTATTTTTACTACTGATATTATCTTCTAACTTTTTACCTTTAAATTCTTTACTTTTATTAAAGTATTCTGATATATAATAATGCTGATATTTTAAAGGGCTTAAGTTTACAGGGCCGTCATTAGAAACAAAATTAGATATAAATATTTCTTCAAATTGTTCTAGTAAGCCTATTTTAGCGGGAAGTTTAACTTCTATTTTATTAAAGTACTCAGGCATCATGTAACTTGGAATAGAGTTTATATCCTTATATGTTTTGATAACCTTCTCTCTTTTGTTTCCACTTGTTTGTTCATTATAAGTTATTCTAACTTGAGTGTTTTTATAATTTTTCTTAAGATTTTTTACTATCTCTTCAACTCGTTTTTTATTAGAATATCTATATGCATTTCTTAGCTCCTCTCTCAACTCTTTACTGAATTCCATATCTTCACCTAAAGCTGCAAAGAGACTTGTTTCAGTACCTTCACCTAAAGATTTTTTAACAAACCCTGATGATTCAGCTTTTCTTATTAAATAATCTGCTATTAAAGGTTGATTTACAAATGCAACAGCAGCTTCTTTAGAGACTCCTGATTGAATTAATCTTATTAATACAGGCAAGGCCTCTTTAGTTATGTTAGCTTTACTAGCAAATGAATCGTTTGCTCTATCCAATATAGCTTGCAAATAGTGAGAAAGTATATCACCTATCTGCTCTCCATCAACATTGAGTTGACCACCCAAAGATATATTTCCCTTTGAAGTTGTGTTATGATCAAAATTTAATACAAAACCTCTTTGTATATCAGATTCAAATCTACCTAATAGATTTCGTTCATTGGGTGTAAAAAAGTATTTTAAAGGAAACTTTGCACCAATACTTTTGTAAAGCTCATATTGTTTTACAGCTTTAGCAAGAATACCTAATGGTCTATTTCCACCTAATAATTCTTTATGTTTATTTAAATTATACTCAGCTTCCATGATCCTGGTAGGACTCATAGATTTTCTAGTACTATTTGTATTTTGATCTAAAGGATTGTATACTGTAGCAAGTTTACCATAGAATCTATCTACTTCATCTTTTAAATGATAATCACTAGTTGGTTTTGTTAATGCGCCATAGTTTGACATATCTTTTATTATCCCAACTGAAGTACGTATCCATTCATTTTGAGCAAATCTTTTTTGCTGCTGAATTAATCTACTAGAAACGGACTGACCTTTAGCTCTAAGTGCTTCTCTTTTCTTTTTAAAGTTAGGCACAGCCTGAGTCAAAGAACCGTCTTTTTCAATATTAGGAAATGAAAAGAATAGTTTATCAACGTCAAAATCAGATCCCGCTTTAGCTACAATCTCTGTAGGTACAATAACTGTATTACCTAATGATGCATCAGTAAAGTGCCATATTTCAAACGCCTCCTTCAAGTTAATTGCATCTGTTGGTATTCTTGGTCCAGCTATAGTAAGCTTTTCAATATGCTCATTTCTAAAATCATCTTTCTTTATTAAAACATTTAGTCTTTGTCTTCCACCAGTTTCTCTAATTGTTTGACCTTTAAACTCTGGATCTTCTATGTTTAATAGATTTAGAAAATCTCCATTAAGTGCTTTAGCCACATGTGCAAGATCTGTTTCTTGAAATCTTAATTCTCCATTTTCATCTTTAAGTTGTTTTCCATCTTTACCCAGAATAGGAGCACCCCTTTTATAAAACTTTAGATTATTGGTAGACAAGTACTGTCTTTGCAGACTCAATGTCTTAACCAAAGATACTTGTTGTTTAGTAACTTTTTCACCTTCGTATTCCATTTGATCCCACAAACCTTCATAGAAGGTACTTGGAACCTGAACATCCGACTCACCTTTAGTTTTTTGATTTACAATAGCCTTAGTAATCTTGTTTACAATTATTGATTCAACTACATCAGATACAGGGATGATAGAAAAGTCATGCTTAAGATGATCGCTTAAGTTTACATCTAGCATTGCTATTAACTGTTCAGAAATACCCTTTAACTCTAAGTCTTCTCTAATAACCTCAATTAGTTTAACTAAGTTACCTTTATACTTACCGCTATTCTTATCAAAAGTAAATCCAACTTTATCTAGAAACTCTTCTTTATATATATCTGTAAGATTATCTACAGCTTCTTGATACTCTTTGCCAAGTATTGCTTTTGCTTTACTTCGATATTTACCCATATCAAACAGAGTACTTATATTAATTACTCTATCTTGAGTACCCAATGTAATATAGTTCTTTAGCTCAGTAGATACTTTAGTTACATCTTTTAAGTATCTAACATGCAATCTATTGTTTCTTAGTTTTGCATCTTGATTAATCTTTTTAAAATCAAAATTAGAATCTTCAACAAATATATTATCAATATTTCCTACTGCCTCTGTTAAGAACCCAGCTTTTGACCCTGAACTAAATACTGTCATATGAGTATTATCCTTAATCATCTTTGCTTGTAAGTCATACATACCTGTACCACTAGTTGCAACAGAAGGTATAATAGGTGCAACAGCAAACTTATACATAGCTGTAGTTGCTATTTCTGCATTTGTTACTGGACCATAGTAATGCAATTTATAAACTGGAAAAAACTCATTTACTTTTGTAGAGTCAACTTCTACATTTGGGTTTATTACATCCTGATATAAATCTTCTTGAGCCTCACTCCATTCATTACCTAAATACTTAAGCATTCTATATGCATCTAGAGTTAAGTAAGCAGCACCATCTGCTTCTTGCATTGCTTGATAAGGCGCGGAATCTTTTGCAATTAATTTATCAAGATCTTCTTCACTTAACACTTTATTTTTTAATGCAAAGTTTCTAATATAATCCGCTCTCCAAGAAGCTTGCATATCACTAAGATATATTGATAACCTTAAAGGGTCATCTATTACTACTGTATTTAAGTGGCCATCAAAAGTTAACTTCTTATTAAACTCAATGCTTGAGTAAGTAGTAGCATTGAAACCAGTTGGATCACTCATGAATGCTTGAGCATATTGATCATACATAAACGTGTCTCCATTAGATGTAGATCCAGGAATTCTTTTTGTTGCATTTTCTTTAGCATGATCAAATTGTGCAGCATCACCATTTAAAAGATTAAATGCTTCAAATTTAGAAATCCAATCATTGTACAAATAAGCTTTTACTACACTGTCTATACTTCTATTACCAGTATAGTCATCATTTAAAAAGTTAAAAATAGTTTCATTAGCTTTTACTGAATCTACTTTACTAACAAAATTATTTATCATACTATCTGTTCTATCTTGAAAATAGTTTATGATAGACTTTCTTATGTCTTCGTATAATTCTGGGGTGTTTCTTATATATTCTACTACATCACCTTTAAACTCAAGAGAGTTTGCTAATTTTTTTAATCTATTCTGAGACTTTTCAGAAAGCAAGTCATCTGTAAGAGTAAAGTTTTGACCAGAAAGGTTTCCTGTTTTAAAATCTTCTTTTACATTCTCTGCTAATTTTGCCCTAGTTTTACCTTCAGTACTTACTAAAGGTTTGTTAAAACCTTCTGTAGTTTTTAAAATGTCTGGATTTTCTGCAAAAAATCTAATCCTGTCAAATTCAGTTGCTATATAATCTAGTAAAAACCCTTCTAAAGCTATCTTTTGACCATCTTCAGAATCAAATTTTTCTATGTCAATCCACAACTTACTATTTGCTGACTTAGAAACTAAGCCATCGGGTGTCATTACAATAGATTTTTTAGTAGGCATTATAGCATATGCTAACTTCTTTTCAGCATGTCTAACAAATTCAGATATACCACTAGTTAAAACCATATTAAACTCTTGGAAAAACTTATCAAGTTCAGTTAAGTCTGCTGTATTTAACCCTTCTTCTATTCCTGTAGCTTCATCAAAAACTTTAGAACCTGCTATAGCTATTAAATCTAACTTTCCTATTCTTTTTCTAACTCCATCTTTTGACTTTGAGTAAATTGAATCTAAAAGTTTAGACCTTTGAGTAAAAAAGTTTTTAGTGGGTTTCATATGACCCATATAATCTTTATACTGCTTATCTGTCCAAGTATCTTCTAGAGTATTTACATTATTTAAAGCATCAAGTAAAGATGTTGCTGACATATGGTTTATTACTGAGTATGCCTTATTACCATCAGGAAGCTTTAAGGTTTGCCCAGGTGTATCAAATCCAAACCTAGATTGTATTTCAGTAATATATTTTAATGCTGAATCTATTCTTAAATTAGCTTGTGAGTTATAACTTGGAAGTAACTCTATTTTTACTCTGTTAGTTTTATTTTTAATTATTCCAACTGGATCTGCTTCAAAGGATCTTACAAGTCTTTTTTGATCTTTTGTTATTGACTTATCTTGTTTTAAAGCAGCAATTTCTCTAACAAATTTTATTAACTCATTAACTTCTTTTTGAAAATTTCCAGTTAAAATTTCGTCATTAATCAACTTAGTATCATCTAATCTTATACCTAATGCAAATAAAAAATCTTTAGCTAATACTACTGGATCTACTCCTGCTTCAAGTCCTGCAGCACGCTCATCTAAAAGCTTTATTGTATTTAAAGATGCAGTTCCTTTATCAGATAGTTTTACATGTCTACTAAGACCCATTTTAAAATATGATTGAAACTGAAGCATTACTTTTCTAATATCTGCAGTAGCATCTGTTACAGTAAAAATAGGAGCTAAGGGTTCACCGTTTTCATCAACTTGAGGCATTATTAATAACTCTTTGAAACCTGACTTTGGTCTAGAAAAAGTTTTAAAAAATGAGCCAGAGATACTCATTGCAAACTTATTTGTTCTAATTTTCCTAGGATCAGGTAATTTAGATTCAATAAGTTGATTTAGTTCAGGATAAACTTTAGCCTCTTCTTTTAATAAATCAAATGCTCTTGCTCTATCTTGTACACCAGTTATAGTTTTAGATACTACATTCCATGTTTTCCTAAAGTCTGCTCTTCTTTTAAATCCTAATTGATTTGAAGCATAAATAAGCTCACCTTTATTTGGACCACTCTTATATCTTTGAGGCTGACCGTTTTTATCAAGCTTTAGTTCATGCAAAGACTTTAATATATAAACTACTTCTTTATCAGCTAATTCTAAAATGCTTTTTTTATTATCAAATAGTTCAGGATCTATACTCTCTAAAGTACCATCTAATGTTAGAATATCATCTATAGTTTGATCTTTCTCGTCTACAAGTTCTCCTTTATCTTCATCTTTAGATTCTGCAACAAAATACTTTTTTCTTCCTATTTCAAAATCAGAATTCATTATATGATAAGCAATCATACCTCTTGGTGCAATCTTTTTCTTTAGATAAGCTGGATCTCCAAACTGATCAATAGTTGTAGACAACACTCTTAGATTATCAAATACAGCTTCCTGAGATGCAGTAAGATTTTTAGGTTTTCTATTTTCTATTTTTTCAAATATCTTAGCCCACTGATCTACAGCAATAGTTTCATATTGAGCACCAGATTTTTTATAATTATCATACTGTTTTTTAGCATCAGCAACATCTGATACTACTATAATCTCAGCAAATCCTCGCTCACCTTCTGGATTTCTTAACGTTTTGTGTATAAAATAATCTCCTGTAATACTAATATCATAGTACTTTTCTCCCTTTACTCGTTCTTCTTTTAAGTTAGGATTAAGTTGGTCAAAAGAATCTATTTGAGATCTTAGTAATACATACTTTTTTCTACCATCTTTTTTCTCAAGTACAACTACAGCTTTTCTTTCAAGAGCTTCAATTTCTGTTTCATCTTCTTTAGGTTTTGCATTAAGCATAAACTCACTATTGTCAGTAGATTTTGCCCAATCTTCGGCTATTTCAGCATTTCTTTTTACTAGCTCACCTTTAACCAAAGAGTATAGTTTAGATCTCATATTGACATCTAATAGCATTTGTAATGAAAGCTTTTTAAGATCAGCAGGTGTATTAACGGCTGCCTGAAGTTTTCTAAGCTTTTCTAATCCTTTTTCCTTTTCGTCACCTTCTAAAGTTGTTATTAATTTCTCTTGATCTTCTATGAGTTGCGGTAACTTAGGTTGTAATCCTACTTGGCGTTTATAAATTGTATCAACAAGATCTGATATTATAGAATCCATAGATTCAGAAACAAGCTTACTATCTTGAGCACTCAACGCTTGTCTTCTATTCTTATCATTTCCTAATTTGTCAACAAATAAAGAACCTCTTTCTAAATAAAAGAATCTTGCGTTATCTATAGAGGCTTGATATTTATTTAAGAACTCTGGACTACCCATTCTTAAGTTCTCATATAATTCTTTTACAGCAGGAATAGACATCATATCTACTGTAACTTCTTTTATAGAAGGTGCTTTAGGTTGTTTACCTCTAAGTCTATTAAAGAATGCTTTTATCATCTCAAGCATTCTTCTAAACAAAGTATTTCTTACAGGAGATCCTTTCTTTACATTTTGATTTTTCATGTAAGTTCTAAAGTCTTCTGCTAACAATTCTTCTATTTGTAGAGCGCTTTTTAAAAGGTAAGGTTTATTACCATTTGCATCAGTATAGTTCATCACTTCTGTATACAAAGCTTTCTTTTGAGGAACTGTAAGGAATAATTGAGTAAATCCATGAAACGCTTCATGATAAAGATCTACCATTGTACCCTTAGTGTTAAGATTAATTGTACCCAACATGTTTGCATTACCCAATCTAGCCATATTAACTACAAAGTTTGCATATGCATCTGAGTTAACTATGTTTGCAGTTTGATTTAAGGAGATATGCTTTTGTAATGTTTTACCTAGACCGCTAGTCTTCCACCATTTTTCAGCAGCAGCTATCTCTTCTGTACTGACCTTATCATTCTTTAATGTACCAGATCTATCAAAATCAAGTATATCATCATCACTTAAATCTTCTCCTGATTGAAATCCACCTTGTTCTGAATCAGGCCCTTTATCTATGTCATTGTTAAGGTCTGCTTCATTGTTCTCAGGTGTATTCTCAAGTGTATCGTTTGTATTAAACTTACTTGCAAAAAACTTAGTAATATCTTCGTCATCTAAGCTAAAGTCTGTACCTTTTCCAAAAAGTGATCCAGCTTCTTTAGAATCCATAGTTAACTTTGCTAGTGGTATACCGTAAGTATTCCCCAATTTATCACTTAATCTTTGCATAAAAGAACCGTCATTTGCATAAGCTCTTTGTATAATACCGTTTTCATAAACTTCTTGTACTATAAAACCACCTGGCACATTTTTACGTTGCTTTGAAATAAATTTACCTAATGTTGACTCTATAATATTGACTTCATCGCTACTGAGCTCAATTTGTTCTTCAGTAAGTCTAATTATTTCAAATACTTCCGTATTATTTAATTTTGATAAATCAATAGACTGTTGAGTAGATTCAACTTTACCTGTATAAAGAGATACTAACCTATTTTCTGGTATAGTAATTATAGAACCAGGTTTTATATAAGTTGTAGAATCAGGATTTAAATCATCAGCTCTTTTTCTTAAGTTCGGGTTTACATTAGTAATAAATCTTGCTTTGACACCCGATGTCATGTTTGGTATTTTTGTTTCTTTCTGCCATTCTTCAAGAGAAAGAATTTCAAAAATCTGATATTTTTCATCTTGAACTGTTTGCCCTACTTCAAATTCTTTTGCAGGTTTTTCAGTAGGAATTTCTTCCTCTTCACTTTTAAGAAACTTAGAAACATCTGTAGGCAATTTAAATATAATCTGTTGATTTAAAGCACCGTTGGTTTGTGGAGTAAACTTAACCAGGGCGTCCATCATAAAATCATGGTAATTTCCTAATACAATTGTACCTTTTTCAAAGTCATATACCTCAAATGATTCAGGAGCCTGAAGTAAATCCTTATCATAATGCATAAAAGTGGGTTTACTACTTGGTGGAACATAAGCTTTTAATAAAGAGTCTGTAAATATTTCTGCTAATTCAGTTGCTCTACTTTTATCCACTTGAACATATTCATCACCAACTCTTTCAAGTACTCCTGAAGAACCAATTTTAAATGTGTGAATTAAATTTTCATCCTTTAACCCTACTTTAGAATAAATTTCAAGTGCTATGGCACTATCTGATTCTTTTTTAGCAGGTATTAATGTAAGACGATGTCTACGATAAGCTGCCCCTAAAAATTTCTTGCTATTTTCAGGTAAAAATTGACTATAAAATTTTTCTTTCCGTTTTGCGCTAAACTTATTACTAAATAATACTGCAGTTATTTGATTAGCAATGTCTTCTGTAACTCGTTTTCTTTCTAGTGCATATAGCTTTCCTTTGATTGTTATTTCAGCGACACCCTGCTTAAAATCACCTATATCTTTTTTATCCTCTATATCAGCATCAGTTCTAAGATTATCCTCAGTTATTACACCAGATTTAATAAGCTCTTCTATTGAAATAAACTTTGTACCCATACCTTTATCTAAGCCTTCTGTTAAACCTACTATATCTAATAAGACACTATCAGTTTCATTAACATAATTTTTTAAAGCATAGTAAAATTCAAGTTCATTATTAACATCTTTCAAATGTTGTGCTAAAGTCTTACTTGTATCAGCCTGAGCTCTAGCTTGTACTGCAGCATTTATATCAACTCTTTGTTCTCTTCCATAAATATCCCTTAATTCAATCTCACCATTTCTTTTTCTAGCATCTCTTAAAAATTGAAAAACATATTTACCATCAGCTTTTGCTGTGATACTACCATCTTTGTCAAAAGATATAGGGTTACCATTTTCATCTGTAACAATTAATAAAACTCTTTCAGTAATCTGAGTAACATTTTCTTTAGCCTTACCTTGCTGAATCATTTCTCTAGATCTGGCAAACTCTTCTTGAGTTGTAGAATCTAACTTGCCTGAATTTCTTAAACCTTCTTCTGTAGTTGGATTGGTAAACTCAGCTGCATTTACAGCCATTAACATGAGCTGACTACCCTGATACTTAAAAACTTTAGTAGCGGATATACCATTAGCAATACCTATAATTTTACCTAAAGTTTTATTTATTAAAGCTCTCTCTTGATCTATGGGCGCAACTAGCTCATCCTTTTTTTTAGCTTTAAATATTGGCAAAGTTGTAGACAATATAGTTCTTGAGGATAGTCTTGGTCCTCCTTTAAAGTCAGTTTTAGGACTTAATCTTGTCCCACCGCTTGTATTTTTTCTGTTTTGAGCTGCAATCTGTACATCTCTATTTGCCTTTTCAAAATACGTTGCTATTTTAGCTAAAGACATATCCTCTTGATTAAACTCATATCTTCTTTGATGGAGTTCAGCAATATTTTTTAATTGACTTAGATTGTTTATATAGTTTCTAGAAATTACTTGATCTATTATAGACGGAACTTCAGCTAACCATTCAGCTGCTCTTTCTTTAGCAGCCTTATCTGATAAACCTCCTGCAAGTTGAGAATCTTTTACTGTATTATAAAAATATCTCATAAACTCAGATACATCAAATGCATTGCCAACATCTAACTTAGCTTTAATAGCTGAGTTAATATAGTCATACGCATATAAAAACTGCGCTTCATTAATAGTACATCCTATAGCCATCTTTTATTTTTTTATCCGCATTTAAATATTTCAAAGTTCTCTTCAGCAGACTTACCTGAAAACTCTTTAAAATCTTTAGGGTTCTTATCTATTTTAGATTTTTCAGTCTCTAAACTTTTTAAGTATTCTGCTACTGCGTCTGAGTTAGTTTTATCTTTCGTACCATCTAAACTTGAATCTTGTTTAACTAAAGAGTCAAGAAGATTTGAGAAAGGTATTGTTATAAACTCTGATCCAGGCTTTGATTGTTTTATAGTAACATCTCGATTTTTAGTATCTATTGTAAACACTGTAAGTTGATCTCCTGTCTCTAAATTGGTTGATTTAAGATTACTTATAAGAGTATAAGGCTGATTTATTGTTGTACTAATAGTAAGATCAGTACTATTGTCTAATAATGAATTTGCCTTTATATCAATCATTGCTTTTAAATCATTTCTTTCTTCAAATGAAAAATCTTTTTTATCAAGTTCTTTATAAAGATACAAACTATCATTGGTAAATTCTATCAATTCTTTAAATTCTGCTATCTCTAATGAAGTCTTATCATTTTTACTTTTTATTGCAACTTGTTCTTTTGATTTAAAGTTTATTGCATCTGCTTCATTGGCAAATGCATTTAAAAAGTTTGTATTATTAATAGGAGAAATTACTATAAGAGAATTTGAAGGTATGCTAGGTATAAGATCTGGACTACTTGTAATTACAATCCTATTGTCATCCGTTAACTCTTCTATTTTTTCTTCAACTTTTTCATAGAGCTTTGTTTTATTTCCTTCTAATGGAGACTTATTGTCTTCATTTCTTACAAATCTGGCAATATACTGATTAAGTTTTTCATCTTTTCGTCTTGCATAACCAAGATCTTCTAAGACTTCTTCTAGTATATCATCAGTATGAACAAAGTCGTTTGGATTATTTCCCGCAATTTGCTTACCCCCTATACCAAGTGTAATATACATGAGCTTACCTGTTCCTTGAAGAACTTTTCTTACAAACCCTTCATCAACAGTTTTTGTTGTTCCTAATGTAATAACATTACCACTCTTAGTAAAGGGTACCTTAACTTCTTGTCTTTCTTTACTTCCTGGCTTTGCCTTAGAATCTCCTCTTGGTATTAAAGTATCAACATCATTTATATCAATAGTTTCTTTCTTTGTTTTAACTTTATCACCTAATACAATTTTTGTATTTACACCTTTTGTTTTTCTATTAACATCAACAAAAAGTTTTCCTTTAACAATAGTATCAGATTTAGATGTAATAAATTTTGAAGATTTTTTTGGCTGATCTATTGATATAATTTTAGAACCTTCTTGTGTAGTAGCAATAGGTAATATTAATGTTTCAGCATCAATACCTGTTTCATTAAATAATAGATTACTATAAGCAAGTAGTTGCATAGCATGCTTTGCATAGTTTTTACCACCATAGGTTAGGTTTTGACCATACATATTAGCAGTTGATGCTTTCATACTTTTAAGGTCTATTATATATGTTTTACCAGTTTTGTCAACGACAACTAAATCCATTGTACCTGCAGCATTCTTTCCATTAGACATTTCTGCACTACCTAGTGTAAGATTTTTTGAAAAGATTACTACATCACCAGAGTTCTGAAGATCTTTAAGTGATCTTAACAAACCACTTTCTCCAAACATTTTATCAAATGCATCTTTAGTAATTAGCTTTTCATAATTTTTATGCTCGAAGTTTTTTATAGTTCTGTCAAAATAATCTCTGACCATATCATCAAGGTTATTACCTCTATCTCTAGTACTTTGATATCCTACCGCAGTTATCACTTCTTCAAGAACCTTACGTGTATTTTCTTCAGTAGGTTCTAAGATCAATTGCTTCTCTAACCTAGCTATTTCTTTTTTAGCTTTTTCTATAGCTTCATCACTCTTGATACTTTTTAGTTGATTTTCAATTTCTTGTATTTTTTTTCTTATAAAAGGTCTTTCTGTTTTGTCACTTAATGCATCTAATTCATTTGCTATAGCTTCTATACCAGCCATGTCTATACCCTTTATACTATCATCTGCATTACTTTTTAAGTCTATTGATAACTCATTTATGAATTCATATATAGTTTTTTTAGTAAGTGTAAATTTTTCTTTTTGTTTAAAAGCACTATTAAAGATACTATCTTTGCTATTAATAATCTGAGGTATAAAAGCATAATCAAAAGTTTCGCCAATAAATTCTGAAATTATATCAGAAACTCTTGAATATTGATATTCATCATTTTGATATGTTGACCTTTTTTGTCCTGTTAATAATGTATAACCTTTAGACAGAGCAAACAATGCATTTAATTTCTTAACTACATCAGCTTGCTTTTTACCCATGTTTTCACCAGTGACTGGATTAACACTTTGTGAGCCTACCTTAAGAGACTCAAGATATTCATTTACAAGAGTTATTCCCGCATTATACTCAGGAGAACCTTCCTCAAACTTTTTGCTAGCATCATCGCCAATAAAAGATTTAGGAGGAACATTATTATCTCTTAAATTATTCGAGTCTTCTTGAGTAAGACCTAATCCTATTTTATGCAGCTTGTTTAACAATGAATCAAAGGTTACTTCCTTAATTTCTCTATCTACAAGCTCATCAATAATAGACTCTCTTTGTTCAAATGCTTCGGCTTGAGCTTTAGCATTTTCTTCAACTAAAAGTAAAAAGCCCCCTGGATCTGTAAGAACATCAATACTCTCAGCAAGAAATCTATTTTCATATCTAAGTTTATAAAAGTCTAAAAGTTTATTAAAAGCATCATCTAAATTAGTTTGAAATAATGTAGAGTCATTTGTCTTAGCAAGAAATTTTATATACTTATCATGAGCATCCTTAAGATCTCTAATAACTTTAAGCTGTTGTTCTTCAGTAATACTAGCAGCTTTATTTTCGGCTTGACTTTCAATTTCTTCTGCAGTTGGTTTAACATTTTCTTTACCTGCTCTTTTATATAAGGTTTTGACTTCTTTTGCTACAACATCTAAAGTCTCATCTATATTGTAAAGTTCGTTAAAGGCTTGTTTTGCATTTGTAAAATTATTTAAAAGCTCAAGTTGTTTTTTAATTCCAGATACTTTTTGAGAGTTCTTTTGATTAGCTTCTATCTCTGCTTTAAGAATATTTTTTTGAGCTTCAATATCTTTAGCGAGAAATAAAACTTTTACAGCACCATAGTCAACATTAGCCAAAGATGTATTCTTTAAATAATCTTGATATATAGAATCCATTCTTTTAGCAGTATCTTGAAATGCTGCATTTATATAAATGTAATTTCTTACAGATCTATCCCAAGCACCTTTTAACAGTATTTTTTGTATATTTTCTTGATTTGCTAAACCTTCTATAGAAAAATCTATATCTGAATCTTTTATAGGATTAGCACCTAAAACCTTTTCAGCACTTTTAGATATAGCTTCCATGTTTTCTATCATAGAAATTGCTTTGCTTATTCTTTCTCGATACTTGGGCGCTTGTGACTCATCTAATGATTGTACTGCATCAGCAAGCTCTGCATCATTCATTTCTAACATGTGCTCAAGCTTTTGAACAAACATGTTTTCCGCACCATATTCTGTCATTATAGAAGCTTGTTCTACAAATTGATCTACTGCAGCATCTAGAGATTCCTTCTTATCACCAAACTTTAATATGTCACCAATTTTTTCTTGAGTAGCTAAGTTAAACAATCTATTATCTAAAAATGCTGATACACCCTCTTTAGAAAATTTATCATTAAGATAATCTTTAATTCTCTTCTGCTCTTTTGATTTTGTATTAATCCACTGTTGATAACCAGCCTTATCAAATATTCTATTATGATGTTTACTTAAAAAGGGAACTGCATTATTTAAAGGTTTTGCAAAAAATCCCATCATAAAACCAGAAGCAAACGTCTCAAGTCCTTGTTTACTAGTTACTTCATATTTAAATTCATCATAGTATCTATCCGCAGATGTACCCATTTGCGCTTGATATGATACACCATTTACTCCTTGAGAATATAGTGCGGAAGAAACTCCTTGTGTTTTAAACATATCAACATAATGTGCTATATTAGCTCTTGCTATAGTTTCTTGTAAGTTTTCTTGAATACCTTCAGATACATTAGCTTTAAAATATCCTAATGTTTTTTTAACTGTTTTTAATCCTGGTTCTCTATACCAAGATTTAGCTAACGTTTTGAGTTTATTTTTTTCAAATTTTACTAGATTTTTACCTTTATCATAAACTAACTTTCCTAGAGTACCGTACTTGCTGCTAAACCTAGGTGACTTTAGTTCTTGTTGAACACCTTTCATAAAGTTTTTTAAACCTCCTTTAGGTGCTACAACATTTCTAAAAGTAATTTGATTTGTTACATATATAATTCCTGCATTAGAATAAAATGTTTCTAATGAACCCTGCTTGGCTCTAATTCGCATTTTAACTTGTTCTTCAGCAGAGGGTATGTATTTATTTTCCTTAAAGAAATCATCATGTAGTATTTTATAGATATCATTCTCAACCATACCCGCCTCTAATCTAGCTTCAGATACTGCCATGTTTATAGCTCTAGCATCTCTATATAAAGATCCAGCTGTCTTAGAAGCCAAACCTATACCATTTATATAACTATTAGCTTTACCTGCTCTAAATGCCTTTTGGCTAGCTGCAAAGCCTCTTAAAACATCTGTAGTGTTTTCAAGAGGATTAAGTATTCTTCCCATACCTCTGCCAGCGGTTCTAAGACTTGACCAGTAACCTCTTGCAGATGCAGGGTTTTTAGATATTTTAGGAATTAATTTTGTAATTTGTCTTGCTCCAGTTCCAAATTTACCAAATGCTTTTAGTAAATCTTTACCAATTTGTCCAGTTCTTTCAGCTTGAATGCCTGCAGTCATTCCTCTTGATCCTACTGTCATAAATGATAAAGCAACTTCTTCTAATAAAGCTTCTGTAATAATACCAGCTGTATAACCAAAGTTCATTACTGTGTTATTCATAAAAGCACTAAATCCAGTAAGACCGCCTTCTCTTGAAGATTGCCCAATAGCAGCAGCATTTGCATATTCTTCAGAGTCATCTAAGTCTGCACCACTGTAATTACCCGTTAAAGCTTTTACTAAACTTTTAGGTCCATCTAAAAAACCTCTTTTTAGTAATACAGGAAACGAATGAGAAAGCATTCTACTCCAGTCATCTGCCATTGTGGTTCTTTGAGTAAAGTTTGCTTCATTATCTACAAAAGGATGAAAGCCTATTTCAGAGAACTTATCATCACCATATGCAGCATATCTTTTATAAAAGCTATTAGTTTTTGGACCAGCATCATACAAAAAAGTTTGAGCATATTCTCCTTGTGAATCACTAACATCTCTTTGATTTGTTTGAATCCAATTAGTAATATCATCATCGCTAGCAACACCATAGCCACCTGGTTGTTCATCTGGAGACCCTACTATGTGTTTTTTGACAGACATACCTGGTAAATCAAAAGGTACGGGATCTCCTTCAAAAGGTTGTACATTCTGAGCAGTTGGTAAATCTACTGTAGGATCAGATAATGGTACAAAAGAATCTGCAGCTTGTCTACCTTGTTGATCAATTATAGCACTAACATCATTTTCTGTTGGAACATTAGGTACATCAACTGGCGTATACTTGTTATACTCCTTATTGTCCATATATAGGGTTTAATCTGTTATAAATTTCCTGCTGAGTAATGTTAGGGTTCTGAGCTTTTAAAGCTTTTATGGCCGCTTTAACTTGTGGTATTATTTGTGAGTTTGCACTCTTTAATTCCTGCATGTTACCTTCAATAAACATTCTTCTATTTTGAGTAAGTGATTGAGGATTAAGATCAGTAAGAGGAATAGTTAATGTTTTAGCTTCACCTGTTCTTAAAAAATGTTCTAAATTAAACTTTTTTACAGTAGTAAGCATAGAATATGATTCACGATTTTCTTTACCATTTAAAGTATATTTTATTTTAAACCCGCCTCCTAAATCTTGAGTTCTGCTAACTTCTGCATCATCAGTTTTTTCTGTGGCTCTTTTTACTTGAAGAGCATATCTAAGATTAGATGCTATTGCATCTGAGGTTCCTTTTTCCCAAGCATCTGAATTTAACAATCCTTGATCAGATATAATAGTTAAACCATTAGTATATAAACTTTGCAATATTTCGGCACTCTCTACTCCTACATTAGTTAAAACACCATCAGAATTTGCTTTCTGAATATACTTATTTAAAACATCCTGACTTAATCTAATGTTATATGCAGCTTTTGTACCATCAAATTGAGTACCTGGTTTTATTGTAATATCAAAGTTTCCAATATCTTCATTATTTGTTGGATTGATTACTTGCTGTAAAATAAATTTAACAGCTTCTTGATGTTTTTCTGTATTTACATCTTCATCATTAGCCTCTAAGCTTGTACCAAATGCTGAATAAATTGTTTTATCAGGAGCTTCCATCATAGTTTGAATGTCACTTGTTATACCAACATCAGTTTTTCCTGTTCCATAAAACTCTTGAAAGTTTTGAGTATAATCTGCTCCTTTAACTACAGTACCTTTAACTGATACACCACTTGTTCCAGTTCCTCCGCCTTGTAATGAAGGAGAAGCATCTTTAAAATTATCAGATTTTTTAAACTCATTATCAAAAGTTTCCATTACATCTTCGTAATCAGGCATGTCCCATGCTATTTTAGCCTCTTCGACTAATTCATATTGACCCCAATTCCAAGGTGCAATCCAATCACCAAAGGTTTTATATGTATTAAATACAGCTGACATGTATTTAGGTAAAGTTTGAGTTAGTTGTCTAAGATCATACCACCTGTATTTATCAAATAGTTCAGCTGCATTTGCTCTAATTTTAGCTTCAGCATCTCTATCAAGTTTCATTCTTGATAAGTAACTTTCAATATAATCATCTTTTATATATTCGCTTACATTTCTTATATACTGTTCTTTACCAACACCGTTACCATTTGCGTCAACAGCAAACTGTGATGCAAATAATTCAGTCTTAGGCATGCCTTGTCCCTTTATAACTATTTCTGCAGTTTTAGTTTTTAGATAATTTTTATTAGCAATAGCCTCATCTACATTATCTGCATTTTCAAAACTATTACTAAGCCATTGATTTATACGAGCTCTCTCTGTGCTTTTACTAGGGTAAAGCTTATCTAGTACTTTTGAATAATCAGTCTTTCCTGTAGTTCCTGCACCAAAAATAATTTTTCTAATGTTAGATGATACATCATGTAGTTTTGTATAGTTTATATCACCTTTAGTTTGTGCTTCTTTATAACTATCATAACTAGAAATAATATTTCTTAAATCTCCAATTGATTTAATTTCAGAGCCTTCTTGATCAGCACCTATAATTCTTAAAATATCTTCTGCACCACCTTCAATTTTATCTATACCTAGATCTTGAACTAAATTTAATCCAAAATCTAAATAGCTTTTTATGTCATCAAACTGACTTCTTTGATTTTGATCTATTAAATTTCTATAATCAGTTTCATCAGCAGTAACATCTAAATCGGTTTGTTTAATATAACCATCTACACCAGGTAGAGCTTCTATACCAGTTACATTACCAGAAGAATCCGTCTTATAAGTATGAGTTCCCGCTTTTACTCTAGCATTCATCATATCTCGTTGCTTGGCAAGATCATCCTCTAAACGAATCTTATACTCCTCATTTAAACTTACTTCTTTTTTATAACCAGAATAAGCAAGCATCTGAGCTTGTTCACCAATTCTTTTTTTCATTAAAGAACTAGCATTTAAATAATCTACTTTGTTTCTAAGAACATCTATATTTTCAAAAGGATTTTCTTGACCCCTATTGCTAGCTGGAGAAACCATGTCAGAATCTACAGTAGCTTTATTTAAATTTAATTGACTCATCTGTGCTTGCTGCGCAAGTTCCTGCATAACTTTTTCTTCTCCCTCAACATACTCTGAGTTAGGATTGGTCATTATTTCAGCTTGTTTTTTTATAGCATCTACATTACTCTTAGCTTTAGCCTTATTATTGACAGCACTTTGAGATAATACTTTATAACTAGCTTCTAGGTATTCTCTTTCCGCAGCAGACTTATCACCATTAAATCTAGAAGCATTAGAATTCATGTAATTTTTTCTGTTTACATAAGCTTCTGTTTTATACATTGCTTGAAATTTAGGATCCTCTCCTAAGTTTGCTTGAAATAACTGTTCTAAATAACCTGTAATCTGTGAACCATTTGTGGTTACTATATCATACTTACCATCAGCAGTTGTGCTAGGTAGTACTATAGGTTCTATTTTATCCATTATAGCTAATGCTTCTTTGCCTAAATTATAATGAGCGGTATATTTTACACCAGCTAAACCAGTACTCTGTATTTGATCATAAGGAGTTTCTTGAAATTCTTGTATTCTATAGTTAATTTCATCCATTCCTTCATTCCAATACAAGCTTGAAACTTCAGGATCTGCAGAATTTTTATAGCTGTCTGCCTTAGCTTTAGTTGCATTGATATTTTTAGTAGCAGCCATATCATACATTAAACTGCTATTTTCATAGAAGGGTTGAAATACTTGTTGGGCAGATTGAACATTTTTTTCTAAAGAAAGATCTAAACCAGAGACTCTTCTTAAGTTAAAATCTATTTCATTTTTTAGTTGATCTTTTACTTCTTGACTTTGTTCATGAGTAGTATCAGCATATAATAATGAACCGTATACATCATTTAATTTTTTCCAGTTCTGATCATATTGATTTTGTCTAATACTTAACATTTTACCCATCATAGTAAAATCAGGTTGATAAGCCTGATATGATGGTATAAATGAAGTAACTCCTTGTGGATAACGTGGCATTTCGGTTATGTATTATTTATTGTTTAAATATATTAACATTTTATAAGTTTATTAAACTTTAAAAATTTAGTCATTAAAAAAAGGATATATATCATCACCAGAAATATAACCTCCGTACTGTTTTGACTTATTACCATAAACGGTTTTATTAGCTAAATTGTAAGCAACTTCACGATTATCTTCAGTGTCACCCAACTGTCCTAGTATCCTTTGGTATTCTTGAGTTATATCTTTTTGTCCTCTAGTAGGATTAGCTTCTTTAGCGTTTGGATTATAATAAGGCATCCCTGTTCTATAGTCAATTTGAAACTCAGGATTATTAAAGTTCCAAGTTGCCTTTTGCAGCATTTCATTTTGTGCATCAGTTTTAGCTAAGTTCATAGCTTGCATCTTAGCATTTCTTGCAGCAGTTTCTTTATCTCCTGCTTGAGCATTATACCTTCGAGCATTCATCATAGATTGCTGATTTCTAGCATCTGTACCTTGCTGTAAATTAGCAGCTATTTGAGCAGCTTGATTTAAAACATTTACATTATAATCTTCGGTTTGCTTTTGTCTTTTACCTACTTGAGTAGTAGCTTGATCTAATGCTGCAAGATTTTGGAAAAGTTTTTGTTGAGCTGTACCACCTCCGCTATCAATAGATCCTCTTAATCCAGCTAAGTTAGATTGAATATCTTGATCATATCTTCTTTGGAGTACTGGTGAGTACTCTGGTCTATCAACTAGTTCAGGATCTAATCTTTCTGCATCAGTTCTAAATCTACCTTGTGTAAGTAAATTACCTATAGCTCTTTGAGACCATCTTGCTGGTGGTTCTGGCATATCTATCGCTGGTGGATCAATGATAGTTGTTTCCTCATAATCACATGGTGGACATTCTAACTTACCAGTTTCCTCATTAATAGTTCCTTCATACTCTTCATACTCTCCAGTTGGATTACCTTCTGAATCTAGTATTTCACATTTACAATTTGTATTTGGATCAAACTTTATAGAATCAATTATCTCGTCAGTTTTCTCACCACCAACCATATTTACACAACCTGCTAACTGCGCTTCAAGATCTTTATATTTTTGACTATTGGGATTCTTAGCAACAGCAGGATAAAACTTTGCAATAACATCTGCTGCTGAATAATTTGCTAGTGAATTCTTTTCACCTTCACCTTTAGCCATTCTAGCACATAGATCTTTATTAAGTTGAGTTGTACTAGTAAGTTCATCATTAAATACTTTAGCTTCTACTTTTGATCCCGCTACTTCCTTACCTGCTATATACTTAACTTTCCATTTCTTACCATTTGCATCTGTATACTCTTTCCAACCATTACCAGTAGCTGCATCATATTCAGCTTGAGATCCTGCTACATTTGCATCTTCACGAGACACTTTAGGACCCCCTTTATTAAACCCAGGTAATGCAGTTATTCTAACTCTAGATGAACCTCCAGTAGACATAGTAGGATAATAGGATCCTCCCATTTCTACACCATACATAGCCATTGGTGTTCCACCATATGCATATTCACCATCATAAAAAGACTCACCTTGAACCTTCCCTCTTTTAAACTGTCTGTTTAATTTTCTACTATTATAAGCTTGTCCAGCAGGTACATATGCTTGTCCAGTTATGTTACCTTGTCTATCGGTCATATAATTTTTAGTCATATTAGGATCCGTAGCAGGGCTGTATGTAGGTTGCTCTCTCATTACTGGTTGAGAAGCATTATTAAAGTGTGTGGTAAAATCTCTAGTTCCTGCAGAAGCAGGGCCACTAAAAGTATTAACCTCATCCATTGGTTGAAAGTTATCAAATTGATTAGGGGTTACAGGATCCTCACCACCATATACAAATCTATCTAATTCTCCACCATACTGAGATCTTTTATATTGTACACTAGTAGGAGAAACTCCAGAAGGTGCAACTACTCCAGGTGTATTAGCATAATGTAATCCTGAGAATACATTTTCTCTAGCATCTTGATCCACACTTTTATCAAAAATGCTTTTCATTTTCTTAGAAGTCTTTACCTGTTCTCCTATATTAGTTGCCAAACCAGCCAAATATGCACCTTGATCTGCTAGCATGTTTCCATCTACATCATATGCATTCTTTATACCTACTTCGTAACTTATATCTTGGCCAGGAGTTCCTTCTTGTTTTTTAGTTTCATCAAAACCACCAGTTTCAGAATTATAAACCACACCAGCTGTGTTACCTTGTAAATCTTTTATAGGATTATCTGCTGTATTTTCATACGGATTATCTAAGTTAGGAGCAGATAATGCTGTAAAGTCATTTTCTTTAGCCTTTTTCATAGACATCTCAAAAGGACTATGAACACCACCATGAGGATATTCAGGTGTACCACCTTCAGCCATTTCACCTTCGGGCATTTCAGGTTGTCCTTCTTGTTCTTGCTGAGGCATTAAATCTTCTTCAGAAATTCCATTAGCTTCCATGTATGGTCTAGCCATTTCTGGAATACCTTGAGGAAAACCTTTCTTAGACTCTTGAGCAATTGCAAGAGCACCAAGCTTCATGATATAATTCTTTATCATAAGTTCAGCATTCTCTCTATCCAATCTATCAGAGTCTTTATCCATCAAGATTGCCTTATACTTATTTATATCATAAGGTTTAGCAAGTTCAGCTGGAGTATATCCACCTTTCTTTCGCGTCTTTCCAAAGATTCTTAATATCTTCGGATCTTTTATTTTCATTGATCTAGTATCACTGAATATAAAAGTATCTTCAGGAAGATTTAATGGTACTCCTCCACTAGAATGTCTAGGACCTTCTATATTCATGTGATCTGGAATAGTATCTCCTGATATAGGACCAAATGCAGTTTCACCACCTTCAGCTTCTAAGTTAGCCATAGATCTAGGTACAGAGGTTAATGATTTATTAACCTGCGATTTAGCTACATTACCTTTATTAACATCTGCACCACCCCATGCTGATGGTGTAACATCTAAAGCTCCATCAGGTTGTTGACCACCATATGCAGCATTTGGCATTTTTTTAATTTTAACTCTCATATTATAAAAATTCTATTTGTCCACCTGCAGCCATGAATTGAGATATTTCATCTGCAGTCATGTAGCGTTCTTCACCTTCCTGATAACCCCCATACTGCTTTTCGTAAACCTTATTATTATCTTCATCCCATGTATACACACCACCTTCATCTGAACCATCTACACCTACTCGTGCCTTAGACTTTGGCGTTGGCGCATTTTTTGTGTCTTTGTAGTATGTTCCTTTTTTACCATCATAGTTCTTTTTAGCTATCTGGTCATAATAGTTAGCATATGTATAACCATGATAGTTTAATGGTTGTTCTTGACCTATAAGGTCATCTTTATAAGTATCATAAAAATTATCCTCTATTCTTTGATTTTCATCATACTGTGAACCTAATAATCTAGTTTCCAAAGCCTTTTTTTCATAACTATCTATAGAACCTGATTTCCAAGCTTTTTCAATCTTATCTCTTTCATTACGAGCCCAAGAACTTACTTTTCCTATTCTATCTTCACGCAGATGTTTTTCAGCCCAGAAAGTTTTTGCTCGATCATAATGAACTTTTTGAGCCGCCATAGCCCTATCATAATCCATACCAGTTCCTATTTTCTTCTGTGCTTCAAAATCATATTCAAAACCTTCAAATTCCTTAGGATTATCACTATCTTTTCCAAATCTATGAAGATATGAAAGGTCAAGTAAACCTTGTGTGGCATCTTTAGTTGAATATTTATATTTCTTTTTAGCAGCTTTAGCCTTAGCTTTAGGTTTAGCTTTAGATTTAGGAGCTGGCATTCCTCTAGGAACATAACTTTTATCTTCTACATATTCTTCACCAACTTCTTCAAATTCTGGTCTATCTATATCCCCATCGCCATAATAAGCTTTAGAAAAGTAAGGATCATACATATCATAATCTTTTCCAGCTCCTGCATTAGGATTCATAGCTTGAGTTTCTGAAGCAGGATATAAAGTATTATATGCTGGTCTTTTATCATCACCTTTATCTTCTACCTCTATACCATTTTTTGCATAACCACCATATGCAAAACCATCTGAGTAATCAGGATTAAAGTTCATACTTCTACCATCATTAACTGTAGTACTGCTTGCTGGACGTCTTATCTTTGCCTTTTTTAAATTTTGTCCAAATTGATATGGAGTACTTCTATCTGTAGAAAAGTCAAATGGTGCATCATTAGTTAAACCTGGAAAAGATTGATTAGATTCTTCAACATCATACATTCCTGCATCAGTACGCATTTGATTTAATCTACTTTCCAAATTAAATGAGGGAGCATTCATAGTAGCAGTAGTTGGTCTATTGGTTACTTGATTTTGAGGACTAGCTGGACTTTGTTCTGTCTGTGATTGATCAACCTCTTCTGAAGATCTTTCCTTAGGTACACGACCTGGGGATCTTAGTCTTCCTTTTCTGTCAATAAACTTGCCTCCACCTAGAGGTTTCATTCCTTTAACACTCCTACCTTTAACTCTTTTAGGTTTACCTTTTGCATCTGATTCTTCTTCAGCAACGGCAGAAGCTGGATTAATTTTAAAATTAGATATGGCATTATCTCCACCTGCTAAACTGGGTGTATTATCATTAGGACCTTCAAAATAATATGAAATAGTTTTTTTAGGAACTCTTACTCTATTACCAGCTGCATCTTTTCTACCAAAAACTCTATCTCGTAAATTATTTGTATTATACACTATACCTGCATTACCATCTTTAGATGATCCTGTCCTTAAGTGATAGCCTTCAGGTAATGCACCTCCTATAACTGGAGTACCATCTGCATAAGTTGGCCCTGCCATTTGAGTAAGATATTGTCTTCTCTGAATAGCACCAGGAGCATTTATACCCATTACAGTATTAAACAAACCTCTTCTTGGTTGTCCATAACCCATCATGCCATAACCTCTTTGCATACCTTGTCCTGATTGCTGTCGTCTTTGATATTCAGCTTTATACATTTCTCTTTGCTCAGGACTTAAAGATTGATATAACTCTTGAGTAGGATTCTCAAACCTATCATCTACAGAACTACTATAAGTTTCATTAAAATTATCTTGATCAGTTCCTGTAATATCATCTTCTTCAACTGTATATCCATCATAAGCCATAGGCACATATCCTCCATACTCCATAGAAGGCATGTAAGGATCATATACATTTTCATATTGAGGTTGAGCTGATCCACCATAAGCTTGAGACCGTAAAGTTGATAATTTTTTTCTATACTCTAAATATTTTTCGTCTTTGGCTGGATCAAATGTATCAGATAAATTATTATCTGTATAATACTCCATATCATCTTTTGTTTTGAGTATTTGACCTTCCTTACTGTTCATATCTGTATAAGCATATTCTTCAGCATCTCTTAGCGTGTTATCATTATACCCTGTATAACCTACAGATTTATTACCACGATTTGACTCAAAAGCAACATCTGAACTACCAGACCTTGCATAATTCTCAAATACTTTTCTTCTATAAGCTTCATTTTCCTGAGCTTCTTCATCACTAAGTATTGTTCTATAATTAGGTTTAGTTGCGGGAGCAAAAGGAAATTGTGGACTAACAGTAGTAGCATACTTATCATCTAAAGAAGTTTGATCTGCTTCTGTTAAAGGTCCTTGATAAGTACTTTTAAATGGTTCATATTCACCACCATTATCAGAATATCCTCCATCAGCAAAGTAATCATAGTCTCCACCACCTGTAAATTTATACAAGTCAGGGTTACCATAATCTTGATCCATCATATCTACATAACCACCATCTTGAAAGTTATTATACATATCATACATGTAACTACCTAAAAGTAGAGGAGCTGCAAATTTTTTACCGATAAATGGTATTCTTCTTGCATTTCTTCTGGCCCAACTAGCTTTAGGTCTAAGGTGACGTGTAACTTTATTAGCAGATGGATATTTATAATTAGGTGCTTTATATGGTTTTAGTTGTCCTCCTGGAGTTCTTGGTCTGTTTATAGGATGATTCCTTACAGCCTTAGCAGCGGGACTATTATACTTAGAACGAATAGCTTTTGTGCTTTTATTAATTGAACTAAATTTTTTAGCTCTCTTAATTTCTGCAGATGTTGCAGGAACTTCTTTTCCCGTAACTTTAACTTTTCCACCTTTTGTTTTGCTTGCTTTTCTTTTTACCCACATAGCCCTTCCTCTTCTAACTACTCTATAAACTACGTAAGCTCCTATTAGAGACAGTGCAGTTGCACCATACATATCATCATAGGTCATATTATTTGAACCAGACTTATCACCTGATTCTGTTTCCAGTACGTCTACTTCTTCAGTGTTATTTTCTTTATTCTTCGGTTGAGGATCTGGTGTTTCCTCAATAGGATCTGTTATTATATCCTCTGGATTTACTGGTCCGTCTTCAGGTACTGGAGTGTTAGGATTTGGAGCTCCACCTGTATTTCCACCTGTATTTCCTGATTCATCAAAGCTTTCTTCTCCAGGAGTTTGTAATCTTGTAACTATACGTCTTTGACCTCCAGGCATACCATAAGGATTGTACAAACCATTTATAAACATACCTTCAGAAAAACGAGATGGAAAACCTAGTCCATCAATGCTCATTTTAAAGTTTTTTAATCTTCCAAATAAACCTCTTTCTACATCTTCTAATCTCATACTACCACCCATAAAAGGACTTGGTGAAAATGGTGAAAATCCAGGAACTCTACCAAAAGGAGAAGATACCTGTCTTAGTGCTCTATTTGCAAGTCTAGCAGCTTGTCTATTCGTTCTAGCATCTTGACGCATTTCCGTTCTTTCAGTTCTTGCATCCTGTCTAATTCCTCTTCTTTCTTGTCTAGCTTCTCTACCTAATCTTGCTTCAGGCATCATTTCTTGATTAGTTTGCATTTGATCATACTCTTGTTCATATTGATTTTTAAGAGCATTGTTTTTAGCAAATTGTAATATTGGAGCAACATTATTTACACCATCTTCTGCAGCTAAATTTGTATTAGAACCTTTAACACCACTCTGTTCCATCCCTTCCTGAGCCATCTTAAGTCTTTTCTTTACATAACCCCCTTTACTCATAGGAGCTTCTTCCATAGGTTGTTCTTGAGGAGGAGCTTGTTCAGCCATTTGTTGCTGTTGCATAGCCATCATTTCTTCCTCAGACATTTGTTCTTCACCACCTTGAGGTCCTTGCATTACTGATGAAATTAGTTGATCTACTTCTTGAGGTGGCATTCCTAATTCAACTAAAGCTTCTGCAACAATTGCAGGTTCAATTTGATCTTGTAAAAGTTTAGCTACAACTTCTTCAGGTTGAGCGCCATTCTGCAATGCTTTACCTATTAACCCAACCAACTGTTGCATCATTTGATCTTGACCACCTTCTTGCTGCTGCATAGCTTGCTGTTCCATCATTTGCATTTCTTCAGGAGATGGTTGTTGCATTCCTTGTTGTGCTCTAGCTAAAAATTGTGCAGTAGGATTCATCATAGCCCCTTGCTGTGCACCACCTGCTTTATAAATTCTGTATTTCTTTTTTGACATGTCTTAAGTACTTATGTATAATATACTGATTTTTAGTTTATTGTTTAAACCTTTAAAGTTTATTTAATTTCTTCTACTATGTAACCTTTCCTTGCATATGCTAGTGCTTCTTCTTCATTTAAGTCTACAACATAACCTTCATCAATTTTTGGAATAGAACCACCATCTTGCCAATCTGTCATCCAGTCCCAAGCATCTGATGCTTTTTCTCCTATCCATTTAGCTCCATCACCCAGTGCTTGTGCTCCATCACTCAGTGCTTGTGGCGTTCTTTCAAAGGTATTTTTATGACCAGCTGCTGATCTTTTACTTTTCATATTTCTATATCTTGACTTTTCTAAATCATCCATAAAATAATAAGGTTTTAATGACCATAAAGCATCTCCAATATCAGTACCCATTTGATCAATAAAATCTGGAGGACCTTCTTGATATTGAACAGTGCGCTCATCACTAACAAGATCGCTTCCTAAACCTAAAGTACCCCATAAAGGACCAAATATAGCATTTAACTCAGGGTAAAACATTGCTGCTCTACCCGATTGTGGTAATGGGTTGTATGGCTCCATTGATTCTAATGACCTTACACCATCATCATTATAGTTTTGAGGATTTAATGTTCTGTCAGTAAATCCCCCTGCTTCACCTAGGTCGTCAGCCTTAATCCACTGACCATATTTACTACTCCCGTCTCCATAATAGTCTTCAATAAATCTTACATCTTCATTATCTGTTAAACTTGATTTATATATATCTGACTTCTGATTAGATCGCGCTGCTACATTTGGCCTCCAATCATTAGTTTGATAGTTGTCAAGGGATTCAAGAATTACTTCTGGATAACCTCTTTTGTATAGTTCATCATCAGAAATATTTCGATTCCAACTAACCCAGACAAAACCATCTTCCATTTTTTTATTTAGAGTTTTAACAGCTTCATTAAATCCAGGATGATAATTATCATAATACTTTGTTTCTGTAATTTTTCCAGATTCAACAGCATAAGCAGACTCTCCCAGTTTAATACTTTCAATCTGCCCTCTTAATTCTTTAATCTGATCATCAATTTCTGTACCTTTTGTAACAGCACCTTCTTGAATTGCTAACAATAATCTTACTCTTTCTTTAGCAAGAGCTTTTCTTTCATTAAGAGTTTCATCACCAAATTCTTCTAAAGACTTTATTTGCTTTGATATTTCATTTGCTCTCTCAATAGGACTTCTTTTTAAATTATTTATTTCATCCTCAAGTCTTTGTATCTCAGTCTTAGCTTCTTTACTTAAAGCCTTTTTTTCAAACTTATCAAGTTTTACGGGCTTTGGTTTAAAATTAAGTTTGTTATAAGAATGCTTTTCTAAATCTTCATCATTAAGCTGTTCTAATTCCTTTTCTGTAATGTTACTTAAATCTTCTACAACATTACTTTCTATATCATTGTCTTCATCTTCTACATTTGGATCTATGTCTGAGTCTGGGTTAACTACATCTGAATCAGTATCATCTAGTATATTTTCATATGGAGTTTCATAAGACTCATCAAGCATTTCTTCTTCTTGAGGTCTACCTAAATATTCTGGAAATTGGTATTGATATGGTACATAACCTATACCTAATGTATTATCTCCAAATAATGCAGCTTGTTGATTTGGTACTAAAGATCCCGAAAAGTTACTAGCAGGAGGCATTGATGCATAAGATGTCTCATCAAATTCTTGATTAAAAGGTTGATCATTTTCTATATCAGAATCAAAATTATTTTTAAATAAAGAACGTCTTTTTGAATTTACAGTTACATCTTCTCCAACATTATTAAACTTTTCTACAGGTGCTGTTGCTTTGCTTGCAGACGTAGGTGCTGCACCCATTTTAAAATCTTTTTTGTTATCTTTTAACTTTACCTTATATTTACTAGCAATGTTTTTTGTATAAACTTTTTTATTTTTATACGTATCACCTAAGTTACCTCCTGCTAATACAACATACTGACCTTTATCATCCTCTCCCTTATCTACAATGATATCACCGTGACTTACATATGATTTATCAGTATTAGCAAAATTTTTATAAGACCATTTTGAAGTACCTGTATTTTTACCATCTCTTCTACCCTTTACTAATATATCTCCTATACCGTAGTTTCCATCTGGCTTTTCTGCTACATACCTATTATATTTATACTTAGGATCAGCGGCAGCTTTAAATGCATCTCTTACATATCCTGAATGACTTGCTGTAGGATTAAAACCTAACTGCTGTGCTGTTTGCTTATCAGTAGCACCAATGTTTGCCATAACAGCATTTGATACAGTTGCTGCACTCCAGTGAGGCATCTTACCTTTTTGTATAAGATTTAAATTATACTTATCTCCTATATTCTGAAAATATCCAGTTGCTAAATCTCTACCTTCAGGGTTATATTCATATAAACCTTCCCATAAAGATTGCTGTTGATTAGCCCATTCTGTTAATGGGTTAGTAGAATCATTAGCACCACCTGGCTCATACGAAGGAAGCTCTTCTAATACATAACCATTAGCTTTGTATTGTTCAACTTCTTTGTCAGTTAATTCAGCTTCTATAGAACCACCTTGTTGTTTCATTCTTTTGTTTTTACTAAAAAGTTTATTTCTTTTTGGTTTATCAGACCCCTCGCTTTTTATTATCTTAGGAATTCCAGAAGGAGTCTCTCTTTTAGTTAATTCTGGTTTTATTAAAGGTAATCTACTAATATTGTTAAATTTTCTACGTTCTTCTACTTCAGCTGAAAAATCATCATATTCCTTTTTTAACTTTTTAGTATCTCCTACATAGTTGTAATAATCTAAATCATATTGACTATAAGGCTTGCTAGTACGAATTCCCGTATAAAAGCTTCCAGGATTTTCAATAAAACCTTCTGAATTATTAAAATCAACTGCTGTACCATCTTCATTGAGTGCATTAACCATTGCAGTATGTGAGTGCTTAACATTACCTTTTTCATCAGTTTTTCGTACCCGTGCTAATGTTCCTTTTCTAATAGGATCACCCTCTTTTACTTTTTCAAAACCTGCAGCTGTTAATGCAGCTTCATCATTTGCATCCCAAAAGGCATTAGACATTTGTTTAAAAATAGGATCACCTGCTTTTGTTATTTTACCTGTACCTGTTTTATAATCAGAAATATTAGTAGCTCCTGCTGTGCTGTAAATACCACACATTGCTCCTACACATCCCTGACCTCTTGTTAAATAAGGAATTGGATCTCCGTTTTCATCTAGCACATATTCATATTGCCTATTTCCTTCACTATCAGTAGTATAATTAGTCCAATCCGTTAAATACTCATCACCCCTTAAACTAGGTCTTTTTATATTATTTATCCAATGCATAGGATCATTTATAAAATCCATACCTATTGCATTCCAATCTTCAGTATTATTAATTAGAACTTCTCTTGGAACCAGGCTGTAATCGGTTTCACCATCTTCAGTTGTACCAGAAGGTTCATAAAAATAACCTTTAGCGGGCTGATAGTTAGCTCTGCTATCAAGTTCATTAGTTCCTAATTTTAAACCAAGTTCATGAGCATTCTTCATAATATCACTTGCTCTTGCAACTTCAGCTTCATATGCAGCCTTTAAATTTGCAAGACGTTCATCAGAAGTTACTACATTAGGTGGATCATGTGGACCACCATGTTGAAACTTTGGAACAAAACCTTCTGGATATTCTAATTCATTTTCAATAGGAACTATACGTTTTCCAAATTTTAATCTTGGACCTTTATACCTTAATCTTCTGCCTGTTCTACCTGCAGTACCAACAAAACCTTTTTGTAATTCTAAAAATCCTGAACCTGGTTGTATATAAGGACCTCTTTTTATTTCATAGTCTATTCCTTCTACTTCATCTCTTTCTTCAAGTTCTTCTGGTAAGGATGCATCTACAGTAAGTTCAGGTTTAATAACAGGCATAGGATCTACATAGTCTGCAAAATTAGGTCTTTCTAATTCTTCTGGTGGATTATATTCAACAGCTTCTAATACTTGTTCTTCTAAAGGTTTTGGTTTTTTTATATTAGGTGGAGCTAACATAGTTATAATAGGTAAATCACCACTATTTCCACCTAAACCCCAATCTATAAACTCATTATAAGCAGATAGTTCTCTTTCTGGTCCCGATTGTTTACTTAAATATTTATTTGTAAATTCATCAATATCATCCCAATCTAAATTTAATCTGTCTACGTCTTCAGAAGAATAACCTCCAGGACTAATAGCCATAATATCTTTGTAATAAGGAGAAAGGTAAAGCTGTCTATCACCACTTTTTTTATCCAAACTTCCTCTAGGAAATTCAGGCCTTTGAGTTTCTCCAGAATCGGTCATATGCTCATAATAATATATTCCTTTACTCGGATCAGTAGAATCATATACCTCATCATAAGTAGGAAAAGTAGGATACTTAGCTTTTAACCATCTAAGATATTCTTGATTACGATCATATCTATCTTGACTTTTATTGTAAGCATTTAATTTTCTATTATAAGAAACATTTCTTTTTTTTAAATCTGCACTATCTTTTTCATATTGTGCAAGATCTAATTTATATTGATCTTCATAAGCAGCTCTTGCTGCTATTGAATCTTTGTAAGCTTGCATAGCATCTTCATAACTAGGAGGGTCCTTGTGATCATGCCCAGGTTCTCCCCCTTCATGCATCTCTTCTAAAATATAACCACCAGCTTTATACTGTTCTACTTCTTCATCAGTTAATTCAACTTCTATACCTTCTTTATACTTGATTTTTTTAGTAGTAGCTTCATCATACACTCGTCTGTAACCCTTTTTTCTTTTTGCCATTATCTAGATGAGTTTTGATTTTTAATATTTGTTAACCTTAGAATCATATTTGCATCCTGTGGATTTTTCTTAATCAACCTTACAAAGTTATTATAATGTCTGAACTTTTTTCTTTGAAGCTGAGGTTTATTATAATTTAAGTTATTTGTATTTAAATCTTGTACGTAACCATTTGCTTTAGTATTCCATATTTGTTCTTGAGTATAGTTACCTAAAAGAGTTGTTGTACCTGGTACAAGTGGTCCTGTCGGGGGATAACTTGAGCCATCAGGAAACTCTCCTCTATTGTTAGTAATATCCCAGAATTGATTGAATCTATATTTTTGCTCTTCTTTAGATACTAATATATCTACAGAGTTTGCATTTACTTTAGGATACTCTTGAGCAAGTACTATATTATTCTTAGGAAATATATTTAAATTTAAATATCCAGAAACTTGTTCTGAGTTTGTAAGAATTGCTTGGTCAAAGTTATAGTCTAAAATGTGATACTGATCTACACAGAACTCAGAATCTCTTTTATAACACTCTAGGAAATATTCTATACTTCTTACTGTAACTACAGCCTGTCCAGTAGGTACTGGTATACCAACTTCAAATGGAAACTGAGATCCATAGAAATTGCAGTAATCATTACAACCTGCATTTTGCTCCCATACACCACCTAACTTAGTAGTGTAATGTTTATTTCTTCCTGATAGATATAAGTTAGGATGCCAGTCATGAAATGATATCCACTGTTGATTCTTTGGATCATAGCTTATAGTCCAAGAAGCATCTTCAAAGATTCTAGTATCACCAAGTTTTACAGTAATTTTATTTTGTCTTGTGTTATCACTGTCTATTAATACGGAAAAATTATCATCGTTTAAATATTCTACCTTACCTTTATATTCAGGTTTTAAAAAGTAATCTTTTTTAGAAAAATAAATTATACTATTTCCATTATCATAACCAGCAGAACAACCTATACCTGCTACTGGATTATCTACATGAGGAAAGTCAGGAAAGTCTTCAGTAAGCTTGTAAGGTAAAAACTCTTCAAACCACCACTTCATATTAATAGAAGATATTTCTTGTAGACTATCTCCATATGTAAATATTTTACCTTGTTGTTGACTGATAAAATAAAGACCAGCAGGTGAAGATATAACGGCAAGTCTATCTTGAGAAGATCCAAATTCATATTTAGACTCAGCAGCGGTTACATTTCTTGGCGTAGCTGAAAATAAAAGTCCATCACCAATAGTTGCAGATACACCTATGTAATCTTCTCTTTGATCTACACCTTGATACATTAAAGGGCTTGCATTCTCAAAGGTTATAAACATACCCGTTTTAGCAAAACTCTTAACTGAGTTTACGTTATTCTTAAATGTTACTTTATTAAGTGGTAAAAATGTTCTCCAAGATTCCACAATACTTTCCTTTGTTTCAGGTAAAGAATAATTGATAACATTTGGAAAAGAAGTAAAACATAAGTCAGCTACTGTAGGATCATAACTTCTTCCCTGTAATGCACCCAAACTAAATGTTTGATTAACAAAAAATTCAGAGACACTTAATGAGTACTCATAGTCGTAAAAGTTACCCGCTTTTAAAATGTCAGGATTAATATCAAATAAAGAAACTAAGTCTGTATATCTATATTTATCATAATGATACTGTCTTTGAAGATCACCTCTAGTTCTAAAATCTACAAGAACATCACTCTCTACAAAGAAATCTCTTATGCCACCATTAGCTAAATAGAAGTATGATTTTTTGGGTGTAAACAATCCTGGATAACCTGAATCAAGAGGACTAGTAATATTTACAGAGGGTGTTTTATTATCATCAGCTTCATAGTTTGGATTATCTAGATTGTAATAACTAGATGGTAGTAAGCCAGATCCCTGATTAGAGCCCACCATATAATCTATAAAATTTGATAAGTTAATTTCAGAGATATCCCAAGGTTGACTATTTGCCCAAAACTTAGGAAACGGTACAGATGGATATAAGAAATAATTAAACTCTTCACCCCTTGCAGTATTGTATAACCAAAACTGAAAGAAAGGCATTATATTCTTTTCAGTAAATCTATTTATATATGTGTCTCCCCCAAAAAATACTGAAGTATCTGAAACTTTTTTAAGTACTAGTGGGTTAGGACAATTTGCAACATTAGTTGATGTTATTGCTAAGTTGTCAAAATTAATCTTTTGCTCACAAGGTGTAGCAATAATTTGTCTTATAGTATTAAGTTGACCATACTGATTTTTGATTCTAAACTTTAAGCCTGCATAGTAACTTGCTATGTCATTACTAAAAGGCTGTTCTTTACCATTATTTGTATATGATACATTACCAAATGTTGATGCAGCATAGTCTAATGTCATCAATGATTGATCAACATAGTCACCACCTTCTGTTATATAATCAGGACCCTGTTGAGTACCTCCAGGAGTTGCAACTCTTAGTACAGGTTTGTTAGGTCTATTAAGATTGTTTATTCTATAACTTCTAGAAGTACCTCCTGAATCTAAATACTCAGGAAAATCCTGAATCTCTTTAAATACATATATACCATCCTCAATTGAATATCTAGATATATCTAAGTTCGCAGGTTTAAACTGATTGTAATCACCGTGACCAATTTGTTCTAAAGCATACTGTCTGAATCTTGCAATAGCTTTTATTAAATCAATGGTAATCTGTAATCCTTCTAGAGTATGAAATAAAAGTAAACCAAAATCATCAGATATAGGCACTCCAGGTATAGTTGGTATATAATCTGCATAAGTATAATCTCTTTCTAATGTAGGTACAGTATAGTAACCACCTTCCTTAGCAAACTCCTCTTCTATTTCAGTCATTATTTCATCTATAGGTGTACCACCAGGTGAGTTAGGAAAGAAGACAGCTTGAAATGCATTGTAAGAATCAATTCTATCTTTAACTTCTTGAGGACTAAGGTCTGCATTTTCTACATTAGTAGTATCAGCATCATTACCTAAATAATCTTGATTTGTTTCTATTGCAGAAATGTTAACAGTACCATTAGTACCTGATGCACCACTAACTGATAAAGGAAATACACCTGGTATAAGAGCACCCGCTGTCAAATTATTAGTATCTGCAGCTTTAACTATTTCAGGAATATACTGTGGTTCAAATGTACCCGCTGGATAACTTATCTTAAGATTACCACCAGTTCTAAGTAATGCATTTACAATACCACCTAGCAATCCTATTAGTACAACAAAGTCTGAAAGTAACTGAAACTCAGGATGACCAATTGGTTCTATAAATCTTTGTTCCGCTTGACCTTTTAAGTAACCGTATATTTTCATTTCTGACATCTGTAAGTACGGAGTCTTAAATGAAGTATCAGGTGAATGAAAGCTCAACATGTCTGTTGGAATATTCTGATTTACAAACCCAGGATCTCCTGGTGATATAGCAGCTTCTTCACCTTCTCTACTTAGTATATAGGGATCATTAAAATTGTAATTAAAATTATCAGGATCTCCACTATTTCTCTTTGGTCTAATACAGTTAAAGGGATAGTTAGCATATAGACCCACCTTACTAGGGTTATCTGCACTTACTCCCTGTAACTGGTAATCTCTAAAGTTATTTACCATACCTTTAGCTACTACAGTTTTGTTACCAATTCGAGATCCTCTTAAAATTTCATAAGCTACAATACCTTTTATATCATTACCATCATTGTCTTTAGGTAGTGTAATATTTTTAAACTTAATACCCATAAGTCTAATAAAAAACTTACCATTTGCTTTTTGTATAAAATGATTAGCACCTGAGCTTAATGCATTATCTGGAAACTTATGATGTCTTATAGGTTTACCACACAAATCATAATCTGGACTTGTTTCATGGGTCCAACAATAATAACTAGAATTCCATATTTCAGGTCTATCAGAAGGATATCTTTCAGTAGATTGCCAGTAAGCCATGTTGCCTTTAGCTACAATTTGTCCACCGTCACCATTATCAATAGGAGAACCTTGCGGAATAATTGTTGCTGTATTAATAGTTTCAAAAAGTCTTGTATCACCATCAAATGAATTTACATCTGTATAGTCGCTGTTTTCAAGACCTAAGCCATCATAGTCAACAGCAGGTCTTCCAGGTATGTGATATGATGCAGACTTATCTCCAGTATTATATACCCATCTTATAAAGAATGAATATACCTCATCTCTTAAATAACCTGCATTTTTATTACCGTCTTTATAATATGTTTCAGGGTATTCTACAGAAACCCATTCAGACTTAATTAAGTTTGCTAAAGGTTGATAGTTAAAATCAAATCTACTCTTAGGACCCACCTTAAGTAAATATCTATCTGCTTCTACTAACTGACTAGATGTTTCTATAACTGGATTTAACTGAAATATATTTGCAGGATTTGTATTCTCTAAACTTTCAGATATTTGATCTAATACTATTTTTTTTGTATTTATAGAATAGTATCCTAAAATTTTATAATCTACAATACCTGCAATAATATATGCAACTGACAACTCATACTCATCAAAATGCTCTGAATCTAAATCTTCAATATTAATTTCTAAAGAGCCTTTGCCATCTACCTCATTAAATACAGGTTGAACATATGAAAGTGAAAAATAATTTGTTACAGTCTGATTATTAATACTATAGGCTAATCCTACAGCATAAGAACCATTTAGCACCAAACCCTGTTGAGAACCAATACCTATATCAACACAAGGTGTTTTAACTAAACTTGACAAGCGTATGTCATCACAAAATAACTTATTTGTATCTGTACATATAATACAACCAGCTTCATTATTTTCAGGATCTACTACAGTATCTGTATTTTCAATAACACATATTTCTTCCCAGGCAACTCCTGGCCAAAGAAAAGTAGTATTAGTACCATTAGAATAATAATTGATTGTAGCAGTTCCGTCTAATCCACCTAACCAAACATAGTCATTTGATGGCCATAATCTAGGATCACCAATATTTAAATATCTATCAGGATTATTACCATCTGCCCAATATACCTGCCAGGTACAGTCTTGCTTTTCTCTAGAAGCTCCAGAAACTAAATGAAACTTACTAAACTCTAAACAAGCATCTCTTACTATTGGCCTGTATCTACCAAACTCTTCTTCAAATAATCCAATCTCTGATGTCAATACATTGTTTCCAGGGCCATCATAAATAGCTGAATATACAACCCACTTACTTTCAAACAAAGGTATTGCCCCTATGATAACTACTTGGTTTGGAACTGTTATATCAGCACCAATTGTAGATCGTAAAGCATTTGATTCTTCATTAGATAGTGTGCCAACATCTCCCTCTCTTGTATTATTAGATGCATTTCGAGCATAGTTCCACATTCCTTCTTGAATGAAGGATGGATCTGCATCTCTTGTTAATCCTTTTACAAAAGTACGTGTTTTATCTAAACTAGTATTAGGTTGTTGTTTTGCCATTATTGTAGTCTTGCACTTCTATTTATATTATAACCACTTAGCGGACCATGAGATTTAAACATGTCATAGTATCTATGATACATAGCTTTTCTGTTTGCTGCCCATACTTGTCTTAGCTCTGCAAAGTTTGGAGTATTTACTACACTTTTTGCGTTATTTCTAGCACCTCTTAATCTTTGTTCAATAAGTTGCATTCTTTGAGAAACATCTTCACCATTGATATATAAGTTTTCAAGTATTCTTGATTTAAATGCATACTCATAATATTCATTTATAAGATCATGATCAGGAACTAGCAAGTTACCTTCATCATCTTCCATCTGACCTTGGTAGTTTAAATATACTTTACCTGTTTGAAAATTAGTAAATAAAAATCCATGTTTAATCCAACCTTCATCTAATGTATTATAATATAAATTAGGGCAATCACATTCTATATTTTGACTAGCTTTCATCTTAAGAGGATGAAGTTCTGTATAAGTTCTTGTTTCAGAAGAATTAATAACTTGTATAAGTTCATAAGATTCACCTTTACAGTTCATAAAAACTCTAGGTTTAGTCAACTCATCACCATAAGGTTGTTGAGGATTATGTACTAAACATGTACCCGCATTACCCTTATCATCACAACAACAAGTAGGTTTAGATGTATTACATTGATCTGGAACAGCTGCTGGAAAATCACTATATGTTTCAGGTATTCTACCATCTGTTATTTTAACTTCTTGCATGTTTGTTCCACCAGCAAATCCGTCATAGCCTACAGTAGTTTTAAAATTACCACATATGTAAGCAAAATTAAATGTGTAAAAATCATCAGGTAATTTTACTTTACCATGAGTTACGTCTAAGATGATTTCTTTTTGTTGATTGATCCTAAGACCTAAATCATAATTAAGCTTCTTAGCAAGCTTAATAAGCTGCTGAGGTTCAATCATATTTTCCAATGCAAATGTATTTAAGTCTACAGTTACATCTTCCAAGAGTTGATCAAAAGTTCTATATTTAAGTGTGTAATTAAAATCCATTATCTAAGTGTGTTTTGTCCATCATCAGATCCATCAGCTGGAACTTGTAATGTCATTGCTAATTCTTTAATTACGTATTGTTCTATTTCCGAAAACAAGTAGTCAGGTATGTTAAGAGACTGATCTTGCTTTATAAGACATTTATCAGAATCACAACTTTCTGTATCATTTTCAAAAATTGCCTCTACCTTTACAGCATCCCAAGCTAGGTTTGGAAAATACAGATAACCATCTATATACCAAAAGTATTGACGCTTGTTGTATTTAAAAGTTGTAGTTTTAGTCATAGAAACCCAAGTACCAGGATCAGTTCTAAATAACTCTATAGTACCATCAATAGAAGATACAGTCCTAAATATAGGTCCCTGAATGCCAGTCAGTAGATCTGGAATGCGTTCTTTACTTCTCTTAAAATAACATCCTGAGTATACACCCACACATGCAGCATCAACTTTGTCTACCTCTATAAGTTCTACATAAGGCATTACTTTGAAGATATTACTAATCTTCATAAGTCTTAACTGATTGTCCTCTCTCTTCATGAGAGATTGGCCGTATTTAATAATAGAAAAATAGATTGTTCTGTCTGTTAGAAATGGATCTTCCTTAACAGCTTTAAGTGTATTCCTTACTCTTGATATTGCTTCGCCAACTGTTGTGCTCATAAGTCAAATTCATTATAGTCTTTTAAAGCATTGTCTTGCTTCTTAAGTCTTATTTCATTAGCTACCTTTTTAGAGTATGCTAATTTTAA
>WLWF01000350.1_pt1 | contig 45274 bp, 55 predicted proteins | sample 6718331 | NCBI WGS metagenome assembly WLWF01 (sample SAMN12718692, study PRJNA515312) | sponge metagenome | isolation source: marine sponge | host: Mycale hentscheli | place: New Zealand: South Island, Marlborough, Capsize Point | collected 2003-05-01 | reverse complement strand
TGTATGGTGTTTAACTTATCCTATTGATAATATAAGAAATCAGATCATTAGTAAAACAAATAACTTTGCATTTAAAAACTTATACAAAGGTATCCAATATCCTATACTTAGAAGTATTCCCTCTAGTATAGCTGGAATGTACGTTTATGAGGCGGTTAAATCATTAATTTGAATGCGATTAAAATATTTATATACAATATAAAATGATAATAGGTTATACTTGTGGAGTTTATGATTTATTGCATGTTGGTCATATTAATTTATTAAAAAATGCCAAATCCATGTGTGATAAGTTAATTGTTGGATTAACAACTGATGAAGGTGTTCGGTATAAATTTAAAAATACTGTACTTAAATATGATGATAGGAAAAAAATATTGGAAAGTTTAAAATACGTTGATTCTGTTATACCACAAAAAAACACAGACAAAGTGTTGGCATGGAATAAGATAAAATTTAATATATTATTTGTTGGTGATGATTGGTATAATACACCAAAATGGAATGGGTTTGAAAATAAGTTAAAACAATACAATGTTAAAATTGTTTATTTTCCCTATACACAAAGTTGTTCTACTACTTTAATAAAAAAAAACATCGTTAACATTAATAATATTTTTATTATTTTTGATTTAGATAAAACATTATGGAATTTTTATACAAATCTTTTAAATGAAGATGATTATAAAAATATTATTAATAATTATAACTTTTCTGATGATATTGTTAGAATTTTTAATTACTTAAAAAAAAATAATATTGATTTTGGTTTTGCTTCTAGATCTAAATATAAAAATAGATGTTCTGAACTTTTAAAAAAGTTAAATATTGATTTAGATGACCATATTAATTGTATAGAATGGACTGATAAAAAAACGAAGTTACCTCATATAAAATATATTATTAGTAAATGTAATAAGTCCCCTGAATTTATGGTTTTATTTGATGATGATGATGAAAATTTAAAAAGTGTTAATAGTATAATAAAATATACTAAATTAGTAGATAAAGAGAAAAATTTACAGTTTGAAGATTTTATTGATGTATTATATGAAATATAAAAATATTTATATATAATTATAATTTCTACAATAATTATATATGAGTGATTTAAATAAATTTACTAATCTTAAAAAAATAAAAACGGAATTAGATGTTTTATTAAATACTTTAAAATTAAAATTAACTAAGTTAAAGGATACATATGTTGATTTTGTACAAAATAATAAATCAAATGTTTTTATATTTGGACTAGATTCGTTTTATTTTCAAACCAGTTTATTGCAAAAAGAATATAATTATTTAATTGATTACAAAAATACCATTATAAACAGAATGTATGGTGAGTATTATAAATTGTTTAAATTAATTATTGAATACATTGATAGGAGTCATGTTGATAATAAATTAAAGGATATATTAAAGAAAAAACAATATCCGCGATATGACGACCTAGATGATCGTAAAACATATGATTTCAATTTAATAGTTCAGTTAAATGAGGATATATTAAGTATAGTTAATGGTTTAATAAATATCTTAAAAGGTAAAGAGCAATCATTAAAACAATATACTACTAATCAAAATTATGGTTTAAATGTAAATAATTTTGTATCTACTTATAATTACGAAGTTAATGTATTGCAGGAACAAATAAATCTATATGAAAAATATTTGGATTTTTTTTATCACGTACATGAAAAATTATTTAAGCGACTAATCACAAAAATTAGTATATTAGAAGCACAAATTAATGCTGATATTAAATTTGAAGGCGGGTTATTAAGCAAACGAAAAGATAATAATGAATTAATTGCAGAAATTAATTATAGTGGATTAAATAAACATGCCGCCAAAGAATTGAGAAAATCATTACATACTATTCCTATTAATATGACTACGAGTACGAGTAGAAGTCCGTCTAATTCATCTTCAATATTGTCTTACCATGATTCGGAGTTTTTATCTATAGATAATGTTCATTCTAATAATCAACCATTTACCGGTATAGAAAATCCTAAATCTATTAAAGTAAATAATACTCCTATTGATAGTATAGCAAGTCAAATATTTAAAAAACACGGTGTTCAAAATAATACGGATAGTGACGAAGATTCTATAACAGATGAAATCCCAAATAACACCGAAAGTATAGATGATCCTTTTCCGATAAATACTAATACAAATCTTAATATATCTGATATATCTGATAATAATATTCACGAAAATGACGAAAATGATGAAGATGATATTGATGAAGTTTTTAATGTTAATAATGATTCACATAAAGAAATAAAATTAATTATTGATGAATGTATGAATAATGTAGTTGAAACAAATATAACATTTGATATTTCTGGTAATAATGCATCATTAAACGGTGAACAAATGACTCTTACTAGCAAACAGAAAAAATACTTGAAAAAACGATTAAAAAAGAAGGAAAAAAAATTACGAGAGCAGCAAGAAAAACTAGATAGTGAAAATATTTTATCATCCGAAAATATAATTGCTTAATTATATTGTATTTAAGTACTAATTACAATTAAAAATTGAAATATATTTAATTGTAATTAATTGTATTAAATATACAAGATGGAAAGAAGACTTAATAAGAGAATCAATGATTATATTCATACATTTAAAACTAATATTGTAGATAATATTAAATCTACAGCTACTAGTAATGAACCAAATGATATTATTCAATTCATTTATAATTATGAAAAATTTGAATTAATTAAAGAAGATTTTATGAAAAGAAAGCGTGTTAAAAATATGGTCCCCGTTTATGAAAGATGTTGTGCAAAAAGAGCAAGTGGCGAACAATGTACACGAAGAAAAAAAGATGATTTACAATATTGTGGTACACACAGTAAAGGAACTCCTCATGGAGTAATTACTGATAAAGAAACACCTAATACTAATACAAAAATTGAGGTTAGTGCTATTGATATTAAAGGAATTGTTTATTATTTAGACCAAATTGGTAATGTTTACGATACTGAAGATATTATTTCTAATAAAAAAAATCCTAGGGTTATTGCAAAATATGAAAAAAATGGCGATGAATATAGTATTCCTGATCTATTTTCAAATTAGAAAATAGATATTGAAACAATATAAAAATAATAATATAAATTTTTTATACTATGCTTTATAGAGTAAAAAATGCTATTCCAAAATTAAAATATTGTTTTGATAAACAAATGTATATTAAAAATAATTTATGTGAGTGCATTGATGTATGTCAATTTAAATCTAGTGAGAGCTCTAATAAATCATATACCAATATAAAATGTGCCTTTACAGATAAATATAAAAAATCAGATGATTGCATTTGTGTTAATAGATGTTCCGGTGATCAAAATGATTTAGAATTGTTGTATGAAATGGAATTATTAAGTCTTCCTAATTAAATTATTTACATAATATATATATTATGAGCGGAACCGAAGGATTTATACAAGCAGCAAAGGTTGGATCTTCATTTTTAGATGGAATATCACCTGATTCTATAGATACGCTAGAGAAATTTAAAACTTTTATAATGTCGCAAACCACTATTGTAAAGAAATTACCCAAGGTAAAACAAACACCGCAATATATAGGAGCTGTAGTTATTCAAAATTATATAGCTGATAAATTAAATAGCTTAAACTTAAATAAATATAATGTAACACCCGAAAGAATAGAAAAAAGGTTGCAATATTTTAAAAGTGATACATTTATTGGAAATTTTATGAGTACTATTCCTGAAAGAAATAAACTGAATCAAACAGCCTTGGCTACTAGTTACACAGAATATTTCAATACATTATTTAATGTATCATTTGAAAATTGGCGTGATGAAAAATTAAGCAGAGTAGACAACCAATCACAATGTAGACGAGCATTAGGCATGTCCCCATCAACAAATATTGCTAGTGTTCAGTCTTTGGGTAAAATAAGCTGCTATTTATGTAATCGAAAAATTTTTTTCGGTACAGGGCAAGATACTATGGAATGTGAGCATATTTTACCAATAATAACTGCATTATCGCATTGGTGGTTAATTAAATCAGGTACAAAATCGTATAGTGACGATGATTTAGAAAACTTAGCTCATGAATACGCATGGTCTCATCGATGTTGTAATCAAATAAAATCTAACTACAGTTTTATTAAATACAGTGTAGCTAAAGACGGTTATAGATATATTCCAAATACAGATGTTATAAATGGTGTATTAAATAATATAAGAACGAGTAACAAATATGATTGCGCTGCTATTAAAGATCGAATGGGTTCTAATACAACTTTACTTCCTAAACTTCAGGGTATAATACAACCTATTATTGATGAAGTAAATAATAATTTAATGGTTATGGATGATCATGGACTATATCTATTGCTTACAAAATGTAAAGTATTATCTGCATTAAGTGATCAGGATTTTATGGAGGCTGTTGTAGGAGATAGTGTAACTGAAATTCCTAAAACTAAAGCAGAATTAAGAAAGGAGGCAAAAGAAACTGCTAGTAGATTAGCTAATGAAGAACGTATTAGAATAATGCAACAAAAAGAAGAACAACGGGCATCTAGAGAGGCAAGAATAAATAGAAGAGGTGCACCTGTACCTAGTACTAAGAAAAAACAACAACCTAAAAAGGTACAAGTAGCAAAAGTATCTCGGACAGATACTGGAAAAATATCACCACCAATTTTGCCTAGAGCAAAGAGGAATGTTTCTAAACCTTCTGGTTTTAGATATGGACGTGGTGGAGGCAATACACCATCGGGTGAGACAGATCCTAATGCTATGGTTCAAGAAGGCGACGATGAAGGCGAAGATATGGATGAAAGTGATGATGACGGTGAGGATATTTCTCCAATTAACATTGATGCTATGACTGATGCTGAAGTAATTTCATTCTTAAATGAAAATAATATATCCGAAAACTGGTCAGTTCCTAGTAATTTTAATATTGCTAAAGCGGTTATAGATACACCTATCCCATTGGACGGATTAAAACAAACCTTTGATGATCTTTTTGTTACGCAGACAATTACATCATTTGGACCTAATAATTCTACAAGAACAGTATTTATAGATGTTCCTGCTGTATCAAGTGAGGATGCTCAAAAAGCTAGAGCAACTGGAGTAATGCCTCCTGGATTTAAAATAGATACACCACCTCAAGGTATGGATATAGATGATAGACCAGATCTAACACCTGGACAAATACAACGAGGAAAACAACGAGGAACATTACCATCGGGATTCATAAAAGGAGGTGGGGCGAAATATACCAAACATAAAAAATATAGAAAAGGGAAAAAAACACTTAAAAAAAAGAACTAATCTTTTAATATATTCATGAATAATCAACAACTTGAACATATTAAAATTTTTTTACATAAATGTAAAATTCAAATGAATGAATTAACCGACTTAGATGGTATGTTAATTCCTAGAGAAATTTTATTGGATCCGGAAAATTATAAAACAGTAAAGGAGGATATTTCTATTTTAAAAAATATTTTTAATTCATCTGCATTAACATCATTACAATCTACTGCCGAATCTAATCAAAAATGGCCACTTCTTAATTTAGTTAGACAAATCTTAAAATCATGTCATTTTAAAATGACTCCTAAAAGAGTAAGTGCAGGTTATACAAAAGATGGAAAAAAATTGTATAGACGAATGTTTATTGTAGAACGATTAACTCAAGCTAATTCATCGGGATTATCAAGTGATAATTTAGTTTCTTCAACAGGATTGGAATCATCTAGTTCTTCTACCTTAGGTGATTCAATATCTTGAATCTTATCGGGATCTACATCATTAAATTGTACTTTATTTTTTAAATAAGCACTATAAAAAATATTCTTCTTAGTATTTACTGTTGAATAAACATCTGTAACTTTAAGGCCCATGAATAATAGATTTGTTAAATATACAGTAAGAGTTTTACTATCTAAATAATGACTATATACAACAATTGAACTAAAAATAGCATTTAAAATAAATGCTGCTGAACAGAAGTATCCTGCGTGTTGATAATATCTATCATAATCCCATATTTTGAGTTTTTTAGGTTCTGGTAATCTTTCAATGGCTTCACCAACTGATTCATTGTCAACTGCGTTGAATTTATTAACTTCTAAATAACTAATTAGCTTATTTTCTCTCTTTACTTCTATAAAATATAATGCTAGAAAGGCCATCATAGTAAATGCGTTACATCCTAATGTAAATTGTGAAAAAGGATCTGTTCTGTTAATATTTTGATCTAATGTACAAATTTCACCACTGCACTTTTGAGGAACAAATACAATTAAAAATGCACCCATTAACACTCTATATAATTCTAATAACAATGTTGATGCAACATTCATTTTTTGATTAAAATCTTGATCATTTTGCTTTTCTTTTATGATATCCATAATGGACTTTCTTTTTTCAGGAACTGGTACTACTAGGTCGGTTTCTTCGTTGATATTAACATCAATTACTGTTAAGTCGGTGGTTTTCTCTAAGTCAGTCATTATAAATTAATAAAATATTAAATTATTTTATTAATCGTAAAAAAATTTGAACTATAATGATTCATGATAAGTTATTATTAATATTTTATTTTGAATAAAATTGAAATACTTATGTCAGTATTGTACATTACAAAATAATCATACGCCATCATGTTTAACAATACTGAAAGAACATTATCTAGTCAAACGTCTACATTTCTATATTATACATTTAAATGTGATATTCGAAAAAAATTAAAGAGAATGACACCTGCAATACCAAATAAAAACCTATTAACGCCATCCAAGTCAGAACAAAAGGATCTGTGGATATTAAGTGGAATGTATTAAGGTTTATCAGAGACTAATTATGCATAATTTCTATAAATGGTAGATTGTGCTCTAAAATATCACCCTAAAGTACAATATTTTGAATATTTAATTCATCAAAAAATACGATAGCCGTCGGCAGACAGAAAAAAAAATTGAAGTGTGTTTTGGGGTGATTTGGTGTGTAATAAGAAAGAGAAATGAGTATGAGATTATCAAAGTCGTGTGCGTTAGAGTTGAGTAGTATGGTGTGTAAGCGTTTAGAAGAAGGTGGGGTAGGGGTAGGGTATTCAGAGATGATGAGATGTTTGGGGTATGTGGAGGAGGGAGAAGTGGAGAGAGAGAGTGTGATGAGTTCAGTAGGATGTGTATTACCTTGGTGTGGAGTGGTTGTAGAGGGTAATTGTTCAGCACTAAAGTTAAATAATGGGTTGCATACACAATGCAATAAATTAAAAGAGAATAATAAAGAGTACTGCAAGAGTTGTGAAGGTTCGGTAAGGCGTAATGGAGGTCGTGCTCCATATGGTTCAGTAAGTGAACGATTGAAAGTGGATATATTAGATTATATAGACCCAAAAGGTAGAATGACTATACCATATGCAAATGTAATGAAAAAACTAAATATAAGTAGAGAAGAAGCTGAAGTGGAAGCAAAAAAATTAGGATGGAGTATCCCTGAATGTCATTTTAATGAAAAAAAAGGGAAGCGAGGAAGACCTAAGAAAGATACAAGCGCTGAAGATACTGCATCGGAATGCTCTGTAGAAAAGAAAAAAAGAGGACGGCCAAAAAAAGAAAAAGCTGTAGTGTGTAATAATGTAGGAGAAGAACTAATCGCATCTCTAGTATCAGAACAAACAAGTGTTTCAGAAGAAAGTAGTGGTTGCAAAGAAACAGAACTATTGCCCGAAAATATTAATGAGGATGAAGAAGAAGAAGAAGAAACTAATGTAGTGAAATTTGAAATAAATGGAAAAATTTATTTGAAATCTGAAGACAATATCTTATTCGATATTAACTCACATGACGCGATCGGATTATGGAACGAAGAGACATCTGAAATCGGTGATCTTCCCGAGGAAGATGACGAATAAATAAGTAAGTAAGTAAGTAAGTAGAAATCAATTTGTATTTTAATTAATTAAGTAAATTTTTTTATTACTGGTAAATGGTTATGTCACCGATTTCTGGGTTAGTGAGAGAAAATAGAGAATTAAATAGTAGAATTATTTAAATTGATTTTCTCTCTATAAAGCTAAAATGAAAGAGTATGTCTTGATAATTATAGAGTACCACCTTTGGTTATAAAATAAGACTTTCTACATAAAATTGAAATGTAAGCCCCGGCAATCTAAACCAGTAAAGAGAAATGAATACTATCGAATTACAAGATACAAACCCATGTGTGATATGTGGAGTAGATATGGGAGCAAATAACCCACGACAACTTTGCAGAAAAACATATTGCGAGAATGAAACGGATGAAGTCATGGAGAGATACAGTGTGCAACAGGATGTAGAAGGAATGATTAAAAGAGGAGAACTATGTGATGAATATTTCTTAGCACCAACATTGAACATCAAGGACGAAGAAGTAAGTAACAATATTCTGGATAATTTGATGAAGACATCTCCTGTTGATCATATAGAACAACATGGATCGTCAAGCTGGGGGAAAACAAGACATATGTTCTACCACCACAAAAAAGGAGAATTCTACACATTCTATTTGAGCGGTTTTATGGGGGATGTGCAAAAGCCTTATGGATTGAAAAGAGTATATATGAAGTAGATATAGAGAGAAAAGTAGTGTTGTTTTATTAATAAATATAAGTATTTTTTGTTGTATATTAAAATACTTACTGGTAAATGGTTATGTCACCGATTTCTGGGTTAGTGAGAGAAAATAGAGAATTAAATAGTAGAATTGTTTTTATTTGAATTTCTCTCTACAAGGTAATTATGAAAGAGTATATCTTGATGATGATAGAGTGTTACTAAAAAAAAGATATACATTATGGCCTATATATATCTTTTGAGGTTGTTTGATTTTAAGCAAGGATGCCTCTGCAACAAGGGCAGTTATTATGAAGTCTAATATGTGTAATCATACAGTCACCGCAGAATTGATGACCACATCTAGTAATAAACTTGTTTGTATTGTGTAAAGATTCCATACATATAGGACAGTCATCAGTTTGTATGGGATTATCAACTAGTAGGACCAGAGAAGACTTTAGAGGAGAATCAGTAGTTAATTCATCAATAGTCATAGGAGTTCTATCAAGAAAGTAATTGAGAATATTTGGTGGGGTGTTATATGATGTAGTGTCCCGAGTTCTGCGTCTATGTAATGTAGGTGGTGTATGAGGTGGTGTATGAGGTGGTGTATGAGGTGGTGGTGTAACAGGTGTATTATAAATATGTATATGGTTGATAGTTTCGTGAGTAGTAACAGTATTAGCATTATTTGAAATATTTCTCCATTGTTGACATGTTCGTCGATTATGTCCTTCTAATCCACAGAAGGCGCATGGCATAATTGATATGAAATTTTGTAATAGTTGTTGGGTATGAGATAGAAATAAATATGAATAAGTATTTCAATTTTATTTTATCTATTTTGATTAACTTGTTCTCTTACAAGGGAGGCAAATAATACAACAACAATAATAGCAGCTCCAATGATAAAAATCATAGTTTGTTCAGTTTGATAAATGAAGTATATTTATGAATAAGTATTTCAATTTTTTAACATAAAAAAAGGCACTAATTAAAGGCTTTTTTATTTTGTTTTACTCGAAGACAATGATGTAATCGTCATCATTTTCTTCTATTTTTTTATTTTTTTTGTTTCTTTTCTTTTTATCTTTCTTTGTCTCTCCTTCGCAAACTTCAGTTAAAGATATAACACAATTCTTATTTAATCCTATATCATAAAATGCGTTCTTCTCTTTCTCACTTCTAAATATCAATGAGAATGATTTTATAGGATTAACAATGAAGTAATAATCAATGTATGATTTTATATCTCCTTTTCCCTGTAATTCACTTACAATATTTTCATACATATTTGCAAATTCGTGTTTATCAATCTCCATTTCTAATACCGGATCTTGAATATCAGTGATTTTGTTACTTTTCATAACATCATTCCATATGGAATAGCCTTTTAATGTAATTTCTTTTGCGCCTGTCATAATATCTCTTATTGCTGTAACTAATAATTGTTATACTCATTGACTTTTAGTTGATTAGTTGTTTGATTGCTCTGTAATATTTGTGAAAAAATACTTCAATTTTTAACAAAAAAAGGAAAATTTTTTACATAAAAAAAGGAACTAGTTAAAGCCCTTTTTATTTTTTAGTTAAATAAGTTAAACAATGCAATATATATCTTAGACGGTCACCGCTTGATTACCGAGTTGTTCGCAGATGTTCTTAATGAGATCATTGCGCTCAACCTTCTCGGTTTTCTTTTCGTTGGCCTTTTCAAGCTTCTTAGCCTCCTTTTCAGCCTTCTTCTCAGCCTTCTTAGACTCTTTGAGGATAAGCTGCTCGGCCTTCTTAGCCTCCTTCTGAGCCTGTTTCTCAGCTTTCTTGGCCTCTTTGGCTAGAAGAGCCTCTTGCTTCTTGAGAGCCTTGGCCTCTTCCTTTTCAGCCTCCTTAAAAGCCTTGGCTTCTTCCTTGGCAACCTCCTTCTCAATCTTCTTGGCCTCCTTGACTGCATCCTTCTCAGCCTTCTTGGCCTGCTTGACTGCATCCTTCTCAGCCTTCTTGGCCTCCTTGGCTGCCTCCTTTTCAGCCTTCTTGGCCTCCTTGGCTGCCTCCTTCTCAGCCTTCTTGGCCTCCTTGGCTGCCTCCTTTTCAGCCTTCTTGGTCTCCTTGGCTGCCTCCTTGGCAGCGATCTTTGCAAGTGCGGTGAGCTTGCGGTTCTCTTTGGCCTGTTCCTTAGCTAGGATGGCCTGTTGCTTCTTGTACTCCTTAGCACCCTTGATTTTCTTGGCCTCCTTGGCCTTGATCTCCTTCTTACTTACCTTGTTGCCCTGAGCGACGGCGTACAAAGCCTTCATGAACTTGGGGGTTTGGTTGGTTGCTGACATGTTGATTTGAAAGTTTTTGAACTGTATAAGTTTTTGAATATGAATTAGACTATTGAAATAAAACTACTTCAATTTTTTTTTTTGTGAGTTTTTTGACAAAAAAAGCGAGAGAAAAAATGAAAAAAAAAGTGAAATTTATTTAAATATGTTAAAAATGAGTGATTATTTGGATGGCTTCTTTTTAGATGGATGTTTATGTTGTTCTCGTTTGAGTTTTGCATCAGCTTCGTCAACTTTTCGATTAAGTTCATCGAGTTGAGATCTGAGTAATTCCACAAAGAGCTCATCCTTTGTTTTAGGGATAGGACTATTAGCTGGAGTGAACATTTTTAAAATGAATCGGGTAAGCATATTAAATTAGAGATGTGGTGTGTTGAAAGAGAAAAAAAACTTCAATTTTATTAATTAATTTACAAAACAATCTATTTATCTATTCTAGCTAAGAACCTTCCATCCCTGTGATTCATATGATATGCGCCAGGTTTTACATCCATATGTCTCTGCATGTTGCTTGAGAATTTCGTTGGAATAATCTGTAAGTTGATATACCTCGGAAAACATATTACTAACCTCTTTGGCTGTAGTGTCTTTAAATTTCTTAAATATATTGGGTTGGCCTTCCTTTTGACAGTTACTTTTTAAGAAATCAGCAATACGGTAGATAATGTCCGTTACACCTTGAACTTGAAGTTGGATGACATCAGCAATGTCCTTTTTCTTCTCATGTGCTTTGTAAGCGGCATGTACCTTAGAAGCGAACTGTTTGTCAGTGATCTCTTTATTCAAGTAACGGACTCTAATTTCTAAATTATCTACCACATTGTCCGTTCTAAAACGGTCTCCATCATGAGCCTGAAGATGGATAGTCTTTCGGATAGTAGTGGGGATTGCGCGGGAGAGAAATTCCATTTTGAGTATATCCTGACTGGACAAGTTGCTAAACATTTCTTTAGAGCCAAGTAGACGGTTAATGTATCGGAGGGCTTGTTGATCAGCTAGGTCGCGTCCACACTCGAAATCGCCGAAGTTTCTAGGAGCAGCGCCTCTGTTCTGCTGTCTTTGCCACTCATAGTAATGTGGGTTATGAACTCTAGTTTCAATAGTACCCTTACGCCAACTGAAAGCAGTATGACACTGAGTACACCACATCTGGTCACATCCTTCAATCTTATGAATGGGAGTGGTACACTTGGGACAAGGTTTGGTGTCCTTAGCTAGGAACTGAGCTGTAGCTCTGACATCGGGGTCACATGTATGTTCGGCATCGCGTCTCGTACCTTTGACGACATGACAATCTGGACAGGTCCATTTGTCACAGAGACCACACTTCCATTGGCTTGAGAGGAAGCCACGACATTCCTCATCAGGACACTTGCGTCCAACAGTATCAGCCTTAGTATTAACGACATTACCTCCAGCTGCAATTTGTTGTTTAAGTGCCCATTTACGGCTCTGTAGTCGATTGATTTCAGCATCAATAAGTCTAACCTCTTCTTCCATAGATTTGATGCCCTTTCGGTTTTCGACAACACCCATAGTAGCTGGAAGCAGAGCCTTTTCACGCTCTACCCCGACTCGGGAGTTCATAGCCTTCCATTGATTACTGACCCAGTTCTTAGGGAAATTATCCGTTACAAATTTTCTAGTCCAGACTTTTTGACAGATGAAACTGCCATCTGGCTTTTTATTTTTATTCATACAAACGGTTTCGTCTTGGTCCAAGATGTAGGTTTGACAGCAAGATCGACATGCTGCGAACTGACACCATTGACACGAAACCTCTTTGTGATTGGACTGGTTGAAGTCCTCGCAGCATATTAAACATGATTCCATGTTGAAGTTGATTAAGTTCTAGACTCGTACTGTGTTGATATACCTTACCAGATTAGGCGGAATCGACTTCAATTTTTTTCCCTACAGCGGTAAATGGTTATGTAACCGATTTCCCGTTATGTAACCGATTTCTGGTTAGTGGGTATAGGGAGATCAAGGGTGAAAGGGGGGGGTGAAAGGGGGTGTTATTGGAGAAGGGGATAGTTCCGTTGCATGGGGTGCCTGGTGGGACAGTATCTCCATTACAGAGTTCCGTTGAACAGTATGACACTCTATATATTCCCCCAGCCTTACAGTGCGATCATATCTATAATATAATTATATAATGATTTATCAAATGTGTAGTATATGTAAGGAAGAACCAGGTAGTCATTCATTTGATTTTTATGGAAAAACATCAGATGGTGTATATATGTACTATACTTGTCCTGCAGACGCAACAAAATATTGGGATACACAGGGCATACTATACCATTATGAAGAAGTTTTAGAACAAAATAATAATAAAAAATGGAGTTGGATATTTGATTGCAGGGATTTCGGTATAAAACATTCTTTGGAAATAACAACAGCAATCGGAATTATAAAAATATTGAAAAAATATGAAGACTCACTATGTCAAATTCAAATAATAAATGCAAATACCATAATAAAAGGATTCTATTCATTTATATATCCTTTTCTCTCAAAACAAATAGCAGATAAGATTCTATGGAGTTAAATAATAATTATACATTTATAATTTTATGTAGGTGTTATGTAGTAAATGAATATAAAATAGATATATTAATTTAGTATATTTGTATATATAATGGGATATAAATATGGGGTATGGCTTACATATCCAAAAAATATGTTAAAATGTGAGCATATAGGTCATGTAACAGTAGCATGTTATATGAGCAAAGAAGATGCAATAGATTTATATTTACATATAGAGAGAATACTTGGTAGAAATATTGAAATAAATATAGATTGCAAAAATCCAGTGTGCTTTAATAAAAATATGTATGATGATGATGACAATAATATGTGCTCATGGGGATATAATGGATATTGTTTAATGTGGGTATTATTAAAAGGAATTGCCGAGAATTATAGATGTAATTTCTCTCATCAAGTACATACCACTATGGAATATGGATACAATAAGCAAAATTTCACTTTATTAAATAGTAATAATAGAAGGGTAAAATGTGAATTAAATGTCGCTGATATAAGAGACGATGATCCGTTAAAATGGAAACTAGTAGATATACCTCAATTAACACAGCTATAATCCATGTTTTTAAACCAAAAAACAAATATTATAGTAGTGAATATAATACATAAATTTCGTTTATTTTTAGATTTGATAAGTTTTAAAAATAAGTAGAGTAATGAGAAATATAATGCTAATATAATAAGGATAAAAAATTGTGAGTATTCAACAAAACCTCTAAAACATCTTTTAAAAGAAAATGTACCAGGGAAACTAATAAAGGAGGCTTTATTGTTATAATTATATGCATTAACGATTTTAAGATTTTGAAAAATATTTTGATTAATATCAACATCAATAAAATCATATTTACTACATAACCTATTCATAACAACCTGATCGTCTTTACATTTATTTTTAAATGTTTCTTGGAGAAATATTTTAAGATATTTAACATAACCCATATATAGACCAGTATTACCTATTTTATTATGTTTGCATGTATTAAAAACAAATTTATGTCCTCCTATTAATCCACTACCGGGTTCAAGTGAGAATATAAGTTTATAGTTATGTTGTTTAAATGTGTCAAGAGCTAAATAAGGGGATTTTTTAATTTCACTATCAAATCCATCTAAAAAAATAATAATTTTGTCATCAGGAAGATTTTTGATATGATCATATGCGAGTTGATATTTCATATTAAATCCAGTCCATTTTTGCCCGAATCCTAATACAGTAATAGGTATATTAAATTTATTATTAATAAGATCATTTAGTTTACCTTCTTTATGTGTGGCTACAGTAATAATTTCAAATGAATTATTTGACATATTTAATATAAGTTAATATAAAAATTATTATCCTAACAAACCACATGTTAAAACCGAAACAACACTACATATTCCACACGACAAAGGAATTTTATTATTAGAAGTAATAGCAAGTGTTTGTGAGCTAATTGGATCAGAACTATTTTTAACAGATCTCGTAAATTTATTTAAGGATCTTCTTATAAATGAGGGTTTTCTTTTTGAATTAATAATAATATTATTTTCATCATATCCAGTAGAATTTGAATCAGTTTCATAATTATTATTATCATTATTAATAATATCAGATGGATTAAGAGTTTCTATTTTATCCTCGTAATATGTGTCATCATCACTATTAAGATCAGTATTGAAGTAATCATAATAATTAATATAATTGGTATTATTATTATTATTAGTGGTATTATTAATATCACTAATAAGAGGATAAATTTTATGAAAAGACATTTTATATATATATATAATACGGATCTTTATTTAAATAATGTTAATTTATTTTTTCTTGTATTTAGTCATATATTGGTAAAAGAAAACAAGTGATGTAAGCATAAGTGATACAGCAAGACTTAATACAGTAAGTTGTTCAGGTATTTGTGCATTAAATTTAGCTCCTAGTGTAGCAAAAATAATATAAAATGCAGTGATAGTAAGTCCTAATTTAATATCAATATCGCCAGTTTTATAATATTCAACTAAAGCACCAGCAGATAATGGGAATACTACAGCTAGAAGTGTAGTTCCTGCAGCTTTTCTTTGTGTATCAACAATACCTAACGATAATAATAGTAATGAAATATAAAATCCACCGGCAATACCTTGAAATCCTCCTATAAAGCCCACACATATACCGATAATAGCACCTAGAACAAGTTTAAGATATGTGTTCATTAATATATATATATATATATGAAAAATAAAAATTGAAGAACTTTTTGTAGAATGTATATATGTATAGATTGAATTTAAGAAATTTTTCAAATTTAAAAGGAGCGAAAGAAGGAAGTATGGTATGTTCGTATTGTCATAGTAAGGATCATACATTAAAAACTTGTCATGTAGATAATGAGTTAGGAAAGTTATTATTGAGTGAAGAAGAACCAGATTTTAACTCAATGTCAATAAATATTCTAAGAAAGATAGGATTTGTGGGAGGATTAAAGTTATGTGGTGGAAAGGTACAGTTGGTATTACAATTAAAAAAAGCATGGTTAAATAATCGAAAAATAAAAAAGGGAAAAAAACATTGTAATGATGATGGTGGAGAATGTCCAATATGTTATGAGGAAATAAGTAGTAGCAATTTTGTAATTACTAAATGTTGTCATAAGTATTGCACACCGTGTTTTACAAAAACAATAATGAAAAAAAATTCTTGTCCATTGTGTAGAGAGATGATGATAGACGACAAAGATTACATAGGTGTAAAAGGGGGTAGTAGAGTAAGTAGCGATGAAGATTATATGAGTTTTACAGAAGGAGATGGACCTTTTATGAATTATATAGAGTATATACGAAGTAATGTGAATATGGATGGATTAGTAGGAGAAACAGTAATAAATACTGGAACAAGGGAAGTGTTATTAAATGAGGAAAGTATGGATTTATGGGATGTATTCAACGATAGTATTGTGAATAGTAGTGTGAATAGCAGTGTGAATATTAGTTAGATGATTAATATTTCTAGATAGTAATTAAAAATATTAATAAAAATAATGTTTGCGGGATTTTTTTCCTTTAGATTTTTTACGATGTTTTTTAGATTTTTGTCCGCCCATAAGAGTATTATTTTTGAATTTAACAATAAATTGGTTATTTTTTAATACGGTTTCTACATCAGAAGTAGTTTTAGAAGCTCTAATTTGATTAAGAACAGATTTCATTTTAGCAGCTTTGTCAAGGTATTGTTGATTTTTTTTGTTTCTAGTGAGCTGTCCGATTTTGCCGGAGATTTGACTTTTAAGTTGAGAAACTGTACCGTTGAAACCATCAACAGTAATAGTTTGTTGTTCAAGTGAAATAGGCATGGGTTCAGGAGAGATAGGTTTAGAAGGAATAGGTTCAGGAGAGATAGGTTTAGAAGGCATAGGTTCAGGAGACATAGGTGTCATGTTTTTAGGTGTAGATTCAGATACAAGTTGAGATTTAACTATATCAAGTTGCTTTTGAATATCATCGACTTGTTGTTGAAGTGCAGAATTATCACCACCATATTTAACGCGATTAGATTTAACCATTATATATTTCTAAAATATATAAAGTTATATTAACTATATAAATGTATCATATAGTAAATAAAATATTACATAAGATTTATACGGGAATGGTATGTAGTGGAATAAGTTGCATATATTTACATAAGATACATAAAAGTGATATATATTGGGATAGAGTATTTGATAGAAAGGTAGTATTAGGAAGTATAATGGGTGGAATGATTGGAATGTATATAGGGGATATACTAGAGAGTAGAAATAAAAGTTGTAGTATTTCGAGAGAATGGAGGGATATGATTTGTTAAAAAATACATGCTAGAAAAAATTGAAGTATTTTAAAAAGAATAAGAGTAGTATATGATTAATGTGAATTAAAAGAATAAATTCTGAAAAAATGATGAAGGGACAGCAAGTAAAGACAGCATGTGGATGTGATAAGTCTGCAGAGAAAAAGGAACTAAAAAAAGAGCACTGTGGTACATGTGCTATATGTATGGATGAGTTAGATTCTGACAAGAATTTTGCAAAAACGAATTGCGAGCATTCATTTTGCTTGACATGTTTGGTGAAAGCATTGAAGAACAACAATACATGTCCGATGTGTAGAAGTGATATAGAAGAGGATAAACCATCAAAGACAAAGGCTATAGATCTAGAAATAGGAGTAGATTTAATTAAAGAAGAGATGGAGATAATGAACATAGAGGAACATATTGAAGCTATAACACTGTTTGATTCACCCGGAGGAAGTTTTAAGAATGCCTTACGACTATTTGGGTTGTCATTAATGAAGAGTGTGATTGCTTATCAGAATGAAGATGAGAATGAGTTAATATGGGAAGAAGACGATGAGGAATAAGGTTAGTATAATAAAAAGATTATTATTTTTAAAGATTAAAGAAAGCATTTTTTTTGTTATAATATTTGGAAAAAACACCTTTAATAAAAAATTGAAGTAATAAGTATTGAAATGGTAGAAATTATAATTGAATATTGAAATTTCCAGATATAAAATGTCGAGTTTTTGCAAAGTATGCTTTGAGGCGGGTAAGGAGGAGAGTGTGTATAAGTCGCATTTCGTGAGAAGTAGTCGTGATGCGAAGAGTAAGGTAGTTTGTCCGACTTTGTTGTCGACGAAGTGCAATTACTGCAAGGAAGCAGGACATACGATCAAGTACTGTTTGGTGTTGAAGAAGAAGGAAAAGATGACTAGAAGGTTGAGTAGATCAAGCTTCGTGATTGAAAAGAATGATATGGTTATGAAGAAAGAGAAGAAGAATAATATGTTTGACTCACTGTATGATTCAGAAGAGGAGGAGGAGGAGGAGAAGGAGGAGGAGATTTCTTCCAACGGTGTATTGATTGGATGGGCTGCAGTTGTGGCGAAACCGGCACCGAGAGTAGCGAGTCTACCTATTAAGGAAGAAGAGTGTGTGGCGATTGCTCCTGCTGCTATGAAGACGAATGTATCGGTAAGAGTGACCAAGTCGTGGTGTGAAATGATGGATGAGGATTCTGATGAAGAAGATTGGTAGTTTAGATAAGTGATATGTAGGGGGTTTTAAAAAATTTAAAGTAAATTAATAAATGTTTTTTTTTGTATATGCAAATTATATAATGGGAAAATCATTAAAAGGGAAAATTCATAGTAAAAAGAATTCAAGTTTAAAGAAATACAAGAATATAAAATATGAAGCAAAAATAAAGGGGATAAATGTACTAGGAAAGGCTAGTGACAGAGTAATGGAAACAGAAAATTTTAACAAAGAAGGTAAGATAGAAGTATTGAAAAGATTATTTAGAGATAAGAATATGAAAATACTAAACGATTTACCAGAGAAAGAGAAAAACTATAATAAGTTTGCAGAACAGTTAAAAGAAGAATTTAAAAAATTGGAAAAAGAGAAGGATTATAAACCAAACGAGGATTATTATGATTATGTAAATCACGGATGGATAGAAGATCAAACAGAAGTATTAAAAAGTCATCCCGAGTATTATGTAGAAGTAGATGATTTTAGAATAATTCAAGATAAGGTATATAAAGAGGTGATTGGTTATACAAACGATTACATAAAAATGAATAAAGGGAAAAGAAAGGCAGAGTCAATAGAGGCAGTAGAGAATTGTATAGTAAAAGCAGATAAGAAGTTGGGGTTAAAATATGCAAAAACAATAAAGGAAGAAGTAGAGAAATTTGTAATAACAGATGATATGTATGGATTATTAGGATATGCAAATAACGATGAGATATACAGTTGGCAGGCACCGATAGTGTGGAGTATTTTACCGGATGAGAAGAATGTAAAGAAGTATATAAGTCATTTAAGTCCTCCGACATTAGGAATATATGATTATTATGTTTATATCGAGGATGAATCGGATGATGCAAAAACAAAAAAATTTAAGAGTGATTTTAAAGAGAAATATTTTGAATTTATAATAAATACTTTTAAAACAGTATTACCTGATGAATGGGAGAAGTATGATCCGACTGATGTATGGGATGTAGAGTTACAATTATTAGATGCTATGGGGTGTGATAAAATAAAAAAGGAGGATCCTGATTATTATAATGTAGTAACAAGAAAAGAATTAGAGAGTGAATATGATTTTGATTGGGGTATGTTTGCATCAAAGTTAGGAAAGAGATCAGCATTTCCAGGAGAGTATTGGGAAGGGAAAGCAGGTTATGAAGAGATTCCAAATAAAGTAGTAGTATCAAGTTTAAATGCATTAAAATGCACAGTAGAGTTATTGAAAGACAATTGGAATACCGTAAAATGGAAGACATGGTGGATGTTTATTTTTTACAAACAATTAATAAGATTTGATTATGATTGGTGTGATGTATATTATCAATTTTATGGAAAATTTGTAAAGGGTCAGCCAGTAAGAATGCCTAAGGAGCAATATTCAATTTTTCCATTATCATTTTGTTATAATACATTTTTAACAGAGCAATATGTAGCACATAATTTTGATCCGGTTCGTGTAGTATATGTAAAGAATATGGTAGAAGATTTGAAAGAGGTATTTATAAAAAAGATTGAAAGAAATACATGGTTGTCACCACCGACAAAAAAGGCGGCATTAAATAAATTAAGGAAATTAGAGATAGTTGTAGGTTCTCCAAAAGAATTACGAGAGGATCCGATATTAACATATAGAAAAGACGATCCATGGTATAATATGGCTTTATTAGCAGGATGGAAACGAAGTAAAATGATACAATTAGAAGGTAAATCAGTAATAGATATACCAGAGATAGATTGGGATGAGTTTAAGTTAGTAGGAACTCAAGCATATATGGTAAACGCTTATTATCGACCAACAAGCAATTCGATATATTGTCCATTAGCATATTTGCAAAGACCATTTATAGATTTAGGACAGCGTGGAATAGAATATAACTTAGCATACATAGGATATACAATGGGACATGAGTTAAGTCATAGTTTAGATGATATGGGAAGTAAGTTTGATGCTGATGGGAATTTAAATAATTGGTGGACAGATGCAGATAGAAAAAAATTCAAGGAGAAGATAAAAGATGTTGTAAATCAGTATGAGGAATTTGCAGCAAGAGATGGAATAAAGTTTGATGCAGAGATAGGCGTAGGGGAAGATCTAGCTGATATATCGGGATTAGCTTTAGCAGAAGAATATTTGTTTTACTTTCAATTAGTACATAAAGATTTAGCATTAATAAAGAATTTATCATTAAAAGCATTTTATGTGTATGGTGCTATTCAATCACGACAAAAGATATTTGATTCGGCATTACCAGCACAACTAAAACAGAATCCTCATCCTTTAGAGAAATATAGATGTAATTGTCCATTAACAAGATTAAAACTATTTAGAGAATTGTATAATGTAAAAAAAGGGGATGGAATGTGGTGGCATAATACTGATACTATATGGTGAGTTTTAGGAGAATAGTGAAATATAATTAGAATATGTGAGTAATTATATTTTTAAGGAGCAAGTGAGTTTATATATTTTTTGATAAATAATATTTTTTTTGTGAGTATTATATATAAAATGGCTAAATCCATGAGAAGATCTAAATCCCGTGCTATGCGCAGATCCAGAGGTGCTTCCGCATCCAAGGCTGCTGGAAGAGCTCGTTCAATGAAGAAGGCTGCCGCCAAGGGTGCCGCCAAGGCTGCCAAGGCTGCCGCTGCTGCTGCTAAGGCCGCCTCCAAGGCTGCCTCCAGAGCTGCTTCTGCTGCCAGAGGTGCTTCTGCCGCCAAGGCCGCTGGTGCCGCCGCCTCTGCCTCTAAGGCTGCTGGTCGTGCCGCCGCTATGGGTCGTGCCGCCGGTGCCGCTGCCGGTGCTGCCGCTGGTGCTGCCCGTGCTGCCGGACGCGCATAAATTATCAACAAATAATTTTGAATTATATTAATAATAATAACTTAATATTATTATTAATTTTAGTATTTAAATAATACTCTAAGAAATATGAGTGTAACAACAAATATGATTTGACATATGTATATATTTTTAATTGTATTAGTTGATGATGGTTGTAAATCATAACATATATAATAGGGTCCAAACCATGTTTTTGTATTCCATAGGTGTCTTTCCAATTTAGTTAAGAAACATCCTCTAAAATAAAAATTAGATAGTAAAATAATAGACCATAAAGCAATAACAATATAAAATGTATATGATATAGGTGTGAATAATAAAATATATAATGATATAATTTGAAATATTAAATGAAGTATGAATACAATAAATCCATTAAATTTTGCATTATTTGAAATGATTTGCAATTTATTTTCGAAATAAAACAATAAATTTTTAAGTTGTGATTTAGTACATTGAAACATATTATAATGTACTAAATAAATTTAGTTATTTTTCTTTAAACATGAAAATAATAGTTTAATAATATAATTAACACAAGATTCTGTTTTATTAATATTAAGTTTGCCCTTAGATGCATCAACAATAATATCTATAATATTAGAAGCATCATTTTCAAGAAAATGAACAAGTTGTTCTTCATTAGTAACTTGAACAGATTCTAATTTTAAAATAGAAACAAGTGCTTGAATAACTAAGTCTTTTTGATTAGTACCTTTCATTTTAGATTTTTCAACTGTTTCCATACCAATAATAAGTAATTGAAATAAGTGTTGTTTATTAATTGATTCATTAACTGGGAGTTGTTTCATGATACTTTCAGTAACAAGAGTAAGTATTTCATTGTTGGATGAATCAATAAGAGATGTATATTCAGGTGTTATTGAAACATCGATAGTACTAGCATTAGTATCAATAGATGTTGTTTTATGATCCATTATATATTTGTAGTAATATTACTTTTAAATAGTTTAATAGAAATTTTGTATATACTGTTGAAGATAATTTTGCGAATCTTGAATATTATTAAATTTTTTATAAAATGAATAATTAGAATTATTTAAGGGTAATACTAAATGAATGTTTGATTTATCTATTTGAATATTAATTTCAGATAATTCTTCATATTTTTTATTCATAATAATACCGTTATTAGTTGTATTAATAAAATTCCAATTATTATTTGTTAGAGGTGATAAAATATTTTTAAATGCATCCATAGTATTATTTGTCATTGTTTGTTATGTAAATATAGTATGGAAACTTTAAATGTTTTTTTAATTAATATAGCATGTATATTAATTAAAAGTATTGTATTATCACCCGACGCAGGACTCGAACCTGCAACCCCCAGATTAGAAGTCTGATGCTCTATCCAATTGAGCCAGCCGGGCAAAGGTGTGTTATTTATATTAGTTTTTTAGTTTTTTAGTTTTTTAGTTTTTTAGTTTTTTAGTTTTTTAGTTTTTTAGTTTTTTAGTTTTTTAGTTTTTTAGTTTTTTTGCTTTAAGACGAATTTATAAAGTAAAATAATAAAGATTGTTCCTAAAATAATACCAAATGCATCAATAATAGGATTTTCAATAAGTTTAAAATGACCTTCCAGATGATGAGAAATAAAAGATGAAATAAATATAGAAATACTTGCGGCCATTCCACCAGTAGCTAATTCAGCCATAGGTAAATCAAAATGATATTTATTAATTAAATGTTTTTGAAATGTTTCTTCACCAATTAAAAATATACTAGCATCAACTATACCGAATATAATAGTGGATAAAATAGAGATAATAAATAAATTGACAGAGATCATATATAAAATATAAGTATTTAATATTTTTTAAATTTATAAAATCGCTCTCAAAAGGGATCGAACCTTTGACCTCACGATTAACAGTCGTATGCTCTAACCAACTGAGCTATGAGAGCTTTGAATAGTTTAATGACATATTCAGGTCATCTATACTTACCCATAATCTAATTTTATATTTATATGCATATGTAAAAAGCCCCTCACCTCGCTTTATACTGTGAAACACTACACTTCCGTCATTTAACTCAAAACTTGTCACATTGCTCAGAGGTTTAATTTTGTTAAATAATCGGCACCCATCTAGCTCTTAACCGGGCTTGGGAATATGTTCCTCCATTACCACGCAAATCCTACACCCGTGTATTAAGCCCCCCTTCTCCCCTTATCACGCTTAATACTGTGAGACACCATTTATTGGGGTATTGTCCCTCCATTTCCCTGAGACTTCTGGGTACTAGCCCAAGGGATTGTCTCTTCCCCAGGTCTCACTGGGAATCGAACCCAGATTGCGGGAATCAAAACCCCGAGTGATGACCATTACACTATGAGACCATTGCAATATATTGCAATATATTTACTATCTACAGTTATAGTTTTAATTAAATATTTAAAAGGTAATAATTGCTGTATGTAGATATGAATGTTGTTTTTGTCCGGCACAATCATCCAAAGCCAGTTATTGCTCAGAGTGGGGTTCGAACCCACGCATCCGAAGATAGCAGATCTTAAGTCTGCCGCCTTAGACCACTCGGCCATCTGAGCATAATAAAGATGATTGAAACTTTTTATGTGGTTTCATCACATATCACCCGATGTGGGGCTTGAACCCACGGCCACACGCTTAAAAGGCGTGCGCTCTACCAACTGAGCTAACCGGGTGTTATACCACTCAGCCATCTGAGCATAATAAAGATTGTTTATGGAACAATCAATAAATCCAGCTGTTCAGGTGCGGGCTCGAACCGCAGACCTTCGGCTCATAAGACCGATGCTCTAACCAACTGAGCTACAGGAACAAAGCTCCCTGTGAGAATTGAACTCACGACCTTCAGTTTACAAGACTGACGCTCTACCACTAAGCTAAAGGAGCTTATAAAAAAGAAGTACTATGTGCTTAATAATAAGTTAAAAATAATATTTAATTTGATTTATTAAATTGCTGTATGCACAAAGAGATAGTCCCATACTACCATTACAATATCTATTACAATAATGGCTTTATATTGTATTTGGTATAATTAAATAAGTTTTAAAATATATTGAAAATATATAATAATGAGCAAGGAAGATTCATTAGTATTTCAAATTTTTTTATATTTTATTTTAATTGTAAAATTAGCATTTTTAGTAACAATGATATTAGGTCTTAGTGCAAATTATAAAAATAATAAAGAGGATGAAGAAAAATATAATGAACTAAAAGAAAGTTTGCATAATCTGTTTACACTATGCATGGGTATATTATTGTTACTATTATTTAATCCTAATACAACACAAATAGTATGTGTAAAAGGACATACAAAAGTATTTTTATTTATTTTTGGTGCATTATCCATAATAACTTTGATTGAACAATTCAAAAAAAGTGAATCGTAACAAAATTGAAGTGTTTTTTTCGATATGGTCGTATGCATCTTAAAAAATTTCTTCAAAAATGGAGTTCAATAGTTTCGTAAAGCAAGCCGGATTAGAGGCAAAAGAGTATCAGAGTAAGGGGGTAGAGTGGTGTGTATCTAGAGAGAACAGTGACGAATACTGTCAAGGTGGTGTAGTAGCAGATGAGATGGGTTTAGGTAAGACCATTATGATGATCGGAACCATTTTAGAGAACTTTTGTATGCCTACATTAATTGTATTACCTGTTGCACTATTAGAGCAATGGAGGGAACAGATTCAACAAACAACTGGGCATAACTGTTTTGTATATCACGGAGCCGTTAAAAAATTGGTAAATAGTTTGAATATTCAAAAAATTCCCATCGTATTGACTACATACGGAACATTAGTATCCGATAGTAAAAAAGAAAAAAAATTACAACAAGTGCAATGGAGTCGTATAGTATATGACGAAGCACATCATCTAAGAAATAAACGAACAAAGGTATATGGTGCAGCTAGAAGCATGACTAGCAAAATAACATGGTTGATTACTGGTACACCGATTCAAAATCATATCAATGACTTGTATTCACTACTTGATATTCTAGGTATTAGTAATAAAGTATACACAAAAACAAACAATTTGCGATTTATCATGGAGAACATAGTGATGAAGCGAACAAAGAAGGAGGTGGGTATACAACTACCTGAAGTACATTACAATAGATTAATTACATCTTGGAAAAATGAAAACGAAAGGGATTTAACTGCAGATATTCATGAAAATATATCAACTGACAAAAATATGATGTTGGCGATGATGATGTTTGAACGAATGATGTGTATATATCCAGGATTGATAAATGAAAAAAATCTAAAAACGCTTAATGATATGGGAGTTGGTCTAGACAAGACTATTATTCCTGCGCACAGTAAGATGGATGATGTGATCAAAAAGGTGATCGAGAGAAAAGACAATAATAATAGGAAGATCATATTTACTACATTTAAAGATGAGACGGATTACATCAAGAAAACACTAGAGAATGCTAATATGACTGTCGAATATATCGATGGAAGAGTTACAAAGCGACAAAGAAAGGTGATATTGGGGGATGCATTAGATGTGCTTATATTGCAAATAAAGACAGGTAATGAAGGTTTGAATTTACAGAAGTACAATGAGGTGTATTTCGTAACACCCGACTGGAATCCGCAAGTAGAAGAACAAGCTATTGCTAGATGTCATAGAATAGGACAGACTAAAGAGGTACATGTCTTCAGATTCGTAATGAATGGTTTCACAGATGATGATAGTAGTTCAAATATTGAGATGTACTCAGAGCAAGTTCAGAAGGCGAAGAGAGAAATTGAGGAAAAAATGTATGTAGAGGTAGATACAAGGTAGATATTTAATTATAATTAACTTTAAATAATTTTATTTTTTTTTGACTTAAAAAGAAAAGGAGAGTAAATATAGTAATAGAGTAGAACCCATTTTATTACTATATTCTCTCGGTTTAGCTCAGGGGTAGAGCATTTGACTGTAGTAGTTGTAAAGAACACTTTATGTAGTGATCGAAATGTCGCTGGTTCGAATCCGGCAACCGAGAATAATATTAATTTATTTTTTAATATTATTCATAAAATAATTAAACAATAATATCATAGAAATTATCATCGTCGTGGTCTTCATTATTAGAAGCACCGATCCATTTGTTATGTCTAACAGGTTTATCAATAAGTGATAATTTTTTTACATTTTTACTAGCACTGTTATATATATGATTAATAAAGCTATTATCTACCCAACTGCCATCATGAAACAGTCTTAATATGCAAGGGCAACAATAAAATAAATAGCCCATATTTCTTTTAATCTCTCCCTGTTTTAATTCATCTTCTAATATAGCATCAATTTCTAAATAAGCAACTGATAATGCAACAATAGATTCATATATAGTATTTTTTTTTTCAGAAAATTTCATTTTACTTCTTCTGAATTTTTCCATTTCCTCTTCTATCATATTTTTAGAACCAATACTGAGATCATGTGTCTTTTCTAGAATATCAGAACAAGTTGACATACATTGCCTAATTTGTCTTAAATTATTTCTATATAACCACAATTTAATAGTTAAAATTAATTTATAATCTTCAATCATCTTTATAAGTGAGAATACATTAATACTGTATGCTCTAGGATATCTATTTCTAATTGTTCTTGGAACTTCAAATTGATTGGTTTCTTTAATTTCCTTAATTTTTTTTTGAACATCGGCAATTTCTTCTAGAATTTTATTCATAAGTTCTTTCTGATGTCCAGTTTCTTCTGCATTTAACTCGATAATTGCCTTTTCACTTTCTTCAATTTGAATTTTTTTAAAATCATCAAAAAAGGCATCTATTTTTTTCTTTCTCTCTTTATTTTCTAATTTGTATTCCAGTTCTATATTATATAAATCATTGTGTAAAGAATTTTTATTAAATGAACTACTTGACATCTTAACACCAATTTCGTCTAACATTTTATTTATTTCTTCCCTTGAACCATTTAACTTATCGATTTTGTTTTTTTCACCAGAAATACCAATAATGTCATGATCAATACTTTTAATCTCCGTCATTAATTTTTGTTTATCTTTTTTGAATTTATTTTTAAATTCTTCCAATTCCGTTATATTTGTTTTTACACCTTCTTCTATTCGTTTTCTAACATTCTGTTTTGCTTCTAACATTTTTTTTTGTTCCCTTTCTGGTCTTGTATTAAAATTAAATGCAGCAGAACTAAATAATAGTGATTTACCCGAAAAAAACATAATATGGCTTTGTAATTTATCATATTGATGAGCAGAAATTTTATGTGCTTCTGATGCTGCATCTAACTTTAAATAATTTATAATTGATAAAAGAAATGCACTGAATGCGGTAATACATGATATAATAAACTGGGCGTTAGGAATTCTCTCTTCCGCACCACTTAATACTGATGCTGTTGCAGATATTAATATAGTAGGAATCATTAAATAATTTAACCATGTGGATGTATAGTAACTAGATTCAGTGTAAAGCATTTTCTGACTGTTTAAATAACTAGCAATAATATCCAGGTGAGTAGATGTTAAAGAGACTAAATTTGTAGAAAAAGTATCATTTACAAATTTTTTAATATCATCTATATCATGCCAGTTAATTTCTAATCTTGATAATATACCCACCAATTGAGAGTTTGTTATATCTTTATTTACTAAATTAACCAAACTATCATTCCATGTTTGTAGTTTTTTTTCATTACTATTATGCTCTGTATATTTAGTATCGCTTGTTGTAGAGTCTTCTTCAGAAATATCTATATTAGAGTTTAATATAACCATTTTTTTTTTGGAGTTGTGTTTTTTATTTGTTGTATATCTCTCTATATTTTCACATTCTTCTTCTATAGTCTTTAATTTGCCCTTTATTTCTTCTCCACCACTATCACTATCTGAATCATAAATAGGTTTTTTATATTCATATTGAACATCATGTATATTTGTTTTAGTAGGAATATACATAGGAGCAGCCATTGTTGTAAAATGTGTATGTTCAGTGTCAGGTGAAGTTATGTTATTATATCTAGCCGATCCAACTGATTCAGGTGATACAACTGGCGACGGGTTATAAATATCAATATTAGATCTAACTGATCTAACTGATTCAGGTGATACAACTGGCGACGGGCCATTGTTGTAAATATCAATATTAGATCTAACTGCTGGCGCAGTAAGTCGACCTCGTGATGGTTTATATTTTGTATTGGATTCATCGATATTAGTATTATCAGGATGGGTTGGTGCAGTAAGGCGGGCATGTGCGGCGAACTCCAGGGAATTCTCATCGATATTAGTATTATCAGGAGGGGATGGTGGGCGCAGACCATCCGTATCATTGACTTCTTTACTAACAGGGGAGTGCGCGCGGGAAGACTGGGGTAAGGAGTTATTAACATTATATATAGTAAGTGGCTTACTCATAATATCTGCAAAATTTTTAACGTTTATACATATTGGTTCATAAAATGTATTTTTATCCCATTCATCACTCATTAGTAAAACAAGTTTATTTATATATTCTCTGTCGTATTCATTAGTATTCTTAAATACATTCTGAAGAGAATCAATAACCCAAGGCGCAGGAGTGTTAGTTTTGTAATTATATGGATCTCCATCTTCATCTGAAGTTTGTTTAGAAAACCAATCTTCTAGTGATTCGACTAATGATCCATTTAACGGAAGTTGGTATTTTTCTTTAATAAATATTTGAAATCGCTGTAACCACGGAACAACATCATGTAGAGGCGGGTCAGCGGGATCAAACATCAATTCTTTGAAGCGATCAGGTAGTGGTATATAACTATTTTCATTAGATTTGTCGTCTTTTTTATCAGGTGTTATTGAAATATTATTATTTGATAAATCAATATTCATATGTTTATAAATAATATTATTATTTTATAAGTTAAATGTATAATGAAAACAATAAAAAATTATAAGACCAAAGGTTGGGCTAAACTAAGCCCAAAAAGAAGTGAGAGAATCACTATGTTGAAAAAATGCGGAAAAAAATGTTTTTTAGGCCCTAATAAAAGTTTTCCAATTTGTAATAAAGGAACATGTAAAATTAATAAAAAAGGTATAAATTCAGCATATGTAAGAGCAAGGCAATGGGGGAATGCTAAATCTACATATAAAAAATCAAAACCGCGTCACTCTAGAAAAACATATAAAAATATTGCAAATAAAGCAAAAAAAATGTTAAAAAAAATGTAAATTAATATATGAATAAATATTATAATGAATATATTTTGGTTTATACATTTGTTAATACCAATTTTTATAATATTTATGCCTTTACTACCAAATAAGTTATTATATAAAGTATTATGGTTTCCTATGATCATGCCAGTATTATGGTTAATATTTGATAAATGTCCATTAACTGCGCTTACTCCTGGATATGACGAGAGAAATAAAGAAACAAAAGAATTTTTATTACCATTATTAAAAAAATACATTTATAAAGATATGACTCGTGCAAAATGTGAACAATTATCCTTTGTAATAATTGGAATATCAATACTAGTATCGAGTTATAAGTTATTAAGAAAATGTAAGATATAGATTATTAATAAATATAATATTATTATTAATAATTTAATTTAATTTAAGCATTAACTGCAGCACGAGTGGGTTGGGACATTTTACCATTATAGTGTGTAGTACCACCTCTCATTCTCTTTGTATTTCTGGATTTGCGACAAAAGCTTCTTTTCTTTCCTTTTGTATATTTGCAACCAGATCTACCACGGCATGCAGCAGGACCCTTTCCACGGCATGGTGAAGCTCTTACGCGTTTAGCATATGATCTTTTTCTTGACAGACTGTGTCTTTTCATAGTTCTTGTTTTAACCATTTTATAATTTATATACAGATAATAATTAATTAACCTGTAGACCCAAATCCTCCCGCACCTCTTTCAGTAATTCCTAAATCATCTAAATTATCTACCATAATAACTTTAAAAAAGTTTAGTGATGGATGACATATTTGAAAATATCTATCTAACGCATTAACTGAATAATTAGAAAGTTGATAATCAATAATATCGATCATAGTAGTTAATGGGCCTCTATATCCTTTATCAATAATTCCCGTAGAATTTGCAAGTCTCATTGGAGTTTTACTAATAGAAGAGCGAGGAAATAAATAATATCCTTGTGGAATATTACCAGACCACATAGCTGCATGAATATTTAATGGAACCTTATTAGATATTTTTTTAGAAAATGTCAAGTTTTTCGGAAAGGCTAAATCAAATCCGGAATCATGAAATGGGTCATTAATTTTTGAGTTATGTTGATCAATTCTATCTCTATAATATGCGCGTAATGTAGATTGTTCCATAGGAACATAAATTTTAAGTAGATATGGTGATGTGTTTGTATAATTATCGATAGGCATTTTATTTATACAGTAATAAGTAAATAACCTTTAAATTTAAATTAAAAAGAAAATTGAAGTATTTTAAATGAATAGGTTCAATGCATAACTAGAAAACAGATTTCTTCCAAAAGTAATAATGCACCCGTTTAATCAGAGATTGTTGTGTACGGTGACGAGCCGTGATGAGAGATTTGCTACTCTTGCGATGAATGAGGCAGATAAGTCAAATATGAAATACCATAAGCACGGATGTGTTGCAGTGGTAGGTGGTCGTATTATAGAGCGAGGATATAACTCGGATAGATGTCAGTCGAGTGACGGATTTCTAGAGAATACATGCAGTTGTCATGCAGAAGTAGATGTTATGAGAAAGTTGGATAGGCGAATTAATAAGAAGAAGACCTTGCAGGTGTCCGGGCGGAATGTACGGTCGTGCTTTTTATGGGAAGGTAAGCCTATACGTCGTAAGAAAAGACAAGCATGGGGAGAAATTTAAAGACTCAGCGCCTTGTTCACAATGTTGTGCAGTAATGAAATCACTCCAAATAAAATACATAATATGGAGTAATTCTCAAGGATCATTGACAAAATGTCGCGTAAGAGATTACGAGACATCGCATGTGAGTCAAGGAAACAGGTTTTTAAATAGGGGGATGATACATAGAGAAGAGGTTTATTAATTAATATATTTAAAGTAAGTAATAAAAGATATTTTTTTACGGTAAATTCATCCTATACTCAGCACTAGAAGTAGAGTCAGGTTGTCCGGGTTTCCAATTACTAGGAAGAGCACCGTCGTCTTGTGCGTCCTGCCATGTTAAATAATTAACTTGACAACCAGCAAATCCTACTTCTGCATCACTTTTGGCTTGGGATCCAATGCGAGAACTATTAAATTGCGATCTAGTAGAATGATGTAAATTCATTGGGAAGGGTTGTTTATTATCACAAATAGGATTATATTTCTGTGTTCCTCCAGTACGAATATATTGTCCTTGTGACATAGCTGGCTGATTGAAGTTCTTAGCATATTTCATGCGAATATATTTTTTAGTACCAATATAATAGGAGCAAACATTTTTATTACCAGTACATGGTACAGGTGGAGGTGTATTTGGGTCATTAGTAACTTCAACAGTTGTGCCGCAATTACCATTAGATTGTACATTAGTGAAAACACAAGAGCCGTATTTTTTTGTTAAATTACTAATATAGGTGGCTTGATCACGAGTAAGTCTATAACTATTATCATCTTCTTGAACCCAAAAATTAGGATATTTACTCTTTGTCCATTTATATTTTGTATCTATCATACCAGCAGTATTTAATGATGAATTTTTAATAATTTTATTGTCATTTGTACAACAACTACCAGAATTTAATGGATTGTTATAATATTTACCATTATTACCACCATTTCCCATAGGGGCAACACCTCTATATGGTGTTCTTGTGGTATTTGAAATCATTCTAAATTGTCCTACTGCACCAATATTTCTATAGCCGCCATTCAATGAGAACCCATTAGTTCCTCTACCAGATATAGGAGCGAATCTTCTGTTATTTCTTGATTTTTTTTTTAAAGTAACAAGTGACATATAAATTATGATTAGAAATTAAAAAATGACAAATGTTCTTTTCTCTGGATTATTAATTAAGGCTAATGATAATATTGAATATAATTTCGTAGATTTATAGTGGTCCAATATTTCCTTATTTGTACAATGAATAAATTTGCTATTTGTTTGTTTTATACAATATAAAACAATAAGAGCTAAACTATAAATATATGAGTTTGAATTAGTTATAAATGGTAATTTATCATTACTTTTAAATTCAGGAGATAAAAACATGTTTTTTTTGTCATATACATCTGTAATAGTAATATTATTCCTTACAATTGGATATAATTTATCACAATTACAAAAATAAAAATTAATACCATCTATGACTAGAATATCTGTAATATCAATAAATGATATAGCAATATTATATTGTTGTAAATGATGTATTTGATTATAAAGAGAGAAAAGGAGTTTATTTGCAGTTAGAATAGAAAACATATTTGTTTTTATAAATTGTTCTAAATTGCAAACCTTTGCTGCGTAAAAGTTGCTTTTAAAGGGAAGTGCAAAAGAATCTATTAAAAAATTATAATAACTATTATCACTATTATCCTGTACAGTATAATTATTTTTATTATTTATTAGAGTTAATGATCCAATATTCATATATTATTTGATATATTTTGTTTAAATTAAAAAAATTTATAATAAAATTTGTTTAATTTGAAATTGATTTGCTTAAAGAGCATTTCCAAAACCATGGATAATCATATACAATTTTTACAACTGTGCCTTCCAATATTTTTTTTTTAAATGATTGGGTATTATCATTATCATTCCACAAATGAAAATGTATGAATACTTTTTTAAACTTAGGGTCACTGGTCTTTATCATATCTATTTTTTTAATTTTCCCTAGATTTAATTTATTCTGGAAAATATTTGAAATAGAAGAAACATTAATAGTGTTAAAAACGCGAGGAATACAGATAGAAGGATTTTCTGAATCTGAATATATACACTCATTTTTATTGTTTTGCATTTGATACATATTATTCTATTATTTAATCAGTATCAATTTTTTTTAATATAAAATTATTCTGATGCTATTTCCTGTAATATATATATATATATTGAATAATTTATTTGTTTAATTATACTAAGAGATTCACTATATTGTAGCTGTTAGGAAATAAGAGGTAGTCTTTAACGGCACCTACCTTCCAGTTTTAATACTTTTTTTATATTTAAGTATTTTTAAATTAGAATAAATAATATTTTAAAATGATATAAGAAAATAAATAGTTACATGTATATACAATAATATACAGCTTAGCTAGATATAAGTAGATACATATGGGTAGATTTGATATTATTAAAGAAAATGCATTTTCTAGTAATGATAAACCTGAAAAAAGGAAAAGGGGTGGCAGAGGTAAAAAAAAGGAAAATGTAAGTAAAGTAGAATATAGTCCAATGGTAAAACCAACAAAGGATAATGTGGTGATAGAAGAAAAGGAAGAGATTAAAAAGGAAGAGATTAAAAAGGAAGAGATTAAAAAGGAAGAGATTAAAGAAGAAGATGTGGTATTAAAACCAATCAAATCAGATTGGTTAAATAAAATAAATAAAGTAAAAGAAGAACAAAAGAAAGTGATTAATATTAACGATCCAAATAATTGGAATGGACCATATTGGAAAGGGCCTATGTTTTTAAGAGCCCAAAAACCTAGTGATAAATATAAACATTATTTAAATACTACAACATCATCATGTATTATAATACCGCATGGAAAAACCGAATATAGTAAGAATGGTGTAGATTGGTATAATAGTTGGGATGAAACATTTACTGCAAGACAATTGGAGAATATAGAAATTTACGAAGAAGAGATAGAAATGGATAAATTTAATAGAAGACTGAATGTTATTTATGAGAGAGATAGAGCTGAATCAATAAGACATTATGAAGAGACAGGTGAATTAGATTCTTTTGCATGGGCCGAAGAACAATCGAGAAAATATGATGAATATTGTAAGCAATTTGAAATAAGCGAACCAGAAGAAGAAGAGAATGATGAAGATTTAGAAGATGATGAATATAATTAGTTAAAATGGTTATGAATAAATATAGAAAATATGTAATGACAGAGGAAGATTCATTATTTGATGAAGAATGGATAAAAGATTTTGAAGAAGAAGATAAAGAGTATAGTATGTTTAACGAAGTAGAAGTAAATAATATAAAGGTGACATTTTTATACACAAATAAACGAAATGAGTTGGAAAAAATAAGTGAAAAACAAATAGAATTAAGTAACTCAAATGTAATAAAAAAGGAGGAGTTAATTAAAATTATAAAAGGTAATGATAAATTAGATAAAATAAAATACAAATTAATATCAATATTAATTTATAATTTTTCCTTGAAAAACGACGATTTGAAATACTTTCTTAAGAATACAGATAGTTATGATTTCATGAATAGTTTAAAAAATATAGATGATTATCGACTGACAGATTCAATAAATTGTTTACAGGATGTAAATAATCTATATATATTATTTACAGAAGATGATAAAAAAATAGGTGTAAAAGATACAAAAAGGATAAAATTTAGCATTGTAAAAGGTAAGACTAGAAGAAGAAAATAATAGTATAGAATTATATAATAACTAATTAGTTTAAAGGCAATATTATTACTATAGTATATGAGTGAGTTAATATCAGCATTGGACATGAGAAATTCTATTCAATATGGTGAAAAAAATCATATTGAATATACATGGTCACAAATTCAACAAGAAAAGATATTACAAATAAGTTTTCAATTAGTAAGATGCAATAATGAAGATTCGAGAGCAAGAATTGCAAAAATGTTCTGTGAGTGTTTTGAGAATGGAAATATTAACGAGAAAAAGGTGTTGATCAAACTGTTAGGACAAACTAGAGATATTGAAGAAGGAAAAGGGGAGTATGCAGTAAGTTTTTCAGTATTAAAAGAATTAATGAAGATTGATAAAAATTTATGTGTAGAAATGATGAAATATTTTGTTGGATATGAAAAGGAAGATATTAGATTTGGTAGTTGGAAAGATATGAAATATTTATTTAATGAATTGCAAGATTGTCCAATTGAAATGGTACAAATAATTAATAGTCAATTGGTAAAGGATATGTCATTAATGAAACAAAATAAATCTTGTTCTTTACTTTGTAAATGGATTCCTAGAGAAGGTAGTAAGAAATTTGGATGGATTCATAAAAGATTAGCAAAGGATTTTTATAAAGTATATGAGAAATATGGATGGAGTGATAAGGCTACTAGTAAAGCACAAACATTATATAGAAAAATGGTAAGTGAATTAAATAAATATGTTGACACAATTCAAATAAAACAATGTTCAAAAATGTGGAGAACAATAGATTTTAATAAAGTAACAAGTGTAACCATGATAAAACAGAAAAATGCGTTCTTGAAGGGTGGTAATCAAGATAGAGAGGTATGTAAAAACAATTTATTGAACTATATGGAAGAGGTTAAATCAGGTGTTAAAACAATGAAAGGAAAAAATGTAGGAATGATAGATTATGTAAAACAAGCCATATATTGTAATGATGAGAATGATAGAAATATTATTAATGAATCCTGGAAAGATAATAGTAAATATACTGGGGTATTAAAAAATATGATTGCAATGGTTGATACATCAGGATCAATGGAACGAGACGACGCACATCCATTATATTCGGCATTAGGGTTAGGATGTCGGGTCGCTGAAAAATCTTCTCTTGGGCGAAGAGTAATGACATTTAATTCTAAACCAGAATGGATAAATTTAGACGATGAAAAAGATGATTTTTGTGGAATGGTAAAAAAAATGAGAAATATGCCTTGGGGAATGAATACAAATTTTTATAGTGCAATGAATATGATTTTAGATGGAATAGTAGAAATAAAAATGTCAGCAAGTGATGTAAATGAATTGACATTATGTGTATTTTCGGATATGCAATTTGATGGCGGTTCAACTCATGGATATGGAAGTGTTAGAGAAAATCTAGAACATAAATACCATGAAGCTGGTGTAAAAATTTGTGGCGTTGGTTACAAAGTACCACATATTATATTTTGGAATCTTAGAAATACAGATGGATTTCCAGTCCTATCTTATCATGAAGGATATAGTATGATGTCGGGTAATAGTCCTCAATTATTAAATACATTTACGGATGATGGTATTGGAAGTCTAGAACAATTTACACCATGGAATGTATTAGTTGAAAGTTTAAATAATAAAAGATATGTAATTCTAGAAGAATTAATCAAAGGGTAAAAAAGTTTAAAAATATATTAATATTGTTATGTAATAATATGAATATATTTCAAGATGCAAGTTTAAATACTTTATTTGATACGACAATTATGGATTTCAGTCATAATGATTTAAATGCTGCTGGTGATATTTATTTTAGACAGTTACTAGAACGGAATTATTTATCTAATATGTTACTACAAAATCAGTCGGTAAATAATATAATAAATGGGAGTTTAAATGAGGAGAATAAATTTAAAAATGTAATATCCGATGATGGAAAGAAATGTTTAAAAACAATTCAGTATAGAAAAAATGTATGTAAGAATGAATATTGTCCAATAACACAAGAGAAATTCAAGACAAGACAGTGTGTAACTATATTACCATGTAAGCATGGATATACACCAGAATCAATAAAGGAGTGGTTAGAAAAACAAAATGCAGAATGTCCAGTATGTAGAGTAAAATTAGATAGTAAGGAAATAAAAAATGAGGATTATGAGGATGTTTCTAATATACAAGAATCAAGAAATGCATTATTAGAATCATTAAATATGGTTCAACAAATAAATAATCCATATGGAAGAAATATTAATATAAATTTATCACATCCATATGGAAGAAACCAACTGAATAATGTAATACCTCATTCATATATAAATATGAGTGAAGAAGAAGCTATAAACCAAGCTATATTAAATAGCATGTGTGATATATCAAATAATGATTAAATATCATCAATGTCGACATCTTCTCCTGTATCCATAATGACAACCTTATTTGTAGTGCTTTCCATATTTTCAATTTGTTCAGACAATTCTTGATATTTTTCGGTTTCTCTATTACTAAATACAAAGTCTTCATCGTCTTCATTATCACTATTTTTATCCTGATCATTTTTTAATTTACCAAATATAGGATTTCCAGAATTTTTTAGTTTTATTTTTTCACTATCATTATATACTTCTAATAGATCGTGTTTAGGTTTTGCTGAAGATTCAAAGTCCCTTACTCCAATAAGAACCCATCCTCCAACAGTAACTGAATTATCACGCTTACCTCTTCCTCTAAACTTATTTCTCATAACAACTAATTTCTCCTTACCTTCAGAATCGACTGCATAGAACATACCATTACCAAGTAACTTAGTAACAGAAGCATATATTTCGCCTTCTTCTTCAGCTAAACGAACTCTTTTATCAACCGGGGCTGAAAGGAACTTTCGTCCCATCTTCTTAGATTTATTACCGCCTTGATTTTTAACCATGTTGCTTTAATTATAATATAATAAAAAATATGTTTTTATATTACAATCAATTTTTTTTAATATGAAAACTTAAAATCATTATTAAATTCGAATAATGAATTATCATTAAATAAATTATTATACCATTTATTCCAATTATTATCTGAAATGACTGATAATGCTTTATTTTGTGTTTCTGTAGACTGTTCGTCGGGGTCATAGCAATATGTTTCATAGAACAATTCAATTTCATCATCATCCATAAATTCAATTTTCCTTTTATCAGAATTAATTATAATTTTATATTTATCAAATCTTTCTTTCCATATGGGAGTAGAATAAGCATGATATTCCCAACTATACCACATTTCATTGCATATATTATCTACCGAGTCTCGCAATAGATGAAATGAAGAAACAAATGGATCTATATGATATTTTCGTTTATATTCTAATGTTTTGTATATTTGTGGGTTATTATACTTGGGAGATAATGGAATAGGTGATGTATCGTGATCAATTATTGCATCATATTCATTTTTAGTTATTGTTGTATAAATAGGTTGTTTCTTATTGTAATCAGGATTAAATATATATAATGAAATAATAGACCATACTTTGTGAATATTATTATCATATTCAGTTATATTTAATGTATTATCAAAGTTTACTGAAATATCATCATCAGTAATTTTAAAATATTGTTTAATAGTTGTAATAAATTCATCGTCAATTAAATCGGGTAATGATGATACTGCATAATGATATAATTTTTTGTCTAAAAATCGTAAGAAGCCATGATATTTTGGAGGATATGGTTTAAGCCAATTGGGTTTTTTTCCTTTAAAAATATGATTGATTTCTTTAATTGATGAATTGTACTGTCTTGTAATAAATATCTGACTAGAAGGCTTTAATTTATATATATTTTTAATAACAGATAATAATCCTTTCATATCATTTTGAGACTGTTTTTTAATAATGTATTTATAAAAGTATGGTGAATTAATATAATAGAAATCAAAATATATGAACCAAATTAATTGCCATGATTGCTGAATAAATCCTGATAAATATATTTCTGATGCCCAGAAATATGCTTCATCAATAGATTTTTTTTTTATAAGTGAGGAAAGTAGTGATAAACATACTTCATCAAATATATATAAGAAACGCGTAAAAATAAGTTTAGTCATATTGAATAATTAAAATAAGTAATTATTAATTTGGTTCAATTTTAAAATATATATCAAATATATATCATGGCAAATGCATGGAGAGAACACGTTAAGAAAACAATGACTGAAATGAAAAGCAAGTCAAAGGATGGAAAGGTTATGTTAAAAGATGTATTAAAGGTTGCAGGTAAGACTTACAAGAAAACAGATGCTGCTGTTCACGGAAAGACCCACAAGAAGTCCCACAAGAAGTCCCACAAGAAGTCCCACAAGAAGTCCCACAAGAAGAGAACCGCTAAAGGTAAGGGTAAGAGACGTAGTGGAAAAAAGCATTAAATTAATAAATAATAATTTAAATTAATAAATAATAATTTAAATTAATAAATAATAATTTAAATTATAAATATTTTGTCATGAATATCATTAATTAATGTGGATTTTCTCTCTCTAATATCACTATTAACATATTGATACAATAGATCATAAAGTGAATGTTGTTTTAATAATTCTGAATAATTATTAATAAAGAACAAAGATAAAGAAAAATAAGACCATGTATGAGTAAATTGTAATAAGTATTTAATTACATCCTTCGAAGAATACCCTTTTAAATAATATAATAAAACATAAATGTTATTTTTAGATATTATCTCTCTATTGTTACAATATAGATCAGTTATATTTGCAATATCCTGATTTGTAATGTTCGTAACAAGTGTGTTATGAGAAAAATATGTGATTAAAAAAATATCAATGGGAATATATGGATTATCTAATAGTGATAGAGAGAAATACGACCGTAAATTATTCACTTTAATTATTGGAAAATAAAAGGAATTAGAAAAATTAAATAGTAATACGGTTTTATTGTCATATGTGACAAAAGAATCACTATTAACAGTAAATGAAATATGATTATCTACAAGGATAGAACATGCAAGAAAGGTTTGATAGAGAGATTTATTAAAATTAATATTAAAATCAAATATATTAAATTCATGATTAGAAAAAAAATGAATGATTTTATATTGAATTTCTCTCTGCCTTAAGGATAAAGAAGTATCTGTGATATGTTTTTTATATTTATCTAAATTTTTATAATTATCTATTGGTAAATAGAATGATGAAAAAAAATCGATCTTTTTAATTTTTTTTGATATATAAATATTATTATTAGTAAAAAATGAATTTTCTACAATACATGTCATTAATATATTTATTTAATTAATTATCTTTAATCTTCCGTAATATCCGAGATATTATCGGAAATATTATTACTTGTAAATAAGAAATATCTATTTTTATAAGTTTTTTTAAATTTACTAATAATGTCGGATTTTGTCAAATTTTCAGTAAGCAATCTATCAGTTTCTTCAGAAATTTGTGATGTATATTCTTCAGTAAACTTAGCATATGATGTAGATGGTTTAAAATCAGTATTTAGTGAGGATTGTGCAATATGATTATCCATATATTCAATAATGTCCTTATCAATCGATACATACTGTCTCCTCTTTCTAGGCTCTTGTTTAGCCCCCTTTTTTCTAAAATAATATCTTCCACTTTTATACATCTTATCTAGTACATTTCCATTATATCCAGATAGAATCATATTATTAGTTTCTGTTTCAATTAGGGTGCTATTATTATCAACCCATCTGACCCATGCATCCTTATATGTATGCCTATCATCAAATTGATGAATTTTAGAGAATGATAATAATTCATTATTAAATTCGTTTGTGAATTTAAATCGGAAAATAGTATTTTCAGTTGTTGTCATAATTAATAATATAATTAAAGTAATTAAATTTAAATAACTTCAATTTTTTGATAATATAAGTATATTATAAATGTTATTATATTCAATAAGTAGTATACCATATTATAATTCTATTCAACAGGAATATCAAAATATATTAATTTTAAATAAAAGACCAGAAGGTCCATTAACTAGTATAGCGAAATCAGTAACATTAAATAAATTATCACCATTTGACAGAAATACGAATATTTGTCCGAGACCGAGTTGTGTAATAGGTATAAGTAAGTTAGATGGATGTAATGGGTTAATGTGTATCGACGATTTACCGGAATTATTTGAATTTTTAATGAATAATGGATATACGATAGATAATAATGTAACAAAAATATTTCAGAAAACAAAGGTAAAAATGTGGGGTGAATTAATTTGTATGATACAATATTAAAAAATTGAATTCATTTTAAAATATAAAATGATTTCAATATAAAATATAAGATGGAAAATAAATTAGTAAACGAATACTTATCATCATTAAATGCACAAGAAAAGAAGACACTAGAAATAGCGAAGGATCATTTAGGTACATCATTTAATATTAAGAAGAGTATTGGTTATATAACATGGAAAACTAAAAAAGAAAATTCCACTTAGAAAAAGTCACTAAAAAAAAGGCACTAAGATAAATTACCGTTTTCGCCTTTTTGTTTTAGATCCAGGGGGTTTATATTTCAATTTTCCTAATGTTGTTGAAAACATTTTCATTGTTTTTCTTAATCTAGCTCCCCCTCTTTTTATTTTTTGATTTATTTTATTACATGGTACATATTGTCCTCCCTTTTGTACATTCTCCTTTTCACTTGTTGCTTTTTTTACTGTTTCTAAAGCGTTCTCACTAGCATTTTCTATTCTATTCTTACCTTTTATTACAGTTACTTCTGCATTTTTGGCTGCATTAGCACCTTGAATCGTCATATCTCCACCCCTATATACAAAAATTTTATAGGTCTCCATTATTACATTAAATCCTTTTCCTATTGCTAATAAAAAATCCACTATACCTCCAACATATGGAACCTCTGCTATAAATGCTTGCATTACAGATAGTCCTGTAGAAACCATTCCTCTTACAGATTTTTCTCCTACCTCATCTAACATCTCCATTGCTTTAGCAGTCACTTTTAGTACTTCGGGTTTTATCTCTTCTAATATTTCCATCATGGTTACTGCTATTGCCTCCGCAATCTCTTTTACTGCCTCTTTTGTAGCAGGATTCTCTGAAATCTCCTTTAGAATACCAGCTAATAATATTATCTTTTTATTTAATGCTGGACTCAATTCTTCTATCGGCGTATTTAGTATATTAGCCTCACCTGTCGCGGCCATACCAAAATCTATCATCTTATTTATAGCCTGTTCTGTCCACTTTATTCCTGTTTTTACACCAGCCTTCCCCACATCACCCATTTTCGATAATGTACTCACATCACTTTTATTATCCCCTAAAGACGATGTAGTAGTGCTCTTCTTAGCTACAGCTTTTTTTACACCACCACTTTGCTTTTTATCTTTTGCATCAACTTTATCCTTTACTTTTTCTAATGCGCTGTTTGTTTTTACTTGCGCCTTCTCTATTGCATTATTTAACCTTTGTGAATTATCTGATAATTGTTTTGCAGTAGATTTTGTTTTTTCATCTGTACTATTTTTTTCAATCTCATCAGAACCATCTTTTACCCTTTGTAATCCACTTCTAAATCCATTGAATATATCATTTATTATCATGATTATTGATTTAATTGCTACTTTTGTCGAGTTCTTGTCTCCATCCGATGAAAAATCTTCATAATATACTTCATCCTTTTTTTGTTTTTTCAACGATTCTATATCTTTATTTATTCGGGCTAATTTTGCCTGACTTGTAATCATTGCAGCATCTAGTACATTATCTATTTTATTTTTTGGATTTGGAAAATCTAATAATTCATTCATATATATTCTATATTTACTTTTTTTTATTCATCATTTCCTTAAATTTTTCATAACTCATTGGTGTTTCTTTTTTAGATTTATAATCATCTGTTTTTAAAATGCTATACTCATTCACTTTACCTTTATACGAATATCTATTTGAATTATCACATATTATTGAACGTGTACTAGTATTTTTTGCATTCACTCCTTTTACATTATAATTTTTAAAATTAGCATATATACCCTTACTTTTCTTATCATCTATTTGATTTTTATTTTTATCTGCTTCCTTATTATCATCTCTAACCTTTATCGCTTCTAATAATTCATTCTTTATATCGATTACTATATCCTTACAATCATAAACTAAAGCATATTTTCTTGCAACTGTTTCTAAAAACAAATATGGTAAATCCTTTGTATCGCAATAATACATAAATGATTCTTTATCACTATCATAATACATTAATACTCTCCCTCTAGGAGTATTCTCATATAACACATTATTTATCATCGATTTAATTTGTTCCTTAGTCATTTCTTTTTTCTCCAGTTTATCAAAATCATCATAATATTTATTTTTATAGGCATCTTCTTCGCTTATCTCCTTTTTTAAAACCGTCTTTTTTAAAAGTGTAGATAAAAAATACGATGATATACCTATACCTACACCACTTAATATAGCTATACTCGCATATTTCAACATATTTTTATTTTGAAAAATCATGATATAATAGTAATCCTAATATTTTTTTAAGTCTTCTTCGCAATTTCTTTTCTTCTCATTTCAAATAGGTCATTTACTTCTTCTTGTAAATTTGATACTTTTATACGCTGATAATCTTTATTTTTATTATCTGGATGCAAACATACTAAATACATTTCGTCTACTATTTTATCATATTTGTCTTCTAGTATCTTTTTATATGTATTTAATTGTAAGCAATAATGCCAGTAATTTGTATCTGGTAAATGTTCTATACATTCTTTATTACCCCACTTGTTAAACCCTGAGGTTTTTACTATTTCCTTTGACCTTTTCCAATCATAAATCAATAAGTGTCCGTCTGGCTTTTCAAATATCATATCAATAGATCCTGATATTTTAACATCTTCGTGAAATACTGTCCACTCTGTTCGGTATGGTTTAAGATCAGGATAAGCTTCTAAAAAGTTTTTAAAGTATTTATATTCTATGGAATCATTCTCATTAGGACATTCGTTGTAATAACATTCAATATCATAATGCATTTTTGTTCCTGCTTCAGCGGCTTCATCGCGATTCTTATCCCAACCAGCCTTAATTTCTTCTCTAGATTTCCCATAGTATTTGCTCTGTGGCCATTTATCAGAACTCATCATTTTTGATATAATCTTATCTGCGTCAAAGTGTTCAAAGTGCTTATGATTGAATGTGGTGCAAGATATATATCCTTCTGATGAACCATCAATATAGTAAATATGAGGACCCTCATCAAAGACAATGCGGCTGTCTCTTTCATGAGGATTTAGTTTTGCTAAGTAGGTTGGAGGCTCCATCCTTGTATTATATTTTATTTATAATCATTTATTTATAAATAAATATTTCAATTTTTTATAATTATATCTGAAAAACATACTAATATATATCTTTCTCCCTTGGTTATTTCTTTTCCACCATGATCTAACATCCCACAATGTACTATTCCACTACCAACAGAATTATATTCAGTTATACCATCATGAAATATAGAACCACCTCCTTCAAAATTATCATTTAATAATATATTAATTGTTATAAATGAACCATCTTGATGCATTTCTAGTTTGGTTTGAATATTTTCGTTATATTTAACTATAAATAAATCATTCATATTAAATTCAGTATTTGTAGGAAATACATAATGGTGCTTAATTTTTTCAAACACACATTTAAATTTTTCTAAAATTAGTATATAAATATTTTTAATATCACATACTGGTAAATCAGTTGTAGGATAATTATTATGTCTTCTTGTTGTCCAACCGTTATTATTTTTTGCAAATAGTTCTGATTGATTGATTATAAAATCACATGTAAATTTATCAAAAATATTATCAATTTTTAATCTCTGAAGAAACCTATTCTTATAATCTATTTGTTTTGTAATTTTAATTGAATCATAATCCTTTAAAAATCTTTCTTTATTTAATACCTCATCGCTTTTATAATCTTTATCCTGTAATACTATTAAATTTTTATTATCATCTATATATAATTTTTTTATTTCATTTAATATTTTATCATCTTTTAATTCAAAAGATTTATTATATATTAAATTATTAAAAAACTCAAAGGAAAAAAAAGTTTTATCAACATTTATTACACTCTTAGTTTCATCAGTTATATTTTTAAAAATTATATTTGATTTATTATCATTTATTAATTTTAAATTTACTATACCTTTTT